>Ga0209812_10000012_pt1 | contig 159499 bp, 133 predicted proteins | sample JI71714BDNA_FD_187502 | JGI IMG/M metagenome (GOLD analysis project Ga0209812, IMG submission 187502) | Wastewater effluent complex algal communities from Wisconsin, to seasonally profile nutrient transformation and Carbon sequestration -... | ecosystem: Engineered > WWTP > Effluent > Algae... | reverse complement strand
ATTTATCGGGTAAAAGAAACCCGGTTTCTCCCACAGAGATTTGACACTAAGGAATTTATCGGGTAAAAGAAACCCGGTTTCTCCCACAGAGATTTGACACTAAGGAATTTATCGGGTAAAAGAAACCCGGTTTCTCCCACAGAGATTTGACACTAAGGAATTTATCGGGTAAAAGAAACCGGGTTTCTCTCACAGAGACTTGACTCCTAACAGGTTTATCGCAAGAAACCCGGTTTCTCTGGTTATGTTAAAATCTATAGAGAAACGTGACTTTTGGAAAAGGGCTTAATCAATGGATCATGCGACACTTATCGAACAGGCTGCTCATTCTATTATAGCAAATTCAGGAATTAAACCGCCAGCCCCAGAAATTGTCACGGCACTTCTGCAATCGGAAAAAACCGCGAAACAAAATAAAGTTAATTATCAATTTAATCAATTTCTGGGTAAGTGGCGACTTTGCTTTATTACGGGAACAAAAAAGACTCGTCAACGGGCGGGTATTATTATGGGCGCGGGTCGTTATTTGCCCCCTTTTGTCAAAATTAATCTTTCTTATTCTCAGGAATCTCTCACCCCAGATACCCCTAACAATGAAGGGGGAAAAATGGAAAATTCGGTGCAAGTCGGGTTAATGAAAATGAAAGTTTATGGTCCGGCTAAATTTCTGCCTAAGAAAAATATCCTCGCGTTTGATTTTACCCGTATGACGATTGAAGTATTAGGGGTGAAAGTTTATCAAGGCTTTATTCGGGGTGGCGAAAAAAGTGAACGCAATTTTTATCAAAAGAGAGTGGCAAATCAAGCTTTTTTTGCTTATTTTTTCGTCAATAATTCTGCGATCGCGGCCAGGGGGCGTGGTGGTGGTTTAGCCCTTTGGGGACGTGATTCTTAATCATCTTTTTTGTCGGTTGGGCTTGACTTTGCAGGTTGGGTTAATTCTTAGGCTCTGACGATTAACTAAAAGGTTGAGTTAACCCAACCTACGGCTTCGTCGGTTGGGTTAATTCTTGGGCGCTGACGATTAACTCAAGGGTTGATTTAACCCAACCTACGGCTTTGTCAGTTGGGTTAATTTTTGGGCACTGACGATTAACTCAAGGGTTGATTTAACCCAACCTACTGAATTTCTGTTAATAACATTTTCACTATGAAAATCATTGCTTATTCTTATTTCGATGCTCTCCTTGACTCGACTTCTGAAGATATCAATTGGGGTATAGAAGTCGATGCAGTCTATCAAGATATTAACGCCCGTCAGCAATTCCAACAACTTTTACAGGATTGTCAAAACCCGGAAACCGTCAATTATGTATTAATTCGTCGCTTAGATGAATTAGGAAAAACATTAGGAGAAGTCTGCGATCGCGTTTCCGAATTAGAAGCCCTAGGAATAGAATTAATTATTAAAGGGGAAAAAACAGAAATTAACCTAACACCAACACCCCAAAAAGAATTGGTCAAATTATTAGGAAAATTACAACGTCAACAACAAAGTCGAAACATTCGTAAAGGCTATGCGCGCAACCGTTTGAAAACATTACCTCCCCCCGGAAAAGCACCCTATGGATATAAACGAGGGAAAGAGCGTTATATCTTAGATCGCATTGCGGCTCCCGTTGTCAAAGACTTTTTCGATCGTTTTTTAATTTATGGCTCCTTGCGAGGTGCAGTGCGATATTTAGCTCAAAAATATGGGAAAAAAATCTCTGTTACCACGGGACGACGTTGGTTAACAAATCCCGTTTATCGAGGGGATTTAGAATATCAAAATGGGGAAGTTATTTCTAATACTCATGTCGCGATTATTTCCAGAGAAGAAGCCGCACAAATTGACCGTTTATTACGTCGAAATAAACGACTTCCACCTCGCACAGCAAGCGCCCCTCGTTCCCTCGCGGGTTTGGTTTTTTGTCGTCAATGTAATTCTCCTATGACTGTGGCTAAAGTTACTACTTATCGTAAAGATAAAGAATATCTTTATCTGCGTCCGATTAATTGTAGTCAACAACCTAAATGTAAGTCTTTTTCCTATGAGGAAGTTTTAGAGAAAACCATTTCCGGTATCTGTCAAGATTTACCTAGCGCGATCGCGGCTTTACAAATGCCCGATATGGATCGAATTAAAGCCGGCTTTCAAGGCGCGATCGCGACGAAACAATTAATTTTAGAACAAATCCCCTCTTTGACAGGAAATGGTATCTTAGATCGAGAAACCGCGGAATTACGCAGTTATAACCTACGCACAGAAATTTCCCAATTACAAAATCAACTTTCCCAACTTCCCCCAGTCAATTTACTCGCGACAGCCCAAGCCGTTTCCCTTCCCCAATTTTGGTTCGATTTATCCGAGTCGGAACGCCGTTTTTATTTTCGGGAATTTATCCGTAAAGTCGATATTATTCGTGAGGATAATACTTGGAAACTTCAACTTAATTTTATCTTTGACTTCTATCAAAAATTAATGGGAAAGGGAATATAGATTTGAGAAAAAATCAGTATTTAAACTGATATTTACTACCTTTCCTGATAACAATTTTTGCCAATTATATACCCAAAATGGATAGTATTCAAGTAGACATAACGAGAGTGAAATCTGAAGAATTTATACAAGGGTGAGTCCAATTTTTACGCGATCGCGCCTTCTCTTGACAGGGGCAGATATTTTGGCTATATTTATATGTTTAAATAAGGCATCAAGAAAACACATGAATCTGACAGTGAAATTATGTAAACAGGTGTATCAGGAGTTCAAGCGCGATCGTAAATCTCTCTAGTGTCCCATAATTATCATAATCCTGCATTGTTTTTCTGATTTTAGAGACTACGATTAACAGTGGATCTATTGCCACATAAATAGATATCTCGGACTTGAACTTGTCACGCTTCTACTATTGTACTGAAACTTAATTTCTGGAGATCTAGGATTTCATCTCCCCTTTACTCACCCTAGTTAAGAGATACTCCAAAATGCTAAAAATTGACGGCTACGAGATTCTCACCCAAATCTACGACAGTACCAACTCTAATGTTTATCGAGGCATCAGACAAGAGGATAACCAACCGGTGATCCTGAAAATCCTCAAAGAAGACTATCCCACACCATCGGAACTTACTCGCTATAAACAGGAATATGAAATCACCCGCAATCTCAATCTGGATGGGGTGATCAAAGCTTATGAATTAAAACCCTATCAGATGACTCTGTGCACTCACGGGGTGACGATGGAGCTAGGATATAGACAGGATATACTGTTGAGCCTTCAACCCCCGTTGATAAAATCGACGTTTATTGGGATTAATTTGCTCAAGTTGTTTAGCCCACTTTTCCATTTCTATCCCTCCTCGAGCCCAGTTTTCCCCATATAGTCCCACCCAACAATTGCTATTTTTTGTCGGTTTTTGCTTGATCGTTCGCTGTCTTTCCACATAAAATCTGTGAGGACTTCCTTTGATTTTCCCCCCTTTTTCTACCGCCATTGTGTAAGCTATTGCTATTACTATTAGCATTTTTTTTAGTCGCTCTTCCTTCATTTTTGCCTCTTCTATATTATATCCTCCTGTCTTATAATCTTTGAACATTGCCTCTATTCCCCAACGTCTTTTGTACAGGTTTACTACTTCATTTGCATCACATAAATCCGTCAATAAATACCACACTTTTTGTTCCTTTCTCTCCCCATATCTTCTTTGAGACTATATCACAATATTGCAGTTACTTGGACTTTCTAGTGTCACTTCTACATCCTTTAGTATCGTCTTTTTTCCGAAAATTATTAATCTCTCTTCTAGGGAGTAATATTTTCCCTTTTTTCCAGAATTTTTGTGTTCTTTTTATGTCTTAAAATAAATGATACTTTTTTTTTAGCCCTTCTCCTAGTTTCGCACTGTGAAATTTTCCGTCGCCTATTACTATTATATGATATTTTTTAAGTAAGGCAAAAACTGGAGTCAGTAATTCTTTTTGTTCTTTGAGATTACTCCCTCCCTTTTTCTTTAATATCCTCCAGCTAACCGGCAAACTTCTCTTCCCTTTTCTCACCGACACCATGAAGATATTTCTCTCCCCCCATTGGGTTCTATCTATGATTAATTCTACTCGGGTTTTGACCGACCAATTTCTTTTAATTATTTCTCTAATAATCGGCTCCCCCATCCCACTTACCGTTAATATTTTTCAGCTTAACCACCTAATAATATGTCGTCGACGACTTTCATATTTGGCAGGTAGCACTAAATTTTCTGCTAATTTCTCGATTTGAATATTTTTGTAGGTTTGTACCAGCATTACTAACCATTGTAATGTCAGATATTGGGCCGCAGTTAGTTGAGGCGCTAAAATAGCGTGATACAATTGAGGAAACATTTTTTGGCGGTCTGTTGAATACATTTTCAGACCCTTTTTTTTTAGCACATTCTGGCTACACTCCTCAACCTGTCTGGCTTTCAACCTCGTCGTCACCCCGTGAGGTCCGAATTCCTGGGAATTCGCCACCGAATCCCTCACCGAAGTTGATTATATTGAGGACTGTCACACTAATAAAAACCTATTTGCTCTTGGTAACTATTTGACTTGTAAAGCCCAGGTCCTCTACTTGTATGGCGACAATGCTGCCGCCTTAGATTGCATCCAAGAAGCTGAAACCATGTTACCTTATCTGCAAGGGATGATTACCAATGCTATTAATAACTTCTACTATTCTTTAATTTTAGTGGCTCTCTATCCAACTGTTAATCAATCGGAGCAAATTCGTTATCAACAAAAAATTGAAACTAACCAAAAAAACATGAAACTTTGGGCAGATAACTGTCCCGAAAATTTCTGGCATAAATACCTGTTGGTAGAAGCGGAAATAGCCCGTATTTATGGTAAAGACATGGAGGCACTAGATTTATACGATCGCGCTATTGCTTCCGCCCAGAAAAATGAATATATTCAGAATGAAGCTTTAGGTAATGAACTCGCGGCTAAGTTTTGGTTAGAGAAAGGTAAAGTCGAAATTGCCAAACTTTACATGAGAAAAGCTCACTATGGCTATCAACTTTGGGGTGCTAAACGTAAAGTAGAGGATTTAGAGCAGAAATATCCGCAGTTGATTCCTCAGAAATCAGCCCTGAAAAAAACTAATTTACTGACTACTGCTACGGGCACAGCTACTTCCACAACTGGAGGCAGTTCCGATTTAGATTTTGCCACAGTGATCAAGGCTTCCCAAGTTCTGGCGGGTGAAATTACCCTAGACAAATTGTTAGCCAAGTTAATGAAAATTTTACTGGAAAATGGCGGCGCACAAAAAGGCTTTCTCCTTTTATCAAATCAGGGAAAGTTAACTATTGAAGCCACAGGGGAAGTCGCGGTTGAGCAAGTACAAGTTTCCCAATCTCTGGCTGTCGAAGACTGCGAAAATCTGCCTTTAGGGGTAGTTCAATATGTCGCGAGAACTCAGGAAGATGTGGTTTTATCAGATGCCACAAATGAGGGAGTTTTTACCAAGGAATCCTATATTGTCAAAAACCAACCTAAGTCAATTTTATGCGCTCCTATTATTAATCAAGGCAAATTAATCGGCCTTCTGTATTTAGAAAATAATCTGACTACGGGGGCCTTTACACGCGATCGACTAGAAATCCTCAAAGTCTTATCTTCCCAAGCGGCAATTTCTCTGGAAAATGCCTTACTCTATCGTACTTTAGAAGATAAAGTGATGGAACGCACGGCTCAATTAGCTGAAGCTAATCAAGAAATTATCACTCTCAATGAACTCCTCAAAAAAGACAATCTGCGAATGGGTGCGGAACTGGATATTGTCAAACAATTACAACAAATGGTGTTACCAAGAGAGTCGGAATTAGAGGCAATTGAAGGCTTATAAATAGCGGGATTTATGGAACCTGCGGACGAAGTGGGCGGCGATTACTACGATGTATTGAAAATGAATGAACGAGTAAAAATTGGCATAGGGTATGTGACGGGACATGGTTTAGAAAGTGGTGTTTTAATGATTATGGCACAAACGGCTGTGAGGACGCTGGAGAAAATAAAAGAAACTGATCCTGTGAAATTTTTGGATGTCGTTAACCAGACTCTTTATGATAATCTTCAACGGATGAACTCCGGTAAAAACATGAGTCTAGCTATCTTAGATTATGCCAAAGGGGTTGTGACATTAAGCGGACAACATGAGGAAATGATTGTGGTGCGTGCTGATGGAAAACTGGAGTGCATAGATACGATGGATTTAGGTTTTCCCATTGGCTTAGAAGCACAGATCGGTGATTTTATTGCCCAGGAAGAAGTGCGGTTAAATTCCGGGGATGTGGTGGTGCTTTATACAGATGGGATTACGGAAGCGGAAAATATTAATAAAGAGTTTTACGGATTAGAAAGACTGTGCGATGTCGTGGTGAAAAATCGTCATAATTCGGCGGAAGAGATTAAAGAAATTGTGATTGATGATGTCCGACAACATATTGGCTCTCAGAAAGTGTTTGATGATATTACTTTGGTGGTTTTGAAGCAGAAGTAAAGATGCGCGTGTCTGTGTCTGTCTGTACGCGTACAGAAACCGGGTTTCTTGGAGATACTCATCAATCACTCGATATTTATTGATAATTTGTCGGTGGGGATGGGGCGGGTTTTCCAACCTGTCTGTTTGGTGGCACAGATATGGGTGAACCCGCCCCTACAAGATTTTCGCGGTTTTATCGTTAGCCTGCACTACTTTTTTTACAAATCATTTAGGACTATTTTCTAGGCATAAACCTCTCTCAATAGGGGCAGAAGAAATAGAGGACGGATTAGGAAACCGGCCCATAAATAAGATACTCCCCGATTGTCGCTCCTTAATGAGAAATAAAAATGCGCGATCGGCACGAAACAAGATCGGCATAGGAGGAGCAGCCTTTGGACATTCCCCCTTACACATGGTTACTGCCGTTGCTGCTGCGGCTTTAGAGCCTTCTTCATCTACTTCCACAAAGGCTTTATGAATTACCTTTGATATGTACAAATTAGTCTGATCAGTTATGCCAGAAAAGTCAGCCTTGCCCGATTCGTTAAAGGCATCTACGATTCCCATCTGAGAAAGTGTATCCTTGAGGTTAACTCCTTGCTCAAACTTAAATTTAGGCAGCCAAACTTTGACTTCCTGTTGAGAAACTGACAGCCATTTTTCCAGGTTAGCCGTGGTGAGATTGCGTTCTAAATTGGGCAACCCATCAGGTTTAGCTGGCAACAGAATTACCATTGATAACTTATTCCCATTATAGGGCATCTCTAGCACTTGTAAATCCTGATCCTCAGCATAACCAAAATGATTTGATTGATACATCAATGATACCTGTTCCTGTTTGCCTGATGCTAGGGTAAAAGGGGCTTCTTTAGTAGTTTTTGAATCAAACTTATTTTCCCAATTTCCCTTAAAGTAAATGGCATTCGTTAAGACTAATCTGGTATTCTCTCCCACATCGCACCGATTAAGTAAATCTTTGATTTGATTTTGAGTGCGCTCCGACACCCAATTATTGATTTTCCCAGTGGCTTCGGGGGCATTGGCAAAGTTTAAGGATTCAATTTTAGCACCATAGAAATCATCAGTTATTTTGACAAAGGGTGGGAGCAAAGAAAAGTTATTTTGCGCCCAAAGGCGATTAGCAATGGATAACTGATAGCCTTGAACATTAGTTAATTGATAAGTCAATTGGGCAAAAGCCGGATGGAGAGTCGTTGGGGGAAGAGTAAAATTGAGAACCTGATTCATTTGAGTGGCAGTTTTCCCCCTCGCACCCGCCGATGTCATGGCTAATGCTGTGGAAATACTGTAGGGTGAGAAAAAGATATTTTCTGTGGTAGTTTGAGAGGCAAGTTGTTGGTAAAGGTTCAGGGCAAATTGGGTATTTCCCTTGACGAGAGTCCCCATATCCTTATTGGCTAACTGTTGCTGTGGTGGCTTGACTAAAGGAATTGAGTTGAGGGGTTTTTGACGACTGTTTAAAGCGAAAAATACACCGACCAATAATAAGCCAGAAACCAGGGTTGCAGGCATTACCCAGAAGGATAATTTACGTCGAGGCGGCTGTTTAATTGGCTTATCTTGGGTTGAGTCTTTTTCGGAAGATAAATTATTTTGTGTCATATTAGTTACCTCAATATTTAGCTGGCATTTCGGTATTCATAGTTAATTTCTGCCAGGGAAGAGGAATGTGAAAGTATCTTTTCCTGGGATACTTCTTATTGAAACAGTTCAGTATTTGAGATCGTGACTGACTTCTTCGACTTCTCATCGACTTCTCATCGACTTCTCATCGACTGGGAAAAGTCGGGGGGGACAATAGACATCTGGAAAAAATCAGATCAAAGGCAGGCAGGATGCCTACCCTACCATAATTTTAGGAGATGTCTCATGCACAAATCAGGTAACTCTTGCGAAACCGGGTTTCTGATCGCAAAGAGCGCGATCGCGCCCCTAGTGCCTTTTTTTCTCCTATTCTCTATCCCCTATTACCTATTCCTATTACCTATTTTCTCGCCAAATGCTATAATCAAAAAGGTCATTGTAAGAGGAATAAAATTATGACGATCATCGCGCCCCGATTGTACAAGATAACCGCCTTTATTGTAGTCGTGGATCTCTTTATTACTCAAACCTTAATTCCGGGTCAAAAAATCCCCTTAGCCGTTGCACAAACCCCCTTTAAAGATATCCAAAACCATTGGGCACAAAGTTGTATAGAAGATTTAACCGAGAAAAAAATTATTAGTGGTTATCCAGAAGATAACACTTTTCGACCTGATATTCCCGTCAGTCGCATTCAATTCGCGATCCTAGTGCGACGCGCTTTCCCGAATGCTGTACCCTTCCGCAAACCGATTACTTTTATTGATATTCCCACCAACTATTGGGGCTTAAAAATTATCCAAGAAGCCTATCAAACCGGATTTATTTCTGCTTATGTTGGTAGTGTTTTTAACCCCGATGAACAAATTTTACGGTGGCAAGCATTAGTGGGTTTAAGTAATGGTTTAAAATATGCCCCGACTTCTCCCCGTGTCGAAATTTTAAAAACTACCTTTGCAGATGCTTCCGATATTCCTGAGTCGGCGAAAGATGCTATTTTAGCCGCAACAGAACAAAAATTAGTAGTCAATTATCCTAATATTAAACGTCTTAATCCTAAAGAATCTGCTACGCGTGCAGAAGTCGCGAGTTTTCTCTGTCAAGCTCTCTTAAAAAAAGGTCAAAAATCTTTAGTTTCTCCTACTTATATTGCCCAAATTTCTACAGAAAGTTTAACGGCGAAAACTGAAATTGTGGAATCAGGCAAAGTCAAAGCAGAATTTTCTTATGAACCCCAGGGGGATGACGGTAAAAACTTTCGCTTAAAAATTAGCCGTGAAGGTCAATTGATTTTAGATGAACCCGTGGTTATTCCTACCATTTTATCTCCTAAAACCAATCAAAAACAATCCCTTAATGGTGTTTCTGATGGTCGTTTCTTATCTTTGCAAGTCAAGGATTTAGACCGAGACGGAGAGCCGGAAATTTTACTGGATTTAGTGGGAAAAAATAATGAAAAAATTTGCTGTAATTATTCTTTTATTTATTTTTATAATAATAGTAAATATTCGTATTTGAAACATTCTTGGGGAAAACAAAGTTATGAATTAGTAGATTTATATGGAGATAATCATTGGCAATTTAAAAGTGTTGATGAGCGATTTAATGACATTTTTAGTCCCCAGGCAGATTCTCGTTTGCCTATTCGTATTTGGCAGTACAATCGTCCTGGGAAATTGGAAGATGTTACCAGATTTTATCCCCTCGCGGTTTATACCAATGCTTCGGAATTATGGGTAGACGCGAATACTCGTCTCAAGAATAATCAAGAAACTAAAGGGGTATTAGCTGCTTATTTAGCGACTAAATATTTATTAAAACAAGAAACGGAAGGTTGGCAGTTAGTTCAACAGGTTTATCAAGGACGCGATCGCGCTGTGTTTTTCAGCAAACTGAAGCAATTTTTGGAAAATACAGGTTACGCGTCTGCGATTAGTCAACAACAACCACCCCAACCAGTAGAAACACCGCAACCGAGTCCCATAGAAACACCGAAACCCACTCCAGTTACAACACCACAACCGCAACCAAAACCGCAACCGCCTCGAAATCAAGTAATGGCTAAATTAGAATTAATGCGGACTTTCTCTGATGGAGATAATGAGATTAATTCGATCGCGATCAGTCCCCAGGGCAAACTCTTAGTAACTGGAGGGACTAAAGAAATTAAAATTTGGAATTTAGAAACGGGTGAAGTGATTAAGACTTTATCAGGGCATGGGGGCAAAATTTGGTCTTTAGCTTTTAGTTTTGATGGCAAAAATCTTGTGAGTGGAAGTGGTGATGGAACCGTAATTTTATGGGATATTGATAGTGGTAAAATTAGCCAATCTTTTAATCATAAAGGATGGGTAAACACGGTGGGTTTTAATATTGATGCTAAATTTGTTTTGAGTGGCAGCCATGACAAAGGAATTAAAATTTGGGATGTCACGACGGGTAATTTAGTTACGACTTTAGAGGGTAATATTCCCATGACGATCGCGGCTCAAGGGAGACTTTTAGCCAGTGGGAGTGAGGCAAAAACGATTAAACTTTGGGATATTCCCAAACAAGAATTATTTAAAACGCTTCCCCTTCCTGAAGGTTTTGGCGAAAATTTGCGGACTTTAGCCTTAAGTCGAGAAGGATTGATTTTAGCCTATGTGATGTCGGGGAAATCTCCCATTTTTATCTGGGATCTTCGCACGGAAAAAGTCCTAAATTCTTCCGAAAGTAATCGTGAATTAGTCAATGGTTTGGCTATTAGTCCTAATAATCTATTCTTCGCGAGTAGTAGTCAAGATAATACTCTGAAATTATGGCATCTTCCCACAGGTAAATTGTTACAAACCGTTGAAGGATATGGCGCGATCGCGTGGAGTCGAGATGGTCAACTTTTAGCAAATTTAGGTAAGGATAATAAAATTAGACTCTGGCGTGTACAAACAATGATAAAATAGAGAGTAATTACCCAAACCTAAGAAAAACGATAAGATAATCTGTGGGTATAAATAATCAGATAAATTCAGCGATTATGAGCAGGAATTGAGACTCAATTTCAGATATTTCTGAATCAGTTCTAACCGCTCTTGATTTGAGATAGCCATCAGATGTAAGACAAAATCACCAGACTCGTAGGAGGTATGGGGAAAGCAGGAATTTAAAGCTTTTTCTGGGAGAATTTTTATATGGTTTAAAAGGTGCAGATCGTTTTGAATCATGCGATTAATTACGCTTTGCTCATGGAAATATTTATACGCGAATTCCTCCCCTTCGAGCCACACTCGCGTTAAAAATTCTTTTGTCCACCGCGTGTTTTTATACAGTAAACTACCGCTGTTGAGATTAGGTTGATCGCGCACTCCAGAGTTAGACGCGTCAGAAGATGCGATCAAATCAAAACTGGAATGCTCGGCAATGATTTTTTCCAGTTTTAAACCATGATCCATGATGATCAGATCCGCGTCAATAGTCCACAAATAGTCATACTGCTCTAAAAGCTCCATCGCCATCTGAATTTTTTGCCACGTCAGGTGTCGGGGTTCTCCCTTCACTTCCGTCAAGGTTATCCACTCATAACCGTGGCGTTTCGCGTATGTGGCATTATGATGCGCGATATACTTCCAGAAGTAATCAAGATCAGGGGTGGCGAAAGTGGCAACCGCGATCGCGGGTTTTGATGGAGATGGAGCCGGTGGGAGCATCGCGCCATAGTATAACAGGGGAGTCATTGATAGTGCTGTATAGTAATGAGATTAAGTTATAATTATATTAGTTCTCTCCACCTAGATTTTCCCCTGATAAAATTTATAGTAAGGGCGAAGCATTCCGGCAGATAGCTTATTGGTTATAAACAGGGATTGATAGCCGGAATGCTTCGCCCCTACAAACTTTAAATTAATTATTAACTAACAGCTTAAACGGGAGTCGATTCAGTTTTCATTACATTGAGAACACGACGTAAAACCCCATTAATAAACTTATGACCATCATCACTACTATAGCGTTTAGCTAACTCAACAGCTTCATTAATACTCACCTGTTCAGGAATCCCTAAATATTGAATTTCTGCCACCGCGATGCGTAAAATATCGCGATCGACACGGGGTAAACGCTCTAATTGCCAATCTACCATACCTTTGGTTAAAATAGCATCAATTTCCGAACGATTAGCACAAAAATTAGAGATGATTTGTAACGCGTAACTCCGTACATCTTGTTGATTAGTTAATTGTATGGTTTCGGGTAAATCCAGGGCTGATCCTAAACGATTAATTGCGGTTTGTGCTAAGTCGATCGCCTCATAAAGCATCGCCCTTGCTGTTTGGATATCCGCGGCACGAATTTCACTACTTAAAAGGCGATCGCTACCCCGTTGGACTTCGGAGGAAGCTTCTTTTAATTCTTCCTTTGCTTCTTCCGTGAGAGTGCGAATCGCCGCGATAATAAGATCATTGAGGTTTTTACTCTCTAAACGCTCTGGATTATTAGGAAGTTGACTAATTCCTAAAAGAGCAAGTTCACGGGAAATTTGACGAGATTTTCGCATAGTTGATAAATCGTATTTACAGGGGGGATGGGGAGGTGATGACGGGGAGGCTTCACTTCGCGATCGGGTTTTTTGGGGTCACGCGAGGGAGTCGAAGCCGAAACCTTCCACACTCTGAAACTTAAATCCACAGAGGATCGTTACTTCCTTTAACTAATATTATCCCAGAAAATGGACTAACTTAACGATCAGTTTTTTTCTCAAGTTCCCAGTTTTGCCGTTGATAGGAGAGGAACCCCATCGGAGTCAGATTTCAAAACTAGGGGAGAAAGTGTCTCCCCCAATTCCGAAATTTTATTTATATTCTAATTTTAAACGAGGGAATAAACGTTGTAAATTTTGCAGAGAGTGTTGCTGCCAAACCAGATTTTTAGAACCAATAACTAACAGGGAAATATTACCCAGACGTCGTACTTTAATCGTAAATTTAGACAAAGTATTAATGCCGGAACTATTCAAAAATTCTAACTTTTCCAAATTCAAAGTAATTAACGGTGGAGGAGATTTGAGGATATCCTCTAGCAATTGCATAATCACCGCATATTCTTGATCGCCCTTCAACCGCAGTGAGCCTTGGAAAAACACAGTTTGATTAGAGGAATCATAGTAAACAGAGAAATCATTATTCTTAACTTCCATAGATAGACAACTCCTGATGTGCAGAAATATTCAAAGCATGAATGGGACAATTATCACCCTAAATTATTTTAAAAGATAGCACTATGTAAATCTTCCGGTTTTAAATTATTATGAATAACTTGACCATCTCGAAACCAAACCACGCGGCGGGTTTGACGGGCGACATCTGATTCATGGGTTACCATAATAACAGTAATACCACTCACATTTAATTCTGTGAAAATATCCATCACTTCTTGAGTTGTTTTACTATCTAATGCTCCCGTAGGTTCATCTGCTAATAATACCACGGGACGGTTGACAATAGCACGCGCGATCGCGACTCTTTGTTGTTGTCCGCCAGAGAGTTGATTAGGTTTATTATTTAAGCGACTTTCTAAGCCTACACGAGTTAAAGCAATCATCGCCCTTTCTTTTCTTTCGGCGGGAGAAACCCCAGCATAAGCCATCGGTAACATCACATTTTCTAACGCGGTTAATTGGGGTAATAAATGAAATTGTTGGAAGACAAAACCTAATTTTAAATTACGAATTTTTGCCAAGTCATTTTCCGACATTTGGGCAACATCGACCCCATCTAAATAATAACTGCCAGAGGTGGGGCGATCCAGACATCCGATAATATTCATCGCGGTAGATTTTCCTGAACCAGACGCGCCCATGATAGCACAATATTCGCCTTGATGAATGGTTAAAGAGACACCATCTAAGGCACGCACTTCTAAATCACCTATACCATAGAATTTTGTGATATTTTCGAGTCCAACGATAACAGCTTTTTGATCATCTTTGGGGTTAGAGTCTTTATAAAGATAGGTTTCGATGTCATTCATTTTATCTTTCCTAGGCTTGACTTTTTGTCTATTATACACAAAAATTTCCCTCTTTCTGGGAAAAATAAATATCGGGAACGCGATCGCGTCATTTTCACAAACACTTTCAGCCTCTCCCAAGAGAGAAACCAAATTCCTTTAAAAAATTCAGTTTCTCTTCCCTCTTCCCTCTTCCTTCTTCCTTCTTCCTTCTTCCTTCTTCCCTCTTCCTTCAAATTAAGAAATTTTGGACAACATAAGTGCCTAAATTTTGACCCGATATTAAACCATCTTGATTGGCAGAAGAGAAATGAATACCGCCATAAATGCGACTCATTCCCGCTTCATTTGCGGCTTGGTCAAAATTATTATAAGTGCGTGAGGGATAAAGAGCGCGATCGCCTGCATCAACAAAACCAAAATCATTACCAAAGAAAGAAGAAAGAATCGTGGACGCGGCACCACTAAAGGTACTATGTCCTGAGACATATTCCGAGAAGGGGGGAGTGGTTAATAAAGGTTCCCAAGTCGGATCAGCAATTGTATTAGGATTTCCATCTTGATTGGCATTACGAATAGCCGTGATTGGTCGCCAAAAATCATATTTATATTTACAATCCCAAGCCACAATTCCCGCGTCCGCCAGTGCCATATTTAACAAAGAAAATAAACGGGCAGTATCTTCGAGAGAAGTTTGTGTCAAAGTCGAAACTTCTTCAGCAATTTCATTCCAATGGCCCGGAGGAGTACAAGTCCCCGCTCCATCGGCCCAAAAATTCGCGATCGCGGTTTCATCGCTCGTGCGAGTTTGACTATCTTTTTGGCCAATTGCTTTCACTAAATTAACCTCAGAAGCATATTCAGAACTATTTAAAGCAGGAGGACCTGGGGGTTGAAATTGTGTCGGAGATGGGATCGCAAAGGGTGTTACTTTCGGCCATTGAGGTAAAAGAGAATTAGCATAATTTGGTGCCGTTGGTTGCCAATGTCCGGGTATATTTTCCGGGGTATAAGAGACCATATTTTGGGAACCATCATTAGCTCGTAACGTGAGCATTTGATTCGCGATCGTTTCCCCTAATTGAATACCATCTAATTTCCCTTGCCCATCAGGAATTTTGGCTAAAGAAGCCGTAAAAGCTGCATCAAATTTATCTTTTTGTTTGGGGTACAAATTAATAAGTATATGATGGGACGCGGACGCGGTTGCGGCTTCTAAAGAAGTATTGGAACTAACGGGAATCTTAAATTTATAGGGACTATGGGCTTGTGTAATCGAATTAATTGCATCATAAATAGAAGTATGAACCATTGCCATATTGCGGGCTGCGATGGGGGGAGCTGTACTATCAGTTCTCACCGCGTCTAATAAAATCGCATTCCAGTCATTAATAATTTTTCCTGAATGAAAAGCCTCAAATTTGTCCGGGGTAAGACTGTTATAATTAACACCCGTTAAGACCACTAAATACTCCCCTGTGACTTGATCTTGAATAACAGTATTATTGTTATTATTCGCATCGGAAAACAACTTTAAATCAGCAAAAGTTAAACCATCTAAGAGGCGAATTTTATCATTACCATTACCAAAATCTGTAATATAATCAGCCGTAGAAATAGTGACTCCTCCCGTGCCTCTACCAATAGCAAAAATATCATCTCCAGCACCACCATTAAGAGTATCACTCCCTTGATCGCCATAGAGAGTATCGTTTCCAGAGCTTCCAAAAATTAAGTCATTTCCTTGACCTCCACGAATGATATCATCACCTTGACCTCCATAGAGAGTATCATTTCCTTGCCCGCCATTGGATTTATCATTGCCTTGATTTCCTTTAATGAGATCGTTTGCTTTGTTACCAAAAATGATGTCATTTCCTGTGGCTCCCTTAAGAGTATCTCCTGCGGGTGTGGCAGTGAGATAGTCAAAGTTAGAAGTTGCGTTCATGGTAAAAAATGTTAAGTTTTTCTTAAGTAAAATACAAATATTTTACAGATTTTTTTCACTATAACAGGATACTTTGAGAACTGCCAAGGGATGAATTTGTTAATTTTTCGTAATACCAGGTATCAGAAACCGGGTTTCTTGCATATAGCAATCCTAAATAGGTTGTGGTAAAAACGTAGGGGTAGAGCCAGAGTGCCTACCCCTGAGCAATCGGGGCAACCACGGGGGGATTGCCCCTACAAAAATATTACAATTGAAATAGGATTGCTATAGTAATTACGAGGGGTTGACTTTTCCACCCAGAAACTCGGTTTCTAGGTGTTATGATCGGGAAATTTCTGTTTTAATGCTGGGATAAGAGGACAGGGTTTTTGATATTCTAATTGGTTTAAATTATTCCAAGAAAAAGGCCCTTTCTTTTCCGCGGACATCCATAATAATTTTTTTGCTCTTGTCATCGCGACATATAATAAGCGATATGCTTCTGCGGTTTTTAATGCTTTCGCGTGTTCCCAAGCTGTCTTGACATCGGGGATTTTATTTTTTTGATGTAAACGCGATCGAATTTGTGCCCTCGCGACTTCCTCGAAGCTAAATTCTCCTAAAAATTTCTGTTTTGGTGATACCCATAACTCACCCGGAATTATCTTAGCTTGTAAAAAGGGTAAGAAGACATAATCCCAATCTAATCCTTTTGCTTTGTGCATGGTAATAATGGTTAATTGATTTTTTCGGGTATAAATTTCTTCATTTTTGTCATCTTCTGTATTAACGGCTGAAAATCTTTCGGAGTTGACAATTTCGTTTAAATTTGTTATGATCTTATTCAGGGAATGACTCCCCTTTGTTTGTTTGACTAAATGATCGGCTAATTTATCGGTGGTTGCTAATTCGGTTTGATCATATTTCAGTTTTAATCCGATAAAGGCAATGAGTCTATATATCGGTAATTCCAGTCGGGCTTTTAATAATTCACAACACCAATAACGACATTTTTTCTCGTTTTCAGACTGGGGCGGATCGAGAGAAACTGGATATAAAAATTTCTCGCTTTGAGTCGCGATCGCGTTAAAATCTAATTGTTTAGGAATGACATCACGTTGACTCGCGACAGTTAACGCGGCTTTAAGAAAATCGGGAGAATGGGGACGCTCAATAAATTGTAAAATAGTTAAAATTTCTTTGGGGACTTGGGAATAACGCTCCATTTCTCTGACTTCATAAATCATAACACCCGACTTATCTAAACCTTCTTTAAGTTGACAATTTTCCTCATTATTGAGATATTCAGCAATAAATTTTCCCTGGTTATTATTCCTGACTAAAATCGCGGCATTAGCTTCGGAATTTTTGCTAAATAACTCCTGTACTCTTGCCACAATTAATTTCACAGAATGATAAATATCATCCGGTTCACAAATTTCTAAGCCTAACCCTTCTGGTGCGGGGTTAGCATTAGGTTGAGGATCGTCTTTTGCCACAGGTTGAATGCTTTGATCTTCCAAGGGTGTTTCTATCAATAAATCGGCTCTATTTTTATCTTTCAAAAAATCACGATTCACCCATTGTAACATAAAATTCGCTGCATCAATAATAATGGGGGTACTGCGTCCTGCTTCTGCCATTGTCGCCATTTTTTCTTGTTGGAGACAGTCTTGACAAAACTTTCTAAAATAAATGGGATCGGCGGGAGTAAATGTGGAGTTAATCGCTTGATTGGGATCGCCTACTCGAATAATATTTTGGGTATTTTCTGGGTTATTAGCATCTGTCGCGAGAATTTCTAAAAGTTCTGTTTGTAGGGGGGATGAGTCTTGGGCTTCATCTTCAAATACGGCAAATATTTGCTTTTGCCATAGGGTTTTAATCGTGGGATTTTTTAAGACTCTTAACGCGCCTAATATCATGTCATCATAATCTATAAAATTACGCGATTTTAATAGTTTTTCATAATTATCATAAAGTCCCGCCGCGATCGCGAGAATATTATACTTATCACCTGTAATAGTTTCACTAATTTCCCATAAATCTTGAGGAAATAAACCGGAAGACTTCGCTTCGTGAATAACAACCGTCGCTAAATTGGGTAAAACTTCGGTGCGTAAAACTGAATGACGACGTAACCTTTCGGTTTCTTCCTTATCAAATTCTCGCCCTTCTAATATCCGTTGATAATGAATGGGATTATTAATAATCCATTGTTCGACACAAGTACGAATTAACTGATGACTTTGAGTAAGATTCACTAAAGTTGATGTTTCCAAATTCAAGTCAGATAACTCAGGATGACGGGCGGCAATTTGTAAAGCTAAACCGTGTAAAGTATGGACAATAAACCCGGTTTGTGGTAGGTTTAATTTATTTAGATTTTCACGGATTTTATTTTTAATATTAGCCGCGGCAGAACGGGTAAAAGTAACAATTACTAATTGATTACGACTGTGTAATTTATAACGATAAATAGTCAAGGCGGCTGTGGCGGCCATTCCCGTTGATTTGCCCGCGCCCGGAACCGCAGAAACGGCTAATTTGCCCCCCTTCCAGTCGGCCATTTTTTGTTGTCCACTCCGAAGGCTATTATAAATTTTTTCACTCTCGATTTCCGGGTTATTTGATTGGGAAACGGAGAGAGAATTGGCATCAGAGGAGGGGTTTGGTGGTGTGTCGATGTCTTTATTCATGTCAAGTTGTGATCAGCACAAATAGGGGATTAGACATATCTCAAAAATCATGTCAATCGCAGGATTAGCCTGCGCCACAATAGTTGTTGGAGATGTCTATTAATATAGTGTGGACTTTTCAGAAGTAAAACTTGTGGCACAGGCATCTTGCCTGTGACGGGATCTCTGCCTGTGCCACATTTACATCTCATTTAAAAATGCTATATATTATAAACTATTGAGGGGGGTTCACGATCGCGTGATACGCTCATTCGTCCGAAAATTTTTCGATGACTTCTCCCTCAAGAATACAATAACCCCAATGGGGATTTTTCTGCGCTAATTGTTGGGCATAATTATATTCGCCTAATAGACACAATTCGACTAATAATTGATAACCCTTTTCTTTTTCTTGCAACACTCTTTGATAAGTTTTTTTTTCCCTTTCTCCATCTGATAACATATTTCTTTCTTTTCCTAAAGGATCAATATTTGCTATTTTTTCCATAAATTTATACTCCGAGGACAATATCCTTTTTTTCCGGTTAATTACATTATAGTAGGGTAGGCATCCTGCCTGCCATTGATCCGATTTTTCCCAGATATCTATTACTTCTTATAGTAAACCGTCAGGAGTTATGAACGCGGTAGGGGTAGCGCCCCCGTGCCTACCCCGATCTGACGGGGCAACCACAGGGGGATTGCCCCTACAGGATTTCACTGAAATTATGGCTTCTCCTTTAAGATATTGGCGAAGGCGCCCCTACGGGAATTATGTGTATTTAATCGGACTTGATATTACCTCTTACCAATTACCCATTACCAATTACCCATTACCAATTACCCATTACCAATTACCCATTACCAATTTTAAAATGGCATCATTTCCACAATTTCCCCATTGAAAACTTCATAACCCCAGTCGGGATTTTCCTCAATTTGCTTTTCAACTAACCGCCGCCCTAAGGGTGTTTTATACAATGCTTGTAATGATTCTAAACTAGGAATTTTGATCTCCTTATCTGATGTTTCCTCCTCCTGTTGGGGTAATTCCTCATTACCTGGTAATAAAGAGAATTGGGGAGAAACCGAGTCTAATTTTTTCATGACACTTTCTTTCGTTACTGTCGGTTTATCACGAAAAGATGACGGTAAATAAGGCGTTTCGACTCCCAGAGTTTTCGCTTTCATCGCGTCATCGGCAATTCTGTCACATTTCCTTAAAAATCCTTCCCATAAATCTTTCCCTAAAATGGGATTTCTTAAGTCGGCTCTGGCTTTAGATACTGCGGCCTCTAAGGGTTCCCCTTTGTGTATATAATATTGAATACGTTCTTCTTCAAACGCGGGATAAGGCACTCCTTTTTCTATTTCCCAATCTCGTTTAATTTTTTGACTTTCTCCCAAGGGTTTACCTGCGATAAAGTCATCCCAATAAGGTGAAACTATCCCTTTGGTAATACTATCAATAATTTTAAATACCCATGCTGATGAATTTTCATAACCTTGGCTTTTGGCATACTCTAATAAGGCTCTTTGAAACTCCTCAAATTGTTCTTTTGACTCCCAAGGCCCACTAAATTGATAATGGGGGGTGACAGGTATCGCGATCGCGCTTCTTTGCGCTCCGAAATATTTATCTGTTTTGATGGGTGCGCGGGTTTGTCGGTTATTGGGTTCGAGATGAGAATTAGGTAAAGGATGATTAGATAATTTTTGCTCTAGTAATTGTTCTAACCTATTGACATTAACGCGAAACTCGATTATATTAGTATTAGTAGTAATGTTTTCCTCAAGGAGCGATCGCGTCTTCAATTCTCCGCGGGCAAATTCCAACTCAGAGGAAGTTAAACCCGTAGAGAAAATAATCTCATCAAGAGTTTTTCTCACATACGCGTGAGGAGAATTAAGTTGAGACTGCCATTGAAATAACTGCCAAAAAAGAATAGAAGCCGTCACCCCCCCCGTAATAGGAGAAAGTTGCGGATAATAACTTTGGGCAGTCCCCAAAAATGCTAAAAAATCACGAAAATTCATAGAGAAGAAGGAAGAAGGAAGAAGGAAGAAGGAAGAAGGAAGAAGGAAGAAGGAAGAAGGAAGAAGGAAGATGGAAGATGGAAGATGCAATAAAATGAATGGGTTTCAGCAATTAAGAAAGTCCTAACGTCTTCGCGTACCGCGATAGTTTTTTGTAGGCTACATCATCAGGAGTAAGAAGGGGAATATCTGAGGAGTATATTACAATTTGCCATTATAAATAACAATTAGATATAAGATAGAAAGAGGAAAAATTGCGACGGGCAGTAGCCCAACGTCACACCTCATGTCAGAATAAAGCACAGAGATTATTGCGTTAAAAAAGCAACCATGACTATCAACTCCAAGTTACAACGGGCATTTGATACAGGTAGAGCCCTCAAAATTATCAGCGGTTTAACCAACTTTGACGCGGCGCGTGTCTCCGCGACAGTAAAAGCAGCCGATCGCGGTGGTGCGACATTTGTAGACATCGCGGCGGAACCCACCTTAGTAGAAATGGCACGGAAATTAACAAATTTGCCCATCTGTGTTTCCGCGGTGGAACCGGAAAAATTTGTCGAGGCAGTCAACGCGGGTGCTGATTTAATTGAAATCGGTAATTTTGACGCTTTCTATGCCCAAGGCCGTCGTTTTGAAGCCCCCGAAGTCCTAGAATTAACCTATCAAACGCGCGCGCTGTTACCTAATATTACTTTATCTGTAACAGTTCCCCATATTTTAGAACTCGATCAACAAGTCCAATTAGCGATCGACTTGGTAAACGCGGGTGCTGATATTATTCAAACCGAAGGTGGCGTTAGTGCCGCTCCGATGCACGCGGGGACTTTAGGGTTAATCGAAAAAGCTGCCCCTACTTTAGCCGCGGCTTATGAAATTTCTCGCGCCGTTTCCGTACCCGTACTTTGCGCGTCTGGTATTTCTAATGTTACAGCACCCCTCGCGATCGCGGCAGGAGCCAAGGGCGTTGGCGTAGGCTCTGCCATTAACCGTCTCAATAATGAAGTCGCGATGGTAGCGGCAGTTCGTAGTTTAGCAGAAGCCTTAGAAACTGTTACTCGCTCTTCTCTTTACGCGTAAGTTTTCTCATGGGTAATGGGGACTGGGGACTGGGGACTGGGGACTGGGGACTAGGGGAAGGGCGCAAATTAGTAACGGATGAGTTATTGATTTTTCTCCCCATCCCAAATCTCTCCATCCCCCAATCCCTAATCCCTAATCCCCAATCCCTAATCCCCAATCCCCGATTACCTATTAGAAAAAATTGCAAAACCAGACAGAATAATCATCCAATAATTGATAATTGGGAGAATCTGCATCAGTCGGTTCTAAATTTTCTAAAGGTACTGTAAACTTCTTCTTATCGGAAAGTCTTTGCACATGGGCCATAATACCTTCTTCCTCAAAAAAATCATCTTGTAAGCCCAGAAGTTTAAAAATATCTGTATAACAAGGGCGAGTTTTGGCGAGTTTTTCATATTCTTTTTTACTTCCTGGTCCAAACACATAATGCTCTTCCCAAGCAAACTCCTCAATCGGCTCGACTTGACAAGGAAATTTTAAATTTTTCTTAAGATATTCTAAGTATTTCTTCAAATTTCGAGAGCTAACATCAATATCATCGGAACCCAAAATAGCCTTAACTTTTTCCTCCAATTCTTCGTTATCCATCTCCATCTCCATGTCAGGCATTAAGAATGACATAAAATCATCAGGAAAATCCGGTTTTTCCCTTTTTTTCACAGTAATCGTTTCATCAATAAAAATAGACTTCGGTTCAACCGCGATCGCAGCAGATTTGCTTTTAGGTTCTTTTTGAGTCACCTTAGACATTGCTCTCTCCCCTTATACAAGTTTCTGAATTTAGTATATCTTGGAAGTAGTCCCCTTGTAGATTTATCCTCGGAGGTTGATTCATGAATTTTTTAGAGTCTTTTTTACAATCACCACAACCGGAAGTTTATCAAGGACACTTTGGTGAATATACTATCACCCCAGCCGATCGCGTTGGAGTAATAGTCTATCGCGGTAGTTTAATGGTAGCAGCTTTGAGCTTCGGGATCGCGACAGGATTAGTCCTTTGGCAAGGCGACAACCCGATGGTACTGAGGGTATTAACCCCTCTTTATACCTGTTTTTCCTTAGCTTTGGGTGTAAGTTTGGCGACGATTCATATTTATATGAGTATTTTACACCGATTGTTACAACTTTTTTGGGCAATCGGGGGAGTAACGGCCGCGACATTAGTCCAACAAAATAGTGACGCGTTAGCTTTAATTGTCTATAATGAACCGAAAAATCTTGTCGGTGTAGGGTTTATTTTTGTCGCGCTAACGGGAATTTACTTTAAGGAAGCATTTTGTTTTAACCGTCTGGAAACGAAATTTCTTACCCCCCTGGTTCCCTTTCTCCTTTTAGGACATTATTTGGGATTATTATCCATCAATCAAGAACAGTTCTTATTAGGAGTGTGGGCGATTTTGTTTCTCATTTTTGCCCTGCGAAAATTCTTCCAACCTTTCGCGCAAGATATCGGGGATAAAAGCGTTTTTGAACATTTAGAAAAAAGGGATTCTTTACCCGTTAAATGGGATAATAGCCAGACGGTTGAATACCCGGAAGAATAACGCGATTAATTGAAATGATTGGTGAAATTCCTGTAGGGGCAATCCCCCCGTGGTTGCCCGACAAGACAAGCGGGGTAGGCACGGGGACACTACCCCTACAAGCTGTTGACAATTCATTTAGGATTGTGATAAATCCGGCCGCAGTTAAAAAAGTTTGCGATCTGACAACCGCGATCGCGGAATGATGGGAGATGGTTGTGTAGCAACTAGAAGTATAATAAATCGGGTGATTCACCATGAGCAACGACGCTTTTGAAGTCCGGGTGCAACATTTTGTCGCGCTGAAGTCCAAGTATCAAGCAACAAGGTATGAAGATTCATCTCCCTCTAGTCTTCTGTATCTCATTTTGCGAAAAGCTGACTTAGAATTGGAAATTACTGACTTCGAGTGGAATTGGTTACTAAAGCAAGAGCTTTTAGAAACAATAGAAGCTATCAAGCAAGAGCCACAACGTAAGGCTGAAGAACCCAGAAAACTAGATGCTGAATTTTCTCAACTCAAGTCTAAGTTCAAAGTAACCAGACATCGCGATTTACGGCTATCCAGTCCTTTGTATCCTATCCTTTGGAAACTTGACTCAGAAAATCAGCTAACTGACTTAGAAGTTAAATATCTGCAAGAACAGGGGCTTACTGAAACAGTTGCTATCGTTCAAGAGATGGCGGGATTTGCGGCTCTAAAGGCTAAGTACCAAGCAACTCAATATCCAGATTCTTCACTTGATAGCCCCTTGTATCAAATTCTCAAGCAACTGGATGCAGGAGAAAGATTAAGTGATGTAGAGACTAACTGGCTGCTCAATAACCAACTGGTTGATACTCTAGAAATTTTTTGGCAACAAGAAGCTGTACGGGAAGCGGATTTTGCCCAACTTAAAGATAAGTACCAAGCAACTAAATACTTAGATTCATCTGTCTCTAGCCCATTATATCAAATTCTGAAAAATCTTGATACAGATAAGCAGTTGAATCTATCAGATATTAATTGGCTCGAAGAGCATCAACTGAGCGAAACGGTTGGCATTGTTTTGGAGATGGAAGAGAAGCGACACTTTGCTGAACTGAAGGTTAAGTATAAAGCTACCGAATATGAGGATTTATCTCCCTCTAGCCATCTGTTTAAAGTTCTTAAAAAAATTGATTCAGTAAGTCAGCTAGGTGAGCAAGATATTAACTTTCTAAAAAAGCGTAAACTGACTGAGACAATTACTGTTGCTGTTGAAAAATATGCTGCTAGTCTGAAGTCCAAGATAACATCGGGAGAGCAGTTAACTGAGGCTGATATTGATTGGCTAAAACAGAATGGACGTGAGGATGTAATTACTTTTGCTCATCAAAAGCACTTTATCGCGCTCAAGGCAAAGTATCGGTTTATAGATTGGAGCAATACCATACCATTCGCAACGCTTTACGACATCATGCTAAAACTAGAGAGAGGAGAGAGACTAGATCGCCTGATGGTTGCTCAACTAATAGTAAATGAGCAGCTATCTCCTCATGGAAAGATTGCCATTGCTCACCATACGTTGGAAGCAAAGTTTTATGAGCAGGAGTATAAGCGCACTGGCAACCAATGGAATTTGGTCAGCGCTAGTAGTGATTGGCGTAAGGCAGATGAACCTCAACAAGCATTACAACTGACTAATTTAAACTTTAACAAAGTCTCAGACCCGGATCTCAAGTCAGCTTTGTTAACGAATAGGGGTAGAGCATTCCGAGATATCGAGGAGTTAAGTGAAGCCAAAAATTGTGCGCTGGCCGCTATTGAATGCCAGCAAGATAGACATGAACCTTACATTCTAATGGCAACAATTTGTGATAGATTAGGGAATTATGAGAGTGGTATTTTTTACAAAAATGAGGCTATTAAACGGGGAGCTGAACTGGGAGATATAGATTATGAACTAAAGCGAGTTGTCAAAAATACCAAGGATGAGAACAAGCGTCAGGAAGTTGTCGAATATCTGCTTAAAACAGATCCTCATCGGTATGCTTGGGCTAATTCTTACCTGAAAAAGCTGAAAAATTAAGGCAAGTGAGTATAATTTTAGGGAATGCGTGATTGAGACACCTCCATCACGCCATTTTCTTTGCCAAGACGGGAAATTTATTCTCCCGCTTTTAGATAGCATAGTTAGATGATATAATAGAGACACGATATTACCTTAATATTACTTTTCAAAAGAGGTATAATGACGCGATGCAAACATCACAAACTGAACAATATAAGAGAAAAGTGACGGCAAATCTTTACGAGACTGACTTTTATGCTTGGACTCAAAAACAAGCCGAATTTTTGCGCGATCACGCATGGAGTCAGCTTGATTTGGCTAATTTAATTGAGGAGATTGAATCTTTGGGAAAACAGCAACGTGCGGAATTGCGAAATCGCTTATGTATTTTGATAGGACATTTGTTGAAATGGGAATATCAATCTAATCGGCGGAGTCGCAGTTGGTTAAATACGATTCGCGTACAGCGTATGGATACTTTGGAATTACTTGCAGAAAATCCTAGTCTCAAGGCATACTTGCAAGAGTGTCTTCAAAAAGCTTATCAAAAGGGTGTGCTTCTGGCTGTAGGAGAAACGAATTTGCCGATGAAAACTTTTCCCCCAGATTGCTGTTATTCACTGGAGGAAATTTTGCGCGATCACTTTTATCCGGGTGAAATCGCGGCGGATGATTTGATGGAATGAGGGATGAATTGGGTGTTCGGTGAAAAAATATCCGTGTCGATATGTTTAGGCTAATTCTTACCTGAAAAAGCCAAAAAATCTTGATTTTGTAGGGACACGGCACTGCCGTGTCCCTACATAAACCCGCATTAACTGATAAAAGTCTATGAAAATTCGTCTCATTCTACGTCGAGAAACTTGGGTATTGACTCTACACGGTTGGTCGATTTTACTGTTTTTTATTATCACCTTATTTAGCTTAAGTTTTACCAATCTTAATTCTTTTTTATCCCTTAATTCTCCCGTACCAGCCGATATTTTAGTGGTGGAAGGATGGATACCCGATGACGCGATCGTGCTTTCGATACGGGAATTTAAGAAAGGCAATTATCGCCAAATTATCACCACAGGCGGCCCCGTAGACAGAGGATTTTATCTCGCCCAATATAAAAATTTTGCGAACTTAGCCGCGGCAACTTGTGTCAAATTAGGAATAGAAACCGATAAAGTAATTCCCGTACCTTCGGATAATGTGATCAAAAATCGTACTTTCGCTTCGGCTTTAGCATTGCAGGATTATATAGCACAAAAACAGTTAAATGTCAAGGGGATAAATTTATATTCTTATGGTCCCCATACCCGCAGAAGTTGGTTAATTTTTCAAGAAGTCTTTAAAGCCAAAATCCCCCTAGGCGCGATCGCGTCTATTCCCACAAGTTATGATCAAAAAAACTGGTGGAAATCCAGCGAAGGATTTAGAGTAGTTATTGGCGAAGCCCTTGCCTATTTGTACGTTAAAGTAATCAATTGGAAAGCCTAGAACGCGTATTTTGTGTATCATTCAAGGTGACAGGTGACAGGTGACAGGTGATAGGTGACGGGAGCATCTCACAGAAGTAAAAAAACCTGTAGTGGGAGCGGAGAGATCCCTAGGAATCTAATAGGGAGCTCTCCGCTCCCACTGTCAATTTACGTTTAGTAGCCTGTGCGTAGCATAAACGTCTCGAATCGGCGGGATCTAATAGGGAGCTCTCCGCTCCCACTGCCAATTTACGTTTAGGAGATGCTCCCCCCTTCTTCCTTCTTCCCTCTTCCTTCTTCCCTCTTCCTTCTTCCTTCTTCCTTCTTCCTTCTTCCTTGAATTAAGATATCTTAAGAGTAGAGAGAATTGGGAGAAAAAACTTGACAGAAGAACGCGCTTACTGGTTAGCATGGTGTCAAATTAGTGGTATTGGTCCCATCATACTCACCAGATTAGAACAACACTTTGGTAATTTAGCAGACGCGTGGCACGCGATACCCCAAGACTTAAAACAAGTTCAAGGTATCGGCTCCCAAACCATAGAAAAAATTATCGACATCCGATCGCGTCTTGATCCCCAACAATTCTATGAAGAGCATATCAAGAAAAATCCCTGTTTTTGGACGCCCCGCGATCGAGACTATCCGCGATTATTATTAGAAATACCCAACCCTCCCCCCATTTTATATTATCGAGGTAAAGTCGATCTCCAAGAAAATCAAGGGATAAAACCCAGCATCGGAATCGTGGGGACGCGTCACCCCAGCGACTATGGAAAACGATGGACAAAACGCATTAGTACCGCGTTGACAAAAAGCGGTTTTACCATAGTATCAGGATTAGCCGCGGGCATTGATACAGAAGCCCATTTTGGATGTTTAAACGCGGGAGGAAGGACGATCGCGGTATTTGGCACAGGAGTGGATTTAGTGTATCCCAGAGAGAATAAAAAACTAGCAGAAGCGATATTAGAACAAGGGTTAATTATTAGTGAATATCCCGCGGGAACCAAAGGATTTAAAACCCATTTTCCCCGCAGAAATCGGATTATTACCGGATTAAGTCGATCCCTATTAGTGATGGAAGCACCTCAAAAATCCGGTGCATTAATTACAGCAGACTACGCGAAAGAATTTCATAGAGATATTTATGTGTTAACCGCGAGATTAGACGACGATAACTCCCAAGGGTGTTTAGAATTATTAAATCAAGGCGCTACCCCTATTCCCCCAAACCGCGATCGGCTATTAAGCGAAGAGCGCTTATTAAAAATGTTAGGAGCTCTTCCCCAATTAGACACAACAGAAAGAGGGGAACAATTATCCCTATTTACTCAGACACCAGCACCCAGATTACCCCAATTAGAACCCCGTCTCACCCAAGTATTAGACGCGATACAAGGAGAAGCCACCCCCTTTGATTTGATAGTTGAAACCACGCAATTACCCCCAGGAGAAGTTTCCAGTGTTCTTTTAGAATTAGAACTGTTAGAAATCATCACACAATTGCCCGGAATGCGATATCAAAGATGCTAAAAATAACTCAATAATTGTTAGACATACTCAAAATAATACTACTGGGAAACACAGGACGCGATCGACGACAGTATGAGCGGGTTCAACAGGAGCTTAAAAACATAACCTTAATACAGATTAACCCGCCGAATAACATAACCTTAATACAGATAAAAGTGCCCCTAAACACTTAGGTATAAAGCTAGTTTATTAACAAAAAGTCGTCATGTCTAGTAACAGATAACAGCCTCTAACCCTCAATATTGGTTTGAGTGCGTAAGTCATGATTATCTTTTATAGCGACTCTTCGGAGAAGATGGTAACTGGCTAGAAGCCGGCATTTTTTGTAACCAATCTTGGCCTATTTTAATAGTAACATCAGATTGCAAAGAACCCGTACTTTCCACAACAACATCACCAAAACCTAAAAACTTTTGAATCATCTCAGCATCTTTTTGATTGCCACTTTGTGCCACAATACGAGTCACTTCTAAAGGTTCCGGCCAAGGCTTAGAAACTCGAACTTTGTGATAACCCCCATCATTGAGTTTATTAACTAAGAGAGACTCAGAATCATCATTATTGGTACTATTTTGAATAGAAACGCGGAGATAAGAAGGATCAATGGGTTCATTACTCCAAGAGGGAGAACCAAAATCAAAATGTTCTGCAACGACAGTTTCAATACCACTTTGAGCGGGCAACCAATAACTCGCCTTAAACTCCTTTGGATCGCTAAATGCACCGGGCAGCATCACCATTTGCACATCGGATTTTTGAGTTTGAACAGCAAACCCTAAGAGTGCGACTAACTCTTCAATAGTTAAATTTGTATCAATATGGGATTGAATTACCGATAGAATTTGAGGAAGTCGAGAGAGAGTGCCAAAATTCAAAAATTGTTCCGACAAAGCCCGCATCAAAAGTTGTTGTCGTTGCACCCTTCCAATATCTCCCAAATCATCATGGCGATAGAGGAGAAACTGGACAACCTGCGCCCCATTTAGCTTTTGCTTTCCCGCCTTCAAATCAATATATAAATGTTGACTTTCATCAACATATTTCATATCTTTTGGGACATAAAAATCGACCCCACCCATCACATCGATCAAACTCTTCATCGCATGAATATTTACCACCACATAGCGATCAATACCCACACCACCCAATAAACTACTTACAGATTTAGCCGCGAGGGCGGGTCCCCCATAATAATTAGCTTCATTAATTTTTGTTAAGCCTTTCCCTTCAATATTAGTACGAGTATCACGGGGAATAGAAAGCAGCGTTAATTTTTTCTTTTTCGGATCAAAGCGCAATAGCATCATTGTATCCGTCAAACCTTTAAAAGAATTCTCCCAAGTTAAGTAAGTCGCGTTATTTTTGGGTGGTTGATCTAAATCAGAACTAAGAACTTTTAAGCCTAACACTAAGATATTCACAGGGCGAGTGAGTTCAGGCATTTTCATATTCACCTTCGCCAAATCATTCTGAGAAAAAACCGCGGCCTCTTCCGCGGTTAATTTTTGCTGCATCAGAGGGGTTTTCGACATAGAAACGGCCAGAAAAGCCCCCGCGGTTGCTGATAGCATCGCGACGCCAGCCAAGCCCAAACCAAAGCCGAGCCAACGTCCTCGGTTAGAGATGCGGGGTTTTTTCATACCAGATGGGGGAGAGGGTTGCTTTTTGGAAGTTGACTTATAAGTTTTTTGAGATGACACAGGCTTCCTCACACAGACAATAAATAATGTTCATGGCATTTTGTAGCATAAAAAGGGAGGGTTTATTGATACAATCCCCTGAAAATGGGGTGTAAGCCCTTGTTCCTTAATTTTTCCTATGATAGGTGTTTACCTAACACTTTCTCGGCTAAACGACTTATCCCAGGCAGCCAGACGGGCTGGCGTTTCCAGACACGCACCATCAACCCAAGGGATATGATAAAATAGCTGGTGGTAAATAGACTACTGGTAAATAACAAGGGTATTGTCCAAGATTCCGCAGATATGGCTCCGGCTTCTAAGAGAATATGCCCCATGAGCCAACTAAATGCGAGGAGTATTGCTAAACGACACACAGCTTTTTGCTCTAGGGTACCTTCGCGACGATAGAGTGTCCACAGTGCCGGGAAAAATCCCACAAAGGGAGTGAGGATTAAAAATAGTTGTAATCGCGTTTCCACCGGATTTTCTAGCCGATCGCGTTCTTCCATAGGATCATTTCACTTTAAGGTTGATAAAAATATATAAGTATATCGCGTTGGAAGTGGGTGTAGTCCGGGGTTGGGGAAAAGGACGGGACTAGGCGCACTTCCGAATCCTATCATTATTTTGGTGAAATGGTGATGTGGTAGGTAATAGGTGAAAAACCAAAACCCAAAACCTAACTCAATACTGAAACACCTCTTTTTGATACACTGGATACTGCAAGGACGCAGGAGAGTATCATTTCCCATGAGCCAATCCACCAAAAAGACTGTGATTGCTCCATCTATATTATCTGCTGATTTCAGCAGACTCGGCGATGAAATACGGGCTGTCGATGAGGCGGGTGCCGACTGGATTCACGTTGATGTCATGGATGGCCGTTTTGTTCCTAATATTACGATTGGCCCCCTGATTGTGGAAGCGATTCGCCCTGTTACCAGCAAACCTCTGGATGTTCACTTGATGATTGTGGAGCCAGAAAAGTATGTTGGTGATTTTGCTAAGGCGGGCGCGGATATTATTTCGGTTCACGCAGAGCATAATGCTTCTCCCCATTTGCACCGTACCCTCTGTCAAATTCGGGAATTTGGTAAGCAGGCGGGTGTCGTACTCAATCCTTCTACTCCTTTGGAGTTAATTGAGTATGTCTTAGATGTCTGTGATTTGATTTTGATTATGAGTGTTAACCCCGGTTTTGGGGGGCAAAGTTTTATTCCCTCTGTTGTTCCTAAAATTCGTAAATTACGTCAAATTTGTGATGAGAAGGGACTCGATCCTTGGATTGAGGTTGATGGTGGTTTGAAAGCGGATAATACTTGGCAAGTTTTGGAAGCTGGCGCGAATGCTATTGTCGCGGGTTCTGCTGTCTTTAAGGCTAAGGATTATCACACGGCTATTGAGGGGATTCGTCATAGTAAACGTCCTTAAGGGACTCTTTTACTGTCTCATTTTTTCCTTGATGTTGTAGACATCTCCTCAAAATCGGATCAATGGCAGGGTTAGCCTACCCTACAGTAGTTTAGGGAGATGTCTTTTGTTGAGAATACGATCGCGTTTGGAGATTTTTTTCCCCAGGGCGATCGCGATTCTCTCCCATCAAAAGTAATCTTATTTTTGACTAACTTTATCTAAAACGGCTTCCATTTCTGATAAATCAACGGCTCCGGAGAAAGTTTTGCCATTGATGATAAAGAAAGGTGTACCATCAAGACCTAAGGATTGGGCAAGTTTCTGGTCTTTTTCAATGGCCTCTGTCGCGCCTTTACTAGCGCGATCGCGATTAAATTGCTCGACATTGAGATTAAGTTTTGTCGCGGTTGTCAAATATAAATCTTCACCTAATTTGTCTTGCTGTTCAAACAAAGCATTATGAAATTCCCAAAATTTGCCTTGTTGTTGGGCCGCCCAAGCCGCTTTTGACGCGGGTAATGCTTGGGGATGGATACGGGTTAGAGGAAAATGTTTATAAGCTAAAGTTACACGATCTTTATGTTTTTCCATAAACTGTTTAACCGTGTTATTGGCTTTGGAACAAAAAGGACATTGAAAATCGGAAAATTCAATCATCACAATTTTTTGATCTGCGGCTCCTGTGGTGGGAGAATTTCCGATTAGTGATTTAGGATTAGAGGCTAACTGTTGTAAAAAGGATTGTCTAGCTTGTTGGAGTTTTTCTTTTTCTTGCTTATCATAAGCTTGAAGCGATTCAATCAAAACCTCTGGATTGTCACGGATAATCTGTAACACTTGTTCCTTCAATTTGGCATCCACAGGAGTCGCACCCGCGGCTTGGCTGGTATTAGAACAACTCGCGATCGTAAAGCCCAATGACAATAATAGGACAATGGCAAAAAGTTGCCGACGCAGGGAGGGGAGTGCCAAAAAAGATCGATTCATAACAATAAAACTCGCAAAATCTAAACTTTCAAGTTACCATTTAAGACGAAAAACCGTAGGACTCGGTACAATACCTCCATCAGATGGGTGCATTTTCAGGAGGCGTGGGTTTTTCTCGCCCGGATAAAGTAATTGATAACATCAAAGATCGCCATTATACCACTAGAGGGGGTTGTTTCATGTTGATTTTTTTAATTTTATTCTCACTTTACCCCTTAAAGACTTTAAGCTATTAATGTGATCTCCATGAAAAATGCGATAGCCCTCCAGGCCTGGCATAGCACGATCACACCCGAAACGAGGAAAGCGCGATTTTACTCTCTGTTAACACTACCATGACCCCGATTAAAGTTGGTCTATTACACTCCCTCACAGGTACAATGTCGATCAGTGAGGTTTCCGTAAAAGATGCAACCCTTCTCGCCATTGAGGAAATCAATGCAATGGGAGGGGTGTTAGGTTCTCCCATTGAACCGATTATTGCAGATGGCGCGAGTGATTTGCAGACGTTTGCCCAAAAAGCACGATGGTTATTAGAAGAAAAACAAGTCGTAGTCATCTTTGGCTGTTGGACCTCTGCCAGTCGCAAGGCGGTATTACCTATTTTAGAGCGTTTTCAGGGTTTATTGTTTTACCCTGTCCAATATGAGGGATTAGAGCGATCGCGCCATATTATTTATACAGGGGCAACGCCTAATCAACAAATTATTCCGGGGATAAATTATTTATTATCACAGGGAAAACGTAAATTTTTTCTCTTGGGTTCCGATTATATTTTTCCCCGTACCGCGAACGAAATTATTAAAGCTCAATTAACGATTTCTGATGGAGCGATCGTAGGCGAAGAGTATATTCCTCTGGGTTCGACGGATGTTCAAGGCGCGATCGGGCAAATCAAGAAAACACAACCAGATGCTATTTTTAATACCCTCAATGGTGATAGTAATGTCGCGTTTTTCCGACACTGGCGAAAATTGGGAATCTCTGCAGAAGACTTACCGATTATGTCCGCGAGTGTCGCTGAGGAAGAAATCAGAGCCATTGGCGCTGAATATATCACTGGACATCTGGTAGTCTGGAATTATTTTCAAACAATAGATACACCCGAAAATAAACGATTTGTCAAAGCTTATAAAGAGAAGTATGGACAAGATCGGGTAACGGATGATCCGATAGAAGCGGCTTATTTAGGAGTGTATTTATGGAAAAACGCGGTGGAAAAGGCGGCTTCCTTTGAATTTACAAAAGTGAGAGACGCGGTGAAACAAAGTGAGTGGATGGCTCCGGGGGGTTTAGTGAAAGTGGATGGCAAAACGCAACATCTTTGCAAAAAAGTACGCGTGGGTAAAGTTTGCTCCGATGGTTTAATTGAGGAAATTAGTAATTCTGGAGATTTGGTGTCTCCAGATCCTTTTCTGGAGAGTTATCCTTGGGCTTCCGATTTTTTTCAGAAGCGAATGACTTTAGGTATAGGTGTTTCTCTGAGTATGTTGTTTGCCATTTTGTTAATGATCATTTGGCTAGTTATTGGTTTTGGATCGATTACGTTAGAGCAATTAGGGCAAATTTTGGCAGAGATTGGCGCTACCACGAAGGATCATAGAGTACAAGAATTATTACAACAAGCCTTTGGACAAGTACATCATACCCAACAGTGGTTATTCGCGACTTTGTTCGTCACTGGTTTAACAGGGGGAATGATTTTATTTGTAGTCTCTCGAATGCTTCGTCATCTGAGTCTATTACGTCAAACCGCGGCATTATTAGTGAGTGGAGACTTCACAGCCCGATCCCCCTTAATCAATAGTAATGACGCGATCGGACTGCTTTCGGAAACACTCAATACAATGGCGCAACAAATTAATAGTTTGCTGAAAAGTTTAGAAGCACGAAGTCGCCAATTAGAAGAACGTACTATAGAATTAGAAATTGCTAAAAATGCCGCGGAAGCCGCAAACCGAGCCAAAAGTAGTTTTCTCGCGAATATGACTCATGAATTAAGAACTCCCCTTAATGCTATTATCGGTTATAGTCAATTACTCCTAGAAGACGCGAAGGAACAAAATGATGAAGAACTCTATCACGATCTACATAATATTAATCTCGCGGGGAAACAACTTCTGAGTCTGATTAGTGATATTCTTGATCTTTCCAAAATAGAATCAGGAAAAATTACCATTTGTCTCGAAACTTTTGAAGTCTCTAGCTTAATAGAAGAAGTTGTGAAAATTATGCAACCTCTGGTTGAGAAAAATAACAATATCTTAAAAGTTGAGTATCATGATATCAGTACCATGACGACAGACTTAACTAAAATAAAACAAACTCTGTTAAATCTTCTTAGTAATGCCACTAAATTTACTAAAGAAGGGTTAATTACCTTGACAGTGTGGAAAGAACATGAAAAAGATATCTCTTTAAATGCTTATCAGAAAAACGCCGCAGAATATATAATTTTCCAAGTGAAGGATACAGGAATAGGGATAACAATTGAACAACAGTCTCGACTTTTTAATGTTTTTACTCAAGCGGAAAATTCCACAAACCGTCAATATGGGGGAACTGGTTTAGGCTTGGCAATTAGTCGCAAGTTTTGTCAACTGATGGGGGGTGATATTACTGTAGAAAGCGAGGAGGGAGTGGGTTCAATCTTTACTATGCGTATTCCTGTTGAAGCACAGCACGAACCCTATAGCACAGACAATGATTTCTTCGATAATAATGGGTTTAAAAAAACCGAAACTGTCAATTTAAACTCTCAGGTAATTGGTAATTGGTAATTAGTAATACGAATTTACCAAAATCATGCTACACATTATGATAAAGTGTAGCAAACATTTATGAAATTGGTATAATATCCTCTCCGGGTAAACAAAAATAATTGCTGTAGGTGCTCTTGGCGGGATAGAGGCGGGTTCATCTGTATTCAGGTTATGTTTTGAAGATAGGGGTGAAAGAGTCCCTACAGTAGTGTTGATCGCGGGTTTACCCGCCCCTATACTGGACAGGTGGCGCACAAAATTGGTAAATCCGTCCCTAGCTCGATATTCTGTTTAATCAACTGGACATGATATATAGGAACCTCGACGGTTAGGACCTTGTTAATGGCTCAAACCATTGATTTTCTGGCTTCTTCCTTCTTCCTTTTTCCTTCTTCCTTCTTCCTTCTTCCTTCTTCCTTCTTCCTTCTTCCTTCTTCCTTCTTCCTTCTTCCTTCTGCTATAACTAGCAACTTCGGTGAAAATAAATCGACCAAATTACAGACATCAATACTACTTAAAACCAGATTTTTTTGATGAAAAAATCTGGTTTTAAGTAGAGATATCTTTGTGTTTAATCAATAAATCCCATGAGAGCTTCAGGATCATCAATATCATTGGAAGCAATAGGACGATTTCCCATCAAGGAGTACAGTTGACTAATAATAAGATGACTCACTTCTATAGGACGTTCACCGGATGCTTTAAACATTTCGTGTACCTTAAGATTATTGGCCATCACAGGACGTCCATCGAATAAGTGATCGACTTTCTGGTGACTAATTTCAATGGGACGATTCCCCATTAATGTCAGGGAGCCTGATATTTCTAAGTCACTCACGGCAATGGGACGAGTCCCACCATCATTGATATATTCCCATACTTCAAAGCTTCCAGACGCGATCGGACGATTTTCGGGTAAATTATTTTGATATAATTGAATACTGGTGTTCGTGCGATCGCTCTTACTCTGATCCTTAACGACGATAGAGGTGACTTCCTGTTTCGGCGCGTCAGTAGCAGTAAGCCCTTCTTTTTTGACGGTGTTTTGAATGCTTTGCTTGAGACTGGTTCGGCGTCCCCGACTGGTCGTTTTTCCGGCTCCGGTTGGGCTGGCGGCATCGCTCATCGTGATAATTCTCCTAATGTTGACAAATTTTCTTGACTAATGACTGAGAACCGCCAATGTTTCAACTCGGCTCTCTGTGAGACTTATTAATCTTAAAATATTCTCAAGTGTAACGGTCTCTTGATTATAAATCAATCTCACTGAAACATTTGTTAATATTTGATTTACTTATTACTACTAGGAATATTTACTTATGGTAGGTGATTGTCAATTTCGGCTAGAGGCCCCTTTTTCTGCCACGGGGGATCAACCTCACGCGATCGCGCAACTGGTGGAAGGCCTGAAAAACCGCGATCGTTTTCAAACCCTTCTCGGTGCCACGGGAACGGGTAAAACCTTCTCAATAGCCGCGGTTATTGAGAAAGTGGGACGACCGACATTAGTTTTAGCCCATAATAAAACATTAGCTGCCCAATTATGTAATGAATTACGAGAATTTTTTCCCCATAACGCGGTGGAATATTTTGTCAGTTATTATGATTATTATCAACCGGAAGCTTATATCCCTGTGACGGATACTTATATCGAAAAAACCGCGACGATTAATGAAGAAATAGATATGTTAAGACATTCGGCTACTCGTTCTTTATTTGAACGACGGGATGTAATCGTTGTCTCTTCCATTAGTTGTATTTATGGTTTAGGTATTCCTACCGAATATTTAAAAGCTGCTATTTCATTAGAAGTGGGAATGGAGAAAAATCCACGGCAAATTTTACGGGATTTAGCGACTATTCAATATAAACGAAATGATGTGGAATTAGGAAGGGGGAAATTTCGTGTGAAGGGGGATGTCTTAGAAATTGGGCCAGCCTACGAAGATCGGATTATTCGGGTAGAATTTTTTGGGGATGAAATTGACGCGATTCGTTATATTGATCCCGTCACCGGGGAAATTTTGTATAGTGTTCAATCTTTAAATATTTATCCAGCCCGTCACTTTGTTACTCCCCAAGAGCGATTAGCAGAAGCTTGTGAATTAATCGAACTGGAATTAAAAGAGCAAGTTCTCAAATTTGAACAGGAGGGAAAATTATTAGAAGCTCAACGGTTACACCAGCGAACTCGGTACGATTTAGAGATGTTACGGGAGATGGGTTATTGTAATGGCATTGAGAATTATTCTCCCTATTTAACGGGGAGAAATCTCGGAGAACCGCCGGAATGTTTAATTGATTATTTTCCGAAAGATTGGTTATTAGTGGTTGATGAATCTCATGCTACAGTGCCGCAATTACGAGGGATGTATAATGGTGATCAAGCGCGCAAAAGAGTGTTAATTGAGCATGGTTTTCGCTTACCGCGATCGGCGGATAATCGTCCTTTAAAGTCCGAGGAGTTTTGGGCAAAGGCGAATCAATGTATTTTTGTTTCTGCGACTCCGGGGGATTGGGAGTTAGAGATGTCTGGAGAGAGAATTATTGAGCAGGTAATTCGTCCAACGGGGGTAGTAGATCCTCAGATTTTTGTGCGTCCGACTCAGGGACAAATTGATGATTTATTAGGAGAAATTAAAGAGAGAGTCAAGAAAAGTGAACGGGTATTAGTCATCACTTTAACAAAGAGAATGGCGGAAGATTTAACGGAGTATTTGCAAGAGCGAGGGATTAAAGTCAGATATTTACATTCCGAAATTCAGTCCATCGCACGGATTGAAATTTTGCACGCGTTTCGTGAGGGTGAGTTTGATGTCTTAATTGGGGTAAATTTATTAAGGGAAGGGTTAGATTTACCGGAAGTGTCTCTTGTGGCTATTTTAGATGCGGATAAGGAGGGATTTTTAAGGGCGGCGCGATCGCTTATTCAAATTATTGGTAGGGCGGCGCGTCACGTCCGAGGACACGCGATTTTATACGCGGATAATTTAACGGATAGTATGATTAAAGCGATTGATGAAACGGAGAGACGACGCGGGATTCAATTAGCTTATAATAAAATACACTCGATTACACCCAAACCGATTATTAATAAGTCCAAAAATTCTATTTTGGCATTTTTGGATGTGTCTCGACGTTTAAATTCACAACAGTTAGAGGAGGCTTATCAACAGGTTGATGAGTTATCTTTAGAGGATATTCCCGAATTAATTAGTCAGTTAGAAAGTCAAATGAAAGAAGCCGCGAAAAAGTTGGAGTTTGAAGCCGCGGCAAAAATACGCGATCGGATTAAACATTTACGCGATAAACTGATAGGACATTAGTCAGTTATTGAGAATGCTCTCTTGCTTGGGCTGGCGCGATCGCGAGAGGATAGAAAATTCCCTCTTTGTGTCCTCTGTGCCTTTGTGGTTCATTTACAGCAACGAACTCTTAACAGTGAAGAAAGTCTTTTAGTGCATGAAGTTTTCATCAATTGTGTACCCTAAACCGGAAATAGGCTGTAATTTACAACTCTTGTCGCACCGTTGATTTTCCGGCTTCTTCCTTCTTCCTTTTATGGCGCGATCGCGAGAGGATAGAAAATTCCCTCTTTGTGTCCTCTGTGCCTTTGTGGTTCATTTAATTTTCCAATCTTATAGCACAGTTTTTTTCAACAAAGTATAAGCCGGGGGTATTTTCATGAGATCAACTTATGAGACATTAACACAATCTCATGTAAGATAAGTATAAGAATCGATCATCGAGCATTATGTCCACTATTTTCAGCAAAATTATTAATCGAGAAATACCAGCCGACATCATTTATGAGGATGAGCTGGTGTTGGCATTCGAAGACATTAACCCACAAGCCCCTGTGCATATTCTGGTTATTCCCAAAAAGCCGATCACCCGACTTTCGGAGTGCGAATCGGAAGATCATGCGATTCTGGGACATCTGTTGCTAACTGTGAAGCGAGTCGCGGAAAAGGCTGGACTCGCCAAGGGCTATCGTGTCGTTACTAATAATGGAGAGGATGGCGGGCAGACAGTCGATCATCTACATTTCCATATTCTGGGGGGTCGTTCTCTGAAATGGCCTCCGGGTTAAGACACTAGAAACCTGGTCTCCTTAGGGAGAGCGGGTTTCTAGACAACTATAACAAAATCGAATCACTGTCATAAGTAATACCAATGAATTAAAACATTAAAACCCCTTTACAAATCGAAATAAACGAGTTAATGTATGAGTGTGGTAAGCGAAAGCCCCACAACGAACCTCGAAAATTTATCATAAAGCAATCATACCAACATGACCACAACCTTACAGCGTCGCGAAAGCGCCAATCTGTGGGACCGGTTTTGCAACTGGGTGACATCTACCGACAACCGCATTTATGTGGGTTGGTTCGGGACTCTGATGATCCCTACCTTGCTGACTGCCGCCACTTGTTACATCATTGCCTTCATCGCAGCTCCCCCAGTGGACATCGATGGCATCCGTGAACCCGTAGCGGGTTCTCTGCTCTATGGAAACAACATCATCTCTGGTGCTGTTGTTCCTTCTTCTAACGCGATCGGCTTGCACTTCTATCCTATTTGGGATGCAGCCAGCTTAGATGAGTGGCTCTACAATGGTGGCCCCTACCAGTTGGTGATTTTCCACTTCCTCATTGGCATTTTCTGCTACATGGGTCGTCAGTGGGAATTGAGCTATCGCTTAGGGATGCGCCCTTGGATCTGCGTGGCTTATAGCGCTCCGGTTGCTTCTGCGACCGCGGTGTTCTTGATCTATCCTTTGGGTCAAGGTAGCTTCTCAGATGGTATGCCTTTAGGTATCTCTGGAACATTCAACTTCATGATCGTGTTCCAAGCGGAACACAACATTCTGATGCACCCCTTCCACATGTTAGGTGTGGCGGGTGTATTCGGTGGTTCTCTGTTCTCGGCGATGCACGGTTCTCTGGTAACCAGTTCTCTGGTTCGTGAAACGACTGAAGTTGAGTCTCAAAACTACGGTTACAAATTCGGTCAAGAAGAAGAAACCTACAATATTGTGGCAGCTCACGGCTACTTCGGTCGCTTGATCTTCCAATATGCTTCTTTCAACAACAGCCGTTCCTTGCACTTCTTGTTAGGTGCTTGGCCGGTAGTCGGTATCTGGTTCACCGCGTTAGGTGTTTCCACGATGGCGTTCAACCTCAATGGCTTTAACTTCAACCAATCTGTAATCGACTCTCAAGGTCGTGTGATCAATACTTGGGCGGATATTATCAACCGTGCGAACCTGGGTATGGAAGTAATGCACGAGCGCAATGCTCACAACTTCCCCTTGGATTTAGCGGCGGGTGAAATCTCTCCCGTGGCTTTGGTTGCTCCTTCTATCAATGGCTAATTTTTAGCTTGAGATAACAAAGAACGCTCTCAGAAATGGGGGCGTTTTTTGTTGGCTAATTTTTTTTTTTTGATTTTGAACCACAAAGGACACAAAGGACACAGAGGAAAGAGAGAGAGAGGAAAGAGAGAGAGAGGAGGTGCTCTGTAAAGATAAGCTGTACTTATGGGAGTCATCAGAAATGGTATGAGTGAACCCCCTTTACAAAACGGAGAACTTAGTTAATAATAAAGACATAGATAAATACCGAACCTCGATAAATAAATAGCAATCATACCAACATGACTACGACCTTACAACGTCGCGAAAGCGCGAATCTGTGGGATAAGTTCTGTAATTGGGTGACATCTACCGACAACCGCATTTATGTGGGTTGGTTCGGGACTCTGATGATCCCTACCTTGCTGACTGCAGCTACTTGTTACATCATTGCCTTTATCGCAGCTCCCCCAGTGGACATCGATGGCATCCGTGAACCCGTAGCGGGTTCTCTGCTCTACGGAAACAACATCATCTCTGGTGCTGTTGTTCCTTCTTCTAACGCGATCGGCTTGCACTTCTATCCTATTTGGGATGCAGCCAGCTTAGATGAGTGGCTGTACAATGGTGGCCCCTACCAGTTGGTGATTTTCCACTTCCTCATTGGCATTTTCTGCTACATGGGTCGTCAGTGGGAATTGAGCTATCGCTTAGGGATGCGCCCTTGGATCTGCGTGGCTTATAGTGCTCCGGTTGCTTCTGCGACCGCGGTGTTCTTGATCTATCCTTTGGGTCAAGGTAGCTTCTCAGATGGTATGCCTTTAGGTATCTCTGGAACATTCAACTTCATGATCGTGTTCCAAGCGGAACACAACATTCTGATGCACCCCTTCCACATGTTAGGTGTGGCGGGTGTATTCGGTGGTTCTCTGTTCTCGGCGATGCACGGTTCTCTGGTAACCAGTTCTCTGGTTCGTGAAACGACTGAAGTTGAGTCTCAAAACTACGGTTACAAATTCGGTCAAGAAGAAGAAACCTACAATATTGTGGCAGCTCACGGCTACTTCGGTCGCTTGATCTTCCAATATGCTTCTTTCAACAACAGCCGTTCCTTGCACTTCTTGTTAGGTGCTTGGCCGGTAGTCGGTATCTGGTTCACCGCGTTAGGTGTTTCCACGATGGCGTTCAACCTCAATGGCTTTAACTTCAACCAATCTGTAATCGACTCTCAAGGTCGTGTGATCAATACTTGGGCGGATATTATCAACCGTGCGAACCTGGGTATGGAAGTAATGCACGAGCGCAATGCTCACAACTTCCCCTTGGATTTAGCGGCGGGTGAAGTCTCTCCCGTGGCTTTGGTTGCTCCTTCTATCAATGGCTAATTTTTGATAAGATTTAGTCTAAGATAAACAAAAAGCGCTCCTAGAAATAGGGGCGTTTTTTGTTGGGTAATTTTTGGGAATTTGAACCACAAAGGACACAGAAGACACAGAGGAGAGATTGAGATTTGAAGAAGAGGAGGCTCAAGAATGAAATATACTGTTGTCATTCAATGGTCTGAAGAAGATCGATGCTTGCTTGTGTTTCTCCCTGAGTTTGAAGATGTCATGCAACCAGTTACTCACGGAGATTCTTATGAGGAAGCTATTAAAAATGCCCAAGAAGTGATAGAACTCCTGATTGAAAGTTATGAAGAAGAGGGTAAACCTTTACCAGAAACTAAGAAGGTATGGCCGTTATTTCAGGTGGCATAAGTCTCTACATAACCTGGATGAATAGAAGCAATAACAGCTAATTTTTACCTTGAGATGAACAAAAATCGCTCTCAGTAATAATTGGCTTTTTTTATTTGAACCACAAAGGACACAAAGGACACAGAGGGCGCAAGAGCTTCCTCAGAAGATATACTTAGGATGACTAACACTTCGCGGTTTAGGTACGTCAACTCTTGGTAATGATCATGGTTAGCCGCTCTGTTAAACCTACCCAAAACTACCTAAGTCTAGACTTAACTGGACATGAGAAATTTTGGTGTGAACTTCCTGCTTCATCGTAGTCTCAAGATGACTCTTGAGAGGTTTACCTACTCCACAAGCTGACACGGTAGAGCTTACCGCCACATCTGAACATCTTGGAATTTCTATTCCATCAAACCAACGTTCCAGATTCTTTGCTGCGTTTAAATCTCTGTCCTCAATGTAATTGCATTCTGGACAGACATAAACACGATTTTTTAACGGCATCTTATGCCGATGATTACCACAATTAGAGCATATTTGAGAACTAGGAAACCTCCTATCTACTAACGTTAATTTGCTAGAGAATTTCTCAGTCTTGTATTCTAACTGACGCTTGAATTCATACATTCCACAATCCGCTATCGCTCCCGCTAATTTATGATTCTTCAAAAAAGATTTCACTGATAAATCTTCTATCTTTATTTCGCTGTGGTTTTTAGCTAGATAGCCAGTTAATTTGTGAATTGTATCTTTACGGATATTGCTAATTTTTGCGTGTATTTTACTCAGTTTTTTAACAGCTTTAGCTCTATTTTTAGAACCTTTGACCTTACGACTAACATTACGCTGTAAACGCTTCATGCGTTTCTTCATGCGTTTGTAGGCTTGGGGATTTTTGAACACTTTCCCCGTGCTAGTTACCGCCAATTCTTTAATACCAATATCAACACCTACAATCGGTCTATTGTCTCCCACAGATGGCTTTTCTATCTCGTATTTTATTGAGATAAACCATCTATCAGCTTGACGGGAAATGACACAATTATGAACGGCTGTTACTGGCAAAGGTTCAGCTAATTTCACCCATCCTATTGATGGCAATTTAATTCGCTTCCCATCATTTCTTATACCGGGTTTAGCTTTTGTTCCAGATTCCAAATAGAAAGAATCTCGTTGACCTTTCTTTTTAAATCTTGGCTGTTTTGATACCTTTTTCAAACATCTATCCCAAGCTTGACGTAAATCAGCTAATGCTTTCTGTGGCACGTTTTTGTTAGTTTCGTAATACCACTTATTCGCTGATTTTACCTCTGCCACCAGTTTTTTATGTAAATCAATGGCTGATGGGATTTTAATTGACTTGTCTTCTTGGCGAAGTTCTAACACTTCTTTTATTTGAGCGTTCGCCCAATTGTAAGCATGACGGGCAACACCACAAGCCTTTTTGAATGATGTTTGCTGTTTGTTATTTGGTATCAATGCTGTCTTTAAACTGAGTAACATTGCTCGACCTCCAATGTTTTTGATTACTTTTACAGTATATACCCAAACCTACCATAAGTCAACGATTTTAGGTAGATTTTTCAGTATCATATACAGCTTTGGTTACAGGCTCAAGTAGCTTTTTATTTTTGCGGCTACGAGAACCGTAAAGTATGGCTGAAAATACTGTAATTATCTCAATCATATCCGTAACTAATTCTGGCTCAAAACTGACTTAATCACGGGATTTATTGATAATTCCCACCTCTGTTTCAAACTCTTCACATAAGGCAAAAACCCACTCTGCTCCCAATCTTAAAAGTCTGTCTTTGTGTGTCAGGACCAATCTGCCCACGTCACCTTACATAATGCGTTTCAACAACTTTTGAAGTCCTTTTTTCTGAAATTCCCGCCTGAGCCTAAATCAGAAATGGTCTGAAACTGCCAGCCATTAACCCCAGCTCAAAGATTCTAAAACTTGTATTTGTCTGATTAAATCTTCTTTTTGGTCATGGCTAGAAACACGAGCGTAATTGATAGTTATTCTTTCTTCTAATTGGCTGATATCTAAGGACGTGATTTTCTTGATATCCGCAAGAAAAAATCGCCTGTGTCCTGTGGGTGTTCGCTCATATCTGAGTTTTCCGGTATCTGCCCACCGTCTAACTGTTTTGACTGACACGCCAAGCTCCTTGGCAGTGTCACCGATTGAAATAGTCACTTCATGGGATTCCATAATAGAGGTAACTATCCTGCATACACTAGACCTCTTGCGAAATTCATTTAAACCCTGATTCTTCTGTAGGTCATAATGAGCGTTTCAGCTAGTTTCGCAAGAATTCTACTCTATTATGTGTACATTCCGGTAATTTTGTCTATATATGGGTAGAATTTATCTTACAGTTTCAAACCCTATGGGTAGAGATGAACCAGAAGTTAGCTTACATCCCGAACTTTTAAGACAGTTAGTTTATCTAATGAGAGAGGCTTCAAAACACACACAACTGATTGTGGCAACCTATTCAGATCGACTGATCAGATTTCTTCAACCCCAGGAGGTTTTAATTTGCGATATCGAAGAAGGTGAGGCAAAAATGACCTGGGCTGACACTTTTAATCTGGATAAATGGTTAGAAGATTATAGCCTTGATCAAGTTTGGGCAATGAATGTCATGGGGGGTCGTCCCTGAAAATTTCTATTTTGAATTAGGGCATTTTTTTTGTTAAAAATTAAGTTATAATTGTTTTTTATTGATCGGATTTGACGGGGATTTAATGTATTCTTTAAAGACTGGATTGATCTGAAACCTCGACGATCGCGCTTCTTTTTGGACTTTTTCGACTAAGCCGCGTCGCGCTAAAGATTGTATGGCTTGCCAAATTTCTGATTGGGATAATTGACTATCGGTGGGTTTTTGGGATATATCTACGGGTTCATTTTGATGGGCTAACCAGTGACTTACTTTTTTTTCGGACTCGGATAAACGCTCTAGGTGCGTTTCTAAAAGGGGTTCTATGTCCCCTAAATAGATGTTATTTCCTTCGGCTAAAAAGGGGGATACGTTGCCGTCAAATAATTCTAATATGGTTGAGGCTATGATGTTTAACCAGGAAGGATGTCCTTGATAAAGGGTGATTAAGTCTGACCATTTTTCTTCATGGGTTAATCCTTTTTCTTTGAAGATTTCTCTGGCTTTTTCTCCTAAGCCTTTGAGGTGTAAGGTTTGGGTTGCTCGGTTTTCGGCTTCTAATTGCGCTATTTCTTGGGATTTTTCCCAACTGAGGAGAATTAAACAACTTTGATGGGATGATGTTGCTGTTTGTTTAAAAAATTTGCTATAATCTTCATATCCGGGTAAATATTGACCTGCTAATTCACCGATTTGAAAAAGATTCTGCACGTCGTCAAGGATTACTAAACAGCGTGAGGTGCGAAAATATTCAAGGATTGTCGGTAATGGGGTTGGTTGGGATTGGGAAAATGTTTGTTTGAGTTCGGTTTGCAGGGTTGAGAGTGTGGGTGTGTTATTGAGACTTTTCCAAATAATGTAATCGAATTGGGTTTGTATTTCTTCGATTAGTTTGAGGGCGATCGCGCTTTTGCCTATTTCACTTAGGCCGTAGATGGTGATTAAGCGGGTGTGGGCTTCTAATATCCATTGTTTGAGGGTGGATTCTTCCGAGGCGCGATCGTAATAGTCTATTAATTCTGGTGCGTCTGTTAAGTCGATTATGCGCTCTGGGGCATTGTTTTGGGGAGTGTCAGGGGTAGAGCGCGATCGGGGTTGTAAATCTTTAATGGTTTGTATAAATTGACCGCCAATATTAACATTATCAAATTGTAATAAACAGTGACCTGATTGAGAAGCTTGATCAACTCTATGTTTTTTCTCTACTTTAGAACGAAAATTAAATTTATTGAGGTCTTCTCCTAATTCCTCACGCAATTTTTCCCATAATTTCGCGGCTTCTTTTTTAACGTGAGATTGACTACAATTAAAGTCTTTCGCTATTTGAGGATATTTTTGTCGTTGCCAAACACCCGTTAGTATGGCTTCCTGTAGGGGTGTGAGATTTTCTCCAGTTTTATCAAAAATCGAATTATTAGCCCATTCTACAACATCTTCAACATTCATGGGTCTGGGTTGAGGGAGGTTTAGTGTACTATATCCTACCAAATCCTACTTTGTCAACTGAATTGTACCAAATCCTACTAAATTGGTTCAGGATGTTTAGAAAAATTGGGTACTAAAAATATTATTTGGAGTTGTTTAAGTTAGTATTTTATACTATGCTTGGTCTACAGTCAAAACAGCCAAAAGCCAGATTTGGCAACTGTTTTATTTTCTGATGGTTCGATTTTGATAAACTTTTCGGAAAACTATTGCTGTATAAGCTTTTTGGCGATTTATGGTAGTCCTGCATAACTAAGGATTCCATTCGATGTAATCCTTTCTATATAGGGGTTGAAGAGACGAACAGCCTTACTTTTGCAGCACTACCGATTTTTGATTTAGCTAATTAAAACAATACAAAAAATAAAAAATAGGTTGTTATGGAATTACTCATTATTTTTGTTGTTGTTGCCGTTTTTGTCACTTATATAATTGTTCTTACAGTTGCTGTAAGAACAGAACAAGCACGACTTAAAGATAAAAATCAAGTATTTTATTCTCTAATCAGGGAAAAGAATAAAATTACAGCCGCTGATTTTGCGATTGCGTGTGCTAATTATAATTTTGGGAGATTTAAAAAAGGACTTATAATAGAAGCAAGGGAATCTCAACTATTTTTAAGAAAAAAATGTAAAGAATTAGGAGGTTCTGAAATTTCTCAAGGTAATGCAATTATTTATTCTTTTGAAGATACAGAAATTCATAATTAGAAACCAGATATCTAACCAAATTTTGTTACACAGCAAAGAATAAATTAAGAAACCTGGTTTCTGCAACAGGCGATCTGCATGACAATACTTTCGCCAATTTTAGGAAGGAGTCGAAGAAACCGGAGCAGGATGAACACGACCCAAACAACAAATCCGTGCGAAAATCTGAGCCAATAAAACTGGCGAAGGTTTTTCCGCAAGCAGTTTAATGGTTTCTTCAACATACTTATAACCCCGAAAGTAAACAATTAGAGAAACTAATAACATTAGCTAAGTATTAGTAGGTTGGGTTTCATTTCCTTCAACCCAACCTTGTTAAATATTTGGGTGTTGGGTGGCGCTTCGCTTCACCGAACCTACGATGATTTAATCCTATACTCGCCCCATTTTAATTAATACGGCTTTGCATAACTTTTTGTAAATGGTATTACTGGCTAATTACTCGGAAGTTACGGAATTACGATAGGTCTCTTCTACCATCCCCACAGCAGAAGCGCGATAGCTGCGCTTGAGCCGTTCGCGTCGGGTGTGCGTAGCACTCAGGCTATCGCGCTCTTTCACCGATAAGAGAGAGTGAAACACAAAGGCACAAAGACACAAAGAAAGATAAGAAGAAAAGAAGACGCGCTTTATCCCCTTCTTTCATCTGTGTTTATCTGCGTTTATCTGCGGTTTAAAAAAAGACACGATCGCGTCTCCCCTACCATCCCCTGTAACAGAAAAACAGGACTTAGGCACTACACCAAAGAAACCGGGTTTTTTACCTTTATTGAGAGTTTGACGAAGTATTTTGCATCAAAAACCCGGTTTCTGAAAAAGCGCGTCTCCTTTACCATCCCCAATAGCACAGCACGATCGCGTCTCCTCTACCATCCTCAGTCGCACAGCCCGATCGCGTTGTGTCGGATGAGATATCTTGTTAAATAAAATAACTTTTTAGTTAGAATAAACCGGAGCGCGATGCCAGCTTCGCGGGCGGCAGGAGCGCGATCGCGCTGGTTAATTTCTCTATTAGACATCTCCAACAACTATTGTGGCGCAGGCATCTTGCCTGCGATTGACATGATTTTTACCAGATTTCTATTATATCAGGGTACGATACGCGATCGGGGATCTCGGCGGTTCCCAGAAACCGGGTTTGACTAAGGGCGCGATCGTGTAGTCAAAGCTTCAGCAGTCAAGCCATTAAACGCCATTAACTCACCCGCACTAGCAGTCGTTTCTGGCTGATCTTGTAGCACAAGCCGCGGTGAGTGAAGGGCAAGTAAACAGTATTCCCGTGATAATTCTGTGCTGCAAATTATTGAGATGTTTGCCTGTCTTTGCCCAGACAACTTCATCGGCAAATTGCAATATCAGAGGGATGTCCATTTTGAGTGATAAAATTGACCCTCTTATGAGGGAGCTCGCGGATAATGTAAAGTTTTATAACGACATTTAACTCTTCTGGGTGGTATTGTTTTTGTGAGTTGTGACTACAGATGAAGGCAGAGAAGCACTGCTGGCTCTAAGTTTTTCATGCAATCGGCTGCCAGGATATTTTAGGGTTTAGGGAGTTGTCATCTCTCTATGGAGGGGTTAATATAGCCTCTATGCGAAAGCAGGCTGAAGGCAATCTCTGAAGGAGGGTAGGATGACTTCAACACCAAAGGGAACTCTAAATCCTGGGACATTAGTAGGCAACGGACGTTTTAAAATTATCAAATTGTTGGGAAAGGGGACTTTTGGGCAAACTTACTTAGCCGAAGATACGCACGATTTCCATAGGAAAAACGCTCTTAAGCGGTTCAGCTTTGTCAATAGTAATGCTAACACTTTTGAGAAGGCGAAGGAGTTGTTCGATCGCGAGGCAAAAGTTTTAAACGAGTTAACGGATAACCCTGAAAATAATCTCATACCCAAGTACAGAGGTTTCATTTCAGAAAATCAAGAGTTGTACTTAGCGCAGGATTTCATTGATGGAGTTACTCTTCATTATGAACTACAGAGCAAAAAAAAGTTTAATGAGGATGAAACGGCAAAGCTCTTAGATGATGTGCTAAACGCCCTGTACTTCATCCACAGTCAGAGGATAATTCACCGGGATATTAAACCAGAAAATCTAATTAGGAGAAAGACGGATAACAAAATAGTTTTGATTGATTTTGGTGCAGTTAAACAGGAGGTCACTCAACTTGTCCCTACCCCTGGGACTACAATTCATACCAAAGGTTATGCACCACCAGAGCAGATGCAAGGCCATGCAAAATATTACAGTGATATCTATGCTTTAGGGATGACTGCTTTGGAAGCTTTAACGGGGGTGGAGCCTGAAAAGCTCAAAGATGCTCATACAGAGAAGGTTGTTTGGCCTAGTCAAGTACAGGTTAGTGATAAATTGAAGAAAATTCTCGAAAAGATGGTCGAGCATAATTATCAACGCCGCTATCAATCGGCAGAGGAGGTGCTACAGGCGCTAAAATCAGCAGGTTTTCGGAGCACTTTGGTAGTAACTCCAGGGGGACAATCTACTCTTCTATCTGGAGTTTTTCCAAGGTGGTGGTGGTTTGTACTCGCAGTGCCCCTGGTTGCGATCTTACCTTTTTTTGTTGCGCTGATGGTTCCATCAATTTTTACTCAGCATCCGACGCAGCCGGAAACACCAAAACCAGGGGATGTTCAATCACCAACACCTACTCACAAACCCAGTGATGACCAGCATCCGCCCGGAACGCGATCTCCTCAGCCGGAAAAACCAAAACCAAAGAATGTTCAATCACCAACACCTACTCCCGAACCTAGTGATGACGAGATATTCAAGCGTCCGCCCGGAACACCCTAGGCTTCGCGGCTATCGAGTACCCCAACTGCGAATGTCACCCCTACTCCCTGTGCTGGCAACAGAGAAATTTTTTGTCGTCCTCACGAGCCATAGCTTCCGGGTAATTAGTTATCCTAGTTGAGATCTGATAAAAACCCTCACTTATTTCTTGTCTTGACAAGTTATGTGCCAAATTGAAATAATGTAATACAAATAGCAAAAAAATCGTAATTTACGTTAGAAGGGTTAGGCGATGAAAATCAAAAGCCAAGTTTCAGCCGTTTTAGCACTGGCTACGGTGCTATCAAGTTTTGGTTTGGCATTTACTAAATCAGCGGAAGCAGCACCGCGCACATTCTCTTGTAAAATGGTCAGTGGTGCATGGACAACACTCGTTAATGAAAGCAGTCAGCCAGAAAGACAGATTATCCGGTGGACTTCTCCTACAGGGGGGCCTGGCTATACACCAGAGCGCCGATGCAAAGAAGTAACTAACAGGATGAATGACTATTTCAGCAAAAGTGGTCAGTTCATTACTTATGGCATAAAGAACGAGCAAAATGTCATTTGTACAACAGACGGCCAGGGTAAAGACTGCCTCAAATTGCTTTACACACTGAAACCTAATCAAGACCCCAAGGGAACACTGGAGGACTTGTTTCAGGTGAACAACCGAAACATTCAAAGGGGACCACTCCGAGAACCGCCTTGTCCGACTTACATCAACGTTGATGCCCTAGTTGCAGGGAAAACTCGGTTTGCCCAAGAAGTATGTTCTACTCGCTAAGTCTGAGGTATCCTTGTTGAATGAAGTTGACTTTAGTTAGATTTATCGTTCTAGCCTGTATAGGTGGTTGCCAATTTCTGCCACCTACGCAGGTTTCTCAAGTTTCTAGCTCGGTTTCCACGCCGGTAAAAACTGTCACGCCTGCGCCCGAAGATGTAATGTCCGAGGATTTGATTCGTGACAAGGCACAATTGATCTCCTTAAGAGTTTACTCAGTGAATCAGGAGGAGTGGGAAAAGAATGGTTTAATTTTAAATGAAAGCGGATCTGGAGTTTTGATGGCAATGGAGCAAACGCCAACTCAACCCTCCGTTTATAAATATCTTGTATTAACGGCTAATCATGTAGCCAAAAAATCAAGAGAAAAAGGGAAAGAATCTGAGTTTTATATCCGCACCCATGACGGTTTAATTCATAAGGCGCGTCGCCACCCCCAGGAATTTGATAAAACTGATTTAGCCTTGTTATATTTTTATAGCCCTTATCGCTACCAGGTGGCTGGAACGGCTAAGAAACCTTTGAAAGAGAAACATAAGGTATTTGTTACTGGGTTTCCCTGCGATCTTGCTTTGACTAACACACCCTGTCCTGCGGAATTTAAGCTAATCGCGGGTGAAGTTCAGCGTGTACTGAATAAACCTTTAGTTGACAACTATAGCATTGGATACACCAATGAAGTTGTGGAAGGGACAAGTGGCGGGCCGATCTTGAATGCACAAGGCGAGGTAGTTGGTATCAATGGCAGACGCGAGGATGGGAAACGATCGCAATATCAGCGTATAGATGGTTCAGAATCAACTGAAGAGCAGATCCAGTGGATGAAAACCCTGCGTTGGGGGATTCCGGTTGATTTTTATCTGAAGTTGGAAACCAAGAAGCTATTTAACGAAATACCGCGTTTAAATCAGGAATTTGTACCAATCGGGTATATTTCCAAACCAGAGCCTCAAGCTAACCAGCCAACATCGACACCATCTACTACCCCAAAGATCACTTCGGGACCCGACTCTCAAACTAGCCAAACAACACCGACATCATCTACTACTCCAGGGAACAATTCTCCTAAGAAATCTCAACAAGGGATAGAGCAGCATTTAGATCAGTTGAAATATGTAGATATGTTACATTTGTCTCCTATTCAAATAGCGGTATTAGCGGTATTAGTGGTAGGAGCTTTTGTGATTCTATTATTGTTTTTATTCTTTACAAATAAAACTAAGGTTTCTCCGACAACTAAAACCCAAGGTAAACAAGGCAGAAACGGGAATGAAGATAAGCTTATAGGTCAACTTTCTCTCCGTTTTTATAATAATTATTATCAGGCTACTTTCTTATTTACTCATCAACCTCAAGAAAATAAACCCTTTGATTTATTCCATGAAGAATTCTCTAAAAATCATTATGAATATCAGATTTATAAAAATGACAAATTTATCATTTTTATAAAAAGATCAATTCCGACAGTTGAGGGAAAGCTTAAGCCTCAAGTAACCTCTAGCAATGATAATGATTATGTGTTTACAGAAAATCCGGCAAATGTCTGGCAACTAAAAAAAATATCTCAAACCGCACCTTCTCGCATTGTAATTGAGTTCGTTGACAAACCGGCTCCTGAAGTTATTCAGAATCCTCAAAGATGAAATTTAGCCAGCTAAAATACTACTTAATTATTGGTATTTGTGTTTTGCTAAGTGCTATTTTAGCAAACTATTCCCCAAAAGTTGATCCACAGACGTCGCCTGGAGTAGTGCAACCAAATCCAGTGCCAAAACAAGACAAAAGATCCCAAGCAACTGTTTTGATCACAGGGATTAGGAGTGGTTCTGCTTCTGGGGTAATTATTAAGAGTCATGACAAATATTACGTCTTGACAAATAAGCACGTTGTCGGAACCGAACCGGGACCTGAGAATAAGTACCAAGTTAAAAGTTACGACGGAAATGTATATCAAGAAATTACTGCCAACAATTATAATCGTTTAGTGCAAAACGGGGAGCTTGACTTAGCACTGATCGAATTACCAACTGAATCGCAAAACAAATACACAGCAGCTAAATTATCAACAGGAGTTTCTGAATCTATGGATGTATCAGTATCAGGATGGCCACAATGTCTGCCTCAACCTCAATATACTTTCTATGACGGAAAAATTTCAAACCAATTATCAGATCGAAGTGATATAGAAAAATTACCTAAGAATGATTCATACATTCAGGATAAAGATAGAAATTATAACGATGGTTATAGAGTTAACTACACAAATGCAACTCTTGTCGGGATGAGTGGTGGGCCAGTCTTTAATAAGGATGGTAACGTAGTCGCGATTCATGGGATGCCCGGGGTAGCCAAGGACAATACTCCCAAAAATTGCAACTCGCTTAACACTAAAGGTGCTGGTAATAACTGGGGTATTCCTATCAGTTTATTTTTAGAGTCTGACTTAGCTCAAGGTAAAAATTTCGATCCCATAAAAGCTCCGCCTCCAAAAATAGCTCCAACACCAACAACATCTCCCAAAAATACCACTTCTCCTTCAGATAAGGAGATATTCCAGTGTCCTGATCGTGGTAAGCAAGAGGGGTGGTGTAAGTAGGGGCCGATCGCGTCGAAAAAAGAAAAAGGCAATGCTCAAGAGAGAGTGAGAGAATAGAAATAAAAAGACTCATGAATTAACGCGATCGCGCTTCTACATGATCCCTGTAGGGGCGGGTTCACCCATATCTGTGCCACCAAACAGATAGCCCAGAAAACCCGCCCCATCCCCACCCACGAATGGCTATCATTTCATTGAATCGTTGGGTGGGGGCGGGTTTATTGAGGTTATTTGTTGATAGGATAAATTCGGGTGAACCCGCCCCTACATTGCCTTGTTCGGGCGGGTTTATTGAGGTTATTTGTTGGTAGGATAAATTCGGGTGAACCCGCCCCTACATTGCTTTGTTCGGGCGGGTTTATTGAGGTATGGAGAGGGATAAATTGGGGCGAAAGAACCCCTACATTTATACCATCAAATCCAGTCTTTGTCCTTAATGAATCAACTCGATCGCGCGCGTAGTCAAAGTTTCAGCAGTGAGGCCATTAAAGGCCATTAACTCACCCGCAGAAGCCGTCGTTTCACCACGTTTCCACGCGAAAGTATCACGCGTAGAATTACTCCGTAACATAATGGGTTCTAACATCGCAGAAGGACCACCCGTCACCCCAATTAACGCGTCACCATCAAATAATTCAGCAAATTTAGCATCACTCAAAAAGTCGCCATCGGGTTGCGAACAAGTATCCCATGCCACATCAGAAGGACGATATAAACGACGAGGATTAATAACAGAAACAATCCGCACCCCAATCCCCTCAGTTTCCAAAAATGCCGCGGCTTCAAACACAGGCATTAATGTCATATCGCCAATCACAGCAAACACCACTTTCTTATCCCCAGCAACCTCTTGTAAAATTACCGCACCTTCCTCTAAACCTTGACGAGTTTGGGCAAAAGTAGTACGAATTGGTAAAGGTGATTTACTCGCGGTAATCACCACTCCTTTATTCTTAGTTGTTAAGGCCCAATCATAACAAACTTGAATACTATTCGCATCCGGTGGAAATACAGGAAACACATTACCATTCCGCATCATCGCGGCAAAATAAGCCTCAATTTCTGGCCGTTGATGTGTCCATCCATTACGACCTTGTTCGAGGGCTCCCGCGGTATATAATGTAATCGTTGAAGGGGTAGGACGACGTAATTCTGCCATCGCTTGGGTAACAGTTTGCCATATTGGTAAACCGTTAATGGCAAAAGATTCATAGGAACACCATAAACTCCGCGATCCCATTAATGATAAACCTACCGCTAAACCAGCACAAGCATCCTCATTTAATGGCTCATAAACTTGTCCCGTTGGACCTTGATTATATAAATCATCCTGTGTGGGGTGAATGATTTTTAAGGCTTGGTTAATGTTGGCTATTCCTGATGCTTCATTCCCATCGGCATTGGTGACTAAAAAGGCGCGATCGCGCTCTCCAACAACCCCCACTAACCGCCCCATTGCCGTCGTAGAAACCTTCGGATCGCCACCAACCGGATATTCTTCTAAGGGCAATTCACCTAAATCTGCTAAGGGTAATTGAAACTCTGTCACAACCGTTTTCGCCGCGGGTCCCCCCCCAGCCCGTTCACAATTATCACGGACTAATTGCCATGCTTCAACGGGTAAAGCACGCGTTTCTAATGTCTTGACAATATGAGGACTATCAAGGGTATCTTTCGGATAAAGATTATGGGATTTCGCGCCCCGTGCGTGAACACCTGCACCTTTTAATTGTTTGATGATAAAGACGGTTAATTTACCACCTAATGCTGACTTTGCCGCTTTATCCATTGCTACTAAAACAGCTTTAGTAAAGGCCATCCGTTGTTCAAAGGAAAACGCGGTACTATCAACATAATCACCCGGTTGATTTTGATCGTCAAATTCCTTAGCATCAATTAATACGACTTCGGCAAAACCATTTCCACGCCAATAATTAATCATTTCCGCGTTGGATTTAGTCGAAACCATGCTATGATGTTCTTGACTGTAACCATTCCAAACTAAGACGGGTAAAAAATTCGTTACGGTAGGATAAGCAGTGTTAAAATGTGCCATACTGCTCATGGGATAAGGTTCACCCATTCCCCCATCTCCCATCGTAAATGGGAATAATTTATCACGGTGTAATAACGCGGCGGACATCGCGAAATGTTGACCTTGGCCAAGGGGACCAGCAGGTGCTAAAATCCCAGGAATATAACCGGAAAGGTGGCCTAAAAGACCATGTTTTTCGCGGAAGCGATCGCGTAATTGTTGCACATTATTAATGCCCATATCCTCTAAAGAGCGATCCAGAAACATGGCACAATAAAAGCCGGGGGCATGGTGTCCGACTTCTGTCATTATATTTTTATAACCAAGCATAACCAACGCGGCATAGGCTTCGGCTTGACTGGCAAAACCGCCCGGATGCCCTGATGCTTTGCTTCCTGTCATTTGAATCGTGAGATAGCGTAAGGCATCCGCGAATAATATTGTTTGATAGACGGCATTGGGATCACTGGGATCGGAAATACTGCTGTTTCCTTGCGCGATCGCGGGAGTTTTGCCGTAAGTCTCAAAACCGGGGAGCGCGTTTCCCAAATATTGTATCCCCTCGCAAAAGGCAGGGGTGGCTGAGGATGGTTTCACACTTGTCGCGGTCATGTTTGATACCTTAATGGATGTTATTTTTACGATTAAGGGTGATTTTACCCTATTTTGACAACATTTTTGTTGTTAAAGTCAATTACTTTTTCTTCATGTAGTGATAATGACAAGTGATGAGAAACCCGGTGTTTCCACAGATTCGTAGTTGGGTTGAGGCACGAAACCCAACCTACTACAAATTTGAGGCGAGTTTTTCTGATTGTAATATGTTTTTTTTTGCAACCGCAGATAAACGCAGATAAACGCAGATGGGGATAAACGCAGATATGTTGGTGATTAAAAAAGCGCGATAGCCTGAGTGCGAACGGCTCAAGCGCAGCTATCGCGTTAAATTTTGTAGGGGCGGGTTCACCGATATCTTTGATACCTACCAACAAATGATAAAAACCCGCCCCATCCCCATCCAGAAATTAATGATTCAGTAGAGACACGGCAGTGGCGTTTCCCTACAAAATTTTTTCTGAAGAAGGGGGAATTAATGATTAAAGTTTATAACCGATCGTCCTTAAAAATTGATGACGTGCTTCGGCATCCGATGAAGTTTCTACCCCTTTGGGAGAAAAGCCGTCTATCACTCCTAAAATACCACAACCTTGTGAAGTTTGTGCGATAATCACTTCCACAGGATTCGCGGTAGCACAGTAAATTGTACAAACTTCTGGACATTGCTTAATCCCATTCAAAAAGTTAATCGGAAAGGCATCTTTTAAGAGAATAATAAAACTATGGCCTGACGCGATCGCGTTGGCATTTTTCGTCGCGACTTCCTGAAGATAGACATCATTTCCCGTCACGCGAATCAAACAAGGGCCAGAGGCTTCACAGAAAGCAATACCAAATTTAACTTGAGACGAAATTCCCACCATGATTTCGTGTAAATCTTCCACGGTTTTGATAAAATGGGAATGACCTAAGATCAGATTACATCCTTCGGGAGTTTCCAGAGCTACTGTTTTAAGTTCCATTGTTTAACCTCTGAGTTAATAGTCAATTGATTTTACTGATTTTCTCAAACATCATTTTATACCATTTCGTAGGGACACGGCACTGCCGTGTCCCTACTTATTTTTTTTTGATCACTAATAAAGTCAAGTCATCAAATATTTTTTGTTCACCGATATATTGATGAACGTCATTAATTACTATATTGATAATCTCTTGGGCAGACAAGTCCCAATTATGCGCGATCGTATCACAAAGACGTTCTAAACCATAATGTTTTTTATTGAGATTTTCCGCTTCGGTAATACCATCGGTATAGAGAACAATACCATCACCAGAATATAATTCAATCATCATAGAATCGATCCAGTCTGAAATATCAGGACATAAGCCAATAGGAAACCCTAAATCACCTGTATTAATAATTTCAACGGAACCACGATCGCGCACGACAATAATTTCTTCATGTTGGCCAGTAATAGTCATTTTACCTTGACAATAATTGAGGATAGATAAAGTTAAAGTTTTATCAGATTTCATGCGCTGTAAATTATGATAAATCGTGCGATTAAGGGTTACTAAAAAATCAATATTATCCCTTTTATATATGTGTTGAAGAGTACAGATCGCGGTTTGCGTCATCACCATCAAAATACCACTTTCCAAACCATGTCCCGTCACATCACCAATACCAATAGTAATCACCCCATTAATCTGTAAAATATCATAATAATCCCCCCCCACTTCCGTCGCGGGTTCCATATAAGCAGCAATATCTAAATCTTTAATTAATTCAATTTCTTCAGGTTTAGGTAAAATCATCTGCTGAATTTTACGCACAACTTCTAATTCAGCGCCCAAACGCGTATTTTCCGTTTGGAGAAGTTCATTCAGGACCATAATTTCTCGATTAGCTACAGCCAGTTGCATAGTTCTTTTATTAACAGTTTCCTCAAGTTTTTCATTGGTTTTCCCTAACATTTCTTGTGCTTGTAATAAATCAAAATTACTTTGTTGAAGTTCCTTTTGACTTTGACGTAACGCGAGAGTCGCGTGATCAACAGCAATTTGTAGTCGAAGGGGCGCACTGATCAGAATAAATACTAAACTTCCCCCCAAAAGTGCCATCACTACACTTCCTATTTCTATCCAAATTCCCAGAGGGGAATAAGTTAACCATCCCTTTTCAGGAAGAGCCCCCAATTGCCAAGAGCCATTAGGTAAAGTAACCGATAACAAAATCGGATTTTCCTGAAAAAGTTTCGCGTCACCAAAGAAAACTTCTCCCTTTTCTCCCAATCCATCTTTCCCTCTGAGCGTGTATCTTAAAGAAGTATTTTTATCAAAAAGTCCAGCTTCTTTATAAATCGTATCTACATCAACAACAATACTCGCGAATCCCCAGTAAATTTTACTTTCAACTGTGGCACTAGATGAGAGAATAAAAATAGGAGTACGGTTAATAAAAGCAATACCACCTTGCACCAATTTAACGGGGCCAGCGACGATAGATTTATTTTGTTTAATTGCCCTTTCAACAGCTTCTTTTTGTTCCGGTTTTGCGATCAAATTTAATCCGATCGCGTTTTCATTACCTTTGAGGGGATAAATATGAGTAATAATAGAATTTTTCGCCAGATTAGCACTACGAATTTCGGGATATTTAGCTAAAAGAAGACGAGCCATCAGTGCAAATTCATCTTGACTAATATCGGGATGTATGGTAGTATCTAACATCAGACTTTCGACTAATAATAATCGTGAATTAATAGCCCCTTCTAATCTGGCTCTAATGGTACTCGCTTCATTGAGTACATCCGCACGATTTTTTTCTTGAAAACGCCGTGTTTCTGTACCCTCTAAAAACATCCCTGTCATCAAGACGGCGATCGCAGTCAAAAAAGCTCCGATATAGGGTTTAAGAGCGCCTATTTTCTGGAGAAGGTACATGGAGAGTTTTACTGAATCCTGTAGAAAGCTATTTAGTATAGTATCATTAATTACACTTCTCCTATTGATCAAGAGTGCGCGAGGGTAAGTGAATGGGGAAAAATCCGAGATATGAGATCGACAGTCACTCGTGTAATGACAAAATTAGGATCAGGGTGAGCAGTTTTCTCTGGAGGAGGAGAATTGAGAGATGATCAGACGCGATCGTAGTTTCGATAACCAATTAAGAAATCTTGGGTGATGACTCTCAATACTCTTTATTATAGCAGAAGAAAGAAGGAAGAAAGAAGACGCAATAAATCAATATCTTTAGATATTAATAACGTCCTAATCGTAGAAATTGCTATGTCTAAATAAATTTTAATCTGATCCAATATTTGATGTTAATATTCTACTATCTCTACCTTAATTATTATCAAATAATTTGTGATAAAGCGAAATCCAGGAGTCAAAGCGTTGCATTTAGTGACGGCTTTGACAAGTGAAGAACCTCTGGTATTAGGACAGGTTAAAGTAGAATATCTATCTCATAAGATTGGTTCCAGCACTCTTAGAATTACTGTATTTTCTTGTGAAGAATAAACCGGGTTGAAAGAATTTAAAACAGTTAGCTCTCATCAATTTGTTGTAGCATATTTTGGTAAAAATCCGGTTAGAGACAGTCGTATTTCCATCGCCAGACGTTAAATGGTGCGTCACTCACCTCAGATTTTATGCTAAACATTAAGGGTTTCTTGTGGGGTGACGCAGCCTACATTACTAGGGTTATTTATTCAATTCATTTAGCCGTGTTTCCGCTTTTTCTACTCCTTCTGTTTTGCCTTGTTTTTGATAAATATCGCGTGCCATTTGCCAAGCCTTAATCGCTTCTTCCTTCCGTTCCCTTTCCTTTAATGCTATCCCTAAATTATAATAAGCATCGGCATTGTCTGGTTGTAAACTAATGACTCGACGATAGGTAATAATTGCCCCAAGATAATCTTGCTTTTGTAACTGAATAAAACCGATCGCGCTATGAGCTTCGACCAGATTGGGCTTGAGAAAAACCGTCTTATTATAGGCATCTAAAGCCTTATCTAATTCATTCTCTCGGCGTAATAACTCACCTATCTCAAATTGTAAGTCTCCATTGCGAGGCTCTAAACGTGCCGCGTCTTGAAAAGCCGCTAAACCTTCTTTAAAACTACCATTTTTGACAAATGCTGTCCCTAATTTCACCTTGATCTTAGCATCATTAGGCGCTAATTGAGACGCTTGTTGAAGGGATTTTACCGCATAAGGATAATTTCCCTGTTGCATTAAAACTAATCCCATTAAGGCATAAGCTTGGGTATTTTTGGGATCAACTCCGATTACTTGTTGATAAATTCTCAACGCGGTATTATAATCTTTTTGTTGATAGAGGATCACCGCTAAACCTAAATAGGAATTGAGATTTTTATTATCTAATTCTATGGAACGACGATAGGCCGCCGATGCCCCCGGATAATCTTGTAAATTGGCTAATGCAAAGGCCAGTCCATAATAAAAATCGGTATTTTTCGGGTCTAGCGCGATCGCCTTTTGATAAAATTCTACTGAGCCTTGAAAATTGCCTTGACGGGCTTCTAAATAACCAATACCCGAAAAAATACGCGGATTTTTTGGATCTAAACTAGCCGCCTTTTGATAAATTTCGATCGCTTTTCCATAGTCACCCGCATCTACTAATTTTCGACCTTGACGTAATAAATCATTAAGATTAGCTGGTGCATTAGTCGGTGGATTAGCCGGTGAGGTGTCTTGAACAACTTTAAATTCTGTTCCATGGCTTATTTGGGGCACTGTTAACGCGATCGTGGTTGTGCAAAGGAGAGTGAAAGTGCCAAAAAAAGAAGATTGTCTAGTCATATAATGGGAAAATTGTGTGTGAGGAAGGACTGTAAATGGGTAATCGGTAATGGGTAATTGGTAATAGAGAAACCTCGAAGGATGAAGGATGAAGGATGAAGTAATAAACCACAAAGGCACAAAGGAAGAAGGAAGAATGAAACTTCCCTATTCCCTATTACCTAATCACTAATCCCCCATCACCAATCCCCAATCCCCAATCCCCATTACCTATTACCTATTACCTATTACCCATTTCCGGTTAAAAAATAACTTAAGATTAGCGAGTAGCTTCCAAGAGACGTGAGTAATAAAAGCGAGTGCTAATCATGGAAGTACGGCCGATTTTCCAACCATTATTTTCTAGGATTTGGATAATATCAGCTTCGCGATGCTGATAAGCACGAGTCGTTTTGCTGGGGCCGGGGAAAAGTCCACCGATTTTCTTAAGAATAGTTAGACTCAGGGTTTTCGGTGCAAAACTGAGAATGATACGAGACTTGGCTAAAGAGCTTAAGTGGGAAATCATTTCCTTGGCTTTATCTTGGGGATAATGAATTAATACATCTAAGCAAATAACCGTATGATAACAACCACTTAAACTTTCTAAATCTTGCGCGGTGAAGGCAACATTATTTAATTTAACCGGAATGGATTGCGATCGCGCATAAGCTTCTTCTACCATTTTTTCGGAGATATCGCTACCATAGACAAGTGCTTTCTCTTGAGCTAAGGGAATACTCAAACTCCCTACTCCACACCCCGCGTCACAAATTGATAATCCGGCTAAATTGCCATCGGCTCTGAGCCATTCTAAAACGGTATCGACGGTGCGTTGATGTCCATTGCGAATATCTAATTGTACCTTATTGACTTTACCATCGCCATAAATGCGTCGCCAGCGATCAAATCCAGTAGAGTTAAAATACTCCCTGACAATTGTTTTTTCTTCTGTGGGGTTCATTTTTCTGCCTTTTGTCTGCTGTTGATGTCCAACGCTTTACTTTACCATTAAATGCTCTTTCTGGCACGATCGCGTTAAATTTTTCTTCTGTCTAACTTGATTAGGAGTTATCCAGCACGGGAATTTCTTGATACAAATTTGTCATCTGAGAGGACAGTCTTAAGGGTAAAACGCGGTTGTTTTCTTGGGGTAAATCCTATTTACAGCAGATTGCCGGTTTATGAAGCCCATAAACCCAAAATCAGGGCGGGCACGGGGGCACCGCCCCAATTAAACCGCTTTTTTATACTTCACTTACCTGAAAAATGCTGTATTCTGGTTTTTAAGATTGATGGAAAAAACTGCTTAGGGTTTGTGCTAGTAACCAAAGATTTAAACCCGCGATTACTAATGCCACCAACCAAGAAATCACTTTTAACCAAAGAGGATTGACAAATTCTCCCATGATGCGACGGTTACTGGTAAACATCACTAGGGGGAAAACGGCAAAGGGTAATTGCATACTTAAAATGACTTGACTAAAAATTAGTAATTGAGTGGTACTTTTCTCTCCAAATAAGAGAATACAGACTAAAGACGGAATAATGGCTAATAATCTACTAATTAAACGTCGTAACCAGGGCGCGATCCGAAGATTAACAAATCCTTCCATTACGATTTGTCCGGCTAAAGTTCCTGTCATGGTTGAACTTTGGCCGGAAGCTAGTAACGCGATCGCGAAGAGAAAACTCGCGACATTTACTCCTAATAAGGGTGACAGTAATTGATAAGCTTCTTGAATTTCTGCGACACCATGATACCCGGAAAAATGAAAAGTTGCCGCGGCAACTATTAAGATCGCGCTATTGACAAATAAGGCTAAAGATAAGGCTATTGTGGAGTCAATGGTGGCAAATTTAATGGCTTCATGTTTCTTTTCGGGAGTTTCTTCCCAATTTCGAGTTTGGACAATGGATGAGTGTAAATATAAGTTATGGGGCATTACTGTCGCGCCTAAAATACCGATCGCGATATAAAGCTTTTCTGGGTTTTGGATAATATCTGCTTGTGGTATAAACCCCAAAAAAACTTGACTAAAATCGGGACGACAAAACACCATTTCGGTTAAAAAAGCGATGCCAATGGTTGATACTAATGTGATAATTGTCGCTTCAATGTAACGAAAGCCATGTTTCTGAATGAGGAGCAATACTAAGACATCTAAAATGGTAATACATACTCCCCAAACTAGGGGTAAACCAAATAATAATTGTAACGCGATCGCGCTTCCTATCACTTCTGCTAAATCACAAGCCGCAATCGCGACTTCACAAATTAACCATAAAAAAATATTGAACTTTCCACCTAAATAATCACGACAAGCTTGAGCCAAATCTCGTTGAGTCGCGACTCCTAAACGCACACATAACGACTGCATTAAAATCGCCATGAGGTTAGAAATCATAATAACGCTGAGTAGGGTATAACCAAACTTCGCGCCTCCCTGAATATCTGTGGCCCAGTTGCCGGGGTCCATATAGCCCACAGATACTAAATATCCGGGGCCCATAAACGCCAATAGCTTACGCCAAAAACCGCCAGTATTGGGAATGGCAATACTACGGTTAACTTCCCCCAGACTCGGCTCGGTGGGATGCTTCTGTGACAAGGGCATCTGTCTTTTCCTAAACATTATGAAATGATTATGAAAATATCCTAACAGAATTATGAGGTAAATATGAAAAATATTGGCGAAACCAGATTCGTAGGTTGGGTTGAGGCCTGCGCCGCGTGCGCGTCGCGCAAAACCCAACATCTTCCTTGGGTTTCGTGCCTCAACCCAACCTACAAAAAATGGCGCAGATTCCTAGGTTGGGTTGAGGCACGATCGCGCCGCGTGCGCGTCGCGCAAAACCCAACATCTTCCTTGGGTTTCGTGCCTCAACCCAACCTACAAAAAATCGCGAAGGTATTGGGTGAAGAAACTCGAAAATTTCCTTTTAACGAATAAAATGAATTGCACAAATATTGAGATGAAAAACAGGCTCAAACGCCTTTCGATCAGAAGTTACCAATAGCCCCTGCTCCCTATTTGCCAGAGTCAAAGCGAAACAATCCGCCAAAGAAATCTTTTTAATCCTTGCCTTATATTTACCAACCTGTCGCCAAAAATTCTCCGCTAAATCATCATTGAATGTAACACCTGCCATTGCTAATTCTGTTACCATATTTTCTGCAACAATCTCCCCACCACGGCGGAAAAAATCATAGTAAACTTCACAGAGATTAATCCGATGAATTAGACAATCATAATCATTACTAAACAAATACTCCTCAACAATATCTGCCCCAACCTCACCCCGAAAAAATGCAATCACAGCACAGGCATCTAAGATAACCTTCATAAATTGCGATCCTCCCAATCAATTTCCTCCTGCTTGCGTTGGGCAAATTCTTCACTACTTAACGAAAGATGGGCATACTTTCCTTTTAAACTCCGAATGCGCGATCGTCTTTCTTCGTCGTGATTCCGAGTTTTATTAACTATTTCTGGGGTTGAATCCTCAACTTTGGCCAATCTCATCTTAAGCTGATCCAAGAGAAAAGCCTGATCCGCGATCGACAGACTATCAAGGGATTTAAGCACTTCCTGTAACGTCATCATTTCACCTCCTCCAAACTAAAACTTACCTTAGCTAATTGTATTTTAATCTCCAAATCTAACGATCCCAACCCCCACAGCCCTGCCCCCGTGGGGGTTTAGGCGCGAGGGAGATTGGGGTATCAAACACCTGTACCTCAGCCGACAGAGAAATGCTATAATCGCGTGATTTCAGCTTGATATTAAACACGAAAAATAGTGTTTCTCTGTAGTTTTGTGGGAGTGGTGCTTAAAGATACTGCGCGATTAAAATATCGTCATTATCATCGGCAATAGTCGCGACAATGGTAATAACGCGGGCAATTTCTCCGGGCGATAATTCCGCGACGGTGCGAGTTGATACCACCGCGACTCGATTATCAACGATCGCGAAATGAGATTCAAAAGTCGATAACCAATTCATTTCTAACAATTTTCGCATTAACTCCGGTTCATTTTTCGCGGGTAAAGACAAGACAAAAGACCAAACGCTTAAGGTATCATTGGAAGATTCCCCAGTCAGTTGTACAAAGACTTCCACACTGCCATAGTGAAACTTCCAAAGATGTCCGTCAGTTTCGCTTTCGCCAACCATCACTTTTTGATCCTGGGCCAAACTGCCAATGACGGTTTCGATTTCCTCAAGATAGCTGAAAGTCGAACCTGTATTCATTATCTCCGAGAGAGTCTCCTCCGAAAGAGTTTCTGAGGTTTTTTCTGTGGCTGTAGTCATAAATTTCTGTTACTCTATCGCGTCTAGGTTTGAATAATATGATATCCCTTAATTGAATTGTCGAGGAGTACCTACATCCTTGTTATCCTTATTTGTAAAGATATCTTTACAACTGTCACGAAAAATGTTAATCATTTCCCAGTTATTCTTTTGGAAAAGAAAGACGTGGTTAAGCGCGATCGTGCAGCATCGGCGCAGCCGAATCGTGCTTTTTCTGGTGACTCTTTTGATAAGTGTCAGTTGTCAAGTCTCCTCGCGTAACACTACGACTACTTCCGTGATGACAACACAAAATGGGTTTAAAGTCGCGGTAGTCTTACCCCAAAATGTCGATGATAACTCTTGGAATGAAGCCGGTTATCAAGCTTTACAAGTGGTTAAGGAAAAAATTGGCGCGATTACTACTTATCAGGATAATGTCGATGTTCCTTCCGGTCAACCTTCCCAAGTGTTTGAAAAGGTTTTTCGAGAATATGCCCACAATGGTTATGATTTTATTATTGGACATGGGGGACAATTTGTCAGCGCGATCGAAAAAGTAGCCAAAGAATTTCCGCGCACTAAATTTGCCGTCGTTGGTGGTTATGCTGGCAATAATAATAATGTCGGAGGGATTACTTATGAGGTGACAGAAGCGGGTTATTGGGTGGGAAGTGTTGCCGGATTAGCCACAAAAACCAATAAAATTGGTTATATTGGTGGACAAGTTTTAGCCGATGGCTTAGAGTTATCTAAATTTTACGAAAAGGGTGCTTACGCGATTAATTCACAGGTTGAGGTTTCTGTGAAATGGACAGACAGTTTTACCGATTTAGAAAAAGTGACGAAAATTACTCAATCTTTGATTAAATCTGGCATTGATGTGATTATGGTAGATGCTTCTCAATTAGCTCCGACTGTGATTAAATTAGCAGAGGAAGCCAAGATTAACGCGATCGCGCCTTTTACCGATCTTTATCCTTTAGCTCCCCAGACTGTTATCACCAGTTTATTAATCGAATATCCCGCGATTTATTTACAAGCGACGACTCTGGTAAGGGAGGGACGTTGGGAAGGAAAACTTTATCGTTTTAATCTGAAAGAAGGGGCTTTTCGTTTAGCCCCTTTTCGGGAACATTTGACCCCGGAACAATTGACGAAACTTAATGAAGTTAAACAGTCTATTTTACTGGGAAAAGTGAATCTTCGTTAATCATATTGAAAGGAAAAAAATGAAAAAATTTATCCCCGTCTTATTTTTATTTGTTTTAAGTATTTATTTGGTCGTCAGTTGCAGTGTTAGTCCGAATAATAACTATCAAAACGGGAATACCACCGAAAAGAGAAACTCTTTTAAAGTGGCGACTATTCTACCCGGTAAACTGGAAAATGATGGCTGGAGTCAAGGCGGCTATGCCGGATTATTGGCGATTAAAAAGGAATTTGATGCGACGATTTCTTATCAAGACAACATAGATGTATCGGGTGGTAAATCCACCCAATTCTTAGACACTAAACTACAAGAATATGCCGCATCTGGTTATGATTTTATTATTGGACATGATGGGGGAGAATTAATTAAACCACTAGAGAAAGCGGCCAAACAGTTTCCTCGCACTAAATTTTCCGTGATTGGTGGCTACGCGGGTAATAATATTAATTTCGGTGCAATTTCTTTTGACACAACGGAAGCCGGTTATTTAGCAGGCGCGATCGCGGCGATTTCTAGCAAAACTCATAAAATCGCGTTAATTAATGGTCCCCAAAATGCTGATACAAGGGATTTTACTAAATCGACGGAGAGGGGAATAAAAGCTATCAATTCCAGCATAGAAGTATTAATTGAGTGGACTGGGGATTTTCGGGATGGAGAAAAAGCGAGAGCATCCGCGACTAAAGCTATTAAATCGGGCGCGGATATTTTAATTCTTAATTCCAGTTACTTTGCCGAAATATTAATTCCCTTAGCGAAATCGGCTCATATTAAATTCATTACCCTTTTTAACGATCAATATGATGCCAACCCCAGTACGGTTATTACCAGTTTAGTTATCAAATACCCTCAAATTTATCTCCAGGGAGCTACTCTGGTAAAACAAGGACGATGGGAAGGTAAACAATATCGTTTTGGACTGAAGGAGGGAGTCATAGAAATAGCACCTTTTCGAGGTCATTTAACTCCCGATCAAGAAGAAAAGGTGAATCTCTTGAAACAAAATATTATCATTGGTAAAATCAATGTATCATCTTAATTGGGAACCGTTATGAGCAAAAATAAATACTGGGCGATCGCGTTCTTTTTTTTTACCGTGTTATTAGTGATGGCTTGTAATAATACGGCTCCCCAAGTATCCCATAATACCTCCTCTCCAGACCCAAAAACGATTAGTATGAAAGTCGCGGCAATGATGCCCCGTGATATCCAACATGACGCGTGGAGTCGTTCTTCTTATGAGGGTTTAAAATTCATTGAAAAGGAACTTGGAGCCAATATTACTTATCAAGAAAATGCCGATGTCCCTTCCCCTCAGCCTAATTCTACCTATGATAAAATTTTACGCGGTTTTGCCCAACAAAATTATGATTTAATTATCGCCCATGGTGGACAATTTATGAAAGCAGTGGATACTATTGCTAAAGAATTTCCCCGGATTAAATTCGCGGTGACAAGTGCCTATAGTGGCAATAATAAAAATGCCGCGGGGCTTACTTATCGTGCCTCGGAAGGGGGTTATTTGGCGGGAGTCGCGGCGGGGTTAGTCACCAAAACTAACAAAATGGCTTTCCTGGGTGGTCAACCTAATTCTAATGCGGTAGAAATTGCTAATTTTAGTCAGAAAGGCGCGCTGTCTATTAAACCTAATAGCAATTTTTCAATAGAATGGGTAGGCAGTTTTACTGATGACAAAAAATCCCACAAATTAGCAGAGGAGTTGATCAAATCCGGTGTAGATGTTATTATTGTTAATGTGGGTACTGCCGATCCTGAAATTATTTTAATGGCAGAAAAAGCAGGGATTAAAGCTATTGGCATTAATCAAGATCAACACCCGATCGCGCCCCAAACGGTTATTACCAGTATGATCCCCAAATTTAGCGCGATTTATTTACAGGCTGGGACATTGGTTCTCAAAGGCCAATGGGAAGGGAAACAATATAAATTTGGCTTAAAGGAAGGCGCGATCGAAATGGCTCCTTCCTATGGGAATTTTACCACGGAGCAGGAGGCTAAATTTCAGGAGATTAAAAACGAAATTATTCTCGGTAAGCTTAATTTTTTCTGAGCGGGGATGGATCAAAATAATGTTATCGAATCACAATCAGGACAAAAATATTTTCTTGTTTTTTTTGATAATTTTAATGATAGTATCTTGTCATAATCCCCATTTCAAAACAAGCAGTAATACACCGTCTCATGAACCTGAAAAAATTAATTTTAAAGTAGCCGCGTTGATCCCCCGTGATTCTCAAAAAGATGCTTGGAGTCGTTCCGCGTATGAGGGATTAATCACTATAGAAAAGGAATTAGGGGTGAAAATTGCTTACAAAGATAACGTCGATATTCCGTCCCCTCAGCCTAATTCTAGGTTTGAGAAAATTTTACGCGAATATGCCCAGGAAGGCTATGACTTAATTATTGCTCATGGTGGACAATTTACGGAAGCACTGGATACAATTGCTAAAGAATTTCCCCGGACTAAATTTGCTGTTATTACTGCTTATCGAGGCAATAATAATAATGTCGCGGGTGTGACTTATCGCGCCTCGGAAGCGGGATATTTGGTAGGAGTCGCGGGGGCTTTAGCAACTAAGAAAAATAAAATCGCGTTTATTGGGGGCCAACCCAATCGGCAATCTCAGGAAGTTGCTAAATTTTTTGACAAAGGCGCGAAAAGTATTAATCCCTGGATTAATCTTTCTCAGACTTGGGTAGGTAATTTTACTGATCAAACCAAAGCCAAAGAGTTAGCAGAAAGCGCGATCGCGTCCGGGGCAGATGTTTTAATCTTAAATGGGGGAGGAATTGAACCGGCGATTATTTCTGTCGCGGAGCTGGGGGGTGTTAAAGTCATTGGTAGTCATCGGGATCAATACGCGTTAGCACCGAAAATAGTTCTTACTAATATGATTACTAAATTTGGCGAAATTTATTTACAGGCGGTGACATTGGCGATGAAGGGACAATGGGAAGGTAAACTGTATGAGTTTGGGCTCAAAGAGGGCGCGATCAAAATGGCTCCATCTCATGGGAATTTGACCACAGAGCAGGAGGCAAAATTACGTCATATCATAGAAGAGATTAAACTGGGGCGTCTCAATATCGTCTATTGAGTTCAAAAAATTAGAGAGTAAAATAGATTGTAACGCGTAGGGGATCTCTCAATGATCAGTCAAATAGAGGAAAAGGAAAGCCAAAGTCAACCTATGGCTCCAAAACGGCAATGGCAGAAAATTTTTTCTATTGCTAATCAATTACGTTATGGGTTAGCTTTATTAGTTGTATCCAGTTTATCAATAACGGGTAGTTTTCTCATTTGTTCCAGTTTTCAAACTCAGTGGCAAGAAGCGAATTTACTGCAAAAGGAGCGATCGGAATTAGCCGCGGCAAAAATCAATGCTTATATCGAGGATTTACAACGCAAACTGGGTTATTTAGCGCGTGTTCGAGGATTAACCGAACTCAGCCAGACGACACAATTCAAGTTAATTGAAGGCTTGACACGCCATAATAGTGCCTATGAAATGGCGGCTGTTATTGATCGTCAAGGTAACGCGATCGCGGTAGTTTCTCCTTACAATGATAAATTAAAGTTGGGTAATTTGAAGAATAGCCCATTTTTTACCAAAGCGTTTCAGCGACAAGAGGATTATGTTGGTGATATTTCCATTGAACCTATTTCTCGTCAATTAGTAGCCACGATCGCGGTACCCATCCGTAATGAAAAAGATCTAGTCGATGGGGTGTTAATGGCGAAAATTAATCTCAAATTTCTGGAATTTGTGGTTTCTCAAACTGAAATCGGACAAACCGGTTATACTTATGTTATTGACGATCGCAATTTTTTAATTGCCCAAAAAGGCCGCGCGCTCGCGTCTTTTCAACCGGAAGATATTTCGGAACTTTCTTTTATTAAAAATTTGACCGATAATAAAACGACTAATAACACCGGTAATCTTAGGGTTTATCAAGGCCTGAAAGGGATAGAAGTTTTAGGCGCGATCGCACCTATTACAAAAGTAAATTGGGCGGTGATTGTGGAATTACCCACCGATGAAGCTTACGGGCCTGTAAAATCTCTGATTTTCACAATGGGAGGAGCTCTCTTTATTGCCACAATATCAGCCACCGCGATCGGTTTTTTCTTCTCACGCAATATCGTTTCACCCTTGGAACGTCTTACCCATGCCGCGGCACAAATGAGTGGTGGAAATCTCGATACTAAAGTCCAAATTAAGTCGAAAAACGAATTGGGCCTTTTGGCAAATACCTTTAATAAAATGACAGCCCAACTTGATGAGTTATATCGTTCCTTAGAAATGAAAGTCGCCGCGAGAACAGCAGAACTTTTACAAGTCAATCAAACCTTAGAAAGCGAAATCATTGAGAGAAAACAAGCCGAAGCCGAACTCAAACAGACATTAGTAGAATTAAAACAAACCCAAACTCAACTTATTCAAAGCGAAAAAATGTCCAGTTTAGGTCAATTAGTCGCGGGAGTTGCCCATGAAATTAATAACCCTGTTAACTTTATTCACGGTAATCTGACTTACACTAATCAATATATTACGGATATCCTTGATGTCCTATCATTATATCAAAAATACTATCCCAGTCCCCCTGATGAAATCGAAGATAAATTGGAAGAGATAGAAATAGACTTTATTCGAGAAGATTTACCCAAAATGTTATCTTCTATGAATATCGGAACTGATCGCATCCGACAAATCGTTTTATCTCTACGGAATTTTTCCCGTTTGGATGAATCCGATATGAAGCAAGTCGATATCCATGAAGGCATAGAAAGCACTTTATTGATTTTACAAAATCGTCTCAAAGCTAAACATGATCATAGTGCGATTAAAGTGATTAAACACTATGGAAAATTACCCTTAGTTCAATGTTATCCTGGGCAATTAAACCAAGTTTTGATGAATATTTTAAGTAACGCGATCGATGCTTTAGAAAATGGTCAAGCCCCCTCAAAAACATCAGAAAAAACAATTAAAATTCGGACGGAGGTGATCAAGAAAAATTCAGTCTTAATTGGGATCGCGGATAATGGTTCAGGAATTTCTCCAGAAGTTGTATCTCAAATTTTCAACCCCTTCTTTACCACAAAACCGGTTGGTCAAGGCACAGGTTTAGGCTTATCCATTAGTTATCAAATTGTGGTGGAAAGACATCGCGGAAAGTTAAGTTGTGTATCAGAAATAGGACAAGGAACGGAATTTTTAATTGAGATCCCTATTACCACAAAGAAAAAAGATTTATTCGACAATACGCTGAATAATTAAATTTTTATCTCTCTTTTTTTCCTTTCTGATATTTCCTCTGTGTCCTTTGTGGTTCCCCAAAAAGGCATAATAATACCATTTTGCCAGAGTAAAATGTGAAAAAATCAGTTTTTTCGGCTAATCACACGATAAACATAAACAATTTGTTGTTTTCCCTTTAAAGGAATAGGGCCCCAAGGTTCCACCACAAATTCATCTTCAATGTAAATGAGAGTTTGATAAGCAATTAAAATGCGACAGATACCGGGTTGACGAATTTTCTCACAACTTTCTAAGCGAGAAGCTGTATTAACAGTATCCCCTAATAAACCATATTCTAAGCGTTCTTTTCCTCCTAAACTGCCGGCAACTAGGGGTCCGGTAAAAATGCCAATTCGCATGGAAATGACAGGAAAATCTCGGACTTTCCAATCGGCATTTAATATTTTTAATCGTTCGCCTATTGCTAAAGCACAACCCACCGCGGCTTTCGCGTCATTCGCGATTTCTGCTTCGGTTTGGCGGGCAACTGGGACACCAAACGCGGCCATAATTCCATCCCCCATAAATTTATTAATAATCCCGTGATATTCTTGGATAATTTCTGTCATGGCTGACAAATATTCATTTAACCATTCCATTAATCGCTCTGGGGGCATTTCTTCGGAAAAGGTGCTAAAGTTTTTCACATCAGTAAACATAACGGTTGCCATGACTTTTTCGCCTGGTAATCTACCATCGGCTAAAAGACGATCGCGGCCTTTCCATAAAGCATTAGCAATTTCGGGTGAGGTATTTTGGCCTAAAAGTCGCATGACAATTTTTTCTTTTTCTTGAGATTGATGAGCTCGGTACGCGACAATAGAAGCACTACTGAAGAGAAAACCAATAGCAGGAGTGGCAACGGGAACCCATTTAGCATTAAGAAAAAGGGCGAAACTTAATCCGCCTAAAACACATAATAAAACAGGAGAAGCCAGGGCAGAAAATAAGGGTTGTCGATAGCGAGCTAAGGCAGTCCCAATTAAAACCCAACTACCAATCCAGATAATTTCTACCCATTCAGGCCAATAGGAAAATAAGGGACGTTTTCCCAATGCCGCGTCAATGAGTTGACTCACCATCTGGGCATGAATGAACACCCCAGGCATTTTTTCTGTCTCTAGCATGGAACGGTAAGGAGTCAGAAAGATATCTCGCAAACTGGCGGCATTTGCGCCAATTAAAACAATTTTATCTTTGATTAAGTTAGGATCAATATCTCCTTCTAATAATTCTTGAATACTCATGGTTGGCGCGATTTTTTCACCGGAACGATAATTCAGGAGAATCTGATAACCTCCGGTATCAACCTTTTCATATCCTCCTGAGTTAGGTTTTAAAGGTATAAATCTTGCTTTTCCCCACGAAATAATCGTGTCATCTTCCTCACTATTATCAGGTTCTATGCCATCATAAGCTAGGTATTTCATGGCTACCTGCATTGATAAGGAATAATAGATTTTTTTCTGACTATTGATAATCATCATAAATTGACGTCGTACAGTACCATCAAAGTCAACAGGAATATCGTTAATGCCAATGCGACCAGGGGGAATCCCCGGAGGTGGATTGACTCCTTTATTGCTTGAACCTTGGGAACTTCCTAATAAATTTTCGATGACAATAACATTGGGATTTTGGAATTGTTCTTGGAGTTGTTCATAACCCGGTTTTACGGGTAAGTCTCGATAGATATCTAGTCCGATCACTTTAGCCTTATATTGGGAGATTTTTGCCAATACTTTTGCTAATATTTCATCTTTAATTGGCCAATTATATTTTTGAATGTCCTCTTCTGTCAGGGTGACAATGAGCAACCGCGGATCGACCCCGGCTTCGGGTCGTAATCGCACCATCTGATCGTAGGCCATTAATTCTAAGGGTTGAAGGAGAGTAAAATGACGGGCTCCGATCAGAAGACAGCTTACGCTTATGCTCACGATCGCGACGGGAACAATTCCTGTTTTTTCCAGGGTTTCTTGCCACAATTTTTGTATTTTTGGCATGGCCAAAACGAATGATTTTGGCTGACGACTAAACCATGAATAACTGTGGGAAAGTTTGGTGGTTAAATTTTTGATGGAATATTTCATAAGATTTGATATGATCAGTCATAAGTCTTTTATCCTTCTTTTCACTCGACAATCTTGACCTTCAGACAAAAATGGAAATAAACACAGAAAATTTCTTCCTCTAACCCTAGATAAGAGAGGATAAAGGACAGATATAACTCATGAGGAAAGTCAGGCCTATCCTGGGTTCGTGCTAATTATTTTTGTTACTGGGTTTTTGGGATAGGCGTTCCAGACTTTCTGCTGCCTTTTTTTCGCTGGTTTTGTCCCCAGTTTCTTTGGCCAATTGCAGAGCTCGTTGATAGGATTCTAAGGCTTTAGGATATTGATTCTGACTTTCATAGATGGCACCCATGTTATTAAGAAGACGTCCGACACTGGTTTTATCCCCGATCGCTTCTAACATCATTATAGCTTCTTTAAAGAAGGCAAGGGCCGCCGTATCTTGACCTAATTTGCGATATGTTAATGCAATATTATTGAGCAAACGTCCTGTCCCTGCGCGATCGCCGATTTCTCGACGAATTGCTAAGGATTGACTGTAAAATTCTAAAGCTTTGGAGTATTCACCCATATTATAATAGACAGCTCCCATATTATTAAGAGTCCGTCCTAAGTCACGTTTATCGCCCACTTCATTTCGCACGCTTCGCGCTTGCTCATAATATTCTAAGGCTTTCGCATATTGCCCAAGTTGTGTGTAAGTCGCGGCAATATTATGTAATGATTCTGCTAAAAGAGCGCGCTCTCCTGTTTTTTTCGCCAGGGCTAATGCTTGTAAATTCAATGACATTGCCTGAGAATATCGCCCCTCCAATCGTTCTATTATACCCATTAAATTAATTGTATTACCTTCTTCTACTAAACCTCCTAATACTTTATTAATCTTTAAAGCTTGATTCAAAGTTTCTTTCGCTTTCTCATAGTTTCCCATCTCTGTCATTACTTCTGCAATGGCATTTAGAGTTTGACCAATCGCTTTTGGATTGGGTTGTTTTTTGTGAATCTCTAAAAGACTTTGATAGTCTTTTAGAGATTCAACAAAAAGTCCTTGGCGATAGTTTTTTTGCGCTTTTTCTAATAACTGATTAACGTCATTTTCGGAGGAATGAGTAGTATTTTGAGTGAGGAACCCGGGTGGTTTTTCTAATTTGCCCTTTCCCCATTGTTGATGACTTGCTTTGGTGTTCTGGTATGGGGTAACGATGGCTGAATTTTGTGCAAGTGCATGGGAGTTTCCCCCATAACTTAGTTCGAGGGGAAAAAAAAGCGCGATCGCGCTAAGATATCTCAAGTAGTGAGAGCGAAAATACACGGTTCCCATTCTCCTGTTTCAAGTTATACTCCTTAAGGTAACACATTTGACTCAAGTTAACTTGATAATCAAAGAAACTTTACACAAGACAGAGGAAAAAAAGATGGTGATCCCTCGCGATTATCCCAGTTTACCCTTTTATTGGCATGGGGAAACAGAGAAAAATGATTCTTCTTGGTTACAATCAATTATCCGCAATTGTGCCCCTTTTTCCGAATGTTGGCTGAAAGCTCGTATTGTACAATTAGCTCATCCTCAACCGAAGGGGCGTTCATCGCGCTCTTTTCCAGAGGGCTCTCCTTATAGGGCTTTAACTTCCGAAAAGGCAATCATTGAGGCTATTTTCGCCGATTTACCCTTAGATGAATCGACCATCATACTACGGAACAAATTAACCGAAAATTTCGTCAGAAAAGTTCTCAATTCTTGGTATAACCAAGATTTTTCTCAATCGGTGAGTTATAATTTTGAAATTTATGCAGATCGTCAATATCCTAAGGTTTTTCTAGTAACTAGCACGGCGACAGCTTCTCTCTACAATGATCGTAATATTCCTCCGATTAAGCGTTTTAGACCTCTGTTTAATGTGGAAGAGTTAGCCAAAATAATAGTGGAAAAAGAAGGTAAAACTCTCACTTTAAAAACTCATGGTTATTCAGTTTATGATAACCTATATTACAGTAATTTTATGAAGGAAGCAGATTTTTTTACCGACACTGATTTGATCAATAATCTCAATACTCTGGAGGAAAATCATTTTTATTTAGGCTATCATTGGCCTAGTGAAAAAACATTTACGGCTCCGAGTTTATGGTTAGATTACCGCGATAACTTTGGGATTTTTGGAAAGTTTATTTTTGTTCTGGGGGGTTTTGCCCTTTTCGCCAGTATCTTGATTTATTTATTTCTGAAATTTATGCTGATTCCTCTTTTATTTGTGGGGGGATATGTTCCTGTATTTCATCAAATTTTACAGGGCTTAAATTTTTATAATACCCAAGGGATTGCCTTACAATGGCATTGGATTTTCTTAACGGTTTTTTTCTTCTGGTTACTCATTATTAATATCTTTCGCATTATTGTCTATCAACGCGATCGCTATCGTGCCATTCACTATGGTGCGCCGGATCTCGCGGAGTTTTTCTGGCGTTTAGATGTAGCATTAGAACAAGAATATGGCAAAGTGAATCAGGGCGAAAATTATGATAATCATCTATCATATCCCAGCAAAATAAATTCTTATCTTACTATAAATGTAAATTTAATTGGTCATAGTTTGGGTGCGTTAGTGGTTGTCGATTCACTAAGAATTTTATCTGATCGCTTTGGTAAAGACGATTATCGGAAGCACGATAATTCGGGAATTGGAGATTATCTCAAACTGGATAAATTGATTTTGGCTGCGCCGGATATACCCTTAGAATTTTTGCGATCTGGGCGTAATAATTATGTCCGTTCTGCCATTTTACGTTGTGATAAAATTTATTTATTTTCCAGCGATCGCGATACCATTTTACGTTATTTATCAACCCTGATTAACTGGTTTGTGGAACCCAGTTTAGAAATGTCGGCTTTACGTTTAGGAAATGTCTATTTACGTCCCATTAAGTCCTATAATGGAGTCCCTAAATACCAGCCTGCTATCCGCATTATGATTTCATCTCAAGCCGCTGCTAAACCCACATCAGCTTACGATCTATTTGAAAAATTTAATTATCTTGATTGTTCGGAAATGAAGGGATTAAATGGGGTAAATTTGCCTATGAATCCCTGGACAGGCGTTTTGATTGATATCATTAATGGGGGATTGTTTTTCCTGGGAATTATTGACGTGCATGGTGCTTATTTCTGGACTAATACACCGAGTTTTAAAATTGTCAAATTTCTCATTTCTCCTAAGGATATGACGGAGGAAATGATCGCGTTAAAGATTAAGGATTTGATTGGCGATAGTAAAATTCGCTTTTTACCTAGTCAACCCTTTTTGAGAAGGAAAAAATAACGCGTTTTTTACCCTAACCCCAGGGCTGTTTCCTTCTCGGAAAAATTGCGAAAAATCAAAATTGTGTAGGGCGGGTTTTACGATTAATATTGTTAGGGACACGGCAGTGCCGTGTCCCTACTAAATAAACCCGCCCTACGCGGTTGTTGAATTAAGTGAATCATTAATTTCTGGATGGGGATGGGGCGGGTTTATCTGATTTGTCGGTGGGTATCAAAGATTTCGGTGAACCCGCCCCTACAGTAGGACTTTTGGGTGAGTGGGGGGGTAATGTCAAAAGAAAACTGCCTAAATTTTATGTCAAATAATCGAAAAATTCGACTCTCCAAAACCACTAGCATTAACCCCCACCAGCGTCGCTAAAACTTCTCCACTACTAGCAATTTTAATCAAAGTTGAATCAGAGAGCGCGACAATTTGCAACTGATTAAACACTAATCCTCCTGTCAACCCTAAACTATCTTGACTCACCTGAAAATCCTCAATCACATCTTTTCCCTGCCCTGCTTGTAAAATAAATACATCTCGCCCATTTCCGCCGATGAGCGTATCATCCCCCAAATCACCTGAGAGAAAATCATCCCCCTCACCGCCTAACAAAATATCATTATCTATTCCGCCGTAAAGAGTATCCTTGCCATCCCCCCCAAACAAACTATCATGGCCAAGATTGCCGTAAAGCATATCATCACCACTATTTCCTAGCAAGGTATCATAACCTTTGCCCCCATAAATAGTATCATTCCCAATAGCCCCATCTGTGACATCATTACCCTGATTTCCTAATAGTAAATCATTGCCAATACCCCCATCTAAACTATCGCTTCCCGCGAAACCAACAAGGGTATCATCCCCTGGCAGACCATTCAAGGTATCATTATTCATACTCCCAAAGAGAGTATCATTGTCATCACCGCCATCTAAAACTCGAAACAAATTATTTTCACTACCCGTATAAGTATTGCCAATTTTTGCTACCCAAGCATCATAATTCCCAGCCCAACTACGCTCTTTTTCTCCTAACACCGAACCCACGAAGAAAACATTGCCATTACTATCGGTAGTAATGCCATTGGAACCCTCGGAATTAGTAGTCTCAAATTGCTTAATCCATTGCTGATTAACATTGTTATCATACTTGATCACCGAAACATTATCGAGGCGGTTTTCCAGTGAGGGGATACTGGCACCTTCTACTATGCCAACAGTGCCTCCAGTGATGTAAAAATTTCCGGCGGGATCTTGGGCAAAACCCCCGATAGAGTAGCCTTTAGGAGTTGCCAATTCCTTTACCGATTGTTGGTTGCCACTGGTGTCAAATTTGCCTATCCAAGCATAGCTTTTTCCGGTATTAGTACCCCCAAAATTGCTATCGGTAGAGCCACTGAGGTAGATGTTATCGGCGGTGTCGATCGCGATCGCGCCCGCAGAGTTCTTCGCATTAACATCTCCCACTAGCTTTAACCATTGTTGGTTGCCCTGGGTGTCAAATTTGGTAATCCAGCCATTATCCGCGGCGATATTGTTAGGATTAAAAGTGTCATAAGTGTATCCACTAATGTAAATATTGCCGTTGCTATCTGCCACAATTCCAGAAGATTGATCTTCAAAGTTATTCCCGAATTGTTTAATCCATTGACGGTTGCCATTACTGTCAAATTTAGCCACCCAACTATCATGACTTTTGCCGATGTTACTGCCATCGAAACTGTTATTGGTATCTCCTGTAATGTAAACATTGCCAGTAGGATCAACTGTCACACCTATAGTGTTTTCCCAACCAGGAGTTCCTAACTGTTTTAGCCATAGTTGATTGCCATTACTATCATATTTTGCCACCCAACTATCAGGAGTTTTTCCGGTAGGTTGGCCGTCAACGATGACACCAGTGGAGCCTCCGGCATTTGGTTCGCCTAAGTCGCCCCCAGTGTTGCCTGTGACGTAAAAATTGCCCGCGGCATCGACGGTGATGCTAGTGGAGGAGTCAAAGCCAGGTGTTCCAAATTGTTTGAGCCACAGGAGATTACCATTATTGTCATATTTCGCGATGCCGGCATCATCTAATCCACTATTGCTACTCGCTAAATTGCCGTAGGTATCTCCGGCAATATAGAGGTTGCCAATACTGTCGATCGCGACACTGTTAAATAAGTCATTTCGACTTGTTCCTAACTCTTTTATCCATTCGAGATTAGGGGTAAACGCGGTAGTCGATGGGGATGTTCCTGGGAACTGGAGACTGGTTATTTGAAAACTATTTATGGTGTTCATATTTTAGTTTTTACTATTGATAAAAGATGTGTTTATTTTCAGAAAATATCTGGATTTAATTCCGGTTCATTTCCTTCTCCATTATAATGCGGCAGAAGGGGATGTGATTCGGGGCGGTTTTATTCTTCTATAGAAGAAGGAAGAAGGAAGAGGGAAGAAGGAAGAAGGAAGAAGGAAGATGCAATAAAATCAAAGGTTTCAGCCATTAAGAATGTCAATGGGGTGCAACGCGTAGCGCTATATAACCCGTCTCTCTGCCCAAGGGGGGTTATGGGAAAAGGAAACAACCCCCTGAATTTCGGGGGGTTGGGGGGATGAAAGGCTAGGATATTAACACTAGCCAGGTTTTTAATAACGAGATAAGGTGCGATCGCGCACAGAAATTTTTATTAATTGTCCATCGGGTGCGAAAGTCGCGGAGGTTTCAATTTTTTCTGTGATTCCGGGTATCGCGATCGTGCCGACTAAAGTATGTTCAGATTCCCATTCACCGATATAATGAACTGAGGCTAATTTGGGTATAAATGAACTGCCAAACTGATAAATTATGCGTCGGAGTCCCTTTGTCACAATCCCTATTGGTAAATAATCAAACCATCGCGATCCGGTTTGACGGATGAGAGGAAGTCGCGGAAGCGCGATCCAGAATAACGCGAGGGCTTGATCATTTCCTTCTAAACGATGAAATATTAATCCATCATCGTCACGAGTCCAATATAATTTGGCTTTTCCTGAGTCGAGATAAAATGAACCATCAATGGCCATTTTTACTGTGAGAATTAGTTCATTGATTACTTGATCTTTATGTAAAACCTTAAAGAAAAGTTGAGAATCTAAGGGAAAATTTAACGCGTTGGAAAGGGCACGATCACGGGTGACGGGTTCAAGGATCGCGTGTTCTAAGGGCGCATTTTCCCTGTGAAATTCATCATTAACTCGACAATTGCTAAAACTAAAGGGAACCGTTGCCGCACCTATTTCTGGCGTTAATTGCACTTGAATATGAATATGGGGTTGGGGAGAATAACCGGAATTGCCACAACGTCCGATTAAGGTTCCTCTTTCGACGCGATCGCCTTGTTTAACCGCAATACTATTTTCAGCAAAATGGGAGATTTCTACATAGAAACCCCTTTCATCATAAAGAATAACATAATTACCCCAATTATTATTGTGATCAACCTCCGCGATCGCGCCATCGGCTAAATCATTAATTACTCGAACAACCCAACCCCGAATCGGAGACAAAACCGGTTTTTGAAACGCGTAATAATCTGTTAAATGTACACCACTGCCGCGATAAGTTTGCCCTTTTTCATCACGAATGACAAAATCATAAGCATAACGCCAAAGTCCTTGATGTGTCCATTGTCCATCACAACCTTGCCAAACTGTCCATTTACCCGCAAAAGGTAGCGCGATCGTCCTTCCACTTCCTTGATAACGTAAGCGAGAAGTTAACTCATAATCTAAAGTTTTTTCAGGAGAAGATTGAGGCGATCGCGCTAATAAACGATGTCCAACTAAGCCTAAAATATAAAGTAATAACAAAGTGACTAAATTATAAGGTAACGCGTGAACCGGAAGGGCAACAGAAGCCCAAAAAACACTTATCGCTTCACTTAATACCGCGGCCAAAGCTACCCCTAAACCAGCTAATAAATAACTTCTGGGAGAAGGTAATAAATAAAAACCACCGATCGCCAAAGCCACCAAAATAAAATTAAGGGCCGAAGGATCATAATAAACATAAAGAAAAGTGCCCGTTAAAATCCCCCGTAAAGAAGTCCCTAAAGCATAACCCATGACAGCTAATAAAAACTGGATACGAGAGTTAAATAAGAGCAAAAGTGCGACAACCATTCCTACCCAAACATTAGGGAGAAAAAAAATCAATCCGAGAGTGCGTAAAAAACCTTCAAGATAAATAGGTAAACCAATAGAATAGGCGTGAGGGGGAAGAATCGCGGGTTGTAATCCAGCATAACGAAACGCGGCTAAATGGACAACCCAACTAACCACAATAAAGGGCAAACTTAAGACAGGTAAAAAGAAGAAAGTCCGCAGAAAATGAGATAAAGCCCAAGTTAAAACAAAAGCTAATATTCCCGCGACACCTGCTAAAAATAGAGACGCGATTCCGGGTTGGAATAAATAACCAACACTTAACCCTGCTAAGAGGGGATTAAAGAGAAATGCACCTTGGAGAAGAGAAGTATGTTCTAATTGGGTTAAACGGGTAAAAAGCAGTGTGGCAAAAACGCCCATCAAACCCATAAGTAACACGCCCGGTTGTAATAACATTGCTGTTAATAAAACTGCCCCGATCGCGACTCCCCGAAGAAATAAAATTTCGGCCGTTGCGCCACATAGGGCTTTAATAAACCAAGGGAGTTTGAATTGTGTTTTGAGACTTTTCGATTTTGCTGGAATGAAATTGAACTTGAGGCGACTCACAAAAGAGCGATAACGTAAGCCTAACATATCTCTAATTTTCCTTTATTGGTAAATGTGGTTTTACTGGGGGTCAGAAACCGGGTTTCTGGCAATTATTTCTGTAGGGAAACGGCACTGCCGTGTCCTATATTTTTCTGCCGTGTCCTATATTTTTGCGCTCAGAAACCCGGTTTCTTAAGTCTTGTTGACAGGGGGTAGGGAAACGGCAGTGCCGTGTCCCTACAGGCACAGTAAATTTCATCGAATTAAGTGAGAATTAGTCATGGGTGCGAGACGTGGGGGGAGATGTTCACGACGCTCTAAATCACTTAAATCTTCAGCTGATCGAATTAACTCGACATCCCCTGATTCTGTTACTAAAACCACATTAGGACGATATTCGATAAACTGCATCCATTGAGTATTATTGTAAGCACCAACGGTAGAGACAATTAATCGAGTACCTCTTGGTAAAGGGGGTAAAGAAATACCCTCATCAATTGCATCAATATTCATGCACAAAGGACCGTAAATAATTGAAGGTTCACAAGCCCCCGGCACGGGACGATCAAGTGCTAAATCAAAGCGATACCAAAAACTTGTAAATAGTAGATTAACTCCGGCATCAACTACATAAGCACGAGTGCCATCAGGTAATCTTTTTGTACCACAAACCGTTGTAATTAAACTTCCTGCTTCATCAATCACAGCACGGCCGGATTCGATAATTAATTTGGGTTGATGTCCGGGTTTAAGATTATCCCAAAGTGCATCACAAATCGCGTCTGCATATTCATCAATGGGAGGAACAATTACCTCGGCAGAGTGATAAGTTCCCTTGAGACGACTACGGGAAGGAAAACCGCCACCGATGTCAATATATTCCATTCTCCAGCCAAATTGTTCTTCGATTTCATAGCCAAATTTTACCATTTTTTCCACTTGGCGACTATAAGCATCGGGTTCCAGAATATAGGTCCCAATATGGCTATGGAGTCCCTTAATTCGTAATTTTCCTCCCTTAGCAATTCGCCCGATCGCGTCCATTGCTTGCCCTGATTCTAAATTGAATCCAAAACGGGACCAACGGGGTTGTATTCCTACATCTAAATTGAGGCGCAATCCCACAGAAATAGTCTCTTCTAAACGAGTCGCGATCGCCTCTAAATCTTCAATTTCATCAAGGTGATCAATGTTAATTGTCACACCATCACGAACCGCGGCTTCTAAAGTATCAAAAGGTTTATGGGGACCGTTGAGAATAATTTTATTACCAGGAATACCCAGGGCTTTTGCCTTATCATATTCCATTTTAGAAACTAATTCCGCCATTGCACCTTCTTGATGCAAAATTGCACAAATGGACTTTAAATAATTGGTTTTATAAGACCAACCAAAAGTCACATCGGGATAACGAGTAGCAAAAGCATTTTTTAGGGTGCGGAATTGACGACGCAATCCCCGTTCATTATAGACAAATAAAGGTGAGCCAAATTGTGCAACTAAATCATCAACCTTCACACCCGCGATCGAGGTTTTTACCTGACGTTGAGGCGGTTTCGTGCCAGCAAATTTATTCATTAAACCGCTATGTAATCTTTGAATGACGGGTTTTTCGTAATAGCTAACCATTATCTTTCTCCTACAGTTACTAAGGCTTGCAAGGGGGTTGTATCAGTTACCATTTCATAGGTATAACGCATCAGGAATTTACCAGCTTCATAGGGTTGTAAAGGGGGTAAAGGTAATCCTAATGCCGTTCTAATTAAGCGAGAAGGGAGATTAATTCCTACCGCGGTTGCGAAGTAAGTCCACGCGGGAAAACGGGGATTAATTTCGATTAAATAAATCGTGCCATCACGATCCGCGATACATTCGACTTCAAAGGGGCCACGCCAACAGGTATGTTGTAAAAAAGTCTCCGTTGCTTTGACTAAACCCGGATGATGAATGGTGACACCACTCCAAATTTTACCGAGCTCCGTTACTGTCATTTTCTTAATAGCAACTAATCCCAGATGGCCGCCTTCACCATTACCAACGCCAACTAAATTGACTTCAATGCCGCTAACAATTTCCTGCAAAATAATGGGATAACCCCATTCCATTGCTAATTGATGAAAACGTTGTAATGCTTCGCGATCGCTTGAGATGTGGTAGGCTTTGTAATAGGGACCTTTAATCATCGCGGGGAACCCTATTTTAGCCGTTGCTTCCTCTAATTCTTTAACGGAAGTAACTGTAATCGTCTTGGGAGTACGAATACCAATTTTTTCCGCAACTTCTGTCAGTTTGGCTTTATTGCGTAAGGCAAATTGCTTTTTTGTGGGTAAATAAGTTTTGATTCCTAGGGATTCCAGTTTTTCCGCACACTGGATATATAAAGGTAATTCCACATCAAAATTAGGAATGACACAATCTAATCCGAATTGTTCTTGGATTTGGCATAATCGATCCATCAAAACTTGGGGTTCTGAGGAAGGATAAGGCATTATATAACGGCGATCAAACAACCAATCCATATATAATCCGGGTTCCATTGCATCGTAGGCTAAACCGATGATTTGTGTGGGTAATTGTTCATCTTCTCGTAAGCTACGAGCGACGCCAGTACCAGGGCCCGGATTATCAATTGCATTAATTCCCGTTAGCGCGATCGTGTTCTTTTTCATTAGTGTTCTCCCGTTAAACCCAGACTTTTCAATTGTTGGAAAAAATCAGAGATATCTCGTTCTGCGGTACTTTGCGCGATCCCAAATTCATCGGAGAAAAATTGAGATATTTGTTGATAATTTTCATCTTTTTGGATGCGTTTTAATACCAGGCGAGCACAAGGATTTAAAGTGTAACTTTCTCCGGTAGAGGGATTAAAAACAAATCCTTCTTCTGTAACATTGAGAGATTGTAATGGTGACATTTTGTTCTCCTGTTTAGGGGTAGCAAGCTGTTCTTATTTACTATTAACACTCGTCAAAATTACAATGACAACGATCATTCGATTACACTTTTGTAATTTTTGAGGGGAACTATTGAGGCGGATAACAGTCAGAGGCTTCACATGACTCTGCACTCCGACCAAAAAAAGCGGTTTTTTTAACCGAAATTGAGAGTTTCAAGGAAGTATTTTGGTGAAAAAACCCGGTTTCTGCGTACTTTATATATAGGAAAATAATTAAGGGATGATCTGTAGGGGCAATCCCCCCGTGGTTGCCCTCCTCCTGTGCCTGAAGGGGTTGGGGGGGTAGGCACGGGGGCGCTACCCCTACCACTGGATCATCCCACCAATGGGTAACACCGAGTATTGTTGTGCAGAAAGTGTGATCAAATGAATAAAAATATTGTGGCTTTGTTTGCCGGATGTGGCGGCCTCGACTTAGGATTTCGCCAAGCAGGTTTTAATGTATTCTGGGCGAATGAGTACGATAAAGATATCTGGAATACCTATCAAAATAATCATCCTCACACATATCTCGATCGCGGTGATTTGCGTCTCATTCCTTCTGATGAAATCCCTGATTGTATGGGCATTATTGGAGGCCCACCTTGTCAAAGTTGGAGTGAAGGAGGTGCTCAAAGAGGCATTAATGACGATCGCGGTAAGTTATTTTTAGAATATGTTCGTATTCTTAAGGATAAACAACCCTTATTTTTTCTCGCGGAAAATGTCTCAGGAATGCTACACCAAAAACATAAAACCGCATTAATGAATATTTTGGCGGCCTTTGAAGAAGCTGGCTATAGGATATCTTTTCAATTAGTCAACGCGTCTGATTATAATGTCCCCCAAGACAGAAAGCGAGTAATATTTATTGGTTATCATATCAATTTAAAGAAAAAATTTAATTTTGATAACTTGAAAAAATGCCCTGATCGTCCCACTTTAAAAGACGCGATCTGGGATTTACGAGAATCCGCGATCGCGGCTTTACCTCCTAACAAAAGCAATGGAGATTTATGCAAAATTCCTAACCATGAATATATGATTGGGGGTTTTTCTAGTATATATATGTCGCGTAATCGAGTTCGGGCTTGGGATGAATCTTCCTTTACCATTCAAGCGGGTGGCCGTCATGCTCCCATTCATCCTCAAGCTAATAAAATGATTCATATTGGAAAAGATAACTGGATATTTGATCCTGATTCTCTTCAACCTTATCGAAGATTATCAATAAGGGAATGTGCGAGGATTCAGACATTTCCTGATGATTTTATTTTTGAGTACAAAAACTTAGCCGCGGGCTATAAAATGATCGGTAATGCTGTATCTGTTAACTTGAGTTATGCCTTAGCCAAGGCGATTGCAAAAGACATTTTCAAGGAAATTCCCCAAGAGAGAAACGAAAATTACCATAAATCTCAACTTTGTCAGCTTTAAGGGAAAAAAAGTAGTGCGCGCATCTTGCGTGCATACCCACGTCTGTATTTTGCGTGCATACTCACGTCTGCATTTTGCGTGTCAGCCCCCCAGACAGATCACGGGTGTTTCATTCTCGGAAAAATTGTGAAAAATCAAGATTTTGTAGGGGCGGGTTCACCCAAATTTCTCCCACCAACAAATAACCTTAATAAACCCGCCCCCACCCCACTAAGGAATGGAAATTCAATAACTTGAGTATTTGGTTTTTCGGGGAGCCATTGAGATCGAAAGCAGGCAAGATGCCTGCACTACTTTATCAAATTTGAATTCCTAATAAACGCAGATGGGATTGACACAGATAGATATTTTTCTAAGGGAAGAAGCCTGAGAGCGGTAAATTTTGTAGGGGCGGGTTCACCCAAATTTCTCCTACCAACAAATAACCTTAATAAACCCGCCCCAAAGGGTTGTTGAATTAAGTGAATCATTAATTTCTGGGTGTGGATGGGGCGGGTTTATCTCATTTGTCGGTGGGTATCAAAGATTTCGGTGAACCCGCCCCTACCCCCGATCGTGGGTTGTTGAATTAAGAGAATTTTAAGGCATCATAGGCGGTTTCGGATGCTGTGGCATTAATAGGGAAAGCTGTTTCCGTTGCTCAACCGTGAGTACCTGTCGCTCTGCTAACATCGAATCAAAGTGTTTATTATCTAGTTGTTGATGCAGTTTTTGGATTTGCTCATGTTGTTGTTTTAATTCATCCTGGGAAACATTACTTTCTAATAGCGATCGCATTTTTTTATCTGCCTCAAACAGTTGTTTGTGTAACCCCTCCATCTCTTTTCTAGTATTCAGGTGAATTGTCTTAATTTGTTCTCGTTGTTGTGTAGTCAAATTAATATCTTTTGCCCAAGGTGGATCTGGAATATCACCTCCTTGTACTTCCCCCATCGGTGGTGGTGGACATTGGGCAATTAAAGTTGAACCCGTTGGGTTAGTTTGAGTCACTGTTGATTGATTCAACGCCTTTGTGCTACCCACTGATTCGATCGCGATCGTGCTGGTAATGGGTATTAGGAATAACGCGGTAGGGAAAACAAATAAGTAAGGGAATTTCATCAGATTAATCTCCTCAAAACGATGAGTCAACTATGCAATAAATTGAGATTTTAGGTAGGCGGTTGCCTTAGATAACCATTAAAGAGGGTAAAGATTACGGATTGATCGATAGTTTCATTACAATTTTGTAATTTACAAAGGTACTAAGTAGGAGTAAAATAGATATCAAGTCAAGTGATAAACAACTATGAATATTCTGTACGTTGAAGATGAAGCTAAAATCGCGAGTTTTGTCTGTGCTGGTTTGAAAGAACAGGGCTTTGTCGTTGATTATTGTGACAATGGCAATGAGGGCTATAGTCACGCGATGGAAAATGATTATGATGTAATTGTTCTTGATATCATGTTGCCAGGAAAAGATGGATTAGCTATTCTTAAAAGTATGAGGCGAGCCGGCCGTAATATTCCTGTGATTTTATTAACAGCACGCAATGAATTAGATGATCGCATTGAAGGTTTAAATTTAGGGGCTGATGATTATATAGCTAAACCTTTTTTTGTGGAAGAATTAATTGCCCGTCTTCATGCAGTTGTGCGTCGTGTATCGGGCGATCGCCAAAATATTTTATCCGCGGGTACTCTTAAATTAGATCGCATTACCCGTGAAGTTACCTGTAATCAACAATCAGTGGAATTAACCACGCGAGAATTTAATTTCTTAGAATATTTAATGCGTTCTCCGGGGCGAGTTTTTACCCGTACTCAAATCCTTGAACACGTCTGGGGTTATGATTTTAATCCCAATACAAACTTAGTAGATGTTTGTATTCAACGTATCCGTAAAAAATTAGAACAAGTGGGCGGAACCGGTTATTTAGAAAGTGTCCGAGGTGTGGGTTATCGCTTTCGTAATACGGAGTCTTCATCATGAAATTACGTTCTTTTCGCGTCCGCATTGCCTTACTATCTGTTTTCTTAGCGGGAAGTACCTTAATCGGATTTGGCTTGGCATCTTGGTTCCTTATTTATAAGACAAAACTTGCCCGTTTAGATAGTGAGATTAAAAGTCAATTATTGCGAGAATCTGTACATCCTGCCTATCCCATAATACATTGGCTTGCTTACGAGAAAGCATTACCTTTATTCTTTGGTGTGGACTCCCAAGCCCAAATTTTACTTTTGGTTATTGACTCCCATGAAGAAATTTTGCATCAATCTTTTCATTGGCCATCGGAGCTTGATGTTGCTAATTTATTCCCTCCAGCATCCAAGTCAATACCTCCTTTTTTCCTCCCTAAAGCCATATCACCACCACCTCCTTTTGGCCACGGGAAGAAACCCCATGAAGCCATTCCACATCCCCCTTTTCGTGATGGCGGCCATAAACCGCATAAAGGAAGGCCACATCCCCCTTTTCATGATGGTAATAAACCGCCTGAAGAAATGCAACCTCCAGAGGAAAAACAGGAGTTTCATCCCCCAGAAATAGGGCCGGATCTCCCTCCCGAAGATTCACCTCGAGAGCACGAACTCCCAACCTCCTTTGTGACGAAAAAAACTCACACTGGGAGATGGCGAATAGGGGCTGTAGCATCGCCTTTTGTTCGCCTCGCGATCGCGGTTTCTTTACATACTATTGAACGGGAAATGAACGCGATCGCGAATATTTTCTTGATTTCGATACCTGTCGCGTTAATTTTAGTCGCGTTTGGGGCCTGGTTGTTGTCTGGGAGGGCCTTAAAACCTCTGCACCAAGTGACAATAACTATTCAACAAGTCACGGCAAAAGGGTTAGATCAAAGAGTCGCGATCGGGGATGTTGATCTGGAATTTGTGGAACTTTTACAAGTATTTAATCAGATGATGGAACGCTTAGATCGCAGTTTTAAACAAGCTTCCCGTTTTAGTGCCGATGCTGCCCACGAATTAAAAACACCTTTAGCTATTTTACAAGGGCAATTAGAATGGACTTTACAAAGGGTGGAAACGGGGTCAAAAATTCAACAAACTTTGAGTGATTTACTCGATGAAGTGCGGCGTTTAGGGACAATCATTCGCAAATTATTATTACTTTCCCTCGCGGACGCGGGACAAATGCGTTTACAGTTGGTTACGGTGAATTTATCGGAGGTTTTAGCTGATTTAGTCGAGGATCTTGATATATTAGCACCGGATTTAGAAGTCAAGACGAAAATTCCTCCCCAATTGAAAATTAAGGGCGATCGCGATTTGCTGATGCAAGTCTTACAAAACTTAATTAATAACGCGATCAAATATAATGTCCCGAAAGGTTGGATGGAAATCCAAGCCAACACTAACGGAAAAATTGTCTCCGTAACAGTAACTAATTCTTCTTTGGATATACCCCGGAGTGACAGAGATCGAATTTTTGATAGATTTTATCGGGGCGATCGCTCTCATAATCGTCAAATTGAAGGACTGGGTTTAGGATTAAGTTTATCACGAGAAATCGCGCGCGCTCATGGAGGCGAGCTTACATTGGATAAAACTCCATCTCGTCAAACCGCGTTTAGTTTAACATTACCGATTCGTAAAACTGGGTAAGGAAGAAGGAAGAAGGAAGAAGGAAGAAGGATTAAGGATTAAGGATTAAGGATTAAGGATTAAGGATTAAGGATTAAGGATTAAGGATTAAGGATTAAGGATTAAGCAATTAAGGTGGAATCCACTAGAACCCCAAAATCCTTACTATTGGCCTCATGGTGTTCCAGCAGAATTAACGATCGCGGCTTTCATCCAAGCTTATCAAACTTTAGGATATGAACCTTTTTTAACACGATCGCGTGGGGAGCGCGATCGGGCTATTGATCAAGAATAACAGAGATTAAAAACTAAACTGCATTCGCAAAGTTCCCAAAAAAACCGTAGGATTGTTACTAAAATTATTCAAGTTTTTAATCACATACAAAGAAGGTGCAATGGCAATATGATCCGTCAAAGGTAAGAAATAATTTGCCTCAATTTCATACTGAGTTGCACCATTCCCCGCGCCGGATACAAAAAACTTTTTCCCACTTATAATATCCATAGGAATGACAAAAGAAAGCGTTCCTAACGCCCCTTGTTTACCGAGATCGGGAAAAGCTAATCCGGCTTGAAAATTCTGGACATTAACAGTTTGATTTGGTCCATTTTTTACCTGCAATTGGGTAGAAGCATAAAAATAACGACCAAATAACCCAAAATGAGGATTAACTAACCAATCAAAATTAATCCCAACTGTATGGGAACTCGCCCCCCCTAATTTCCCTCCATAACCATCATCTAATACCCCGGCAATAGGGGCACTCACATCGAGTTGTCCAGAATCATTATCGGGGAAATTATTATGAGAATAAATGAATCGGATATTGGCCTTAGAAGTAGGTTTATAAACCAATTCGGCGGTTAAAACATTGGGACGACCAAAAAAACCTTTAGTCGGATCTGCCGCGGTACGAACTCCTGATAAAAATTCGTTATTTTCTACCAAATAGCCTGTATGTAGTTCAAATTGTTTATTAATAAACCACTCCACCACCGCACCAGCTCCCCGTGCCGTGTTGCCCAAGAGAGGACTATTCATCGCGTTAAAACTGGTTACTCCTGCGAAATTATAGGGCGCAAATACATTTTCATCAAAGTAGGAAAACCAATTAACTCTTGGCCCGACAAATACCATGACACTATCACCGATGGGAAAACTATAACGCAATTCACGCACGATTAATTCATTGGCAACGGGGCCAGCCGTTTGCACGCCAAAAGGAATACCTGATTTAAAGGTTTGTCCGGCTGACATAAAGTTATTAATCCCCGGGTTACCATTACCTGTCGCGAGTGTCATTAATAAACTATCTTTACCTGTAAATGAACTAATGAGTGTCAACCATACTAAATGACTAACGGTGATCTCGCTTTTGGCATTAACGCGCCGTTGAATTGGGTTTCCCGTGGCATCTCTACTGGCAATAAAGGGGGTTATTCCTTCCGCTCTAATAGTTCCATTTGTGGCTAATCCTGTTATATTAAAAAAGGTTAGTCCATAGAGTTTAGTTGTCGGAGAAAATTGATTATTTTCTAAGCTCGCGGCGCGTGCTTCTAAGGTATCAATGCGGCCTCGTAAAGATGCTAATTCTGCGGCAAATTCTTCTTGCAGTTTTTGTAATGCTAATAAGTCTTCTTTGGTGACAAAGTTTTCTGTCTGAGTTTTGATAAATTCATTAATTTTATCTAAGCAAGCATTTAAACCCGCGGCAAATTCATAACGCGTCATCCCTCTATTTCCCCGAAAGGCGCGATCGGGATAACCTGTAATACAGCCATACCTTTCTACTAATGATTGTAAGGCTTGATAGGCCCAATCTGTCGGTTGTACGTCCGAAAGTTGGTAAACGGAGGGCGTTTCTGTGTTCGGATCAGTGGTTTGTGATAAGGATTCTAATAATTGTTGTTGACTTCCTTGGGGTGTTTCTTTCTGGGTTAAATTGTCAACTATTGTGAGGGGTGAAGGGGTAGGAGACGGACTATAAACAGGGAGATGAAATAAGGCAGTATTGGTTTTTAAAGAAGAGCGCGATCGCGTATCTTCTAAAGTCCTAGATGACTCCCCCCCTTCTGCCGCGAAAGCCAAACTCATAGGAATTGTCCCAAATAAGGCAGTCGTCATTAACAGAATTTTCAATGCAACAGTAGAATTAGGCATATTTACTTAAGCTTAATCAGCAGGTTTTTAAGATTATGGTTCAACTATGGAATATTAAACCATACTCTGCTGAATTAAAGAAACCCAAGAAACCGAGTAGGGGCGAAGCATTCGGGCAAAGAATCTATCGATCAAAACCGATAATTTATAATCCGAATGCTTCCCCCTCACTAATGGTATTTGCCAAACCCGGATGCTCCCGTTGTCTGTTCGCAGAAATGACGATTTTAGTTAAGAAACCCGGTTAGAGCGTGAGTTATTGACGCGGGTTCATCATACCACCCATACCTCCCATACCACCACACCCCATACCAGCATTTAAACCATACCAGTCTCGTAACCAAGCTTGCATTTGCACAATTTCTTGACGTTGAGAGGTGCTAATATTAGTGGCTAAAGTTTTCACTTCATTATGTTTCCCTAACCCATGATTTAATAACTGATTTGACATCATTATTGCTCCCATGTGGTGCATTCGCATATCTTCTAAAAATGCGCGATCTAAATCATTTCCTTTCAATTTGGTTAAATCTCGCATCATGGGAATATATTCAACTTTGGTTGACTGCCCCGGATACCATTCTTTTAACCAAGTTTGCATTTGTTCAATTTCTGCACTTTGCACCCGGATAATATCTTGGGCAAATTTCTTCATTTCCCCGCGATTAGTCCCATTATAAAGTATGGTTGCCGTCGCGATCGCTTCTTGGTGATGGGGAATCATTTTGCTGAGAAAATCAAACTCACTTTGCACCTGCATCGACATCATCATCTGATGATGATTTCCCCCATTCCCAAATTGTCCCATACATCCCCCAGAGGGCATGGCTTGAGGTTTTGCGGGAACCGCGTTTAAATCCTTTATACCCAATAAAAAACCCGTGCCAATACCTGCACTCAGTAAAAGCACGGATAACGATTTTTTCCCAAACATAACTGCCTCCTCATTTCTCATATTTTTATTGATACCGAGAGAAATGGATAATCTAATGATAGACACTCCCCTCAAGGGGAGAGTCAAGGGGGCAGCAGAAAAATTAATCTTTTTTTAACTTTGCCTTGTCTTCTGGGAAAAATCAACTAGCTTTGATTAAAGGAATTAATTCTAGGGGTTTTGCCAAAGTGATTTTTTCTTCTGTGGGTTTCCAAGTCGCCTCAAACGCGGTAAGATATAAAGGACAAGCACTCCATTCTCCCTTAACATGGACATCGAATTGCTGACACTTCCCACCTCGACGGCCTTCTAACTGGTAATGACGGCAATGACGACAAGCTGATCCTAATGATTTCGTTGTTTTCATAAAAAGCTTTTTTTGGTAAATTTAAAATCTCCCAATTAGTATGACACACCGATGTAAAAAAGCTTTGTATCCTATAGCACAAGATGTAAAAATTATTATTCTATAATATATCTTAACAATTAGACGGATTATCTTAGGTATAGGGTCAAAAAAAGTGTCTTAGACTACATTTTTTCGATTTTCAGATGACTGTGAGAAACCCGGTTTCTTAACCACAACCGATGACTGTGAGAAACCGGGTTTCTTTATCACAACCGATGACTGTGAGAAACCGGGTTTCTAAACCAAATCGTCATTTTTGGCAACAGATAACTGTGAGAAACCGGCAGATAGATAACTGTGAGAAACCGGGTTTCTTCACCAAGGCTTTCTTCACCACCACATATCACTGCCAGAAACCGGGTTTCTTCACCAAGGCTTTCTTCACCACCACAGATGACTGTGAGAAACCCGGTTTTTTTGGTTTGTTTGTCAATGTTTCCTGACTTACAAAACTTCTCGTCCTAAATAAGTTTGTAACACTTCAGGGACGCGTATAGTGCCATCAGATTGTTGATAATTCTCTAAAATCGCTGCCATAGTGCGTCCGACGGCTAACCCCGAACCATTGAGCGCGTGAACAAATTGTGTCCCTTTTTTGCCTGTTTCTTTAAAGCGAATATTGGCTCGTCTTGCTTGAAAATCTTGCACATTGGAACAACTAGAAATTTCACGATATTTACCCGAAGAAGGTAGCCAAACTTCTAAATCATAGGTTTTGGACGCGGCAAAACCTATGTCTCCGGTACAGAGTTCGATCACCCGATAAGGTAATTTTAATGCTTGTAAAATGCCTTCGGCATCTTGAACTAATTTTTGATGTTCGGCTTCGGAGGTACTGGGATGAACGAGTTTGACTAATTCAACTTTATGGAATTGATGTAAACGAATTAAACCGCGTGTATCTTTGCCATAACTTCCGGCTTCACGACGAAAACAGGGTGTAAAAGCACAGTGATAAATGGGTAATTGTTCACTGGAAAGGATGTCTCCACGATAGAGGTTAACGACGGGTACTTCTGCGGTAGGAATTAACCATAGATCGTCTGATTCACATTTAAAACTTTCTTCGGCAAATTTAGGGAGTTGTCCGGTTCCTCTGAGAGTTTCACTATTAACTAATAGGGGGGGGATGATTTCGACATAACCTGCTTTTGTATGGCGATCAAGCATGAATTGAATTAATGCTCTTTCTAGGGCTGCCCCTGCACCGATGAGGGTGATAAAGCGGGCTTGGGCGATTTTTACGCCTTTTTCAAAGTTAATTATTCCGAGTTTTTCGGCGATTTCCCAGTGGGGAATTATGTTAGTATTAGTGGGGATATAGTCATCACCCCAACGTCGAATTTCGACGTTTTCTTCTTCATTTTTGCCGATGGGGGTTGTCTCCCCCGGTAAGTTGGGAAGTGCGAGAAGTAAAGATTCTATTTGTGCTTTTAAGTCTTTTTCTTGGGGAGATAGTTGCTCTAATTGGGCTTTAACTTGGTTTCCTTCGTCTTTGAGGGATTGAATTTCTGGACTATTGGGGGGGGTTCCTGATTTGATTTTTTGACCGACTAAATCGCCTATTTGGTTGCGACGCGCTTCCAGTTGCGATCGCTGATGTTCTAATTCTCGTTGTTTTTGATCTAAGTCAAGGATTGGTTGGATATCGTAACCTGTACCTCGGCGATCGAGACGTTGTTGGACAAATTGTGGATTTTCCCGTATCAGTTTTATATCTAACACTAATGTTTCTCCAGATGGTATGTGCGTTTTTTATTATAATTGAACTATAGCAATCCTATTTCAATTGTAATATTTTTGTAGGGGCAATCCCCCCGTGGTTGCCCTCTTCTCCTTCTCCGGGGTAGGCACTCTGGCACTACCCCTACGTTTTTACCACAACCTATTTAGGATTGCGATAGCAATTCCATTTGAGATGTAAATGCAGGGATCAGAGCCCGTCACAGGCCTTAGGCCTGTGCCACAAGTTTTACTTCTGAAAGGTCAACACTATATATGTCTATATTTTATCAATTAACGAAATTACTCAGATACCGGGTTTCTCGGCTTAACTACCAACTTGGGTTATTTTTAGTCAGGAATGGAAATTAAATAACTTGAGTATGGGTTGGGTTGTTTCCCATATATCTGCCCGAAAGCAGGCAAGATGCCTGCACTACTTTATTAATTTTTTATTCCTAAGAGAAGAGGTAAGAAGAGGCACGATCGCGTTCGGCAGCCAGGGAAACTGGCATCGCGCTTAATTTCTGGAGGATAGCAATGGGATATGAAGAAAGGAGGTTTATCGCTGTTAAAAACCTCGTTTATAATATCTAGTGTTTATAACTAAAAGCCATCATTATTGCTTGAGTAATTGACCGATTTTTTCAGCCATTTGAGTCTGAATTTAGGCTGAAAATTCACCCAAGTTCCTTGGGATAATTTCGGTTGAAACTGTTACCAGATGATGTAATCTAATTGTAGATGAAACCCTTAATCCTGTCGTCGGAAAATCTAAACTGGTAGAGTCTAACACAATATCTGTTTCTAGTAGAGTTGTGGGAATACGACTGGTAATGTACGCGACAATTACTTGACGACGTACCCCTATGGGATTAGTCAAGCAAGGGACAGGACGTACTTTATTCGAGGAGAAATCATCCTAGGGAAAAGGCACTAGAAAAATTTTACCTTTAGTCATGGAATGGTTTACCATCAGCTAGAGTGTAAATATCTTCTTCGGGATCTGTTATTGAAGATAAATCAGGATCGTTAATGACTGATTTATCTTACTCAGGATCGTGAAAAGGTTTGCCATCGGCTAAGGTGTAAATATCCTCTTCGGGATCTTTTCGCCAATCAAATACCGGATTTCTCATCGCGGCTTTTAGCCATTCATACTCCTCATTTTTGGCTTTTTTAAGCTGTTCTAATTTGTGGGTTTCAACTAAGTTTTGTACAAACTTCAGCACTGCTTGTTTTTGATCTGGCGGAAGTATCCGCAGATTCTCTAAGACGGCTTTTTCAATAAGTGTTTCTGTCATTTGCTTAAACCTCCTTTTTTAGTTAAGCCCCATCCCCTTCGGCGATCGCGTCACATTAATGTCTCTATTATATCAGGAGACGATACGCGATCGCTCCGATCGTTTGACACTAAATGATATCCTTGACTTCCCTCTCGATAAAACATATTAAATGTATCAAAAGGAATAATTCTGCCGTCAGGATGTACGATATGAATGCAAGAGCGTTTAACCGAACGTACATCAAAATTATAGGGGTCAAGAAATTGGACGATCAACACTCTAAATACATTTTCATAAGTAATATTATCGGGAACGGGAATAAGGGGTAAACAACACAATAATTGTTTTAATGATGTGGCAGCGGAATTGGGAGAATGACTGGTGGAAAATAATTCAAAAATATGCTTTTTTAGGTCTTCATTTTGTTCATAAAGAACGCTATTTGGCATAATTTTGACCATTGCATCGGGTTCTAATAATCCCGTTAAGGGGATGACTTGATCTTGAAATTTAAGCGCGTATCCCATTGCTAAACAGTCGGGATGACAAGGTACTGGGATAATATCTTCGCTTTGGAAATGAGAAGATTGTTCTAAGAGCGATCGTCGGACTTCTGTTAAGGTATATCTATCGGTTTTTGGGTCAAATTGTTCTAATCTTCCGGCAATTTGAATCGGTTGAAAGGTAACGCCTCTTACGCATTTTTGTTGTAATCCATAGTCGATAATTTTGCCAATCTCTTTATCGTTTAATCCTTTTTTTACCGTAACGACTAAAGTGGTGGAAATGTTATACTCATTGAGATGCGCGATCGCGCCTTCTCTTACCTCTCGTAAATCCGCCCCTCGTAACTCTAAAAGTGCTTCTTTCTCAAGACTATCAAATTGTAAATATATTTCAATACCTGGTTTATATTGACTAAGACGTTCGACAAATTTTTTGTCCTTAGCAATTCTTACCCCATTAGTATTAATCATCAAATGTTTAATAGGTTTAGTTTTGACTAAATCCATAATAGCAAAAAAGTCAGGATGTAGAGTAGGTTCCCCACCACTTAATTGCACAATTTGGGGTTCTCCTTCATTCTCAACGATCGCGTCTAACATTTGTTCAATATGTGCTAAAGAGCGATGATTTCGAGGTTGGTGACTTTGGGGAGAAATATCCTCTACTCCAGAATCAGCATAACAAATAGGACAAGATAAATTACAGCGATCGGTTAATTCAACTAACGTTAAACAACTATGTTGTTCATGATCGGGACATAAACCACAATCGAAGGGACATCCATATTTAATCGGAGTATTAAATTTTAAAGGCATATCCCCAGGTTTGATAAATTGCTGGGAGAGTTTATAATATTCGATATCGTCAGCAATTAATACCTCTTGATGTCCGTGAGTGGGACAATGTTTGACGAGATAAACTTTTTCATCTCTAAAGATAATTTTTGCCTCTACTTTGGTGAGACAATGATGACAAACACTATTCGTTAACGCGTAAAATAAATAAGGTCTAGTAGGCATAGGGATATTTAGGATTGGCGATTGGGTTTGAGAAACACAAAGAAACCGGTTTTCTGAGCAAAAGTCGGTTTTTTCCACCAACTTTAGGGAGAGAAACCCGGTTTCTGAACCCGCGGTTTCCACAACGAAAGTTAGACAAAGAAACCGGGTTTCGGAGCAAGTATCGGTTGTTTCCATCTAATTTAGGGAGAGAAACCCGGTTTCTGAGCCCGCGGTTTCCACAACGAAAGTTAGACAAAGAAACCGGGTTTCTGAGGGACTCCTTTAGGGCGGGCACGGGGGCAGCGCTCCTACAGACTAGGGATTTTTGGCGTTTTATCGTTTTTGGCTAAGGTATTGACAAAGAAACCGGGTTTCGGAGCAAGTATCGGTTTTTTCCATCTAATTTAGGGAGAGAAACCGGGTTTCTGCTCAAGGGGTTTAATGGGGATAAACTGAAATAAATGAGGGATACTTTTCCGATAATAGACTAATGCTAATAAACAAGCTACTTGAATGGCACTCATCCCTAAAAAGGGATGAAAATCGGGTTTAATAAAATCAATGATAAAGCGAAATCCTAAATAGCCAATCATATAAAATTTGAACAATTCGCCTTCTTGTTTTTGGTAACGACTGCGAAAGTGAAAAAAAGTCATTAGACTAATTAAGAAGACAATTTCATAGATTTGGGTAGGATGTCGAGTAATACCATCGCCAAAATCAATACCCCAAGGTAAATTAGTCGGTATTCCGTAGGTACGATCACTTAATCCAGTTAAAAAACAACCAATGCGCCCGATCGCGGTTCCCAGGAGTAAAGGATAAACAAAAACATCTCCGGTGGAACGATTAACACCGATAATCTTCTTGGTTAATTCTACCCCAATTACGGCCCCTAACATTGCTCCGACAACGGTTTTACCTTGAAGGAGAAGTAAAATTAAGTATTGCCAATGATTCCATAATAAATCAATATGTTGGAAAATTACCAATATTTTTGCTCCGAGCAAGGCTCCGATCATTCCCCCTACAATAATTGTAGTCCGTTGGGGAGCATCAATAATATCTTGACGACGACAATTGATTAACACCAGGCGCAGCGCGATCGTATAAGCCAAGGCCTCAAATAACAAATGGGGATGAATTTTTAAGGAGCCTATCCAAATATAAACTGGGAATGTCATCGGCTAATAGGTAATAGGTAATAGGTAATAGGTAATGGGTAATGGGTAATGGGTAATGGGTGATAGGTAATAGGTGATAGGTGATAGGTGATAGGTAATAGGTGATAGGTAATAGGTGATAGGTGATGGGTAATAAGTAATAGGAGAAATTTCTTCTTCCTTCTTCCTTCTTCCTTCTTCCTTCTTCCTTCTTCCTTCTTCCTTCTTCCTTCTTCCTTCTTCCTTCTTCCCTCATTCGCGATGATTTTGTCCATCGCGACGGCCTAATTCATAAACACCACCACTAATACACGCGATCACACCGATACTAATGGCCCAAGGGCGACCTAATCCCAGTTCCACACCGCAATTACAAAGAATTCCGACAACAAAAAAGGGTACAATACTGAAGACAGAAGCATATAACGCGTTTAACGCTTCGCGAGCCTTGCGAGTCCGTTCATATTCATCCTCGGAAGTATAAAGTGATCGCTCGGCAAAATTAAACCAGCGACTTAATTGTTCCATCACCCACTCCGTGAGAGGCGAAAATCCCCAATAAAGGGCCAAAGACCATAAAGAAGCACCCGCGATCGTGGTAGCATCAAGGGAAAAGCGAAAAGGGAAAATGTCAGTCAGCATTGGGGTGTCGATTTGAGAGGTTAAGAATAAATCAAAAATATTTTGATTTATCTAGTTTGAATCAAATATCTGCTAAAATTCAAGAGATAACTCACATAACGAGTAAAGTTATATATATAGCTGACTAACTTAGAATCGCCTTATGTTTGATGCCCTTGCTGAACGCTTAGAATCCGCCTGGAAGAAACTGCGCGGTCAAGATAAAATCTCAGAGTCGAATATTCAAGAAGCTTTACGAGAAGTCCGTCGTGCTCTATTGGAGGCCGATGTTAACCTCCAAGTGGTGAAAGATTTTGTAGCCGAAGTCGCGAAGAAAGCAGAAGGGGCCACGGTGGTGACAGGTATCCGCCCCGATCAGCAGTTTATCAAGATTGTCTATGATGAACTGGTGCAGGTGATGGGGGAAACGAATATTCCCCTGGTGCAGGCGGAAAAATCTCCTACCATTGTCTTAATGGCGGGTTTGCAAGGGACAGGGAAAACTACGGCATCGGCAAAGTTAGCTCTACATCTACGCAAAATTAATCGTAATGCCCTTTTGGTCGCGACGGATATTTATCGGCCTGCCGCGATCGACCAATTAGTGACTCTGGGAAAACAAATTAATGTCCCTGTGTTTCAATTGGGTAAGGATGTTGACCCCGTAGAAATTGCCCGTCAAGGGGTGGAAGAGGGAAAGGCACAAGGTGTTGATACAATTATTATTGATACCGCGGGTCGTTTGCAAATAGACCAAGATATGATGGCAGAGTTAGCCCGCATTAAAAGCGCGGTTCAACCCCATGAGACTCTTTTGGTTGTGGACGCGATGACGGGTCAAGAGGCCGCGAATTTAACTCGCACTTTCCACGAACAAATCGGCATTACAGGCGCGATTCTGACTAAGCTAGATGGGGATAGTCGCGGGGGTGCAGCCTTATCAGTACGACGTATTTCTGGTGCTCCGATTAAGTTTGTCGGGGTAGGGGAAAAGGTAGAAGCTTTACAACCTTTTTATCCCGATCGCATGGCTTCCCGTATTTTGGGTATGGGAGATGTCTTAACTCTGGTAGAGAAGGCCCAGGAAGAGTTTGATATCGCCGACGCGGAGAAAATGCAGGAAAAAATCCTGAACGCGAAGTTTGATTTTACCGATTTTCTCAAGCAAATGCGTCTCCTCAAGAATATGGGATCTCTGGGAGGTCTTTTAAAGATGATTCCTGGGATGAATAAACTCTCAGAGGATCAGATGCGTCAAGGGGAGGTGCAGTTAAAGCGTTGTGAGGCGATGATTAATTCTATGACAATGGAAGAACGTCGCAACCCTCAACTTTTGGCAAGTTCTCCCTCTCGGCGACGACGTATTGCCAAAGGTGCTGGTTATAGGGAAAATGATGTAACGAAGTTGGTGGATGATTTCCAGAAAATGCGATCGCTCATGCAACAGATGGGTCAAGGGGGAATGCCCGGAATGGGGGGAATGCCCGGAATGGGAGGAATGCCCGGAATGCCCGGAATGCCTGGAGGTCGTCAATCTTCTCCGGGTTGGCGTGGTTACGGTGGCGCAACCCCACCCAAGAAAAAGAAGGAAAAGAAAAAGAAAGGTTTTGGTCAATTATAAGTAAGGAAGAAGGAAGAAGGAAGAAGGAAGAAGTATTTACGGTTGTCCCAAATCTCAGCCCCAAGCCCCATCTTCCCAGCCGATTACCGATTACCGATTACCGATTCCCGATTCCCGATTCCCGATTCCCCAATTAGGAATTACGAATGACAAAAGATCAGATACAATCAAAAAAGGAGTATTCTGTATTCACATGATTAAACTGCGATTGAAACGATTTGGTAAGAAGCGGGAGGCCAGCTACCGAATTGTAGCCACTAATGGTCTGTCCCGTCGTGATGGTCGTCCCTTAGAAGAACTTGGTTTCTACAATCCTAGAACTGACGAAGTTCGGCTTGATGTTCCTGGGATTGTTCGACGCCTCCAACAAGGCGCTCAACCTACTGATACAGTGCGTGACATCCTGAAAAAAGCCAATGTATTTGAACAAGTCGGAGCCGGAGCCAGCCTTGAATCCAGCAGCAGTGCAGCAGCCAGCTAATCCTAACTATGCTGGTTTAGTGCGTTTTTTAGTTGAGCCTTTTTTAGAAGCCCCCGAATCTTTGCGAATAGATTGTGAGATTCAACCGCGTCAGTTGCGCGCGTGGATTCGTCTGGCCTTTGATGAACCAGATAAGGGGCGTGTTTACGGTCGAGGTGGACGTAATATTCATGCTATTCGTGCCGTCTTGGAAGCAGTAGCCAAAACCGCGGGTCAGTCTATTTACCTTGACATTTATGATGGCCAAGCGAGTGAGACTCCGCGCTATACGCCCAGAACTGATTCCCGTTATGGCCCGCCGCGCAGCGAACATACTACTTTGCGACCTTCGTTACGCGATCGGCCCTTGGGTTCCCCCCGTAGTCGAGAACCCCTTGGAAGACCCCCCAGAGAATCTCCTCGGAGTCCTACGAGTCCTCGGTTCCGTACCACTAGATCCCCCCGCGATTTTCGGTAAACCTTTGGCGGTGGGGCATTCTCTCTGGCAATCTCGATCGGTTGTCAGATTCTATATACCCCATAGGAAGCTAGGCTTTTTCTCTAAATCCCTAGCTTCCTATTTTTAATTTTTAATTTTTATATGAGTGAAAAACTTACTATTGAATTGCCTAGTGTTGCCAGCACGATCGCGCTGGGCGGTTATCAGGAAGAAAATCTGAAAATCCTGTCTCGACAAACGGGCGCGACTGTAGTTTTACGGGGTCAAGAATTATTAATTTCCGGCACAGATTCTCAAGTAGAATTATGTGAAAAATTGGTGCGATCGCTTTCCAGTTTTTGGAGTGAAGGAAAAACCATTTCCGGCGTAGATATCCTCACGGTGCGTCATGCTTTGGATACCGATCGCGGTGATGACTTAAAAGAATTACAGCGAGATGTTTTAGCTAAAACTCGTCGTGGTGACGAAATACGCGCTAAAACCTTTCGTCAAAAACAATATGTACAAGCTATTCGTAGCCGAGATTTAACAATTTGTATCGGACCAGCGGGTACGGGAAAAACATTTCTCGCGGCAATTTTAGCAGTTCAATCACTTCTAAATAAGGACTATGAACGATTAATTTTAACCCGTCCCGCGGTAGAAGCCGGAGAAAAATTAGGGTTTTTACCCGGAGATTTACAACAAAAAGTTAATCCCTATTTACGTCCTCTCTATGACGCTCTTTATGAAATGATTGAACCGGAAAAAATGTCCGATTTAATGGAAAGAGGGATTATCGAAGTCGCGCCTCTGGCTTATATGCGCGGTCGTACTCTTAATAATTCTTTTGTCATTTTAGATGAAGCACAAAATACTACTCCGGGTCAAATGAAAATGGTATTGACTCGTTTAGGCTTTCGTTCTAAAATGGTTGTGACTGGCGATATCACTCAAAGTGATTTAGCACCTAATCAACCTTCGGGACTGGCGATCGCGCAAAAAGTCTTACGTCATGTAGAAGGAATTGGTTTTTGTGAACTTTCCCAAGCTGATGTAGTCCGACATCCCCTAGTTCAGCGTATTGTTGCTGCTTACGAACAATTCGAGAAATAGGGAATAGGAAATAGGGAATGGTTAGCTGAGGCAGAAACCGAGTTTCTTAACCCAAAATCCTCATTTCAGTCAATAGATAAATGTGAGAAATCCGGTTTCTTGTAATGTAGGAATTGAAAATTATGGCAACACTAAAAGAGTTTTTGGAAGAATGCGAAACATTAAAAACACTGCGCTTAATAGTTACCAGTAGCGCGGGAGTGTTAGAAGTTCGGGGTCAAATTCAAAAATTATTTTATGCAGAATTACCCAAAGGTAAATATGCCAATATGCACTCGGAGCTATTTGAATTTCACCTCAATATGGATTTAATCCAAAAAGTGAAATTTGAAACAGGAGAAGCGAAAAGAGGTAATTTTACTACCTATGCCATTCGCTTTTTAGATGAAAAAGAAGAACCCGCGTTAAGCGCATTTTTACAATGGGGAAAACCCGGAGAATATGAACCCGGACAAGTTGAAGCTTGGGAAGGATTAAAGGCAAAATATGGGGAGTTATGGGAACCTTTACCCGTGGAAAGTATTTAACCGGAAAAATTTAGTTTGTAGTTATGTTTTCCCGATGAAGCGCAATGACAAACTGTTGACTTTTTCATTAGACATCTCCCAAAAATAAGGTCTCACGCAGGCAGGATGCCTGCGCCACAATAGTTGTTGGAGATGTCTATTAATCTTTTGTGTCGTTATAGTTTTGGGCATAGAGCCAAGTTACGCGGGGGAATTACGCGATCGTATTTCTCGGTTTCCCCAATAGGATATCTTAAACCTCCTGTGAGTATTGCCAAAGGAGATTTAAGATATCCTAATTGGATGGAAGTTTGCACTGTTACTAATAGCAATCGGATGGTGCCGGTGGATATTTACCTCATCAGCTTGAAACTTTTAATTATCGCCAGCAAGGCTCACCCTACAAGATAGACTAATAGATATAGACTCCTCTACCTTGGTAGGTATTTTTTAACTCCTTTATATTTCATCCCTATACATTGTAGGGGATGGCCTCATTTCTCTGTAACATTCCTGAAGTCTCGAAATTACGAGCTACTCCTGCTTGATTTAAAAGCCATTGGGGATACTCCACGGGCTGAAAATCGTAAGTGTCTGCTAGACCAATAGTGTAGTTAATATTAAGGGTTCCAGCGCAAGAATTTGTACCATTAGTAGGAACCCATTCAAACTGAGCACTTCCGTTAAGATCAAAATTTCCTAGGGCACCATACCAGTTGAAATCTCCGCCATTTAGAAGATTCCACTTCAGATCGCCTGTTCCTTGAAATCCTGTCTCTATTTTGCCGCTTTTGTATTGGTTTCTGACAGCATTCTCGACTTCTGTCTTAAGTTGATTGATTGTTCTATCAACAGCAGTTTTTACTTTCGGAGACTCTTGTACAGCCTCATCAAGAGAGATAGTCGCGGGAGTGCCTGTGTTATCTAGGAAATGGGATAGTAAAGCGGCAGAATTATCAAAGCCGGCAGCAGATAAAGAAGATACTGTACCAGAGCTAATCGCTTGCGACGACCAAACGTCCGGAGTCCAAGCCAACCATGAAAGATTCCCATATCCTTCGTAGGCTCTATTTTGATAGAAATCAATGTTGTAACTGTCTTTGTCAAACCAATTATCGCCGATTTTGACATAAGGTTCTGATTTCCACTGCACCGGACAATTGCTAGTTTGGTTATTTCCGACTATTATGGGATCTAGTAGGAATACATTGCTGTTTTGAGTTGTGTTTTCTGTCACTATTTCTGTGGTAACAGTTCCCCCTGAGTTGGTTTTTGGAACCCAAATTAGTTGACCGACATTAATTAAATTAGGGTTGGAAATATTGTTATAGTTAGCAATCTGCCAGTAATCATTAGCATTTCCTGTTGTAGCTTGCGCGATCGCGGAGAGGTTATCTCCTGGCTTAACTGTGTAAAGTTCCCATCCATTGCTATTTCCCTGTGTTACTTGTGGTGTAACAGTTCCCCCTGAGTTGGTTTTTGGCACCCAAATTACTTGACCGACATTAATTAAATTAGGGTTAGAAATATTGTTATAGTTAGCAATCTGCCAGTAATCATTAGCATTTCCTGTTGTAGCGATCGCGATCGCGGAGAGGTTATCTCCTGGCTTAACTGTGTAAAGTTCCCACTCATTAGAATAACTAGAAGCCACTCTCAAACCCGTGAGCGAATCTGTCTTACCATCGACAGTTAGACTCATCTGATAATTAGTATCACCAGAAACAGGATAAACTCTGAGAATATAGTCCCCAGCAATCAAACTATCAATATTAATCGATCGCGTATTTGTGCCACTGGTAGAGATACTTTTGACGAGATTTTCTTGGCTATCCCGTAATTCTATATTAATACCACTACTAACCCCTTCAGCAGAGACATTCAAACTGCCCGTAGAGGGAAAATTAAAACGATAGGTGTCTGGCAAATCACCATTGCCAACAAAGTCCCTGTAAGAGCTATCTTTTAAGTTACCAATTTCAAAATAAGACATATTACACCTCCATGAATAAACTCGTGTGGAGTAAATCGATAAAAAAATGTAACTTTTATTGTGTCAAAAAAATCTTTAATTGTCAAGGGGGAAAAGGGAGAATTTAGGAGATAACTTTATAAGTTTTACGATAAAATTTGGTATAAAAAAGTTGTATTTAATCTCTCTATGGTATAAAAAAGTTGAAAAAAGTTGAAAAAAGTTGAAAAAAGTAGTAAACCATGCCATAATCAACACAAACTTAACATCTACCTGAGTCATGGACATCGAAGAAGTCTTGAAATGGGCTGACGATTTAGTGTTGGCGAAAACAGGGAAACACTTAAACAACCTCCAACAAGCAATCTTACAAGGGGTTTGGCATCATCAAAAATACGGAGAGATCGCCAAAAAATATAACTGTACGGAAAGTTCTGTCAAAAAAACCGCCTCGGAATTATGGCAATTTTTCTCAGAAACCTTAGGGGAGAATGTTAGTAAATCTAATTTTCAAGCTACACTAGATAGATTACAGGTTTCTAATGTTTCCCATTTTGGGAAAGACTTTATACAAATTGGTAACGTTAACTTCTGTGCAGATAATTTATATTCTTCACAAGTTAAAGCCCCGTCTAAATTAGAATCTATTTTTAACCAAGATAAAACCCAATCATGCCAAGGAATTAATTTAAGTGATGCACCTGACGTTTTTCCGTTTCATGGACGGCAAACTGAATTAATAAAATTAACCAATTGGATTTTAGAAGAACAATGTCGGGTTGTGGGAATTGTGGGGATGAGTGGAATAGGGAAAACCTCACTAACATTGCAACTGGTACAACAGATTCAAAATCAATTTGACTGTATCCTTTGGCAAAATCTCGATGCTTCTCCATCATTAAATGAACTGTTAACCAACTTGATTCAGTTTTTTTCTCCTCAGGAAGATAGTGAATTACCTGTGAATATAAGCGAGAAATTATCCCGACTCATGGAAGAGTTTCGTTCTCAACGTTGTTTGCTCATCCTAGATGATGTGCAAATGCTCTTAAGTGTGGGTAAATTAGCAGGGGAATATAAACCAGAACATGATGATTATCGTTTATTTTTTAAGCAAATTAGTAAATTTTCTCATAACAGTTGTATCATTTTAAGCAGTTGGGAACTACCAATTGAGATAGTGGAATTAGTTGGAAATAATAAACCAGTTCGCTGTTTACCGTTGCAGGGGTTAGGAGAAACCGCGGGGGAATTGTTAAAAGCGGAGGGTTTGTTAGATGAGGCGCAATGGAACTCCCTAATTAATATTTATCAAGGAAATCCCTATTGGTTAAAAAGGGTTGCGACAACGATTAATACTTTATTTGGAGGTAGAGTAGCACAATTTTTGCACTATCAGACGTTAGGGTTAAGCCATGATATTTTAGCGACACTGGAGCAACAATTTAACCGATTTTCTCTGGAAGAAAAAGAAGTTATTTCCTATATAGCTAATGAAATAAAATCTGTTTCTATTGCACAAATTTTGGCAAACATCAAACTTTCGCCTTCTGAGTTATTCAATGCTATCCAATCCTTAGAACAACGGTTATGGATTGAAAAAAAAGAAGTGAGGAATGAAATGAGATTCACGGTTCAAGCTGTTGTGAGAGAGTTTGTATCAAGGGGAGATAACGGAGTATTAGAAGCTGCCAAAAACCACAGAAATATGAATTAAAAATAAGGGCTATGTGAGTTATGTTATTGTCTGTCAATCCTTTCCAGTCCCAAAGTATATTTTAGAGCATTATCTACGATTAACCTATCTGGAAAAATACCAATTTTTCGGTCTATTTATGTTTCTAGGAGCGTCACCAGATTATCTGTAATATAGCAAAAAGAAGAAGGAATAAAGAAGCAGGAAGAAGCAATAACATCAATGTTTTCAGCTATTCAGAATGTCCTAACCGTCGATGTTGCTATAATACCACTTATCAAAAGTCATTAATGTTTGCGACTGGTTGTGTCGGTGCGTGGCGTTTCTGCCAGCAGAAATCATCAAACCTTACTTACGAGAAGTTGTAGGGGGCGCGATCGCGATCGCGCCCCCTACAACCGCAATACCGAGAAGTCTAGGAGGTTAAAGTCATGGGAGTAGACACATTCAACGTTTGCCCTAATGTTAATAAAAGCAAATAAACAGAAGTAGCCCCCGGATCTTGATGATTAATACTGCGCTCGCCTAAATAACTCGCCCTTCCCTTTTTCGCAATTAAGGGAATGGTGTTTTTCATGCCTAACTCCGCGGCATTTATCGCGACTTCTAACGCTTTTTCGGTAGTTAAACCTTCCACGATCGCGTCCTGAAAAGCCTCTGAAGCGGGAAGAAGAGCATCTAACATCGTTTTATCCCCTAACTGTGCTTTTCCCCGTGTGACAATGCCATCAACAGCCGCGTGAAAAAACATCACCATATCCTGATCAGTCAATTCCCACTTACCCGCAAACGCGGCACTTAATTTGAGAAAAAGCGTACCATAAAGAGGGCCACTCGCACCGCCCACCGTCGAAATTAATGTCATACTAACTGTTTTAAAAATCGTACCAATATCCTGATCAAAAACACTGGGTAACTGAGTTAAAACCTTTTGAAAACCTCGGCTCATATTAATACCATGATCCGCGTCACCAATAGCAGCATCGAGCTCCGTCAGATAGTCTTTATTTTCTTCTATAACTGCTGTTACACTCTGTAACCAGTGCCAAATTTGTTGTTGAGTTACCATTTCATTTATCCGTTAGTTTGGTGAAGAAACTGGGTTAGAGGGGTGAGACTGTCGCCATTGGTGTCAACTTAAGTCTGTCGGGAGCATCTCCTAATTGTAAATTGGTAGTGCGGTGGAGCGTCTCGCTCCCTAGCCCGATCCCGCCGGGAGCGAGACGTTTGTGCTACGCACAGGCTACGCCAACCCACTACAGTTTTTTTTGCTTCTTTGAAATGCTCCCCTTAAGTCCCTGGCTTGCGGTTTCTGCTCTGAGAGCATCACCCATCACAAAATGGGGTGAAGAAACCCGGTTTCGGGGGTGAATCACTTCATCACATTCCCCAACGCAAAGCTGGTGTCCTCACAGGTGCATCCCAAAGTTTAATCATTTCTTCATCCATCTTTAACAATGTAATTGAACAACCTTGCATTTCTAAAGATGTAATGAAAGAACCGACTAAATTACGGACAATACGAAGACCTTTTGCTTCGCAAATTTGAACTAATTTATGATAGATAACAAACAATTCCGAAACAGGTGTGCCACCCATACTATTAACAAAAGCTAAAACCGATTCTCCTGGGATCAAAGGAGGGCTCGTTAAGGGCACATCGATCCATCCGTTTGTCTTTTCATCCCACTCCCGTACAGTGCGAGAATAGGGTGCATCTTCGATAATTGATAAGGCCAATATTTCCGCGATTTCATCGGCTGATTTGATACCAATTCGCTCACGTCCGGGTTCTCCGTGAATACCGATGCCGACTTCAATTTCCGTATCTCCTAAATCAAAGGTGGGTGTGCCTTTGGCAGGTGGTGTGCAGGAAGTTAAGGCCATTCCCATACTGCGTCCGTTGAGGCTCACTTTGTGGCATAGATTTACTAATTGTGGCAAATCATAACCCGCTTCTGCCGCGGCTCCGCAGATTTTGGCGGCTAATACGGAAGTTCCTACCCCCCGACGACCTTGAGTATATAAACTATCTTGGACGGCAACATCATCATCAATGATAACATTGAGGACGCGAATGCCTTCCGCCCAAGCCAATTCTGTCGCCATTTCATAGTTCATTACATCGCCACTGTAATTGTTAACAATGTTAAGAATTCCAGCACCGGAATTAACTTTTTTAATCGCGCCTAATATTTGATCGGGTGTTGGGGAAGTGAAGACTTCACCCGGACAAGCTGCATCAAGCATTCCAAGGCCAACACAACCACTATGGAGAGGTTCGTGGCCACTCCCACTACCTGAAACAATGGCTACTTTACCTTTGACTGGTGCATCGACACGGTAGAGAAAGTTTGGCTCAAAGTTGACCGCGATCCAATCAGGATAAGCTTCAGCTATACCCGCAAGACTTTCTCTGACAAAATCAGAGGGTTTGTTGATTAGCTTTTTCATAAATTTTTCTAAAATTATCGAGACTTTATCCTTACATTGTAATCGATTTTCTCCTACCCCCCTCAAATTTTTATCTTTTTTTAACATGGGAAGGTTTCCAGGGTTTCTCGGCTAAGACATCTCCGAAAAATTAGGTAAAAAGCAGGCTAATTCTTGCCCTGGAATGGTTTTTGCTGATGTCTATTTAGATGTGGTGACTCTAGTGACGTTTTGAGCTCGATCGCGCTGCCCGATGGTTCTTTTTTACCACCGTAACGCGGGGGTTTTCACGGGGGCATCCCAAAGTGGTATCATTTCATCATCCATCTTCAGCAATGTAATTGAACAACCTTGCATTTCTAAGGATGTCATATAAGAACCGATTAAGTTTCGCACAATGGTTAAACCTTGTTGTTGGCAAATTTCTGCTAATTTACGATAAACGATGTACAATTCTGATAAAGGTGTGCCACCCATGCCGTTAACAAAGGCTAAGACGCGATCGCCCCTTTGCCAAGATTCGTTAGTAAATTCTACTTCTTCCCATTCCATTGTGTCGCTATTCCACTCCCGCAAAAATCGGGTATAACCTTGATCTTCAATAATCGAAACTGCTAACATTTCTGTAATTTCATCAGCAGATTTGATGGAAATTCGCTGTCGTCCGGGTTCACCATGAATGCCAATACCGATTTCGATTTCATCGTCTCCTAAAGCAAAAGTCGGACTTCCCTTGGCCGGAGTTGTACAAGAAGTTAATGCCATTCCCATACTGCGACTATTGAGGTTAACACGACGACAAAGATCGGCAATTTCTGTTAAATTATAACCTTTTTCTGCCGCTGCTCCACAAACTTTTTCCGCCAATACTGTTGCACCGACTCCTCTTCTTCCTTGGGTATAAAGACTATCTTTAACCGCGACATCATCATCTATTAAAATGTTACAAATTTTAATGCCTTCTGCCTGAGCTAATTCTGCGGCCATCTCAAAATTCATCACATCGCCGCTGTAATTTTTCACAATGTTAATAACCCCTGCACCACTATGAACAAGTTTCGCGGCTTCTAACATTTGATCAGGAGTAGGAGAGGTAAAAATCTCACCGGGACACGCGGCGTCTAACATTCCTTTTCCGACGAAACCTCCGTGCATCGGTTCATGTCCACTTCCTCCACCTGAGACGATCGCGACTTTATTGGCTATCGGTGCATCAGCACGATAAATAACGTGAGGATCAAAGTTAACTTTAATTAAATCACGATGCGCGATCGCCATGCCTTGCAGACTTTCCGTGACAACATTATGGGGATTATTGATCAGTTTTTTCATGGTGATTTTTCCTGTGTTTTTCTTGGTACAATATAATCAAATTAACCTGTGTATTAACCGATTAATTATAACATTGATTGTCGGATTTTTGTTGATTTTTAGAAAAATTTAATATTTTTCAAGAGTTCCTTAATGTAGAGGTACGCGAAAGGAAAAATGGGGGATTTTTCCCTGGGGTGACAGGAATTTTACCACTAAGAGACTAAGGTACAAAGGGGGGATTTTTCTCTTGATGCTAATCTCTTTCACCATTAAGGCACAAAGGCACAAAATGGAAATTAAATAACTTGAGTATTGGGTTGGTAGTTTTGATGCCAGAAAGCAGGCTAGAAGCCTGCACTACATTAAATTTTTATTCCTTAAATCCCTAGGGATACTCTAGCTCCCACGACAGTTTTTTTGGCTATTTTTCTGTGAGATATTTTCTCACATCAGCCGCTGTATCTAATTCTAAAACTCCAGACACGATCGCGTGTGCTTGTGAGAGAGTCAATTGAGAAATTGCGGATTTAATGATAGGGATAGCAGAAGGAGTTACACTTAACTCATCTACGCCTAATCCTAATAAAATGGGTGTGGCTAAAGGAGATGAGGCTAACTCCCCACAAACCGTAACTAAAATATTAGCATTATGGGCTGCCATAACCGTTTGTTGAATCATGCGTAATACCGCGGGTTCAAACGCGTCTGCCAGATAAGCTACTTGGGGATTAGTGCGATCGCAGGCCATGATATATTGAGTTAAATCATTAGTCCCTATACTAAAAAAATCGACTTCTTTCGCGAGTTTATCGGAGATCGCGACTGCCGCGGGCACTTCGATCATAATCCCTATCTCTATTGTATCAATAAATGGGATATTTTGTTGTGCTAAATCCGCTTTAACGGAGTCGAGAATTTCCTTAAATTTTCTCACTTCATTAAGAGATGATATCATGGGTAATAAAAGCTTGACATTTTGACAAAAACCGGCTCGTAAAATAGCCCGTAGTTGTCGTTTCAATAAATCAGGATATTCTAATAATACACGAATACCGCGTAAGCCTAAAAAGGGATTACTTTCGGCGGATAAATTAGATAAAGAAGAAGTGAAAGAGAGGGGTTTATCACCCCCTATATCCAAGACACGAATAATTAAAGGATGAGGCGAGATAAGTTGCGCGATCGTATAATAAATATCCCTTTGCTCATCTTCATTGGGCTCCTGCTCTCTATCTAAATATAAAAACTCGGTGCGAAATACGCCAATCCCTTCTGCACCGTTTTCTTTAGCAATTTTCGCATCGGCAATCCCACTAATATTAGCCCTAACAGAAATCCGTTTTCCATCAGCCGTTATCGCGGATTTTTGGGATGATAATTGTAATACTTTAAATGCGGATTCTTGTGTTTCTTTTTTTAACTCCAATTCTCTGACTTTGCCCGCATCCGGTTGTATCCAAACCTCCCCCGTTTCTCCATCCAACGCGAGGGGAGTACCATTTTCTAACTCTAATAAATTTGCACTTAAACCGATGACGCAAGGAAGCGCGATCGCGTGTGCTAAAATAGCAGCATGAGAGGTGGTACTACCCCTCACCATACAAAGTCCGACAATTTTGCTTATATCTAATTGAGCGACTTGTGACGGGGTTAAATCATCCGCGACTAAAATCACTGATTCAGTTAAAACCAGAGACTTTACCAAATTTTTCGTTAATAATTGCCCAACACGATTTCCCACATCTTCCCAATCTTGAGCGCGTGCTTGTAAATAGGAGTCTGATAAATTTTTATACTCTTGAATAATTGTCAAAATAATTTTGCTCCACGCGGAAGAAGCCTTAAGCTTTTCCGTAAAAATTAACTGACTTACCCTCTCTAAAATAATGGGATCTTGCAAACATAATAAATGGGCATCGAAGATACTCGCGTGGGTTTCTCCCACTTGTAAAAATGTTTCCTGACGAATTGTTTTAATCTGCGTTTTCCCTTCCTCGATCGCGCTTTGTAATTTTTGCCATTCCGCGTGAGGATTTTCCGTATATTCCTCTACCACTTCCATCAGATTTGATTGATATTGATAAAGAGGCGCGATCGCGATTCCGGGTGAAACCGAAACCCCTTGATAATAATGAGACAATTCCCCCCGATAAGTAATCGGCTTTTCTGGTTGATTTTGGACAAAATTAGGCGGCTCCGACTCACCAAAATTTGTTAAACTTAAAGCTTGTAACGCGTCTAAAGCTTCCGAGGCATCAAACCCCCTAGCCGCGATCGAAACTTGATGATTAAAACGCACCCCTAAAGCCATAACTTGACTAATACTTTTAGCATTAACTCTTATGCTATTGGTGGTGACATTACGCGCAGTAATATCACTGGTAAATTGACAAGCCATTTCCACCAATTTCGCCGCGGGGCGAGCGTGTAAACCCATCAAATTTGAGATACTAATTAATATTTCCTGTGGAGTATCATCAGAAAAAACAGGATAAATCATTTCTGAATCATCGCCAAAAATCGTCATTTTAATCGCGTCACTTTTGGCAGTTAAAGTAGCCTTAGCTTCTCTTAAAACCTGTTCAATCGTACCACCCGCGGAGGCTTGAATAACAGCACTAATAACACCCTCAACCAAAGGAGCCTCAGATAATTTAACATGATGTTGTTGCGATTCCGAGAGAAATTCAATAGCCATTTCCGCACTCAAAATCGCACTCCCTAAATCCATAAAAATCACCACTCCATCATCACTATAAACCCTTTCGATCGCGTGATAAATTTGCATAGGATCAGTACCCAAAGGATTTTCAGGATCATCAATACCCGCGGCAATTTCAATATTAACTGTCCCCTTAACCATTTGCAACGCTAATTCTTTTAATCCTAAAGCCAGATTTTTGCTATGAGAAACAATAACAATTCCTACCATATATCCCTCTCAAGTAAATATTTTTAGCTTATCTTTAATACCAGGTTAAAACACTATGCGAAAAATCCTATAAATGCAGATAAACCTGTATTATGGTTATGTTTTCAAGATCCTAAGAAACCCGACATTACCCTTGATTTTGCTTTCTATCTTCCCTTCACTTCTCAACCTAAAAACAATAAAAAATCCCCCTTTGTGCCTTAGTGCCTTTGTGGTTAATTTCAAATAAACCAGGCAGAAATCGGGTAAAAAATGCCTGATTACCTCCTCTCTTACCTTGATTCCTTAAAGAAATAGAAAATCCCCCCTTAGTGCCTTAGTGCCTTAGTGGTTTATTTCTCATCAACCGGGCAAAAATTGGGTGAAAAATGCCTTATTGCCTCCTCTCTCTTCTTGATTGATTAACCTAAAAGTAATAGAAAAATCCCCCTTTGTGTCTTTGTGTTTCACTGCTCACATTTTTCGGCAAAATTTTAGACATAAAAAAATATCAAATATTATAAATCATAATAAATAAATTGTCAACCATCTTTTTACCCAATCAATCTATAGCATTTTTAAATGAGATGTAAATGCAGGGCATCTTGGCCGTCACAGGCAAGATGCCTGTGCCACAAGTTTTACCTCTGAAATGGAAACACTATATAATTTATTACCAATTACCCATTACCAATTACCAATTACCAATTACCCATTACCAATTACCAATTACCCATTACCTATTACTCTTTGTCTGACAATCTCGCAACCATAAACGAATCGCCTCCGCGATAAATCCCTCACTACTCTCAATCGGATAAGTCTGCTTATTTTCGGAAGTGTTTTTGCGGAAAGAATACATTTTAATTAATTGCCAATTTTGAGAATTTTGACTAAAAAATAACCAATGATATTCTTGATAATCAAGGGCTTGATTGTTTTGATAAACTCTCGCTAAAGTGGTGATAAAAACCTGACGACTATTCTCAGGAATGGTGACACTTTCACTTAAAGCACTTAAAGGTAAAGGTTCAAACTCTGGATTCCCGGCAACAATTATATTAACCGAATCATTACTTTTTGTGGGATTAGATAAAGGGCGCGATCGCGCTCTCACACGATTAGCATAACCGGGTAAATCTACCAATAATTTATCAATCAAAGATTCCAAATCTTGGGGACAAGACGCAACCTTTTTCGTCCGATTGAATGGGAGAGGAAGACTCAGGGAATAATTATCTCCCGCCGGGGGAAAAAGCAAAAAATAGAAAGCCAAAATAAATATAAAAACATACTTTTTTTGCCTCTCTATTTTATTTTTTTTCTCTCCCTTATTTCCACTAATAAACCCAGTCCTCCTTCCCCATTACATTACCAATTAGCCATTACCAATTAGCCATTACCAATTAGCCATTACCCATTCTCTAAATAGCCGCGATTTCATCACAAATTCTCCCCCACGCGTCCGCGGGATTAGGAGACGCGGTAATGGGACGACCAATTACTAAAAAATCAGCCCCTAATTTTAAAGCTTTCGCGGGAGTAAAAGTTCTTTTTTGATCACCTTTTTCTGCCCAACTTGGACGCACACCCGGACAAACTAAGAGAAAATTATCTCCACAAGTTTGACGTATTTGTTCAACCTCATGGGGAGAACAAACTGCCCCATCTAACCCTGCTTCTTTTGCTAATAGCGCGTTATGTAAGGCATATTCCGGTAACTCAAGGGGAATTTTTAACTCAAAGGCTAATTGTCTGCCATTCAAACTTGTTAATAAGCTAATCGCGATTAACTTAGGTGTGGGTTGATTTCCTTCTTGAGCACCTTGTTTTACGGCCTCGATCGCGCCTTGCATTCCCTCTTTACCGATAGTAGGATGTAGGGTTAATAAGTCAACCCCATAACGAGCCGCGGCACGACAAGCTCCCGCGACAGTATTAGGGATATCATGGAATTTTAGATCGAGAAAAATGCGTTTTTCCCGTTCCTTTAAAATTTGTAAAATACTGGGCCCACAACTGACAAATAACTCTAAACCGACTTTCCAGAAAGAAACCTGCGGCAGAATATCAAGAAGCTCGAGCGCGTCTTTTTGGGAAGAAACATCCAAGGGAACAATAATTTTATCAATAGCCATAAGGGATTTGAGATTTTGTATTGGGGATTCGTGTGTTGGCTGGGGGCAAAGCCTTGGCGCGATCGCGCCAAGGCCTAAACCCGGTTTCTGAGTAGGGGATCTTTCGTCAATATCTATGCCACCAAAAAGATATGCTGCAAAACCCGCCCCGTAGATTTCTCGCGTGAAACTGGGTTTCTTTGGGTAAGGATAAACGATCAAATTATTTAACCAATACTTCACCCTCACAAAAAAATTAAGACACCAAACGCACAAACTTATTTTTACCTACTTGTAACACCTTACCCTCTAACTCCGTCGGCGACTCAAACACCACATTGGGATCAGAAACGCGATCGCCCTCCAAACGCACCCCACCACCCTGCATTTGCTTCCGAGCCTCACTACTACTCTTACACAAACCCGAAGCACTCAAAATATAAAATAACTTAGCCGGAAACTCCACACCCCCCAAAGAAAACTCCGGCATCGTAATTTCAGCACCCCCATCCTTACCCCCACCTTGGGCAACCAGACTCGCGGTTTTTGCCGCTTCAGAGGCAGCCTCTTCCCCATAATATTGAGTGACAATATCCCGTGCCAAAAGTTTCTGACGATGCCGAGGATTCTCTGGCAAACCATCCAAAGATAAACTCGTTAATAACTCAAAATATTGGACAATCAACTTATCAGGAACCTGCTGTAACTTCTGATACATCAAAGAAGGATGTTCCGAAACCCCCACATAATTATCCAAAGACTTAGACATCTTTTGCTCCCCATCGAGGCCAATCAAAATGGGCATCAACAAACCAAACTGAGGCACTTGGCCAAAATGACGTTGGAGATCCCGGCCCACCGCGATATTAAACTTTTGATCCGTCCCCCCTAACTCAATATCCGCGTTAACCGCGACGGAATCATACCCTTGCATCAAGGGATAAAGAAACTCATGGAGATAAATGGGATCTCCCTTTTCCATACGCTTGTCAAACCCCTCCTTGGCCAACATTTGCCCCACCGTCATTGTCCCCAACAGTTGCAAAATTTGAGACAAGTCTAATTTCGATAACCACTCTGAGTTATAACGAACTTCCAGACGGCCAGGTGTGTCAAAATCAAGAATAGGACGCACTTGATCTAAATAAGTCTGGGCATTATGGGCAACATCCTCCGGGGTTAACTGCCGACGAACTTCAGATTTGCCAGTCGGATCGCCAATACGTGCGGTAAAATCACCAATGATTAACACCGCGATATGGCCAGCATCCTGAAAAGATCGTAACTTCCGTACAGGGATACTATGACCTAAATGGATATCGGTCCCCGTCGGATCAATTCCTAACTTTACCCGCAATGGGCGCGTAGTTTGCGCCAACCGTTGCACCAAATTTTCATCAGGATTCTCCGAATCCGGTTGATTAGGGAAAATCTCACTAACACCACGATATAGCCAAGAAAGATGATCGGTCATACTATAGGGATTAATCAAAAAAACATACTTTGTCAAGGCGGAGTGAAATTAGTTACACTCAATCACAGGCCCTAAAACACACCGCCATCAAGTTAATATAATCCCAAAGATTCGTAAAACTATAATTATTGAGGAAGTAAAATCGCGTGTCAACTAATGCCATTCGCAAAAACCCCGACACAAGGGAGAATTCAGCATCGGTTTTTGAGTTCGTACAGTCTGTCTCTAAAGTGACAGCAGGCTCCATTCTCGCTGTCACTATGCTAACTAGCTCAGTTATCGCGGGCGGCCTCGTTGGCTTGGCGATTAGCTTCCGTAACCTCCCTGATGTCCGGGTTCTTAACACTTACGCGCCTACAGAAACTACCCATATTTACGATATTAACGGTGCTCCCCTCGCGAGTATTCACGATGAAGCTAACCGTGATGTCGTTCCCCTTAATAAAATTTCTCCCGATCTGAAAAGAGCAGTGATCGCGATCGAAGATAGTAATTTTTATACCCATAATGGCCTTAACCCCAGTGGTATTGTACGCGCATTTCGCGCCAACTTAGAAGCTAAAGCCACCGTAGAAGGGGGTTCTACCCTCACCATGCAGTTAGTCAAAAACCTCTTTCTTTCCCCGAAACGTGCCATGAGTCGGAAAGTTGCCGAATCCGTTATGGCTATTCGTTTAGAGCAAATTCTCACCAAAGATCAAATATTAGAACTCTATCTTAATCAAGTTTATTGGGGACATAATTTATATGGTGTAGAAACCGCGGCTCAAAGTTATTTTAGCAAATCTTCCTCCCAGTTGAATTTAGCAGAATCCGCGATGATGGCCGGATTAATTTCTGCCCCGGAAGAATATAGTCCCTTTGCTAATCGCAAATTAGCCAAAGAACGGCAGGAAATAGTCTTAAACCGTATGAAAGAGCTGAAATGGATTACCCAACAGGATGTCGAAACTGCTCTGAAAACGCCTATTAAATATGGTCAAATTACTTCTTTTGGTGGTAGTAAAATCCCCTATGTTACCGAGGCAGTTATCCAAGAATTAACTAAACGATTTGGACGAGACGCGGTACTAAAAGGGGGAATGCGAGTACAAACAACAATTGACACAAGACTACAACGTATTGCCGAAGAAACTGCTAAAAAATGGCACGCTCGCCTTTCCGATTGGGGGATTTATCGCGATCCCGATGAAGGCCAAATATCCTTAGTCGCGGTCGATCCGCGTACCCATTTTGTTAAAGCAATGGTAGGTGGTGTTGATTATAAAAAGAGTCAATATAACCGGGCAATTCAAGCCAGACGTCAACCGGGTTCATCTTTCAAACCTTTTGTCTATTATGCCGCGTTTGCTTCTGGCAAATATACACCCGATTCTGTTGTTAGTGATAGTCCCGTTAGTTATCGAGATGGGGATGGTTATTATTCCCCACAAAACTATGGTGGTGGTTTCTCCGGGGCTGTGAGTATTCGTCGCGCTTTGGAAGTCTCTTTAAATATTCCCGCGGTGAAATTAGGTCAAGAAATCGGACTTAATAAAGTTATTGAAATTTGTCGGATTTTAGGAATTAAAAGTCCTATGGAACCCGTAATTTCTTTACCATTAGGCGCGGTGGATCTGACACCGATGGAAATGGCGGGTGCTTTTGCTACTTTTGCTAATAGTGGTTGGCAGTCAGATACGACTTTTATTGTCCAAGTCACCGACAGTAGTGGCAATGTATTATTAGATAATACGCCGAAACCGAAATTAGTATTAGATGCTTGGGCTGCGGCATCTTTGAATAGCACCCTCAAAGGAGTTATCAGTCAAGGAACCGCGACCGCGGCACAAATAGGACGTCCCGCCGCGGGTAAAACGGGGACAACTTCTTCGGAACGAGATATATGGTTTGTGGGGTATGTACCCCAATTAGCGACCGCGGTGTGGGTAGGTCAAGATAATTACACACCTTTAAGTTATGGTGCCACCGGGGGAACCAAAGTCGCGCCCATCTGGCGTGATTTTATGAGTCAAGCCTTAGAGGGAGTTCCAGCAGAAGACTTCCGTCCCCCCTCTGACTTTGAGCGACCTCAATAAGAAGGAAGAAGGAAGAAGGAAGAAGGAAGAAGGAAGAAGGAAGGAGGAAGAAGGAAGAAGGAAGGAGGAAGAAGGAAGAAGGAAGAAGGAAGGAGGAAGAAGGAAGAAGGAAGAAGGAAGGAGGAAGAAGGAAGAAGGAAGAAGGAAGAAGGAAGAAAGTGTGTTTTCCTTTTGCCTTCCCCTTCTTCAAGGATTTTTCGCAAGTTCTGCCTTCATGCGCTCCAGGGTGCTGTGCATTTGCTCAAACATTTGTTGGGGAGTAATGCCAAATTGACCTAGCTGAGTTTTTAGCTGCTCTATCGTCATCTGAGCCATGAAATCCTCGGAGAGTTCAAAACGCTTCATAAAAATGCGATAGCGATCCATCATTGTTTCCATTTGATCGATGAAAAGCTTTTTCCCTTCTGTGTCAAATTTGCCATAATTAGTCCCTAGCTGGATGAGAGCTTGATAGTCCTCAAACAATTGTTTAGCTTCTTGTTGGACAATTTCTGAATCAAAGAATCCCATCGTGAGTACCATTTTTAGAGAAAATTGATGTATCACCGCAGTTGAGCGCGGTGTGGGAGAGAATGTCTCTACAAATGTACGATAAAAAATCGCACCTATTCCTCTATTTTAACAGCTTATATTTCTCGTCTGTGCTTTCCCAAGCAGAGAAGTCCGAACCATCATAAGGGTGGAATTCCCTTCTCCAACCCCTGTGAGTCATCATTTGTTAGATTTGATTTTTGCATTAGTCGATTACACATATCATGGAGATGAACTTTGCTGCTAATGGGACCTCGCGGTTGAGGTTTTTCTGTGTTTGGCCAATGCCTTAAATCAAAACAGGGACAACTCTCTGGTGGCAACCCATATTTATGAATGGGGACTGGCATCTCACACCGGGCACAGGGATCTATATCCCATTCTTCTGTGAGAAGTTGTGCAATGGTGAGCTCGCTTCCTTCGAGATAGCAGTCTCCTGACTCTGGAGAGAGAAGTTTTTGCCAACAGTCTTCAAATTCTTGGCTATAGTGATCACCGATGACAACAGGTTTAGGCAAAAGAGCCTCATCGCCATTGTGAAGGAGGACTTTTTTGCCTAATAAAAACCAATAGGCTAAATATTCTCGCACTTTTCGCTCAGAAGTAGATATAACTATAAGTTTTTCTGCTGCGCGGGCATTAGAATAACCCTCTCTCTGATCACTGTACAATTCTTTTGTTCCCTTTTTTGTTACTTGTACTGCGCGATCGCGATTCTCAGATCCTTGATGTAAGGTATCCATTTTTCTTTTCTCTAACCCTCGGTTATCTTTATGTTAACTTTCTCTGACCGAATCAAAGGAGGTTCAAATCTTGATTTAATCTAAAGTTTTGGGATTTCTCGATGGAGCTGTATCGCGGAAGTGGAGGTAAGGGAAACCCTATCGGGCTTGGGGTTGGGTACGGTAAGCGCGATAGGGCTGTCTGCCCTAGGCATTGTGCTTTTTTTTAACCGCTCCTAAACACGGATGAAAAAGCGTGCTGTTGCCAGCCCGATCGCGTTTCTTTTGCTAGGGAAGGGAAACCCTATCGGGCTTTTCTTCTTAAATAAAAGTTTGATGGAGAGGGAAACCGTATCACCCTTTTTTGAACCGCAGATGAAGGTTGATGGGGAGGGAAGAAAGGGCGATCGCTCTTTTTGTAACCGCAGATGAACGCAGATGGACGCAGATGAAAAAGTTTGGTTTCGTCGGGACCAGGTTTCTTTTCGTTGGTAAGGGAAACCCTATCGCTTTTTGACATAATAGGGGGCGGGTTTATAATGGTTATCCGTATCACTCACGATTATATTCAGAGTTGTGGTGGGTAAGACGGCTGAAAAGTATTTGATTAAGAAGAAAGAGCAAATCACCGTCTTACCCACGCGACAAAGATTCCTATAGATTAGGCGCGATCGCGGGCTTTCTTAATAATTTCAACCACTTGAGAATGACCTTCAGTAGAAGCCCAAATCAAAGCCGTCCAAGTATGATGATCTTTAGCTTTAAGATCAGCACCATTGTCAATTAAAAATTGTACCACAGAACTATGACCTTTAGCCGCGGCACTCATCAACGCGGTTAAACCAAAATCTGTTTTAGCATTGACATCGGCACCGGAATCAAGTAGAGTTTTTACCATGTCTAAATTACCTTGAGCCGCGGCACTCATTAAAGCCGTCCAACCATCATTATCACCCTGATTGACATTAGCACCGACTTCTAGTAATTTATTTACAATGACAGGGGAATTGGCTTCGATCGCGGCTGTTAACGCGTTTAACCCATCTTCCCCTTTGGTGTTGACATCAACTTCTTGTTTGAGTAACTCCTCTACTTGAGAAATATCGCCCTTTTGCACAGCTTCGATCAAGTTTGTCATGGTTTTATCTGATAGCTCCTCTATGGTTTTTTAATCATTTTCTCTCAATAATTTAACATTATATGGCCTTTGATATTTTAATTCTTTCTAATGGCCCCGGAGAGTTAGCGACTTGGGTGCGTCCCGTTGTCCACGCGTTACGTCAATTATCGGGAAACGATCGCGCTTTTGTGCGTATTTCGGTCATTTTATCCCCTTGTCCCCACGCGACGGGAAAAGAAACCGCGATCGCGTTGTCTTATCCAGAAGTCGATCGAGTGCAGTCTCCAGAGCATTTTTTCCCTTTTTTATTATGGGGGAAAACCGCGGAAAATTGGGATTGGCGTGACAAAGGTGTGGTTTTATTTTTGGGGGGCGATCAATTTTTTACCATTGTTATTGGTAAACGTTTAAATTATCGAACAGTTATTTACGCGGAATGGGAGGCTCGTTGGCAAAAATGGTGCGATCGCTTTGCCATTATGCAACCCAATATCTTAACAAAAGTTCCCCCCAAATATGCCCATAAATTCACCATTGTCGGTGATTTAATTGCCGATATTATCAAGCAAGAAGGAAGAGGGGATAAGGAAGAAAGAAGAAGGAAGAAGGAAGAAGGAAGAAGGAAGAAGGAAGAAGGAAGAAGGAAGAAGGAAGAAGGAAGAGGGGATAAGGAAACTTTCCCAGTCCCCAGTCCCCATTCCCCAGTCCCCTTTTTTGAAGAAAAAGAAGAGAAAAATATTGAATTAATTGGGCTTTTACCAGGCTCTAAACCAGCCAAATTAGCTCAAGGAATGCCTTTATGTTTAGCGATCGCGCATCATCTTCACTCCCAACGCTCCCAAACGGAGTTTATTATTCCCGTAGCACCCACTTTAGACTTAGAAACCTTAGCTAAATTTGCCGATATTCAACAAAATCCTCTCATCGCCAAATTGGGAGGAATTTCCGCCAAAATACATTTAAACAAGACATCAGAAAAAACTGATTTTTTGTCTTTAGAAAACACAGAAAATTTATCCTCAAGAAATGAAGAAAAAAAGCTGTTCTCAAAGCACGCGTTATTAGAAACCAATACCGGATTAAAAATAAGACTTATTACTGAAAATCCCGCTTACGAAATCCTCTCTCAATGTCAAATTTGTTTAACGACAGTGGGTGCCAATACCGCGGAATTAGGCTCTTTAGCTGTTCCCATGATTGTATTATTACCGACGCAACAATTCGATGCCATGCGCGCCTGGGATGGTATCCCCGGAATTTTAGCCAATTTACCCCTATTCGGTTCACTATTTGCCCGTTTAATTAATTGGTTAGTTTGGCGACAAGGTAAACTCTTTGCTTGGCCTAATATTTGGGCAAAACAAGAAATCGTACCCGAATTAGTTGGTAATTTAGAACCTGAAAAAGTGGCAGAATTAGCGATCGATTATTTAAGCCATCCAGAGAAATTAGAAGAAATGCGCGATCGGCTTCGTGCGGTACGTGGTAAACCCGGAGCAGCGAAAAAAATTGCCCAAATTATTACAGAAGAAATGAATTAACACTCTTCTCTTGATGACTATAAATCTGCCAATAACTTCCGCACAAGAGCCTCATCATTTTGGGTGAGTAAGCGATGGGGAAGTAAGTGATATTCATATCCCGTAACGGCTCCATTGAGGATTGATATCCCCGCCTTCGTCCCCTCTTCAATATAGTTTTGTCTGTGGGATAATAGATAATAGCAATCCTCCATAAGTTATAAACTTGTTAATCTTGGTAGGGGTGGGTTGATTGAGAAATTAACAACTAGCCAGAGATATACCCGAACTCACCCCTACTTGTATTTCTTATGGGTTATGGTTAATAACTGGACACGATCGCGTTTTCCGGTTATTGTAGCTGTTGTTCTAACATTAAACCATACTCTAACCCTTCGACAACAGCTTGATAAGAAGCATCTAAAATATTAGTAGAAACTCCTACCGTAGTCCAGCGTTTTTCCCCATTACTCGATTCCACTAAGACACGAGTTTTGGCAGAGGTTCCCGCACCGCCATCAATAATTCTCACTTTATAATCCCTGAGATGAAAAGACGCGATCGCAGGATAAAAATTAGTCAAAGCCTTACGCAAAGCCGCATCTAAAGCAGAAACAGGACCATTCCCCTCAGCAGCTTCTAAAATATCTTCACCATTAACAGTCACCTTCACCGTCGCTAAAGAATTAACCGTTTCATCAATTCCTTTATCACAATGAACCTGAAAACCCTTAATCGCAAAAAATTGGGGACGTTGCCCTAAAGCTTGTCGCATTAATAACTCAAAAGAAGCTTCCGCGGCTTCAAATTGATAACCTTGATTTTCCAATTCTTTCAAGCGAGTTAAAATTTGCCGACACGCGGGATCATCGTGATCTAATTCGATCCCAAAAGTGCGCGCCTTGGCTAAAACATTACTTAAACCCGCTTGATCTGAAATCACAATGCGTCGTTTATTCCCTACCTTTTCCGGTTCAATATGCTCATAAGTTAAGGGATTTTTCTGCACAGCAGAAACATGAATTCCCCCTTTATGGGCAAAGGCAGATAACCCCACAAAGGGCGCGTGATCATTAGGAGCTAAATTGACAATTTCACTAATTAAACGACTACTGGATGTCAATTTTTCCAACTGTTCATCACTAATACAAGCATAGCCTAATTTCAACTGAAGATTAGGAATTAAAGTACAGAGATTGGCATTTCCACAGCGTTCTCCATAACCATTAATTGTCCCTTGAATCATGGTGACACCTTCCATGATCGCGGCTAAAGCATTACCAACAGCAACACCGCCATCATTATGAGTATGAATCCCAATTTGTGGGGCTGGATTCATTTTTTCGGAAAAAAAGTTCACAACCTCTTTGACAATTTTTGTCACTTCATGGGGTAAAGTCCCCCCATTCGTATCGCATAAAACTAACCATTCTGCCCCGGCTTTTGCCGCCGTTTCTAATGTTTTCAAGGCATATTCAGGATTACATTTATAGCCATCAAACCAGTGTTCAGCATCATAAATTACCCGACGTCCTTGACTACGGAAATACTCAATGGTATCCTGAATCATCGCGAGGTTTTCTTCTAAGGTAGTTTTGAGACTTTCGGTAACATGAAGATCCCAAGATTTACCAAATAGTGTAATCCAAAGAGTTCCCGCTGCTAAAATCGGTTGTAACATTTCATCTTGAGACGCGGTTTTATGGGGACGACGGGTGGAACAAAACGCGACCACTTGTGCTTGTTTCAGGGGTTCCTCCTTCAAACGCCAGAAGAATTTGACATCTTTGGGGTTGGCTCCAGGCCAACCCCCTTCAATAAAGGGTATTCCTAAAGCATCGAGTTGATGCGCGATCCGCACTTTATCTTCTAAGGAAAGAGAAAGACCTTCCCGTTGTGCTCCATCTCGGAGGGTGGTATCATAAATCCAAACTTGCTTTGTCATAAGTAATGGGTAATGGCTAATAGATAATGGACAATGGGTAATAGACGCGTGTCTTGCTTATCTTAGTGAAAATCAGTTATTAATACTCCATGGCGAGTCGTCCGAGATCATAAAAATCGAGTTTATTATACCTCTGGCTAAATAAGCTCAAACACTTGTCATTCCGTTTATCATAATCACGGTTTTAATGAATTTTGCCACAATTCTATTATTTCTTTAGGGGAGCATCTCAAAGAAGCCAAAAAAACCGTAGTGGGAGCGGAGAGATCCCTAGCCCGATCCCGCCCGGAGCTCTCCGCTCTGATGCTCCGCACAGGCTACGCCAACCCACTACCAATTTACAATTAGGAGATGCTCCCTTCTTTAGCCTGTTTCATAAGGGGAGCAAAGACCAAGTTTTCCGAGTTAATCTGCTTGAAACCCTTGCTCGGCCAGGAAAATACGTCCACAGGGGTCAAATGACATCAAACCAATACCTATTAATGATTTAACTGTTTTTAAGGTAAAACCCATAGCACAAAAGGCTTTCAGCCCTTTTTTCCATAGTGTTTTGGTCTTTGCTCCCGTTAATTCGGAATTTGTCGGTGCGGATGGGAGGGCGGGTTTTCCCCTATCTCTGTTTGGTGGCACAGATATTCCCAGCCCCTAGGGGCCCCCTTTAGGGGCGGGTTCACCCAAATTTCTCCCACCAATAGACATCTGGTAAAAATCCCAGCAAAGGCAGGCTAATGCTACCCTACAGTAGTTTTTGGAGATGTCTAATAAATAACCTCAATAAACCCGCCCCACCCAAGCATTAAGTGGAATTAATTCAGAATTTGTCGCATCTGTGGGGGCGGGTTCACCCAAATTTCTCCCACCAATAAATAGCCTCAAAAAACCCGCCCCCACAAATAACCTTAAAAACCCCCAACCAACTATTAAATGCCATGAATGGGGAATTTTTCGGTGGGGATGGGGCGGGTTTTCTGGTTTGTCTGTTTGGTGGCACAGATATTCGCAGGCCCCTACATTATTCATGGTGGGGATGGGGCGGGTTTTCTGGTTTGTCTGTTTGGTGGCACAGATATTACCGATAGGGCCCCGACAAACACCATGTCGTCATATTCCCAATTAACCGATTTTATTGCGAATAATCCTTCCCTACATAAATAGTACGCATAACCTAAAACAAATACTTATCAATCGAATTTAATCTTTGTTTAATTATTTTCTTAAAGTCGTGATAAGGTAAAAACATCACAAAAAGAGAGACACAAGTCCCCCGCCTTTGTGAGTAAAAATACTTAAACAGAACTTCGTGACTCATTGGGTTGTCTGAGGGAGGGAGGTTTTTTTTTCATAAACCACTGATCCCTCAGAAATTGGTTTTCTGCTGATCCCTAGCAGGAGACCGGATTTTTATACCCTTTTATCACGATCGCGAATAACCCCTTGTTAAGTGTTGCGAAACCTTTTATTTGCTATAAGGAGATTTTATGTCTGAAATTTCTCGACGTAAATTTATGATGACCGCGATCGCGTCGACAATGGGTTCAGTATTGCTCAAAGGCTGTCTGGGAAATCCCCCGGAGCCGGGCAATCAAGGCAATAGTAATACTCAAAGCATAGCAATTCCGAAAGCCAACATTCCACCGGAACAAATGCCGGAAGTCAAGACAGTCAAAATCGGTTTCATAGGCCAAACCGATGCGGCTCCCTTGATTATAGCCAAAGAAAAAGGTTATTTTGCCAAATGGGGTTTAGATGTCACGCTGCAAAAGCAACCCTCATGGGCAGTTATTCGGGACAAATTAGAACTCGGCCCCGCCGCGGGCGGGTTAGAATCAGCAATGGTTTTAACACCCATGCCTTATTTAATGGCAATGGGATTAGTTACCAAAGGAAACGCGAAAATTCCCATGATGATGCCCCTGCGTCTTAATGTAGGCGGCCAAGGAATTTCCGTCGCGAATACTCTCAAAGATACAGGCGTAAAACTTGATACTTCTGTGCTCAAAGGTAAAGTGAGTGAGGCAAAATTAAGCGGTAAACAACTGCGTTTTGCCCATACCTTTAAAGGCGGTACAAGTGACATGATGTTGCGCTATTGGTTAGCCGCCGGCGGTATCGATCCTGATAATGATGTTATTACTCAAATTGTGCCTGGTGCTCAATTAGTCACCAGTATGCAAACCGGGGACATTCAAGGTTTTTGTGTGGGAGATCCTTGGCATTTACGCGCTATTAACCAAAAGGTAGGTTATACCGCGTTAGTAACAGGAGAAATGTGGAAAGATCACCCAGAAAAAGCCCTATCTTTTCGCGGAGATTGGGCGTTACAACATCCCAAAACGACGATCGCGATTCTGAAAGCGGTAATCGAAGCCCAACAATGGTGCGACAAAATGGAACACCGTCAAGAAATGGCACAAATTTTATCACGCGATGAATATGCGAAAATACCCGTCCCCGATATTATTGATCGCCTCCAAGGAAAAATTAACTATGGAGATAGTCGCCCTGTAGTAGAAAACAGTCCTAATGTGATGCGTTATTGGGAAAAAGGGACAGCATCTTTTCCCTATAAAAGCCATGATCTCTGGTTTTTGTTAGAAAATGAACGCTGGGGAAATATTCCCAAAAATACGGATCTCACGAAACTCATTTCCGAGGTAAATGGCGCGACTTTATGGCGACAAGCTGCCCAACAAATGGGAGTTTCCGCGGCAGAAATACCAGTCGGTGATAGTCGCGGAGTAGAAGTATTCTTTGATGGGGTGACATTTGATCCTGAGAAACCCCAGGAATATCTCAAGAGTCTGAAAATTAAACGGACTTAAGTTCTTAAACTTTTCCGTTATCGTGAATATTGCCATCTCTTTTTTGTAAAATTTGCTGTTTTTGGTTAAGCCAAATGTGGGAGGACTAAATAAATGACTGTTGACTATAAACGGGGCAAAAAAAATCAAGATTCTTTAGTCGAATCTATCACCAATTATGTCAAGAAACAAGCACCTAATTGGATACCTCCAATACTCGCGATCGTGGGTTTCTTGTTAATCTGGCAATTATTTACTCTCAGCCCGGAATCGACATTACCCGGTCCGATTAAAGTATTTCAAGAAAGTTATTACAAAATCTTTTGGCCCTTCGCGTATCCCGATCGCGAAGGAACCGCGAAAGGATTATTTTGGCAAATCTTCGCCAGTTTACAACGGGTAGCCGTCGGTTACACCTTCGCGGGTATAGTCGGTATCGTTTTGGGGATTATTATTGGGTTAAATCCTCTCTTATTCAAAGCCTTTGATCCCCTCTTTCAACTGCTTCGCACCATTCCACCTTTAGCATGGTTGCCCATTGCCTTAGCCGCGATTAAACAATCTGAACCTTCTGCGATTTTCGTGATTTTCATTACATCCCTCTGGCCAATTTTACTTAATACAATTGTGGGTGTACAACAAATTCCCCGTGATTACAAAAACGTCGCGAGTGTGTTGCAATTATCACAACAAGAATACTTCGTTAACATTGTTTTTCCCGCGTCCGTACCTTACATTTTTACCGGATTAAGAATTGGTATTGGTTTAGCTTGGTTAGCCATTGTTGCTGCGGAAATGATTACGGGAGGTGTCGGAATTGGTTATTTCATGTTTGATGCTTATAACGTCGGCCGCACCAGTGATATTATTGTCGCCCTTGTTTATGTTGGTGTTGTCGGTTTATTGTTAGATCGTTTGATGTCATTTATTGCTAGTAAAGTTGTTCCTGAAGAACAAAAATAAGTAGGGGGCGAATGGCCATTCGCCCGTACATAGCTAGAAGGAAGAAGGAAGAAGGAAGAAGGAAGAAGGAAGAAGGAAGAAGGAAGAAGTAAGAAGGAAGAAGGAAGAAGGAAGAAGGAATGAACCACAAAGGCCGATTAGGGCACAGAGGGAAGAAGGAAGAGGGTTAACAATTGATAATTGACAATTAATAATTATAGTAGTGTTAAATCAGATGTAAATGTGGAACGGGCATCTTGCCCGTCACAGGCTAATGCCTCTGCCACAAGTTTATCCTCTGAAATTAAAACACTATATATTGTCAATTATTAATTACCCAATCCCCCGCCTCAATCCCAAATTTCAATACGAACTACCCATTATCAAAGAGGAAATACAATGTCTATATTTGTTGCGGTGGAACAAGTTGACAAAGTTTTTGAGTTAACCGGAGGTGGTCAATATATAGCCCTAAAAGGGATTGACTTAGAGATTAAAAAAGGCGAATTTATCTCATTAATTGGTCACTCGGGTTGTGGCAAATCGACCTTATTAAATATGATCGCGGGTTTGGATTTAGCCAGCGATGGATTAGTGGCATTAGAAGGTCAAAAAATCACTCGTCCCGGCCCCGATCGCATGGTAGTATTTCAAAATTATTCTCTTTTACCTTGGCGAACAGTTCGGGAAAATATCTCCCTTGCCGTCGATAGTGTTTTAAAAGGTTTACCCAAAGAAGAGCGACGAGAAATTGTCGAAAAACATATTAATATGGTGGGGTTAAAAGACCACGCGAATAAACAACCCGCGCTACTTTCGGGAGGCCAAAAACAACGAGTCGCGATCGCGCGCGCTTTAGCCATTCGTCCCAAACTGTTATTATTAGATGAACCCTTTGGTGCTCTGGATGCTTTAACTCGTGGGAATTTGCAAGAACAATTAATGCAAATTTGCGAAGAGTATAAAATCACCTCCGTCATGGTGACTCACGATGTTGATGAAGCGGTATTATTATCCGATCGCATTGTCATGTTAACCAATGGACCAGAATCCAAAATTGGCAGTATTTTAGAGGTCGATATTCCTCGCCCTCGTCAACGTATGGAAGTCGTTTCTCACCCGAATTATTACGTTTTACGGAGTGAGATGATTTATTTTTTAAATCAACAAAAACGAGTCAAGAAATTACGGGCTCGCAAAGTCAGCGCGATCGCTCGTCATGGTTTAGAAAAAGTCAACCTCGAAATCGGATTTGTCCCCTTAAGCGCCTGTGCTCCCTTAGCCGTTGCCAAAGAAAAAGGATTCTTTGCCAAACATGGTTTAGATGAAGTAAATTTAGTCCGAGAAACCAGTTGGCGAGGCATCGTTGATGGCATGGTAGGGGGATACTTAGATGCCGCGCAAATGCCCTCTGGAATGCCCGCGTGGTTAACATTAGGAGGTTATCAAGATAAACCCCTAGCAATGGTGACAGCATTAACCATGACTCGTAATGGAAACGCGATTAGTTTATCCCGTCGTTTTTACGATCAAGGAGTGCGAACTTTAGCCGACTTTAAAGAAATGTTACATCGCACTCCCGCGCAAACTCATCGCATGGGAATTGTTCACCCTTCATCCATGCACAATTTACTATTACGATATTGGTTAGCCAGCGCAGGAATTGACCCCGATCACGATGTCCTTTTAAGTAATATTCCCCCCGCGCAAATGGTAGTAGATTTACAAGCCAATACCATTGACGGATTTTGTGTTGGGGAACCTTGGAATTATCGCGCCGCGATGGAAGGAGTCGGTTTTACAGTCGCGACAGATTTAGAAATTTGGCCGAATCATCCGGGTAAAGTATTAGGAGTACGAGAAGACTGGGCAAATGCTTATCCCAATACCCATATCGCGTTAACAAAGGCATTATTAGAAGCCTGTCATTATTGTGCCGATCCTAATAATGCAGAAGAAATACAAGAAATGATTGCCGAAACCGATTATTTGAGCACAGATAAAGGTTATATTCAACTCGGTGATCCGAATGATTTGACTTGTAATATTAATGCTCCAATGCGCGAATATGCTCACCATTTATTTTATGGTGAAGGCGTTAACCGTCCGAGTCGTACTGAACAACTTTGGCATATTGTTCAAATGGCCCGTTGGGGAGATGTTCCTTTCCCTCGTAACTGGGTAGAAATTTTGGAACATATTGTCAAGGTAGGTGTTTTTAGTACCGCGGCACGAGAATTAGGGTTATCCGATATTACTTATTCTCGTAGCTCTATTCAATTATTTGATGGCTCGGTATTTAACGCGGATGATCCTCTTGGTTATCTTAATAATTTAGAGATTAAACGCGACTTTACCATGACAGAAATTATCTTCGATCGCCGCTCTTCTGCTGCTTAATGTAAAGAAGGAAGAAGGAAGAGGGAAGAAGGAAGAGGGGGAGGAGGGAAGAAGGAAGAAGGAAGAAGGAAGAAGGAAAATCACCTATTTGCCAATTCCCCTATTTGCCAATTCCCCATTGCCAATTCCCCATTGCCAATTCCCCATTGCCAATTCCCCATTACCGATTCCCCATTGCCAATTCCCCATTACCGATTCCCCATTACCGATTCCCCATTACCCATTACCATTGGAGAAAATCATGGCTAATTCAACCTTGAAATCTCAGACGACAAAAACAAGCAAAACTAACCGCCGTCAACCCTTTTTACTGATGGATAATGTGCAGAAAGTTTATCCTAATGGCTTTCAAGCACTGCAAAATATTAATCTTAATGTATCCGCGGGTGAATTTATCTGTGTGATCGGACATTCGGGTTGTGGAAAATCGACTTTATTAAATATGATATCCGGTTTTGCTCACCCAAGTTCCGGCTCCGTCACACTAAAAGGACAACCTATTACCAAACCCGGTCCCGATCGTATGGTTGTCTTTCAAAATTATGCTTTATTACCTTGGCGCACCGTTTTTGAGAATGTTTATTTGGCCGTAAATGCCGTTTTTCCCAAGAAGTCACGCGCGGAAAAAAACGACATTGTGCGTGAACATTTAGCCCTAGTGGGACTATCAGAAGCCGCGGAGAAAAAACCGATGCAAATTTCCGGTGGGATGCGTCAACGGGTTTCGATCGCGCGCGCTCTTGCCATTCGTCCAGAAGTGTTAATTTTAGACGAACCTTTTGGCGCGTTAGATGCGATTACTAAGGAAGAATTGCAGGAAGAATTGTTGAAAATTTGGAATGATCATCGCTGTACTGTTTTGATGATTACCCATGATATTGATGAAGCCTTGTTTTTATCTGATCGCTTAATTATGATGACAAATGGTCCCGCTGCTACCATTGGGGAAATATTAGAAATACCTTTCCCTCGTCCCCGCGATCGGGCTCGGATTATGGAAGATCCAGAATATTATAATTTACGCAATTATACCCTGGATTTCCTCTATCGTCGTTTTGCCCACGATGATGAATAGTTTTTAACCGCAGATAAACGCAGATAAACACAGATAAATTAACCAATATCTGTGTTTATTTTTTCTTTATTTACCGCGATTCAATATTTAACCGTTAATATTACATTGTAATTCACATTGTTGGAAAATATCATTAATAGCAGAAAATAATTGTTCTAAATCTTGACTGGAATGGTATAAAACCTCTTATTTTGGGTAAATAAATCTAATTTTAACTTACCAAACTGCCACATAATACCATTAGAAACAATGCCAAAAATCGTTTGATCCGGATCATTATTAAGACATGAAACCGCAATCATTTCGGCTAAACATTGTCCCCATCCTTCGGAAAAATCGCTTTCTTTCTTAGGTGCGACTAACACAAAAAAAGGCTTATCGAAAACCACAACACCAAGAGGGGCTCTCTTCGCTAAAATATAATCAGGAATCCCCGATAATTTTTCATCATAAATTAAAGTTTGGTGACTCCAAAGGAGAAAATTTCGCCGATAAACTTTCCAAACCTCTTTTAAAATCGGATAAATAATCGTTTCACAAAGAGCTATTTCCGAATTATCAAAAACCTCTTCATTTAAAATCAAATTAAGTTCATTACGAAAAGTATCACTGCATAAAAAGTCAGTTTAAACAATAAAATTTTCCCGAATATACTTAATTTGAAATTCCTTCGCAACCGCACCGATACTCTTGTAATTACTAAAAGGCATTCTGATCTCCTTTTTCGGTAAAAATACTGAGAATTTGAGGAAGATAATGAGATCATTGCGATCAGTGAAAACTTACTTATATAAAAAAGTTTATTAACCTCTGTAAGTGACCCGATCAGGTATTATAGTACAAAACACCCTTAAATTACACAAACTTTCTCAAATCAATGGCGCGCATTTTTATCAGTACAGGCGAGGTTTCTGGTGACTTACAAGGGGCTTTTTTAGTAGAAGCCCTCAAACGACAGGCAGAAAAAATAAATTTAGACTTAGAAATTATTGCCCTCGGTGGCTCGCGCATGGCGAAAGCGGGTGCTACCATTTTAGCGGATACAACGGGGATAGGCTCCGTAGGCATTTTAGAATCTATTCCCTATATTATACCAACTATTAAAATTCAAGAAAAAGCGAAAAATCACCTGAAAAATAATCCCCCTGATGTGGTAGTTTTGATTGATTATTTAGGACCTAATATGGGAATTGGCAATTATATCCGTCACCATTTACCATCTTTACCTATTGTTTGGTATATCGCTCCCCAAGAATGGGTTTGGTCGATTTCTCGACGCAATACTTCTATTATTGTCGGTGTGACGGATTTATTATTAGCAATTTTTCCAGAAGAAGCCCGTTATTTTGAAAAAAAAGGCGCGAAAGTGCAATGGGTGGGTCATCCTTTGGTAGAAAGAATGCAACAAGCACCTACTAGAGAAACCGCGCGTCAACGGTTAGGAATTAAAGAAGAAGAAAAGGCGATCGCGCTGTTTCCGGCATCCCGTCAGCAAGAATTAAAATATTTAATGCCTGTGATGTTTCAAGGAGCAAAAATACTCCAAGATAAATATCCAGAAATTCGCTTTTTTATTCCCCTTTCCCGAGAAAATTATCGAGAGGCAATTGAAAAAGCTATTGAAAACTATAATTTACGGGCGATAGTCTTAGAAAAGCAAACTTTAGAAATTATCGCGGCATCTGACTTAGCTATTACCAAATCGGGTACGGTTAATTTAGAAATTGCCCTTCTCAATGTTCCTCAAGTTGTCATTTATCGAGTTAATCGTTTTACCGCGTGGGTGGCTCAATATATTTTAAAATTTTCCATTCCCTTTATGTCGCCCCCTAATCTGCTTTTAATGCAAGAAATAGTTCCTGAATTATTACAAGATGAAGTCACACCGGAGAATATTGTTTCGGAAGCCACTGAGTTATTAATTAATCAAAAACGACGAGAGCAATTGTTGGCAGACTATCAGCAAATGCGACAACAATTAGGAGATGTGGGTGTATGCGATCGTGCCGCCCACGCGATTTTTTCTTTCTTGCTCCCAAAAGAGACAGAAAAATAGACAAAACCAGCGCGATCGTTGTGTGCCCCTTAATGCTAAACTATGAGTTATCCCGAAAACTATCACTTCTGGGGCATTTGGGACGAATATCCTTCCTGAGTCCGTCTTCAACCAGTCCGTGAGAGTGGCCAGTTGAGTGTGCAACATCTAAGATATCAAGAACATCCTAAAATTAGGGAATAATCTTACGGAGTCTTCAGAGAAGGCTCCAAATAGTTCTATGAAAGGGCATCGAGAACTAATTACATCACATTTTCTCCCCATGAGGATAAATCAATGGAATTGCCAGAAACAGTAGCCCCAAAAATATCTCTAAAAGGGAAAATCCCACAATTATTTTGGCTACAATCAACCTTGGTTTTTATCATCCTGTTAATAACGGGATACTTAGGAACTTATTTTAAATACCCCTTTGTTTTTTCCGTCGATTTCCTATTTGGTAGTATCGCGGTTTTGATGATAGTACAACTCTATGGTTTAGCCTGGGGAACTTTCGCCGCAATTTTAACCAGTTTACACACGCTCCTCCTTTGGCAACATCCCTATGCCGTTATTATTTTTACAGTAGAAGCCATTTTTGTTGGTTGGGGACTCAAACGAAAAACCAATAATCTTCTCCTTCTAGATATCCTTTACTGGTTATTAATGGGAATGCCCTTAGTCTGGTTATTTTACGCAGGTTTCTTGGGATTGGAATCTTCCTACGTTGTATTAATTATGTTGAAACAGGCAGTAAATGGCATTTTTAATGCCCTAATTGCTAGTCTTTTACTTGTTCATTTACCTTTTTATAAATGGGCAAAGCGTCCCCAATTTGCCCAAACAATTTCCTTTGAACAAACTTTGTTTAATCTTTTAGTCGCGTTTGTTTTCTTACCCGCCTTAATTCTTCTGGCATGGGATAGTCGAGACGCAACGACTCAACAACAAAAACTCGTTCAAACGAATTTGCAAACTATTTCTCACGATTTAGTGGAAGAAGTGGATGATTGGTATAATAACAATTTGAGAGGCGTGCAAGCCTTAGCACAATTGGCGAGTAATGTAGATATAAATTCCTCACAACAATTACAGGAAATCACAGAATTAACCTCTCATAGTTTTCCCGCTTTTCAAAATATTTATATCCTCAGTAAAAATGGCGATTTTATTACTCAATCACTCCCCCTGACAAATCATTGGGTGAATTTACCTTCTTGGCAAGAATTAGGAAGTCGAGAAGAGGCAAAAATATCAGAAATTTACACCGATACTTCGCATATTTATCCTATTATGCTCCAAACATTTCCTATGATTAACAAAAATCAACTATTGGGTAATGTTGTCGGAGAATTGAACTGGACAAGATTGACAGAAATGATCGCAGAAAAAAATTCCATATGGAATCTTAACATCAGTTTATTAGATCGTCAAAAACGGGTTTTGATCAGCACTCGTACTGAACTAAAATTTGGGCAAAATTGGGATCGGCAAAAAGGTGAAATTATGGGAGATCCACAAGATGGACTCTATCATTGGCTACCCAATACCCCCGGAATGCCCAGCGCGTTACGTTGGAAAAAATCTTTCTATGTTAAACAAACTCCTCTGCGCGATCATCTTCCTTGGATATTAGTGACAGAAGCGAGTGTAGCACCTCAAATTAGCTATCTCAATGAAGTTTATAGAAAAAGTCTTTTTATTCTCGTTGTTATTGCAGTGGTAGCTTTAATTTTCGCTAAACTGATCAGCCGCAATTTAGTCAAACCGATTTTTGAATTAACCCAATTAACTACAAATCTTCCTGAGAAAGTCATCGAACAAAAAGAGATTATTTGGCCGAAAAGTACCGTCAGGGAAATGAATGCACTTACCAGTAACTTTCAGTTAATGGCAATTACCCTTGAACAAAAATTTCAAGAAAATAAAAAAGCCAATGAAGAAATTAGCAAAGCTAAAGAGACTGCGGATGCAGCCAATCAAGCAAAAAGTGAATTTCTCGCGAACATGAGTCACGAATTGCGGACTCCTCTTAATGGCGTTTTAGGATATGCTCAAATTCTTTCTCGCTCCCCTCACCTCACAGAAAAAGAGCAACATGGTATTAATATTATTCATCAATGTGCTTCCCATTTACTTACATTAATTAATGATATTCTCGATCTCTCTAAAATTGAAGCCCGAAAAATGGAACTGTCGGCAACGGAGTTTAATTTTCCCTTCTTTCTCCAAGATGTCGTAGAAATATGTCGGATTCGGGCAGATCAAAAAGAAATTGAATTTATTTATCAGCCCTCTACTCATCTCCCCCTTATGATCAAAGCCGATGAAAAAAGACTGCGACAAGTGCTGATTAATTTACTAGGAAATGCGATCAAGTTTACCGATCTAGGAAGTGTTATTTTTTTAGTAGAAGTGATGACACCAGAATTTTATATAGATGATGTCCCTTTTACCAAAATTAATTTTAAAATTCAAGATACTGGGATTGGTATGACTCCGGAACAATTGCCAAAAATATTTTTACCCTTTGAGCAAGTCGGAGATAAAAATCGTCAAACGGAAGGGACAGGATTAGGATTACCAATTAGTCGAAAAATTGTGGAAATGATGGGAAGTCAAATTGATGTTGAAAGTAAATTTGGCCAAGGAAGTCTCTTTAATTTTGCACTAACATTTCCTTTAATTTTTAACTCTGTACACAACCATTTTCTCGAACTCAAAAATATTAATGATATAGTTGGTTATTCCGGTCAAAAACTAACTATTCTTATTATTGATGATCGCTGGGAAAATATTTCTGTTATTGTCAATTTATTAGAACCAATCGGTTTTATCATGCTAGAAGCAAGTGAAGGAGAAGAAGGTTTAGAAAAGGCGATCGCGTTTCAACCTGATTTAATTATTACTGATCTGGCAATGCCAGTTTTAGATGGATGGCAAATGTTAGCAAAACTTAGAAAAATAGAAGCCTTGAAAAATCTGCCTGTTATTGTCTCATCTGCCAGTGTATTTGAAATAGATCGTCAAAAGAGTTTAGCTGCGGGTGCTAATGATTTCTTACCGAAGCCTGTTCAAGCTCATGAACTTTACACAATGTTAAGTAAATATCTACAAATAGAGTGGATTTATAGTGAGAGAAAATCTAAGTCTCAAAGGTTTCCCATATCAGAAGAAGCAACAGAGATGATCATTCCACCGGCCTCGGAACTAACTATCCTTTTAGACTACGTTAAAAAAGGTAGTATCAAAGGCATTCAAACCGAGTTACAAAATCTGGCAAAAAAAGATCAAAACTACCAAGTTTTTGTGAATGAAATGAGTCAACTAGCCCAAGGATTTAATATCAAAAAAATTAGAAAATTTCTGCAAAATGTGGTTGAATAAATTTAGCGTCGTAGAATTTAGGATAAAATCACCAGGAGATTTCTCAAAATGATGAATGGACAAACAGAGAAGGGAATTATTTTAATAATTGATGATCGCCCAACAAATTTAGAAGTGTTGTATGGTGCCTTGACAGAAGCTGGTTATGAAGTCTTAGTCGAAATGGATGGTAAAAGTGGCCTTGAGCAAGCTAAATACACAGTTATTGATTTGATTTTATTAGACGTAATGATGCCCGGAATAGATGGTTTTGAAACCTGTCGTTTATTAAAAGAAGAACTCTTAACTAAAGACATCCCGGTGATCTTTATGACTGCTCTTTCTGATGTCGTTGATAAAGTAAAGGGATTAAGTTTAGGAGCCATTGATTACATTACGAAACCCTTTCAACAAGAAGAAGTTTTAGCTCGGGTCAAAACTCATGTAAAATTACATCGATTAAAGTTAGAGTTGTGGCAAGAGAAACAATTGCTTGAACATCGAGTCCAACAAAGAACCGAGAAACTCTCTCAAGCTTTAGAGGAATTACAAAAAACACAATACCAGTTAATTAATAGTGAGAAAATGTCTGCGATTGGACAGTTAGTGGCGGGCTTTGCTCACGAAATTAACAATCCTCTTAGTTTTCTTTCTGGTAATCTTGATCAAGCGAATCAGGCTGCTAATGATGTGATAGATTACTTATGCTTATGTCAAAAAAAATGTCCTCCTACTGATCAAGAAGTGCTGAAAAAAGCGGAGGAAATTGAATTAGAGTATCTGGTGGAAGATTTACCACAAATGCTGTCATCAATGAGAGTGGGAATTGAGCGTATTGCTAACCTTAGTCAAGCTTTGAGAACTTTTGCACGCGGGGATAGTGAGGATAAATGTTTAGCCAATATCCATGATGGATTAGATAGTACATTGATCATTTTACAACATCGTCTGAAAGCGAACCATATCAGGCCGGAAATTCAAGTGATCAAAAATTATGGGACACTACCTGAAATTCCCTGTTATTTGGGTAAACTGAATCAAGTCTTTATGAATATTTTATCGAATGCTATTGATGCTTTAGAAGAGATGAATCAAGAGCGCAGCTTTGCTGAAATAAAAGCTGATCCTAATCAGATTATAATTACTACTGACTTCGCGGAAACCAAACAAATAATTTTCATCAAGATCAAAGATAATGCTGGGGGCATTCCTGATCAGATTAATATCAAGGTTTTTGATGAACTTTTTACCACAAAATCCGTGGGTAAGGGGACCGGATTAGGATTATCAATTAGTCGAAAAATTGTGGAAGAAAATCATGGTGGCTCTTTAACCTTTGAGTCTGTCTTTGGAGAGGGGACGGAATTTACTATCGGTTTACCACAATGTCTCTAGTCACATTAGTGATAGCAAAATTTCCCACGCGATCGCGCTTACCCTTACCTCCTTAATGTTATTGGTGGAAGGGTAAGATTTTTCTGAGATAGATGATTTTTCATCAAGTTATAATTAGGGGAACTATAATAGTAAATCTATGGAATCAATTTTTTTGTATGTCAGATGATTTTGTTAATCAAGAGTTAATTACCCTGCGTCGGCATCTTTCAGAGCTAGAAACAGAAATTCATATCCTCAAGCAAAAAGAAGCCGCGTTACAAGTTAGCGAAAGACAATTTCTCGATATTGCCGCGACGATGCCTGGGGCAATTTTTCAATTTTGTAACCGGGCTGGGGTGTGGAGTGTCGATTATATGAGCGATCGCATCTATGATATCATGGGTGTGAGAGCTAACGCGATTATGCAAGATATTAATTTATTCATTGAGCGCATACATTCTGATGATTTCAATAGTTATATTGCTTCTGTAATAGAAGCTGTGAAAAATCTCACTCCTTGGCATTATGAAGGACGATTAATTAAACCTAATGGAGAAATTCGTTGGTGGGAAGGGGATTCTCAACCGACCAAAAATGAACAGGGAGAAGTTATTTTTTGTGGTGTCATTATTGATATCACTGCTCGCAAAATAGCCGAGGAAAGACTACTCGAATCGGAAAGAGAACTCCGGGTATTGTTTGGAGCGATGACTGATATAGTGCTAGTTTTAGACAGGAACGGGCGTTACATAAAAATCGCTCCGACTAATCCTTCTTTGTTATATAAACCTAGTGATAAATTATTGGGAAAAAATCTCCATGAAATCATGCCAAAATTGCAAGCAGATCTATTTTTGGGTTCGATTCATCATAGTTTAGAATTGAAAGAAGCAACAAATATTGAATATAATTTGCCTATTGGTGATGAGCTAAAATGGTTTTTGGCAACGATTTCTCCTTTATCAGAAGAGCAAGTCATGGTAGTGGCGAGGGATATTACCATTCGTAAACAAGCACAAGCCAACTTACAAAAAGCCAATGAAGAACTAGAATTAAGAGTGGCAGAACGTACAATAGAGTTAGAGCGAACAGTGGCTCAGTTACAACAGGAAATTGAAGAACGTCATACAGCAGAAGAATCTCTGAGAAAATCTCAAGAACTTTTACAAACAGTTATTGATACAATTCCTCAATTTATTGCCTGGAAAGATCGTGATTCTATCTATTTAGGCTGTAATCAAAAATATGCGAAAATTGTTGGTGTTGAAAATTTCCATAATATTGTGGGAAAAAATGATTATGAACTGTCTGCCACTAGAGAAGAAGCTACTTTTTATCGAGAATGGGATGCTCGTGTAATGAATCGCGATCGCGCTGAATTAAAAATCATTGAAACCCTGAGACACGCGGATGGTAAAAATACTTGGATAGAGACTTCTAAATTCCCACTCCATCATGCTAATGGCAATGTTAGTGGTCTTCTTCTCATGTTTGAAGATATTACAGAAAAAAAACTAGCTGAGGAGGCAATTCAAAAAGTAGAACAAAGATTATCGATTTTATTTGAAAGTAGTCCGATCGCGTTGATCGAATGGAATATGAACTTTGAAGTGATCGCGTGGAATCCTACAGCTGAAAGGATTTTTGGTTTTAGTAAAGAGGACGCGATCGGACATCACGCCGCGGGATTAATAGTGCCAGAAAATGTGAGAGAAGTGGTAAATCAAGTATTTGCCGCGTTAGTTAAACTAGAGGGGGGAACTCGCAGTATCAATGAAAATATTACTAAGGATGGTAGAATAATTATTTGTGATTGGTATAATGTGCCTTTAATTGCTCCTGATGGAACTGTAATTAGTATTGCTTCAATGGCGATCGATATTACGGATCGTAAACAAGCCGAAGAACAATTAAAAGAAACTCAACACTTTTTAGAATTAGTCCTCAATCATTTACCTGTAGCAGTATTAACCAAAGAAGCGAAAGATTTACGTTTTGTTCTCTGGAATAAATCCGCCGAAAAATTATTAGGATTTCCGGTCGAAGACGTGATCGGAAAAAATGACTATGACTTTTTTCCTCCCGATCAAGCTAAATATTTTACAGAGAAAGATCGTGAAGTTCTCCACAGTAGAGAAATTTTGGATATTCCCGAAGAAGAGATCCATACAGCCACGGGAGAATTACGATTTTTACACACGAAAAAAACAGCAATTCTTGATAGTAAAGGTGAACCAGAATATTTGTTAGCGATTATTGAAGATATCACGGAACGTAAACAATTTGAGGAAAAACTGCAAAAACAAGCACAATTTTTACAGAGTATATGGGATGGGGTTGACTATGGTATTTTTGTCTTAGATGTATTAGAAGATGGAACGGAATTTCGTTATGCCGCGTTTAATCCGGCTATGGAGAACGCGAGTATTTTTCCCGTAGAAATCCTTTTAGGAAAAACCGTGAGAGAATCCCTCTCCCCGGAGATGGCAGAAATGTATAATAAGCGTTACAGTCATTGTGTAAAATCCGGTAAAAGTCTTTTCTTTGAGGAAACTTTTTTCGTCAATGGTAAAGAGACTTGCTGGTTATTGAATATTACGCCTTTAAAAGATAGTCATTCTCGTATTTATCAGCTTGTTATTACAGCAACAGATATTAGTGATCGCAAACAAGTAGAAGCGGCTTTGCTGCTGAAAGAACGACGGTTAAGAGAACATAGTAAAGCATTTCAAGAATTAGTAAAACGCAAAACATTAGAATCAGAAAAACTTGACCAGACCATAAGAGATATTACGGAAGTTGTTAGTTTAGGTATTCAGGTAGAACGGGTAAGTATTTGGTTGTATAATGAAGAGCGAAGTGAAATATATTGTGTAGATTTCTACGAAAATTCAAGTAATTCTCACAATGCTGGGAGAAAATTATCTGTGAGTGATTATCCCCAATATTTCCACGCGATAGCATTGGGAGAAATCATTGTTGCTCACGATGCTCATACTGCGCCAGCGACTCAAGAATTTTCCGAATATTTAACACCCTTGGGTATTTCTTCAATCTTAGATGCTCCTATTATATTGAGGGGAGAAGTGGTTGGGGTGATCTGTGTTGAACAAGTCGGGCCTCAACGTCATTGGGCTTTAGAAGAGGAAACTTTTATTAGTTCGATTGCTGATTTTATTCGTTTAGCAATGGAATCTAACGATCGCCGAGAAGCGGAAGAAGCTTTGCGGGAATCAGAAACTCTATTGCGAGAAAAAGCCCTCGCGTTAGAAAATACTCTCCAAGAATTACAACGCACACAAGCACAATTAATTCAAAGTGAAAAAATGTCATCTCTTGGTCAATTAGTCGCGGGAGTTGCCCATGAAATTAATAATCCTGTTAATTTTATTTATGGCAATTTAACCTATACCAGTGACTATACTCAGTCTTTACTTGAACTTATGGAGGTTTATCAAAAATGTTATCCAAATCCTGTTACAGAAATTCAAGAAAAAATGGAAGATATTGAACTGGAATTTATTCAAGAAGACTTGCCGAAAGTAATTTCTTCGATGAAAATGGGTGCGGAACGTATTGAGAAAATTGTCTCTTCTCTGCGGACTTTTTCGCGTATGGATGAAGCGGAAAGAAAACAGGTCAATATTCACGAAGGTATTGATAGCACTTTATTGATTTTGCAAAATCGTCTGAAAGCGAAACCAGAACGTCCCGTTATTGATGTGATCAAAAATTATGGTGATTTACCTTTAGTTGAATGTTATGCTGGACAATTGAATCAAGTTTTTATGAATATTCTAACTAATGCCCTTGATAGCTTAGAAGAAAGGGATGCCAAACGCTCATTTTGTGACATACTAAAAAAGCCCAGTCGTATTTCCATTAAAACGAAATTAATGAAGGAAAATAAGGTAATAATTCGGATAACCGATAATGGAATGGGAATAACAGAAAAGGTGAGAACACGATTGTTTGATCCTTTCTTTACTACGAAACCTGTTGGCAAGGGTACGGGGATGGGTTTATCAATTAGTTATCAGATTATTACGGAGCGACATAAGGGATCTTTGAGGTGTATTTCTGCTCCGGGTGCAGGTGCTCAATTTATTATCGAAATTCCTGTTAAACTTACGGGAACATCGTGATCAACGCGGCTGACGGGGGAGTGCTACGCACACGCGACGACAACACGATCGCGTCTCAAATCAAAAGGCCGATCGCGCTTGGGGATGAAGTGAAAAAAGGAAACGCGATAGCCTGAGTGCTACGCACACGCGACCCCAACGGCTCAAGCGCAGTTATCGCGCTTCTGAAAAAAGCAGGATTTTACGGCTAAGGGCTGCGAGACTTATTACCTGGGCGACAGGGGAAACTCCACTGAGCAACCAGTCAAAGTAATGAAACCTCCTGTATCTAAATTTAGTTATTAGTGTGGTTATTGTTATTTAGGTCTTCTGTAGGGGTTTCTGAAGGTAATTTATCTGATGGTTGCAAATCTATTTCAATTGTTATTCTATTTTTCTTAATACTTATATTGGCTATCTTTCCTATGATGTCAACAGGTACGCAATTATTGAATTGAGATTCACCAGGTGACTGAGTTTTATACCCTGCTTCATGAAGCCACTCAGTAATATTTCTCCAATTTTCTACTTTTTCATTGCATTTGCCTACAAGATTTTTAACATAGGGATACAAAGTCGTACACATTTCACTTTCAACACCCTTAACGCTTTTATGGAGCTTGTCTGCAATTTCCGCGGGACTGTAACCGCAAAGTAAGCCCCGCAGGTGCAGTTTTTCGACGGGAGTGAGACGCTTTCCCTTAGCAGAGGCTAGGTCGTCGTACAGTGTTTTCAAGTCCCAGTGATGGGCGACTTCGGTGAAATGCTCGTTTGTAGGTGGCATAGCAGGGGTTCTTTATAAAATTTTTCCTAGCCTAATTATAGCTGAATTTGTAGTCTTGGATAGGTAGTCGCTGAGATTGGATATATTATTATCAGATTAAAGCGCAATATTATCGCGGTGCAATGTATCGCTCAAGAGGTGGAGAAGGCTAACATTCAATCCATCTCTAGCTTGCATTGTCCACCGAAAATTACCCAATGGTGGGTAAATGTTTATTCTTTATAATTTCGGAAACATTGGTATAGCAATGTCATACACTCAATCCCTCAGTAGCGAAAATCCGGGATACATCCTGATTCTAATTGACCAATCAGGTTCAATGTCGTCCAAGTTCGGCGGTACATCAGGAGGCTCTAAGGCAGAGGAATGTGCAAAGGCTGTCAACCGTGTATTGCGGGAGATCGGTTTAACTTGCACAGCAGGTCAAGTTATCAAGAACCGATGCGATATTTCAGTGTTGAGCTACGGTGCATCTGGCAATCAAGCAACAAGTGCTTTTGCCGGCAACTTAGCTTCTAAAGCAGTTGTCACGATGCAAGAATTAGTAAATAACTGCCTCCGAGTGGATACCGTCAAGATGAAAGTCTCTGACGGTGCTGGGGGACTGGTAGATGTTGACGAGCAATTTCCGATCTGGATTGACCCAATTGCTAGAGGTGGAACCCCAATGGCAGCCGCTTTTGAGATGGCTTATAAGCTGGTAGATAGCTGGACAAAAAGCCATCAGGCAAGTTTTCCGCCCATCGTAATTAACATCACCGATGGTGCGCCGGATAGCCAATCTGATGCCCAAGTTGCGGCCTCGAAACTATCACAACTAGGAACCAGTGACGGCACTACCTTAATACTGAATGCACACATATCGGAAGGCAAAGCCGCGAGAGTAGAATTACCTTCTTCGCCAAGTGAGTTACCGCCAGGAGATGGTAATGCCAAGTTTTTGTTTGATATCTCTAGCGAGTTGCCACCAGTCATGTTTGAGCGTGCAGGGGCAGTAGGTTATCAAAATCTTGCCCCTGGAGCAAGAGGATTTGTTTATAACGCGGATGCTGAGACAATGATTCGCCTATTGGATGTGGGAACCCGATCCAATTTGCAATAATTGTAGTTTATTTTTAAGCCATTCATCTCTTCAGAATAGATGAAGTAAAAATGCCAAATCACAATCAGAATGAGATAGTCCACTTCACCATGCCCAAGATTGGTGAGCAGAAAACAGATATACAGGATGTTTGTGGCTCGAGTACCGATGGCAGTCTAGCCGCGATCGCCGACGGTGCTTCTACCTCTCTCTGGCCTAGAGAGTGGGCTAATATTCTGGTTGAACATTTTTGTCACGATAATCAAGACTCAATTGCCAAAATCCATGAAGGATGGGAAGAATGGTTGCGCCCCTTGCAGGAAGAGTGGAGACAACACTCTCTCAAGATCAAAAAAGATTCAACTATTCCCTGGTATGCACAGGGATCGAGAGAGAAAGATCATGGTTCAGCTACTTTTGTAGGTCTAAAATTTCGACCGCCAAATCAGGCAGGTGAAAGAATCTGGGAAGCTTTAGCTGTTGGTGATAGCTGCTTGTTTCAAATCAAGGCTAACTCAGATGAGCTAATAGCTTTCCCCCTTGAGAAATCAGAGCAATTTAGGACAGTAACAGACTGTTTTCACAGTCTCCCAGAGTACAAGTCATATCCGCCTACTTTTATGAATGATTTGTACGAAGAAGGAGACATATTTTTCCTAGCCACTGATGCCTTAGCCGAGTGGATTATCAAGGATTGTAAAAATGATCAACCTAGATGGGAAAAATTGATCTCAGTGGCTAGTCAGGAGGAATTTACTAATTTCATTAATCAGCTTAGAGATGAAAAACGGATTAAAAATGATGATACCACACTTTTGCGACTTAAGGTTGTCATCCCTGAAGGTCAAAAAACAAAGCCACAAGCTCAAAACCCTCAAGAGCAAAAGCCTGAAAATCCAAACAATAACCTTTTGCCAATTGTTGCAGCAGTTGTAGGCATAAGCTTGATTATTGGTATTGGTTTTCTATTTTTTTTCTTAATTGTTAACGACAAGCAAAATTATAACGCGAATCAGGAGCAAAGCCCTCCTCCTAATAAACTTACCACATCGGAAAAAACTACGCCGACTGTTAATACAACTCCTACTTCCAATAATAGCAACCTAGCTAATTATCCGATACTTCCTATCTACTCTGCTGAAAGCAATAATAATCAAAAGACTATTGGTTATGTTTGGAAAAAAGCTTCGGAATTAGAAAGTTTGCAATTGTGGGTTCACGTTCCGAAAGCTTACCTAGAAAAAATAAAAGAAACAGATAAATTTACTATGACAATTCCTGTTGAAGCTACACCTCTAGCACTCTACATAGACAAGCCTGCACCACAGGATCTTTCGCCCCAAGACTTTGCGGGTTACTTGCTACCTGCACAATACTCAGTTGTTCAACCTATAGAGTCAAGAACATTCAAGGATGCTCGTTGGGTTAAGGTTAATTTTAGGTGGGAAAACAAAGGGGGATAATATTTTGGCAACAACTCATGTTCTCTATCCAACTATCAGTAAATATCACAGTGCTATTCGTCATCCTCAAATTGCATTCAAGAACCTTGACCCCATATTAGTTGCTGGTAAACCTGTAGAAAAAGCACCCAATACTCAAGGATTCAAAGATTTGTGGAGTGCCGCGGGTGGCTTTGCCTGCGTTTTTAAATATGAAACTTTCCATCCGAAAAAGTTGTGGGCTGTTAGATGTTTTCTCCAAAGTACATCAAGTGTTGCCACTCATTATAGCAAGGTTTCCAGTCGCCTCCAAAATATTCCTTGTTCATCTTACTTTGTTGAATGTAGCTTTTCACCTCAAGGCATTCTAGCTGATGGCAATTTTTATCCAATTGTCAAAATGGAATGGGCTGATGGCAAAGATTTAAGGACGTTTATTAAAGACAATCTAAACAATAAAAATAAATTAGATTTGTTAGCTCAAGCTTGGGTGAAATTATCAAAAGATTTGGCTGATAATGGAATTGCTCATGGAGATTTACAACATGGCAATATCACCGTTGATGATAGTAGTGGCGTAAATCTAAAATTAATTGACTACGATAGCCTTTATTTTTCTGTAGATGGTAATGGCATTAATGACGAAATCAAAGGCATACTGGATTATCAGCATCCATTGAGATCGCAACTCCAAAAGCAGTGCCTTCAAATAGACTTTTTCCCTCAACTGGTTATTTATCTCTCAATTGTTGCCATTGCTGAAAACCCTCAGCTATGGAATCAGTATAATCTGAATAATACAGAAAGATTATTGTTCTCTGTTACAGATTTAGAAAATCCCGATCAAGCACAAGTTTTTCAAGTCCTCTCTCAAATGTCTCCCAATATTGCACGACTTGCTGATGAGCTTAAAAAAATTTGCAATCTCACAGACTTCAGCAAAATTCCTTCCCTTGATACTGTTTTAACTCCCCCAGTTACAAAATGGAATCCAACAGTTAGTGGAACTACTAGCCAACCCCAAAATCCTCATCCTCAGAGGTGGAATCCTAGTGGCGCAACCGCGACAAACCCATCACAAAATCCGCAGCCCCAGACATGGAACCCCGGAGGTAGCGGAACTACTAGCCAACCCCAAAATCCTCATCCTCAGAGGTGGAATCCCAGTGGCGCAACCGCGACAAACCCATCACAAAATCCGCAGCCCCAGACATGGAACCCAACAGGATCTAGCTCTATAAATCCCATTATTAATACCTTGCAAACTTCACTGACTCAACAAACTCAAAAAGGGAGTTATCCTATTTTGGTAAAAACTATTGCTGTAATTTCAACAGTCATTGCGGCTACTCTTGGGGGATTCTGTTATTACCAATATCAACAACTCAATCAAATTAGGCAGCAAATAGAAAAAAGAATTGAAGAGAAAACAATTGACAAGAAATTGCCGACACCAAGAATAATAAACAAGCCATCTTTGTCCTTTTATCTGCAAGACTTATTTAATGTTGTCAAGGGAGAAAATTCCTTGCTCTCTCTTGACATAGAAGAATTAGTGACTCGACTAGAAAGAAACCAGTTATCCAGCGAGGTGCAACTTAATAAAATAAAACAGACAATCAATGAACTTGAAAAAAAAAATCGCTCGATAGTCAGTGAACTTGAAAAAAAAAATCGCTCTTTGCAGGAGGAACGCGATCAACTAAAAGGCAAAGTGAATGAATTAGAAAAATATACTTATGTAAATTTTTGTAACAAAACTTCTAGCAAAACAATATCTGCCGCCTTTGCATACTGGGACGGAAAAGGATTGCTTTCAAAAGGTTGGTGGGTAATTGAACCAGGAAAATGTACAAAAGTTACTGTTGAACAAAACTATCGGGGTAATTTATATGTTTATGGAATGTACAATAAAGGCGAAAGCAGTTGGGGTTCAGGAGATACATCATTTTGTGTAGATATAATCAATAGTTTTAAAATTCCGAATAGTGACAAAGCTAGTTGTAGTGGCAACAGCTTAAAAAAAGTAACAATGAGTGAATTTGCTGTTTCTCCAGGTACGAATATCTGGAGTTTTGGTGATTAGCGGTTTAACGCGATCGATCGCGCTCTCCTTAACTCTCCTAAATATAGCGCTACGCATTTAGATTAAGACGCGTGTGGTACGATCATTGTAGATTAAGGCCTTTAAAGAATGTCCTAATGTTTTTCCGTAGTTATAGAGCATTTGTCTGTGGGGTGGGGGCGGGTTTTGATAAGTTGTCTGTGGGTATTAAAGATATGGGTGAAAGAGCCCCTACATCAATGGTAAAATGTGAGATAGAATTGATCGTAAAATATGGAATAAAATCTGTAGGGGCGGGTTCTCCGATCAATTTTTCCACCCACAAATAACCTCAATAAACCCGCCCCTACCCAACGATTAAATGGAATGAATTGGGAATTTTTCGGTGGGGATGGGGTGCGTTTATATCGGGATGTCGGTGGGGATGGGGCGGGTTTTCTGGCCTATCTGTTTGGTGACACAGATATGGGTGAACCCGCCCCTACAAGGATAATAAGGATCATGTGGAAAAATTGATCTCATCAGGCGCCTCTGTATCATTGGTTGGTGGGGATGGGGCGGGTTTTCTGGCCTATCTGTTTGGTGACACAGATATGGGTGAACCCGCCCCGACAAGGATAATAAGGATAATAAGGATAATGTGGAAAAATTGATCTCATAAGGCGTCTCTGTATCATTGCTTGGTGGGGATGGGGCGGGTTTTCTGGCCTATCTGTTTGGTGGCACAGATATTGATTTAGATGAGGATATTCTCGAATGCTCCTTAGTCAAACTCCGAAATGCAGGGATTGAAGCAGCCACTACTAAAGATGATCCCAATGAGAGAAACCGGGTTTTTCCGAGAGATTGAGGGTATCAACGAAGTATTTTGCTAAACAAACCCGGTTAGAGCCCCCACAGATGAACCCGATGAAGCCGATGAGAGAAACCGGGTTTTTCCGAGAGATTAAGGGTATCAACGAAGTATTGTGGGAAAAAACCCGGTTAGAGCCTAAGTCCCCTGTTTAACCTGACTTCTCCCACTGAAATGCCTTGTTTTTCCTTGATTTTGCCCAAAAATAAAAATTCCTACTCCCGAAAGGGAGTAGGAATGCCATCAGGGTGCATCTACTAATGTGTTTACTATAACCCATAGGGGGTAAAACCCCCCACTCTCTTAACAAAAATTTACAATTGCTGGGGAGAGAGGGGGTAGTGTAAATGGATGAAAGCCTCAGCAGAAGCGCGATCGCGTACATTTCCATCAAGGGTAGCCACGAGTAAAGCATCCAACATTTGTTTAAATAGAGGCCCAGGTTTGTAACCAAAGGCTTTTAAGTCATTGCCATTAAGAGGGGGACTTACCAGAGCCCAATGGGTGAGATAGTCCCAGATGGCGCGACGACACGATCGCGAACTTTGAAGGGCGATTAAAATCAACAGAGGTAAGTCATACTGACGTAACAACAACACCAATTCACTAGGCCGTTGAACCCCAGGTAACAGATCCGAAAGTTTCACCTTTGCGCTCTCCAAGCCCCCCAAACGGGTAATACTATCATCAGATAGCTGAAGAGTCATCGCGACCTTTTCTCGATACTCAGGCTCTAAATACGCGATAATCACCTCTAAACGCATGAGCCAATCAGGAAAATGAGCCGATTTTAACTGAGAATAAGTCACAATAGTTTCTCTTAAAATACTCTCTTCCTTCTTCCCTCTTCCTTCTTCCTTCTTCCCTCTTCCTTCTTCCTTCTTTCTCTGCACTAAAACGCGATCGACAAGACGGATTTGCCGCCAAAGCTGGTGATTCAACTCTAAAGAGGGATGCAAACAACGTAAAGCATTTAACTCGCCCAACAAATGTAAAGCATCCTTCCAATAAGAAGCTTGCAAAATATACTTTAATTCACTTCTTAAACGAGTTTCTAAGGCCGGTGCTCTGGTATTTTTATTTTGGACGCGATAATATACCCCACTGTCGATCGCGTGACGGATATATTCTTTAGTTTGGGATTCCAAATGAAACCCTAAACGCACCGCGAAACGCACCGCCCGATAAATACGAGTGGGATCTTCAATAAAACTATTCGGATGTAACACGCGAATTTGTCGAGCTTGTAAATCCAATAACCCACCAAAAAAGTCTAAAAGTTCCCCAAAACGAGGTTCACTTAAGCGCACCGCGAACGCGTTAATGGTAAAATCTCTTCGATAAAGATCCTGGCGAATCGAACTCGCTTCTACTTCGGGGTTTGCCGCAGGATAAGGATAAAACTCTGTGCGAGCCGTGGCAATATCTATCCATAGGGAATGAAAGATGGGATCTTTATGCCATAACAAAGCCGCGGTTTTAAATTCTCCGTGAATATCTAAACGAGAACCCGGATATAATTTCTGTAAAGCTTTCGCTAATTCTACGCCCGCATCGCGATCGGCTGATAAATGATGCCCATCTACCACTAAATCAATATCGGTTAATGTTAAAATATCATCGGAGTCGGCTAACAGTAAATCTCGCACCGCACCGCCCACTAGATAAAGTTGCCAACCTCGTGTTTGTGCTAATTTTGCCGCTACTTCCAGTAATTGTTGTAATTGAGGAGTGAGGTGATCGCGCATTTTTATGGGACAAGAAATCAAGGGGGAAAGGGAAGTTTCACTCTGATTTTTCGCTTGTCCGATGCGATGTAATTCTCGTAAAACATCAGTACGAGTAACAATCCCGACTAATTGATTATTTTCTAATACCGGAAGACGGCCAATATCATAGGTTACCATCAGTGCTTCTATTTCAGGTAAAAGAGTATCAGGGGTAATAGTTTTTAATTGGGGTGTCATATACCCTTTGACGGGTGCATGACTAAAACCATGATGTAACGCGATATCAATATCTCGTCTGGAGATAATACCGACAAGTCGATCGCCTGTATCAACCACCGATAAACCAGAATGGCCATATCTTAATAAAATACGATGAGCTTCGCCGACAGTGGTTTCGGGACGAATGGTTTGCACTGGAGACGACATTAATTCCCTGGCACTGGGAGGATGGGGAATTTGGACTTTAAGTTGTTCGACAAGTTGAGTTAAGGTTTCTTGGGGGTGACGATCGCGACACATCAAAGAAGCCGCCGTCGCGTGGCCTCCCCCCCCCAAGGGTTTAAATAAATCATTAAGATTTGTTTGGGGAATCCGCGATCGGCCAATAATAGTTAATTTAGTTTCCTCTGTATCGCCAAAACTATGACCAAATAATAAAGCATCGGTTTCGATTAAGTCTATTAAACGCGATACCAGAGAGGATAATCCGGGGACAAAATTCTCTGTATTTAGTAATACCCACGCGATGCTATAACCGGATAGAGTTTCTGTTTGGATATTATTAAGGGCAAGGGTGAGTAAATCTTGAAGTTGGGGTGATAAACCCGGATCGACATATTCGGAGATTGTGCTGATGGAAGCCCCTTCTTCCATTAACCAAGCTAAGGCACGGGCATCTCGCGGAGTAGCATGATCAAAAGTAAGGGAGCCCGTATCCACATGAATACCCAAAGCCATTACCGTCGCCTGGGCGGGAGTGAGAAAAGGTTTGCTTTTGGCATCTTGGTGACTACCTTCTTGTTGGAGTTGACATAATTTTTCTACAATCAGAGTAGTAGTAGCCCCCACGGATTCTATTTGTGTCCATTTCGCGGGAATGTCCAAATGAGCATCCTGATGATGGTCATAAACGGTAATATCAGTGACATGGGGTAAATCGAACCATTGGGCTGCTTTGCCTACGCGATCGCGAGATTGGGTATCGACAACCGCGATGCCACGAATTTGTTTAGGATTAACAGAGCGCCTTTCGATCAGAGGATACTCATCACGATGTAAGGCCAAAAAATCTTTCACCGTAGGATGACATCCCCCTGTTAAGACAATGCGACTTCCTGGGATGAGTCGAGATAACCCAACCGCGGCCCCCAAAGCATCAAAGTCCGCGGTGGTATGACACAAAATTAGATACATAGGAAAGAGAGAGTGTATTTTCTGGTAGCGTACTACTGAGGGGTGATGAACAAAACTCTAACGCAAGCCACCTCTGGTATTTCGGGGGTTGGTTTATTGGTTTTGGCATACTCCATCAACAATCTCAGAAAAACCCGCCCCTAGATGCTCTCTTAGATTAAAAAGGAGATAAAAATGTCCATCGTGTTTCAATTGGCTTTAACCGCTTTAGTGCTCTTATCCTTCGCGCTAGTTGTTGGTGTTCCCGTCGCCTACGCGACTCCCCAAAACTGGAATCAATCTAAGTCTCTCATTTTTATCGGCTCTGGTATTTGGGTGGCGCTAGTTCTCGCGGTAGGGGCTCTCAACTTTTTGGTTGTTTAATTTTTATCAACCCTAAACTCGATTTTGGATTTTGGATTTTAGATTTTTAATTGGGGTTTACGTTTGGAGAGGGGTTTAACCAAAATAAGTTTTACGCGACTTATGAACATCGAAACTACCAATTATCTGAAATCTGAAATCTAAAATCATTTTAAAATGTCAGCTCAATGTCCCAAATCTAAAATCTAAAATCTAAAGTCTAAAATTATTTATGGCTATTTTCGAGGGAACTTTTACTCAAGCGGCTTCTGGGCGATTCGCGATCGTGATTGGGCGTTTTAATGATCTGATTACAGGTAAGTTATTAGAAGGTTGTCAAGATTGTTTGAAGCGTCACGGGGTTGACACGAACCCTGAAGGCAGTCAAGTGGATTATGTTTGGGTCCCTGGATGTTTTGAAATCCCTCTGGTGGCGCGTCAATTGGCTCTTTCTCATCATTATGATGCCATTATTTGTCTCGGCGCGGTGATTAAAGGTCAAACTCCTCATTTTGATTATGTCGCGTCGGAAGTGTCTAAGGGAGTGGCATCGGCGGGCATGGAAACGGGTGTGCCGGTGATTTTTGGAGTTTTAACCACTGATACTATGCAACAGGCGTTTGAGCGTGCTGGCATTAAGAGTAATTTTGGTTGGAATTATGCCCTCAGCGCGATCGAAATGGCGAGTCTCATGGCTCAAATTAAAGGGAGAGGGAGTGAGAATAGGGGATAGGATTAAGGATGGCGGAAGAAACCGGGTTTCTCGTGATTTTGATTCACAAGGAAGTTTTTTATGGAACCCAATGATAGGGGGCTTGACCCTGATCGGCCTGGTGTGCAAGAGTTTATACAATTGTTGGTGTCACGCCGGACTTTCTTAGGGCTCAGTGCTGGAACCTTTGTCAGCACGATCGCGCTCTCTAGTTGGAATACTGGTAACGCCCAATCTACTAATCCCCTTAGTTCGGACTTTATGATTGCCAAAGGAGGCAACCAACCCATGACGACGATAGATATCAAACCCATCAGCCCAGATTACTTTATTCCCAATCGCTTTCAGGGTAAAACGATGCTCATCACGGGAGCCGCGACGGGCATTGGGGCAGCCACGGCAATACGGGCAGCCAGGGAAGGTGCCAAGGTTGTCGGGGTTGATCGTAAAGCCCCAGAACTCAATGAGACAATTGGTAAGATAAAATCGGAAGGACATAACGCGATCGCGGTTGTGGGTAGTGTAGTGGACACTGAGCTTTGCGATCGGATGGTGACAGACGCGGTAAAAGCTTTTGGGAGTCTGGATCTGGTATTGAATGCCGCAGGGGTGATGGATGGAGGCGATCCGGCTCAACCTCTTAATTTTGATGCTCAAAGCAACTTATTACCCAATTCAATTCATCTGGCAACCGATGAATATTGGGATGCCGTCATCGCGACTAATACCACAGGCATCTTCAAGTCTATGCGATCAGAACTCCGGCTTATGGTGTCTCAAGGTAAAGGTGGCGCGATCGTTAATATTGGTTCGATCGCGGGCTTAACCGGGTTGGCGGGCAATCCCGCTTATGTTGCCAGTAAACATGGAGTGACTGGATTAACCCGCAATGCCGCGATCGATTATGCGCCATCAGGCATTCGGATCAACTCCGTCAACATGGCGGCAACGGATACGCCAATGGTGGCGCGTGCGGGTGAATTTGTCCGCGCCATGAAAGCATCTGGACAGGGTGGCACAATGGGAGGCCTGAAGTCTCAGAGCATTCTGATGGCAGCCGATTCTAATCACCGTATGTCAACGCCCTGGGAACAAGCGGCAATTATTCTCTTCTTGCTCTCAGAAGATGCTTCTAATATTACAGGAGCAACATACTCCACCGATGGTGGCTGGACAGCTTACTAGGAAGATGGGGTGAGAAGCTCTTTTGGCTTGTAGTAATGCTACTCTATCTCGCTCAAGAAACAGGGTTTCTCATACCCAGGCTCAAGCGCAAAGATGGGTTTTAGGGGGTCAAAAAAAATTTTCCCAAAATTTCTGCAAAACCCCTTGACAATCCCAAAAAAATATGACAATATAAAAAACGTGGCAGTGATGCGGGTGTAGCTCAGTGGTAGAGCGTCACCTTGCCAAGGTGAATGTCGCGCGTTCGAATCGCGTCACCCGCTTAAAGGGGAAGGTCAAAAACCTTCCCCTATTTTCATTTTAGTAAGTATGTTAAGATCGTCCCTAAGTACGGGACAAAAAATCATTGGTTCAATCTGGACAAATAGCCCGAACCAAAGATAGGGGTTCATTAATAACCCGCCCTGAAAATGGAAAAAATTTTTAGTAAAACTTTTTGACTTTACCTTCTTAAAAAAATTGTGTCTTCAGAGAAACCACAAAAGATAGACTTAAATGAAGAGTACCCTTGCCCATGTCGGCGTCAAGGTTGTCTCAAACCCATTATCCTGACAGAAGCTTTTGGTTGTGATCGCTGTCAACAGATTTTTGTTGTAGAAGAAAGTGGGTATGTGATTGAACAACTAGCCACTCATTATCCCTATAAACAAGCATGGCGTTGGACAGGCAAACAATGGCTTCTTGCCCATACAGGGTTAAAAGCACACTATTTACCTTTAGCATTGGGTATGATTTTAGTACCCTTGTTAATTTGGTTGCCTTTGGCATTACATTCACCCGGACCTAATATTTTATTGTGGGCAATGATCGCGTTAATGCTCGCGATACTTCCCGCATTCATGGTTTGGTTAGCTTACAGACGTTAATTATATATAATGGAAACGGATCATTCGATCGAAACGGAATCTGAGGCGATAATTAGTGCTCGACGTGCTTATCAGGCATCTTTAGTCTTAGCGGAAACGACGAGTACCGATCGCGCTAAGGCTTTACAAGCAATGGCGGTGGCTCTTAATGCTCGTCAAAATGACATTTTAGAAGCAAATACTCTGGATTTAGAAGCGAGTCGGGAGATGGCTATTCCTGAGTTAATTGTGGAATGGCTGAAGTTAACCCCCCAACGGCTTCATGAAACGGTGCAAATTCTCGAACGTTTGGCTTTAATGCCTAATCCCGTCGGACGGGTATTTAATGCTTCTTATCAAGTAGAGCAAAGTCAAGTTTATTGTCAGCAGATACCCTTGGGGGTTATTGCTTTAGTTTATGAGGCGTTTCCTGAGTTAGGCGCGATCGCGGCGGGGTTATCTTTAAAAACCGCGAATTGTTTGATTGTCAAGGGTGGAACCGAATCGAGTCACTCTAATCAAATTATCATTGATACCTTAAAAAACGCGATCTATGATACGGGTTTACCAGAGGGATGTTTAGACATTTTACCCCCAGAAAAAGGGACTTCCATTCGTGATTTAGTCACACAAGATAAGTATATTAATTTAGTAATTCCCTATGGCCGTCCCAGTTTGGTACAACAGGTAGTAAGATTATGTACGGCTCCTGTATTGCGCTCCGCGATGGGGAATTGTTATCTTTATTGGTCTTCCTCTGGTAGTCTGGAAATGGCTCGATGGATGATTTTGGATAGTCATTTGAGTGAACCCGATCCGGTAAACGCGATCGAAAAGGTATTAATTGATCCTCATCAAAAAGAGTCTTCTTTAGTGCGTTTATGGAATAGTTTGAAGGATAAAGGGTTTGAAATTCGGGGTGATGGGAATCTTGTTACAGAATTTCCTGAGTTAAGATTAGCAACGGATGGGGAGTGGAGTGATTCCTATTTACATAAGATTGTTTCCTTTAAGTTAGTGGAAGATTTAGATGACGCGATCGGGTGGATTAATAGTTATAGTAGTGGCCATGCCGATTCTATTGTTACGGAGTCTTATGAGGAAAGTCGTAAATTTGCCTTAGAAGTGAATAGTGCGACGACGTTTATTAATACCTCTCCCAAGTTTTTACGTTATCAAAATCGTGGGGATTCTATTTTTCTGGGAATGTCGAATCAAAAGGGTTATCGACGAGGTTTAATTGGTTTAGAAGCTTTTACAACGCTGAAACATATTGTACAAGGGAATGGTGAATTTATCTTGGGTAAAGGTTGAATAAAAAAAGTTGGCAACGGATTTTTAATGGATGTAACCGATGAGAGATTATTAACTGTTAATTCTTCCCTATTTTTCCGGGTTAGGAATGAAAAATAAATAACTTGAGCCTTTGGTTTGTCGGGGCGCTCTTGAGATAGAAAGCAGGCAAGATGCCTGCACTACTTTATTAAATTTTCATTCCTTAGTTATGGGAAAAACAGGAGAATATGAACCCTAATAAGTGGAAACCGGGCAACAATTCAAGGAAAAATATGACGAAGTTTGGCAACCTTTACCCGTGGAAAGTATTTCCACTAAAAAATTTAGTTTATAGTTGTGTTTTACCTATGAAACGCAATTACAAACTGTTGATTTTTTCATTAGTATTGTTTGTCGTTATAGTTTTGGGCATAGATCAAAGTTACGCGGGGGAATTACGCGATCGTATTTCTCGGTTTCCCCAATGGGAGAATAAACCGCCTGTGAGTATTGCCAAAGGAGATTTAATATATCCTAAGTGGATGGAAGGAACTTGGAATGTTACCAATAGCTTAATCGATATGGTAGCACCTTTAGCACCTAATTTAATCACACCGGGTTTTGAAAGTAATCGCAAATATCTCCATCAACCGATACAATTTAACGTCAAATTTGAATCGAGCCAAAACCCATCTCTCAAAAGCAATTTAATCCCCAATTCCATTATTGCCGATCGCGCCTTTAACGGATTAAACATAGGGAGAGCCTATTTAGGGGAAAAAGGAGTATTATCAGTAAAAGTCGATCCCCAAAATCCTAATCGTCAGATTACCTTTTTAAAAGGAGATAAAAAATTAGTTTCCGTTGTCACCAGTCGCGGCACTGAAACCCCGAATAAGAATGAATTTATCGCGACAGAAGTGTGCCAACAAATCTTTCAAGGGGAAACCCAAATATACCTCAATGAAGTCGAAACCACAACGAATTATCATTGGTTAGAAAAAGAGAATCAAATCGAAGCCGATCAGATCACCGCGATTTATTTATCTCCCCAAGATCCTGATTATTTTCAAGGGGGTAATCATCCTGTCGCGTTATATCGTTATCATTTAAAATTAATCCCAGTTAACTGAATCAATTATAGCATAATATCATCAATTTTACTGAGATGATTTACGGGAGGATTTTTGACACTGTTTAGATATTTATTATTTTACCGCAGATAAACGCAGATAAACACAGATGTTTTGAGGGATAAAACCTCTGTTTTGCTGATAATTTTACCATAAAATACAATAGTGCTATAGACAATAAGTCAAAAATAAGGCTAAAATAGATAGTAGAGTGAGTAAGATGTCAAGCATCTTCTCTATAGGATAGAAAGAGCCTTCCTACCTAACCTCCTCACCTCGAAAAAACATAAGTTATTTTAGGTAAATTTATGGATTATAAAACAGCAAGAAGTTTTCTTATTGATCAAGGAAATGCCTTGGAAACCCAAAGAAATCCTGATGCTTTTTTAACGCGTCTAAAACAATGTCAAGCACCGATTCCTGGCCAAGTCACATCTATTTTATTAGCTCTAAAAATGGTTTATGATGGGTTAAAAGATGCACCGATGATTGATAAGCAATTGACGTTAGCACTCCATTTATTATCTTTGGAAAGTATCAGAGCTTTTGAGGTAGGAGCTAATAAAGGTATTATTTGGCCGCCTCTTTTAAAGGAAGATGTCGAGCGCATTGCTAACTCGGTGAAAAATATTTTTTCCGGTACTTGGCAATAATGATAATATTTTAATACCACAGGGAAAAAGTAACGATAAAGACGCGATAGCTGCGCTTGAGCCGAAGGCTATCGCGTCTTTATCTATGTCATCTTCGGGTGCGATTGTAGCCTTTTGTGTTCTAATATAGCACCATTGAGATTAGGACATTTAGGATAGGAAAGTACAAACTTTATCAAATATTATATAGCAATCCTAAATAGGTTGTGAGAGTTTTGGGAGTGGGAGAATCTTGCACCCGTACCCCGAAAATATTCCAAAACGGGACGCGAGCACTGGGATGATGAACATTAAATTTGTTACGACTGATTTGGGATTGCTATAGGCTTCTTTGAGATGCTCCCCAACCCAACATATCGCAAACCCAAGAGATTTGTTGGGTTTCGCTACGCTCAACCCAACCTACAAAAAAT
>Ga0209812_10000011_pt1 | contig 162692 bp, 92 predicted proteins | sample JI71714BDNA_FD_187502 | JGI IMG/M metagenome (GOLD analysis project Ga0209812, IMG submission 187502) | Wastewater effluent complex algal communities from Wisconsin, to seasonally profile nutrient transformation and Carbon sequestration -... | ecosystem: Engineered > WWTP > Effluent > Algae... | reverse complement strand
GCCGATCAGGGTTTACCATTCGAGGGCAAAAGTGATCGGCTTGCGATGCTATTGAGCGATCGGCATGGATGTTATTACATGATCGGCATGAATGTTATTGGGCGATCGCCATGCGTGGGAATACGCAAACGCTCAAGTTGCTCAAAAACACAGGCAGGACAGAAGCGGAAAGAAGTAACAGGCTTTAGAAAGCACGTCGCAAGCCCGGTACTTGTGGTGTATGTATTGTTTTTGGTGGAGAGCATCTGTTCCATAACGCTTTTTCTAATGCAAGCTTGGCAGAATGCGGTGTATAAGGGGAACAACGTGTGGTTTGTAATAATGTTTTTTGCTGCCAGAGGTGTGCTGGGGCGGATGTTTTTTACAGCACTAGAAATTCCGTTTGGCATTTCCGGTGACGCAATAATTGTCCTGCTGCCAAAGACATCGTCCAGCAAAAGTTTATCCGATAAAAAACAGCACCGAACCTTATAGCGAGCAAGCACGCTGTAGAAGAGTTCATTGGGATAGGGTTCAGGAAAGAGCTGTAATGTGACCATGCATCCTCAGTATCGCCACAGTACGTTTTCTAAGCATAATAAAGATGGCTATTCTTTCCAATTCTAGAGAGAATATAACAGTATAGTCGTATATTTTATGTTTCTTTATTGGGTAATTTGGTGGGTTTTTGATTAAGCGTATGCAGTGGTGTGGCAACTTTCTGAGTTGTTTAAAGATAATCTTTAAAGCGAGTATCTGTCAGCCTAATTATGAATATTTGCACGAAAGTCTTGTGTAATAAAGCTAAAATCGCTTAAATAGGGACGATTGCTAAAAAATTCGTTTGCTAATTCTTGTTGTTAATGTGGGTGCGGACATGGATGGTTTTTTAAGTAAAGCTGCGTTATCGGTAGGTGGTTTAGCTGCTATCGGGGCAGCACTATTCTTTGGCCTCTATAAAGAGTGGCTTTCACTTGATATTTTTTCGAAGATCTCAGCTGATCAAACTTTTATCTTAATGATTATATTTTTAGCTCTGGTGTTTCTAAGCTTGATTGCTTTGTTAACCGCGCACGTGATGAAAAATGTGAAAGTTAATATAGCCAAGGCAACTAATAGTTCCGTATCGATTATAAACACTAAAGAATAAGATGATTAACAAAAATCAAGCTGAAGCAAGCGAAAACTCAGTCGCAGCAATTAATGGAAATGGCAACCAAACCATTGATAATAGTACTACGAACGTATACGTTGGCGGACTTGTCAACCTAGCATCAACTATTGCTGGTGGAATTGTTTTTGATCCGCGAGTAATGCGTGAAGTTATCATTGAAATTGACGAAAAATTACAAACGAATAAAGAAGTTAAGGTTGACTTCAAGACGATAGATATTAAAGAAAAGAACGACCTGAATGGAATGTCCCAAGACTTCTATGAAGAGCAAATTTTACTAAAATATGAACCATTTTTCCCTCGACTAGAGGCGTTTCTCAAAGAGAGACTAAATGCTGATCTGGGCAGAAGAGTCGAGAGTATTGCTGAATCATTAAATAGAAAGATCGCAGTTAAAAGAAAAGCGTTCGACACGTTTGAAGAAATGCTTGTTGACGTTGAGAACACCTTGCTTGATAAGGAATATGGCTCTCTTCAAGGTAAAGAGAATACAATTTGTTTTTTTCTGTTCTATTTGTATGCGAGTTGCTTGATCGGTAAGAAAACAGAAAAGGAAAAGTCGTGATCACTCCGAGAAGATTTTCTAACCTAGATTATTGCTTACTTAATGTTTCATCTCTTGTGATTGAGTGTTTATTGGCTAGAGGGAATACCCGTCTTGATGAGCTTTTTCGTTATTGTAAAATTTCAAATGATGAAATAAACGAACAAGACATTGCACTTTCTGTGAGCTTTTTATTTTTGTTAAACAGAGCTCAATACTTAGCAGAAAAAGACATGGTTACGTTAGTGGAAGACGTCGATGCTTAAACTTGTAAAAATTTACTCTAATTTAGAAAAAACATTTCCTGCGATAGAGTTTCACGATGGTCTAAACATTGTTTTTGCAAATGTTACAAAAGACAGGCGAGATAAGTCTTCACATAGCTTGGGTAAGACTACGCTGATTGACGTTATTAACTTTGCACTATTGAAAAAAATAGACAACAAATCATTTTTAAAAAAAACTGACTTTGAAAAATTTGTCTTTTTTTTAGAGATAGAGTACGACACCAACAGATTTGTTACCGTCAGACGTCCTGTAGTCGGAAAAACATCCATTAAAAAAACATCGAAGTCCGCATGGCTTCAGTCTACTCAGTTAGAAGAGTGGGACTATGCTAATTTAGGTCTGGATCAGGCAAAAGAAACTCTAAACTCGATACTAAATCTGACGGCTTTTGATACAACGCATTTTCATTATCGAACAGGGCTCCGATATTGCTTCAGAAAGCAGACTCAATATGAAGAGACATTCAAGGTTAATTCAAGTAGAGAAACTGATGCTCAATGGAAGCCTTATCTTGCGGACCTGCTTGGCATAGATCCTAACCTTGTATTAAAAAAGTACGAGAAAAGCCAGCAGGTAACATCAATTGAGAATGCAATTAAGGAGCTTCAGTCACTGCCTAGCGAGAGTGCTCAAAGTTTAGAAGCGGAAATAGCTCAAATTGAGGCGCATATAAATCGTTTGGAAGGTGAGTTGGAAAAATTTGACTTTCGGAATGCGGATGCCGAAGTCAATTCAGAGCTGATCGATGAAGTTTCTACAAAGCTCTCCGATTTGAACTCTGAACTTTATGGTATAGACCAAAGGCTTAAAGAAATTAGTGGTTCAATGAATACTGAGTTCTCGTTTGACTTAGAAAAGGTCGTTGAACTTTTTAACGAAGTAAAAATTAACTTTCCTGAACAACTATCTCGTTCATATCGTGAACTAATAAGTCTGAATCAGCAGATGTCAGAAGGGCGACGTGAACGATTAATTGAAGCTCGCAAGAAATTATTGCTTGAACGTGAGAACGTTGAAAAGCAGATCGCTGTAGTTTCTAAAGAGCAAAGTTCACTCGCCACCGCTCTGATTCAAAAAGATGCATTTGTAAAGTTCAAACAAATGCAAGGTCGTTTAAGTGCTGAGCAAAGTCGAGTAGCAGTGCTAAGAGAGCGTGTGAGCACGCTGGATAAAGCCTCTTTCCTAACCGAAAAGTTACAAGATGCAAAAGTACTCAAAAATGAAGCTGAGCGAGAGCTAACTAAAGCAACTCGTGTAAATGACAATGAGCGCATGAAGAAAGCTTTAACCATGTTTAGCAGCTTGGTCGAGAGTATCTTAGGTTTATCAGCTTTCTTTTATACTGAGGTTAACAAAGAAGGAAATCTGGATTTTAAGATCGGTTTAAAAGACCAAACGTCTGTCAATGATGGTTTTTCTTACAAGCGTACGCTATCTGCGATATTCGATATTGTCATTTTAATTCTCCATTCGCATGATAGTTTCTATCGCTTTTGCTATCACGATGGGTTGTTGGAAAGCTTAGATGACAGGGTGAAACTAAAACTAATCTCTGAAATGCGGAAAGTAGCTAATCAGTTTGGTCTTCAGCTAATTATCAGCGTTTTGGATAGTGACATACCTGAAACTGAAACTGGTAATAAAATTTACTTCCCAGAGGCAGAAATTATTCGCCATCTAGACGATTCAGGTGACAGCGGTAGGTTATTTAGAATGCGCTCTTTTTGATGGAGTAAACTCATACGTCTAATTGGAGAGCCTTACTGCACGTGAAACCGTATTACTAAAATTTGTGTGTAGTATAGATAGCTAGCTAGCTGCTATTCTTGTACTTAAGAAATCGCCCTAACGACATGTTAATTACGTTGTTGTTAAGGCGATTTTGACGTTAGCAGCGAGACGGGAACATGCAAAATGGTCGGTTTAGGGCATAGGTCCATACCAAATATAATATACTTTTACGAACCAAAATTAATATGCTCTGACAGTTGTGGTATCCGCGCCTGTTGAATCAGTGTTGATGGGCGCGGCTATAGCCTGACCGCACAGTGCTGTATAGTGCTTGATAGTATGATGTAGCGCCACCCGCTCGCCTTACCATCTTGCCTTACTATCTCGCGCTATCACAAAGTCCAGTGATGCTTTTAACACGCAGACTGGACTTTTTTTATGGTCAAAAGGCATGGTTTCGGCGGTGATGGGCTATGGAGCATCCCAAGGCGGCATAGCGCCAGCAAAGCGTTCGGCCAAAAAGTCGACCAAAAGACGCAGGGCTAATGGTTGGTGTTGGCGTGACAAATAGACGGCATAAATGCCAAAGGTCTCGGGGCGCTCGGCAGGTAGCAGCACCTGCAAGCGTCCTTGCTGGATATCGTCTCCCACATAGTAGGTAGGCAGCATGCCGATACCCGCACCGCTTAGCACGGCGCGACGTAAAATCGCGGTTTCATTGGTATGAAAACTGAACGTAACGGGCACCTCTGTGACATCGTCGCCGCATAAAAATCGATACGATGCACCCGAACCAAAGGCATGTGCAATACAGCGGTGCTGCGCAAGATCCGATAACTGTTGCGGTACGCCGTGTGAGGCAAGATACGCAGGGCTGGCACACAACACCGAGCGACAGGTCGCCAAGGGTCTGGCGATCAGCGTGGGCGCCAATTGATTGGTGATCCGCACCGCCAAATCAACCCGTTCTGCCACCAAATCCGTAGTTTTATCGGCCACCGACAAGGCAATCTCAACGTGCGGATATAACGCCTGAAAATCGACTAATGCCGACGTCAGCTGGGCATCGGCAAAGGAACCTGCACTGGTAATTCGCAGCAGACCCGCCGGTTCACGGCTACGTTCTGCGGCAGCAAATCGTGCATCTTGCGCTAACTCGAGCAGCTGCCGACAGCGCGGTAACGCAGCTAGGCCGGCATCGGTGAGCGTAACTTTGCGCGTGGTGCGATGCAATAAGCGTGCTCCAAACCAATCTTCCATCGCCACCAGATAACGACTGACCATGGCGGTCGACATCGCGAGTTGCTCGGCGGTCGCCGTGAGACTGCCGCGAGCGGCAACTTCGACAAACACTTGGGTGGCGATAAAACGATCCATTGTTGCATTCCACGCAAAAATATTTCAACTAATGTGAACTTTATCAATGAAAGCGCAAAAATTAAAGTAGCAGCCATGCAATGGAGCGTCTAGGCGGACTACACCAGCGCGGTCATCGATGACGCCGCGAAGTAACGCTGCTATTCCTCCTCAAGATCGCCGCTATTGCATAGTTGTTTCACACATCTACAGGAAAAATACTATGCATGTAAAGACGATACGTTTATTGGGGGTGTTGCGTCGTTGGGCGCTGCTGACGCCTATGATGATGGCGCCGGTCTTGGCAGCGCCGTTATCGACCACAACCGCGACTGCAACTTCGCCAACGAAGACGGCACCTGTCGCGGGCACACCGCTGCAGATCACCGTTTATAATGCGCCAGCACAAAGTTTTCATGTGAATGCGGTGGTGGTGACGGGGGCAACTGAAGCCGTGGTGATTGATACCGGCTTTAGTCGTGCCGATGCGCTGCGGATCGCAGCCCATGTGCTGGATAGCGGTAAAACGCTGACGGCAATTTTGATTAGCAATGCCGATCCCGATTTTTACTTTGGCGCTGAAGTGCTAAAAGCACAATTTCCTACCGCGAAAGTGCTGAGCACGGCGGCGGTACGCGACAAGATTGCCGCCAAAATGGCCAGTAAAGTTGCGTTCTGGGCGCCCAAAATGGCAGCAAATGCACCCCGACAACCGATCCTGCCGGATTTACTGCCGCAAGACCAATGGCGGGTTGACGGAGAGGTGATACAGATGCGTGGCACGCAAGGCGTATTGGCGCATCGCCCCTATGCGTATATTCCATCGATAGATGCGATCGTCGGTAATATTGCCATCTTTCATAATCTGCATGTCTGGACTGCCGATACCCAAAGCCCTGCAGAAATCGCCGCCTGGCAGGCGCAGTTGGATGAGATCGCTCGGTTGCAACCACGTCTGGTGGTGCCGGGGCATATGGCACCAGGCAGTGCGCAGGATATAACCGCGATTGACTATACCCGGACCTACTTACAGCGCTTTACGAAGGCCGCCAACAACAGCGCCAACAGTGCCGAGCTTATCAAGCAGATGCAAGCGGCCTACCCAAGCGCAGGATTGAGCATTGCATTGGACATTGGTGCCAAGGTTCGCATGGGCGAGATGCGCTGGTAGGCATTGCATTTACCATCCCTGGTGTGGCTGGTGCTACCCAGCCGTGCGACCCCAATCTCAACGCAACTGCAGGTGGCTAGCGCAGTCACCCACCTGCAGTGGCAGTGCTTACAGATGTGACGAGCTGTTGTTGTGTTCGGCGACGGCATGTTGCCGCGGGTCGCTGTGACTGGGTGCCGCTCGTTGGATCTGACCGTTGATCAACCCTTGCAATATGTGGTGGGCAAAGCGGACACGAAGTGCGTTCGGGTAACCTTTGTTGGCTAATATAACGATACCGGCGTGCTGGCTTGGGATCATGGCCACATAAGCGGCAAAACCGCGTGTCGATCCAGTTTTGTGCACCCAGGACGCAGGTTCAGCCGCCGCTGCCGGTTGGATGAGCTTGGCGCGACTTAATGCGGTAAAGGCTGGGTCCGTCATGGCCTGCAAGGCGCTGATGCTGGTCGGGTAGTCCAACATTTCCCAGCCTAGCCCTTGATACATCTGACCGGCATGAGCGTAGCGCTGCTGGGCGAGGTTGATGGCGTGACGGATCTGCGGATCTGCCACTTGCGTGGGGGTTAAATGCAGCTGTAACCAGAGCGCGAGATCCTGCACGGACGATGTCATACCACCGGCTTCATCAGACAACATGCTTGGGCGATGCCGCACAGCATGGCCATCCGCGTATCCAAACGCATAGTGAGCTTGTGCAGTCGGCGGCACCTGACTGTAACTTTGTGTGAGTGCTAACGGTGTTAACAGTTGTTGCTTTAGGACCTCGGCAAATGGCCGGTTGGTTTTTTTTACGGCAAGATGCGCCAATAAACCGATGCTGGTGTTGGCGTAGACACGCTGCTCGCCGGGCGCATATGTAGGCTGCCATTGCTGATAATAGGTCTGCATGGTGGCTGGATCGCGCACCTGAGCTGGAAATTGCAGCGGCAAACCGCCCGCGGTGTAAGTGGCCAAGTGCAACAGCTGTATTGGTTGCCACTGTGCACCACGCAGCGCAGGCCAATGCTGCTGCACCGGATCGTGCAGCTGAATGTCACCGCGTGCTATGGCCATGGCGGATAGCACACCCGCAAAGGTTTTGGTCACGGAACCAATTTCAAACAAGGTGTGTGGGGTGACTGGGCGTTGTGCTGCAACATCCGCCAAGCCAAAGGTGTAGATAGAACGCTGTCCTTGCCACAGCACCGCAATAGCCATGCCAGGGATCTGTTGCTGTTGCATCAGCTGATGAGCTTGCTGGGCAACGGCGGTGGCGATATCGGAGGCGATATCGGTGCGTGTCGCTTTACCTGACGGCGCTGCTTTGTGGGTGCTCTGGGCAAGATCGGTGGCGGGGTGCGCTATATGGTGTTGAACGGAATGGCTCGTTACTGGATGGCTCGTTACTAAATAGCCCGGTGCGGATAACGAGGTCGTGGTCGTTGTTGGCATTGTGGCTGGTATCAATAGCGAGTCAGCGAGAGCCCTACTCGGGCTGCTGCAAAGGCTTAGTATGAGGGTGGCGATCATGGCGACTGTGGGCTGCATCTTGGTTCCTTGTATGACATCAAGTAATGGATATTGCGGGGTAGCATGCACCGCTTGCATGTGACACACAAACGGGTATTTTGTACATCTGATGTAAGAATTTCTAACAGATGCTACCCGGAGGAATGGCCATGACTCGCCGATATTTGCCGTTAAAATCGTTACGAGCCTTTGAAGCTGCGGCGCGACACCTTAGTTTTACTAACGCTGCGATTGAGCTGAATGTGACGCATTCGGCGATCAGTCAGCAGGTAAAACAGCTGGAAGATTTACTCAATTGCCCGCTGTTTATTCGCATCCCCCGTGGCTTGATGTTGACGCCAGAAGCCGAACATTTGCTACCTGTGTTATTGGATTCATTTGATCGGATCGCGACGTCGTTGGATTTTTTTCATGCGCGGCAAGTGCGGGAAAAACTAAAGATTGGCGTGGTCGGGACCTTCGCCAGTGGCTTTTTACTTCCCCGTTTAACAGGGTTTCAGCAATGTTATCCACATATCGAATTGCAACTTTCAACTCATAATAATCGGCTCGATATGGCGGCCGAAGGCTTAGATCTGGCGATCCGATTTGGCAGTGGTGCATGGCACGGTGTTGAGGCTGAATTTCTTTGTGAAAGCCCGTTAACTCCGCTTTGTACCACGGCGATAGCGGAAAAGTTGCAACAAGCGGCGGATGTGTTGCAATTCCCCTTATTGCGTTCGTATCGCCAAGATGAATGGCGTTGCTGGCTGCAAAAAGCGGGAGGGCCCAGTTTACCGCCGGCGCATCAGATGGTGATGTTTGATTCATCGGTCACTATGGTGGCGGCGGCAGAGCAAGGATTAGGGATTGCATTAGCGCCGGTGGCGATGTTTCGCCATTTGTTGGCGCAAGGGCGGATTGTTAAGCCCTTTGCGACAGAAGTAACTTTGGGCAGTTATTGGCTGACGCGTTTACAAAGCAAAGCAAAAACGGCGGCGATGCACGATTTTAGTCAATGGCTGTTTGCTGAAATGACGATACCACAATGACAATGCCCAAGCGATGATGTCCAAGCGATGATGCCAAAGCAGGGCTGCTATTTTGCAGATCTTTTTTTGGTCGTTCGAAGAAATTCTTAGCTGTTCGCTGCATATATGCTGCTTTTGTCTTGATGTTTGTATTTTGCTGCGGGTAAGCCACTGGCTTTTTTCTGCTGGTTTTGTCTACTGTTTTTTTCTCCGATAAGGGCTGGTATTTATCTACTAAAAAATTAGTTGAAAACCAAGGTGGTTTGTTTTACCTTTAAAACTAAATTATTAGTAGGAAATAGTATGGCACGGCAAAAATCGACAGAGCTAACGGCGGCGGAACAAAAAATTATGCAGGTACTGTGGCAGCATGGGCCGCTATCGGTGCGGGAGATATTACCGCTCCTGCCAGATGGCGATAGTGTGGCATACACCACGGTGCAAACCCTGTGTCGGATCCTGTTGGACAAGGGGCATGTCGGCTGTGAAAAGCAAGGTAAAGCCTATGTGTATCACGCGCAAACCGTGCAACAGGAAGCGCGCAGCCAAGCCTTATGGAGTTTATTAAAAAAGTTTTTTGCCGGTTCGCCGGAACTGTTGGCACAGCATTTATTGCAAGAGCAACACCTATCGCCAGATCTGGCGCAGCAGTTACAAGCTCGCATTGATCAAGCGGCGCAAGCTGCCAGCGGTGACACGAGCGCAAACCGATCAACGCAGGTGAGCGTGGCAAAAGATATCACAGATGACGCTGCTACCGCTGCCGCCACGCAACCAGATCACTCAACCAGATAACTCAAGCAAGAAGATAAGTTAAGCAACACGCTCGCTGAAAAGCGTTAGCTACCACCACATCCCTGCGTGAACGATGCCGAAGCAAAGGTATGGCAGCGTCATCACGGCGGACAAGTGATGGCTGGGTGATTTTTAAGCGATGCTGAAGCAGTGATGATGAAGCGACATCCAAAGGAGAGGAACATGCTGCATTGGCTGGGTTTTTATGTGCTGTTACATCTGCTGCTCTGTGTGATCGCGTGGCCATTATTATGGTGGTTACGACAACAGCAGCGCTGGTCGGCAGCACTGATGTTAAAGGTATGGTACAGCGTTGCCGTGGTACTGCTGGTGCTGCCCATAGTGATGTTGCAGCCATGGGCGCTGCAGTCACAGCTATTGCCGTGGTTTCAATCCAGCATGCAGCAATTGTCGTACCCCGATTTGCCCAGACAACAACCGCCCATTCATAACCTGTATATGGATATCGCCGCTGATGAGCGGATAAAGCCTGAACTGGCGCCATTGTTTAATCCAGTACAGAACACGGCGCTAGCACCGTCGTCGGCGCAGGCGTCGGAACAGGTGTCGGAACAGGCGTCGGCACTGGCGGTGGTCGATACGCAAGTGCGCTGGGTACAGTGGCCGCTCATGGCGGAGTTATTGCATAAATGGGCGCCACCGAGCTGGTTTTGGTGGATCTTACCTTTGGTGAGCATCGCTAAGCTGGCCATGCTCTGGCGTAGTTATCGACAAACGCAGCAACTGCGTCGACAAAGCCAGCAGGTCCGCTTGCTCGCATCAGAAACAGTATGCCCTGATAGCCGCGTCGATACCGCGGCCTTGTCTGAAATCAGCTTATCTGAACATAGGGTTCCCGAGCTTATCGTGGCCGAGCGGACGTTATCCGAGCTGACCTTGCCCGTGCGCTGTCATCCACAGCTTGATAGCGCTATGTTGGTGGGCTGGCGGCAGGCGGAAATTCTGCTACCCACAGCGTATTTGCAGCAATTTGACGCTTCACAGATGGCGCACATTTTAACGCATGAAGTCTGTCACCATCATTATGGTGATCTGCGGCATTTTACCTTACAGCGCATCCTGTTATGTGGGCTATGGTGGAGCCCGGCAGTACGATTTTGCGCGGCACAGCTTAACCGTTGGCGGGAGGTGCGTTGTGATCAAACGATCAGTCAGCGCTTGGCGCAGCCGCATCTGTATGCCCAAACGTTACTCGATTGTGCGCGGTGGGCGCAGCAACAGCGAGTATCGTCGCGCTCGTGGTTTGCGGTGCATTGGTGGCAGTCGGCCGAAAAATCTGCAGGTAGCACAGCCGCGAGTGGTAGAACTTTTATTGCGAAGGTGGTCAACGTCGCTCGGTGCTGGCAAGCATCGCCGTTATTGGCGCTTCGCATCGAACACATTCTTCAGCCGGTTCCACGTCGCGATGGGCTTTGGTCCAGCCTGTGTGCCTTGAGCCTATTATGTGTGGTCAGTATGGCACTGAGTAAACAGTGGCAGTTGGCGGATGTGGCGGCGACACATGCCCAGCATGCTGTGGCCGATCTGGCGCTGTTGTCGCCCTTGTTGAGTGCGGTGGCCGACCATAATCTGACAGAGGTTACGCAATTGTTGGCGCAAGGCGCACCGGTCAATTTAGCCAGCCCTGGTGATGGAACTGCCTTAATGGTGGCTGTCCGGCATCAACATTCTGCGTTAGTCCGCATATTACTGGCGGCAGGCGCGGATCCCAATGTGAGCAGCCGAGGTGATGGCAATGCGCTGATCATTGCGGCGCAGCGAGGTGATCTTGCCCTCGCGGCGCAGCTGTTGGCCGCGGGTGCCGATGTGAACGCGGCGGTGCTCGGGGATGAAACCGCGCTGATCAACGCCAGTCGCCGTGGCGATCGCGCCATGATCGATCTGTTGTTGCAGCATGGCGCCGCGATCAATCTGCAGGTGCAAACCCCATTGTCCGACGGTCGCGTGTGGCGTTCGGCGCTAAATCAAGCGGCGTCGGCTGAGCTTCGACACTATCTCCTACAGCGGGGTGCCCGCTAATGTCGCCCTAAATACGATGGCTGCATACGCGATTAGCGCCTCACTGCAGCCCCTTCCTTTGCCATTGTTGCGATCTGTTGCTGACTCCGTCAGGCCGGTGATAAACCGCTGCGCCACGGGGAATGGCGACGCTTTGTCGCAAGGATGCATGTACGCAATAGCGCAGTCTACACCACAGAGTCCATACAACACAGTAACCCCAGCATCGTCACTACAGAAGGATGAGTATTATGACACGACACCCGCAACATAGCCGTCAAGGCAGAGCAAGCACAGCTCCCGTCGCCATGACGGCACCCGTCAAAACGGTCGATACAGACGCTAGTGGTCATCATGGCCGGTTAGGCATCTTGATGGTCTGCAGTTTAAGTTTATATGTATCGGGCTGCCAGTTGATGGAGCCCGCGTTGGCTGTACCCAGCTCAGCACCGCAACAAAGTCATATGTATCTGACAGAGCTGAACCCTGCCGTCGCAACGTCGGCGTTGCCTGGGTTGGGGCCCGCGCATAAGCAAGCACCACATGCGGCTCAGGGGGTAAACCCAGCGCTGCACCAGCCAGCACAGAGCCAGCCAACACAGAGCCAGCCAACACAGAACCAGCCAGCACAGCATCAGCCAGCACAGCATCAGCCAGCACAGCATCAGCCTGAGCCGCTGACAACAGCCAGTACCGCGACCCGTCAGCTGTTAAGCCAAGTTCGTGCGGAGCAGCGCTGGCCTGCCATCACAATGGCGGTCGCAATTCAAGGGCAGGTGGTTTGGAGTGGTGCCAGTGGCTATGCCGATCTAGCGCAGCAGATCCCGGCCACGGCCATGACTCAATTTCGGCTAGGCAGTACCTCCAAAGCCGTGACCTCGACCTTGTTAGCGCGCAGTGTTGCCCTGCAGCGGGTGGATTTGGATACCCCTATTGCGCGTTATAAAACCGATTTACCCAACCCGGCATGGCAGCCGATGACACTGCGGCAGTTGATGTCACACACCGCAGGTTTTCCGGGCTATGAAGAAAACACCGACCGGCTGGGTAAGCTGCGCAGCTGGTTAAAATGGCGGCAGTACACTGATGTGGATCAAGCGTTAGAGATTTTCGATGACAGCGAATTATTGGCACCACCAGGGCAACAATTTCACTACAGCTCGTTTGATATCAACCTTGCAAGCGCTGTGTTGCAAAGCGCGGTCAAAACGCCATTTTTAGCGTACTTAGCCCAAGAGGTGACGGAGCCTTTACAACTTGATGCGCTGGCAGCCGCGGAAGCTCCCTACCCACATCAAGCACAGTTTTATGAGCTGGATGATGGTGAAGCCACATTGCATCGGCCAGTGGATTTGAGTCAAAAATGGGCGTCAGGTGGCTTAGCGGCAACCTCGGTCGATTTGGTCAAAATTGGTTCGGCGTGGTTTAATCCTGACTATATTCCTCGTGAGGTGCAACAAGCGTTTTGGCAAGTGCAATCGTTAGGCAACGGTCAGCCCAATGAACAATTTTATGCGCTGGGGTGGCGGCACTTTACGCAACAAGCACTGTATTGCGATCAAGCCAATCCGCTCGCGCAGCAGGTCAGTTTTGTGCACCATGGCGGCGTGTCGGATGGCGCGCAAAGTTTGTTGGTGATTTATCCCAAGTGGCAATTGGTGGTCGCGGTCAATATCAATACGCAAACCGCACAGTGGTGTGATTTTGCCAGACAAGTCAGCCGGTTAACTAAACCGTTTTTACAAACGGTTGCGCCAGAGGTATTCCTCCCAGCGACCTGATGATGGTGTATTTGGCAAGGCCGCGGTAAAAAGCTGCAAGCCATAAGATAGTGCCAACGGCGTTGAGCCAGCTTAACGCCGTTGTTAACACAGGTTTTTACGCCATTCTTAGCGCCATTTTTAGCGCCATTTTTAGCGATAGTAAGCTTCAACCGTGCCTTTTAGTTTTAACAATAATGGTTGGCCGCGACGGTCAAACGCTTTCACGGCGGCGACTTTAATCCAGCCTTCGCTGATGCAATACTCTTCAACGTCAAAACGTTCTTTGCCGTTAAAACGGATGCCAATATCAAAGGCAAACACGTCGGCATTGTAATGCGGGCTGCGTGGATTGACGCTCAGTTGGTCCGGTAACGCGGGACGGGCGCTAGTATCGTTCATAATGATATGCTTTGCTGTTGAAAATGACGCGCCATTGTAGGCAATGCCACCGGTAGACGCAATCATTGCGCTGGTCGCAGGTTAATGCTACAAACATGCTTGAGCACGCAACGGCACAACACGGCTTCGCGTTCATCTCGTCGCGCTTTATTCTAGCAGCGCTTTACGCTAGCCATACCGCACAAGGATCTGCGATGAAACTTACCCTCGCGTTATTACAAGATGCCACCGCACAAGGGCTTCTGACCCAAGCGCAAGCCGAGCAGCTCTGGCAATTTTTACAACAGCGACAGCACGAAACCGCCAGTTTTAACGCCAGTCACATCTTGTACTATGTGGGTGGTTTGCTGGCCATCGGTGCCATGAGTGTATTTATGACCCTGGGTTTTGAGCGATACGGTGGTTCAGGTATCGTGGTGATTGGCCTTTGTTATGCATTGCTTGGTTTGGCGCTGACCGAGCGTTTTCGCCAACATGCGGCCTGGACCATACCGGCAGGGATCTGTGCAACCTTTGTGTTATCACTGACTCCATTGGTGGTGTACGGACTGCAACATATGCTGGGCTTTTGGGCATCGGACAGCCATTATCAAGATTATCATCACTACATTGATTGGCGCTGGCTGTTGATGGAAAAGGCGACCCTGCTGGTGGGTGCATTGCTGTTATGGCGCTATAAATTCGCGTTTTTAATGATGCCCATCGCGGTGACGCTGTGGTACCTCAGTATGGATTTGACGCCGTTTTTGTTTCAGCAGCAGGATGACATGTGGCAGCTGCGGAAATGGGTGTCGATGTGGTTTGGTGTCGTGGTGATTGGACTGGCAATTATGGTCGATATTCGCACCCGATCGTCGCAAGATTACGCGTTTTGGCTCTATTTGGCCGGCGTGTTAGCGTTTTGGGGCGGCTTGACCAGCATGGATTCCAGCCATGAGTTGGGTAAATTTATCTACTTTTTGATTAATCTTGGCTTATTGCTGCTGGGAGCTATTCTCGTGCGGCGTGTGTTTGCGGTATTTGCCGCTCTTGGCATCATCGCGTATGTGTCACATCTGGCGTATGAGGTCTTCAAAGACAGCATGTTGTTCCCTGTGGTGTTAACGGTGATGGGGTTTGCGGTCATTTATGCCGGCTTATGTTGGCAGCGCCACCAAGCGCGACTGAGTGCGACGCTGCGAAGTTATTTACCGCCATCGGTACAGCAGATGTTGGCACGACGGTAATGCCGCAGGTGCCAGTGTGTCGCATCGTATAAGCATGGTTTTATTACGGAGTTACCTGTCAAGCCATCCTATGTGTGGATATTCATGTGATGGCTTGCCCCTGTGTGGGGGTATTTCACTGGGCTACTGGGGATTACTGTGCTACTGGGCGGCACAGAGTGTCCATGACATACCATCATCGCTGCATTCGGTTTTTATCGTTTGATCGTCTTGCGTGGTTTTTTTCGTCCATTTTCCACTGCTGTAACGGTCAATTTGTACCCGATTTTTGCTTCGATCATCAGTTGAGCGTTTGTGCCAACTATGAATGGCAATGGTTGGTGTTTCTTCGAATACATAACCGATAGCTGCCAATCGATCGGTGACTACGGCAAGATCCAGTTGGCCGGCTTTATCTTTAAAATCTATCCAGTCTTTTAGCTGATTAAATTCGGGGTCGGTATGGTGGATACTAAAATAACTACCGTAATGGACACCATCTTTGTTATAGCTCACTTCATAATAGCGCCAATCAGGATTTTGAAAACGAATGTTGTCACAAGCCGTTGGATCTTTAACTTGTGCAGTTTCGGCACTATTGCTGATCGACATTTTCAGCTCGGGCCGAGGATAATAGGTAAGATATTCCGCCGCTGAGCAGCGAAAATCATGGTCATCGCCAAGGTAATTGAATGTGGTACGTTGCAATGTATAGACAGCATTTTGCCAATTTTTGTCGATGGCTTCGCGTAAAATAATAGGCCGTGCAACAGTCGCCATATCATCGTTCATCTTTACCAGTTCACTGATAAAGCCGGATGGTAACCATATGGCGGTATCACGATACCATGCCTTTGGATAGGCATTGTTATTATCAATACTGCTGCCTTGATAAAACATGGTGCGAATGTAGGTTGCCGTCGGATAATTGCGTTTTAACGTTTCGCGATATTGATAACTTGCTTTTAAACCTTGCACAATACTTTGTGCCAGCTGATAACTGGCCGGGTTTTTTTGGTTAATAAAATCAGCAAAAATTTGTTCTGCGGAAATATTATATTTTTGTACAACATCTCTGACGATAGTCTGCAGTTCATCACGAAGGGCAATCAATTGTGCTTGATTGGCTTTTAAATCCGCACAACTCAACGTGGTTTGTTGCTGCGTTGGTTGGTATTTGTCGATGATTTGCTGTTGTAATAAGGTCGTTAAAGGGGAAATATGCAATAAGTCATCGGTGCTCAGGGGGTGAAGCTGCGGAGGCCGTGACATCTGATACGCACTATTGACCACGCCGCTATCTTCATCAATGGCTCCAACAGGAACGTCGACATATATAGCACTGTACGCGGCGCAATCTCGCTGTGCGTCGGTCAGTTCTAACGCGTAATCGCCGGCTTGGGTTGACACGGCAGATGGTTCATCATTGTCTTTCAGTCGATTGCCGTTGATATCGAGCCATACCGTTGCGCCTCGCACATACCCATCGATCACTTTCCCAGCCACTTTATGCATGATGATTGGGCTAAAGGTTGCCGTGATACTGCAATTTGCTGTGATGTTCCCCGTACTAAATTGATTGCCGTTAAGTTGGCCGCTACAACCACTGACATTGTCAATGCGAAAGCCATTGTGCGGCGTCACCTGTAGGTTGGCGACATTGCCATGCTCCACCATTATAGTTTGTTGGCTTAATTCTCCACCGATGTTTGCGGAAGCGGTGATGGTGTAGGTATTTAATTTAAAAGTGGCATGTATTGTACAATTACTTTGAATGGCGCGAATTGTATATTGGTTACCTTGCAATTGGCCATTACAACCGTTCACAGTTGCTAAGGAATACCCTGTGGATGGGGTGAACAAAATGTTGGCGGCGTCACTGCTCGTCATGCTTATATTTTTATGTGAACTCGAACCACCGTCACTGCTGGTAATTTGAATGCTAAAGGTCTGAGGCGGCGCTCCTGTTGATTGTGAACCGCCACCACAACCACTAAGTCCACATAATAAGACGAGCGCAATGCTGTGGCATGGCTTAAATAAATAACGTGGCATAGATGAAATCCTTTTCTTCAATATGCGAGATATTGCATATTCCATGTGTTGTTAAATTGAATTGATTATTAAAGCAGCTATGATAGTCGGGCTTCAGTCCCAAGGTATAGATAGAAATGTTTTATTTTTAGCGTTCAATTGCATAAATGCTAATTTAATGATGTAGAGAATAAACAACGCTGCCACACTCGATTGTGATAGCGGCGTTCGTCTTGGGACTTTTGGGTAGATGAAAAAATTAGCTAAGTTTTTTCTGCCAAAACATGGCATTGCCCATGGTTGGATCCAGTTGATAACCTTCAAAGCCAAACTTTAGATAGGCTTGCTTGGCGATATGATTTCCTTCGAGTACTTCCAGCGTTATTTTGCAGCACTGACGTGCTCGGGCGAGCTGTTCAACGGCAGTCAGCAGTTGCTGCGATAACCCTTGTCCACGATAGTGTTGCACTACCACAAAGTCGTGGATATTGAGCACCGCTTGGCAGGCAAAGGTGGAAAAACCTTCGATGCAAATAGCTAATCCGGCAGGCTGCTGATCAACAAATGCCAGAATGGCGGTAACGAATGCACGTTGCTGTAAGGCAGGGATCAGGCCCTGCTTTACATGCTCGGGAAGTTCAGCGCCGCCGCCCATTGCATCCTGGGCATATTCATTTAATAAATACAGCAGCGCGGCGGCATGCTGTGGATTGTTTACATCGGCAATTTGGATCTCAGTTGTCATCTGGTGTACCTGGTGCAGTTCTAGCGGATGCTGACGCTATTATGTCATTGCAGGTAACAAACGGCACTAAAATCCATGGCACCACCATATCTTGTAATCGACTCAAGGCGCACAACGAGGTGGTGCTTCGCTTGGTGTGAGCGCGATAATTTGTCCTTGGGGGCCGGTGGTGACTTGTAGCCATTGGCTTTGTTGCAGTTGTTGCCATTGCTGCGGGGATAGTCCGTGCTGTTGCTGAAAGTGCTCGAGCCACACGGCGGTTAATGCCATGTCGTGAGCGTCACAGCCCGCGAGAAACCAGCCTTCTTGCAACATCATGTCATGCGGTGCCGACTGACGACTGACGACAAGCGACTGGGCTTGATCAGGAGCGACGAGCGGTTGCTCGGCGGTAAAGGTGTGTGATCTGCGTTGCTGTTGATCGTGCTGTAGCGCGTCTGTATCAATGGGCGCTAAATAGAGTTGCTGTAAACGGGCTAAATCTGCGCTAGAGCTGCGATTTGATGCCGCACTGCTTATGCCGCTCTCTAACAGCACCACATCATGGATCTGCACGTGACGCTTGCTTGTGTCATGCTCTGCGTTGGACTGATAGGCTTGTACTTGATAAAAGGCAACGTGGGTGTGTTGATGATGTTGGTATAACAACTGCCAGCCAAATAATACGGCAACGGCAGCCGTGATGCCTTGCATACTCAATCGCCAGTAAGGCCAATTCAGCCATGCGTCAAGACGATGGCGCCAAGGTCGCATTTGCACTGCTGAACTTGGTTGCTCCATGGATGAGGGCGCGAACTGCTTTTGCTGCAATTGTTGCCATAATTGCTGTTTTATATGTGCTGGCATCATCGACTGCTGCCGACTCGCTTGATGCCATTGCGCCAATTGTACATCCAAGGTCGGTGGCGCTATTGCAGCGCTACATTGGTACTGTGTCATAGTGCGCGCCATCCGTTTGGTACGTGGCAACGAATAGGGACGGCGGACAAGTTGCTTCTTCATCGAACATCTCCTAACCGCGATGTTGAGCCGTCGCTTTTACGGATGCGGACATGCTCGGTGTTGAGGTGGAATTGAGCTGACGCGCCAGTGCAGATTTGGCGTAACGTAGCCGACTTTTGACGGTTTCGGGCGTACTTTGCGTAATACTCGCGATATCTTGCAAACTAAAGCCTTCAAGTTGCAGCAACAATGCTTCTTTTTGTACCAGCGGCAGTGCAGCGATAGCCGCGTCTAACACGGCCATCGATTCTGCCTGTTGCAGCATCACGGCCGGATCTGCCGTATCCTCGTGCAGGCATGACGCATCGTGCGTTGCATCCAGAGCTGCATCCTGAGTTGCATCCCGCTCACCATCGTGGCCAAGTTCAGTATATTGCCAGCGACCTTGACGGCGAAACTCATCAATCAAGGCATGGCGCGCTACGGCAAATAGCCATGCTTTGAAGGACTGGTAAGGCGGCATAGCGCTTTGAATTTGCATAAATTGCAGCCAGGTTTGTTGGCTAATATCTTCGGCCAGTTGCGCATTACTTTGCTGGCGTAAAAAGTAATATAGCGCATCAGCATAACGCAAAAATAACTGCTGAAGCGCCGCTGGGCTGCGCTGTTGTTGGTAGCTTTGTGCCAGCTGCTCACTGGCCTCTTCGCCTACCCAGCGTCGCCAATAATGGCTTATATTATTCCAGCCCATAGACGTCCTTAATAGAGTTACTGCGCGTCTAATTTAAAATCCAACTGCACACTGAGGCCTGTTTGCTTGACTGCGCGGCCATCCACCACTGCGGCTTGGTATTTCCACTTGCGTAAGGCTTGGATGGCCGCTTGGTTAAAAATTCGTTTCGGTTTGGCGTCGATCACTGCAATATCGGTGACACTGCCATCGAGGTCAATACTAAATTGCAGCTGTACCCAACCTTCAATTCCCTGGCTGGCGGCGGCGGCTGGATAACGTGCTTCCGTGCGATAGATTGGCCTCACGTCCTGCTGCGCCATCGCGTTGTTGGTGACATCGGCGATGGGCTCAGTCGGCATAGTTGTTAAGGCAGGCATGGGGTTGTGAATCATCGTTTTCACAGTTTCAACCACAGGGATCGCAATATCACCACGTGGCACCGTCGCCGGTGGTGGTGGTGGGGCGGGCGGGTGACGTCGAGTGATGGTGTTGGCGGGTGGTGGTAAACTATGAATAATATCAATAGGTTCACTGTAATTTGTTGTGGCTGTCGTGGGGTGTGAGCTATGCAGCAGGGCGGCCATGCCTGCAAACAAGGCAAGACAAATCAGTGCAGCTAGGCCAAATTGGCTAAGCCATTTCCATGACGATGTGTTTATCGCCATAAGTCTTGTTGGCAATAGATGACTCGCCACGCTGTGACTGGTCATACTGTGATTTACCATGCTATGGCTCGCCGTCGCCCGCTGCGCGCAAAAACGCCCTAAACGTTGGATTATGTTTATTTTATTCGCATGTCTTCTATTCATTGCCGACCTCGCTTTCAAACCTGATGACCTACATCCATTCTCGATGCGCCTTGGTATATCTGGGCAACATCACCCATCGGATACAGTCAGTGACTGTTATGATGAAGACGTTTGGCAACGGCAAAAGGGGTTAACGCTGGGCAAATTTTTTTTGCCGCAGAGGGAGTGCCTGCGGATTAAGTTCACATTGTTGTCGTGTTGTCGTGTTGTCTTGTTGACGGCTTGGTTTAATATCCTTTTGGTGTTAGCCGTTGCTTGGTGATTTTAATAATGTTTATACCTGTTGTGGCTGCTCCGCTTGGCAACGCTTTCGTCAACTAGGGAGTGGATGCGTGGAATGCGTCATGAAGAAATAAAGTACGTTTTCGATGAAATAGCCGCGAGTGCGACTATTCGCGTTTAACTCTGAGATAGGAATGCTGCTTATTCGCTGCGGCCTTGCGCGGTCCAGAAATGCCATTCGCCAATTTCTTCGCCGTTGTCAAAATAACCTTGGGCGGCAAGTTGGCCATTGGGGTGATAATCGCGCCAGAGGCCATGTTGTTTACCATCGACGTAAAAGCCTTCAGCCGCTAAGGTGCCATTGGGGTAGAACTCTTGGTAAAAACCATGTTGCACCCAGTCATTGCGCGCAGGGCATTGTTTTTGTTCAAATCGAAAACGAAGTTGGCCGTTGTCATAACAAACTTCGGTCAGGCTCTGCTGCTCCTGAGAGGATACTGCCAGCGGATCTGTGCTGTTCGGCATAGCTGCGGTAACGCTTTGGATCTGCATTGGATGTCCTTGTAAAAAAAATCCTTGAGGCAAAACATCATTCATGACGGTTTGTCATCATAAACACGGCGACTGTGACCTGTGGTGTCCGGTACCGCCGCGTGCCGCCACGCAATGACAATCTACGCTGTACAGTGTGACCACATTTCACAAAAAAATCAAACAAAAGTAAATTAAATGATATTTTTTTTGAGGTGAGTGATTTATGCCATCACGCTGGCGACGCTGTAGGAATGGCAAAGAATGCAGGCCTTTTAAACAGTGTAAGTAAGTTGGTTGAAGCTTTTTTGTTTTCAAGTTAGTTACATGTGTGGCGAGCATGGCCATCTGGTATGGGATTTCTAACGCGGGCGGGTTAACATAGTGGCCGTAGTGAAAAGCTTTGTTTTGTAGTCAAATGTGCCTGCCATAACAACAATACGCACAGGCGGCTTTACAGCGCTTAAGCGTCTCACGTAGTCTACTGAGGTCGGATCAGTGATTGCAATGGAGGCTGCTATGCAGCGCGAACAACTTTTACCTTTTATCGCCAGCGTGTTTGATCAAATGCCGTTTAATCGGCTGATTGGCCTGCAAGTGACCGACTTTACGCCAGAGCGGGCGGAAGTTTGTTTTGATTTTAAACCAGATTTAGTGGGTAATCCGGTCCAGCAAATTTTACATGGTGGTGTGATCGCCACGGTATTGGATGTGGTCGGCGGCTTGATGGCGGTGGCCAGTGCGCTGGGGCGGATAGACACGCTTGAGATGGATAATTTAGCGCAGCACTTGGGCAAAATGAGCACTATTGATATGCGTAGCGATTACTTACGACCCGGCCGAGGCACCCGTTTCACCGCCAGTGCAACCGTCATTCGCGCCGGCAATAAGGTCTGCGTGTGTCGGATGGAGCTGCATAACGAAGCAGGCGTACATATTGCATTAGGTACAGGGACTTATCTTGTCGGCTGATTTGCGTTAAACTTCGCGCCGAGATCAAGGTCAGCGCCGCTGGCCTATCTAGGCTGTGGAACTGCTATGTCCTTGACGCGCGAACAAAAGCTGGGTGGCGCTTTCGCCCTCAGTGCCTATACCCTATGGGGCGTTGCCCCGCTGTATTTTAAGCAGCTCGATTTTATTCCTGCCATCGAAATTCTGTTACACCGCATTGTGTGGTCTTTTGTATTGTTGGCGCTAATTTTAACCGCCATTCGGCAATGGCCCAAAGTGATGGCGTTTTTACGCCAACCCAAAATGCTGTTGATGTTATTCGGTACAGGCGTGCTGCTGGCCGGCAATTGGGGATTGTTTATCTGGGCTGTCAATAATCAGCACATGTTAGATGCGAGCTTAGGGTATTACATCAATCCATTGTTAAATGTGATGCTTGGCATGCTGTTTTTAGGTGAACGGTTGCGTCCGCTGCAATGGCTCGCGGTGGTGCTGGCCAGCGGTGGCGTGTTACTCCAATTGTGGCATTTTGGCTCGTTACCATGGATTGCGCTGGTTTTGGCGGGTAGTTTTGCCTTGTACGGTTTATTTCGGAAAAAAATTGCAGTGGATGCCATCAGCGGGTTATTTATCGAAGCCCTGCTACTAACCCCGTTTGCATTGTTGTACTGGATTTGGTTTGCCGATAGTGCTTACGCCAATTTGCTGGGCAATAGTTTGTCACTGGATTTGATGCTAATGGCGGCGGGTCTGGTCACGACCATTCCGCTGCTTTGTTTTATCGCAGCGGCACGGCGGTTGCAGCTATCGACCATGGGGTTTTTCCAGTATATCGGCCCTAGTTTTATGTTTGGGTTTGGCGTTTGGTTATATGGCGAAGTCCTAGATCCGGCCAAGTTGATTACCTTTGTGTTTATTTGGACGGCGCTGCTGATTTATAGCGCGGATGCGCTATGGCAGCAGTTACGGCCGAAAGCCGCGCCTGAGCTCAGTTCCACTTAAGCGGAACTTCAACTCAACCCACGTATTTAACGTACGACTAAGGAGTACATAATGACAGATACATCCTATCGTTTGGCTAATTTGTATATCGCGGTGGAGTTATCTGATAGCGACGAATCACTGGCAAATATTGCCCAGCAGTGTGGTTATGATGTGATGCATCCGGCCGTGGTGGATGTCGCCGAGCCTGCAACAGCACTGTGGCATGAACAACCTTGTCTTTGTGTCCGTTTGACGCTATCGAGTTCAGCCTTAGCGCTCGCTTCCGCTATGCCTGATGTATCGACCCTCACGTGCCGCTTGTCACACCCAGCGATTGCCAGTTACCAAGTGTTGGCATTGTCAGAGCTAGGCTGAGAGATATCCTATCTGTGCCCCCTGTGTGGGGGCTGTTCAATACGCCCATACCGGCGAACGCCTTTGTCCATCCTTGCTGTTAAATCATCGTCCTTCAAACGTGCAGCCTTCATCACCTGCTGCTTCTATCACCTGCAGCTACTATAAACGGTAGCCTTCATTCACCGCATTCGTCACCTATGACCGTCATTTCGCGCTGCTGCCAGCGGTGCCGGCAATCAACCTATCTAGGCATGTAGGTCACAGCTTTTGAGGGCTGAGATGCTGTCGCTCCTCGGTTTTTATTTGTGTAACTAGAAATTTTCAAATCTTTACATTCGTTAGCGAAACGCTTTGGGTGATGCCTAGTCACGGCGGTCATATACGTAAAAATCGTTATCCTCTGGGGGGTATCAAAGCTGGAGCTATGGTTATCCACAGTTTTTATTGTTTTTACACACAACTTCTTAGTTTTCAAACTCACAGTTTATCCACAGTGTTAGCTTTATTGAGTTTTTCCACCATTTTCATGACAAATCTTAAATAAAAGTCTTGGTAAAAACGCTGAAAAATCAGTATTTTTTTGCCATTTATTGAATAAAATTCGACAAAAAAAATAGCTTCATTGACTTAAAGTTGACCAATAAAATACAATCGCGGCAAAACATATATAAATCATTTTTATATTTCTCTTTTGTAGATTCATTTGCGGACTTTTTAATCTATGGACTGTCGTCGTTTGCCTGGCCGGGTTTGGCATTTTTTTGTTGCTGCGTTTGTGGTGTTTTCTTCACAATTGCTAACGATAACCCCGGTGCAAGCGGCCGATGTCGCGATAGACATCACGGCAACTGCGCCTATTCGTGACAGCAACGATTGGTCATTCCGCATCAACATCGCCGACTGTTCGCAGTTATCCTATCTCGAGAGCAAAGCGCCGACGCCCACGCGGTTGAGCGTGAGTTATTTGGAAAATACCCGCAATGGCTGTTACGCCAGCTTTAATTGGCAACCGGCATGGGGCTCACCTGCAGTAACCTTGGTTTGGAATGACGGTCAACAACAAGATTACAGCGAGGTTTTTACTGCGGAGACGCAAGCGCCTGAGTTAGAGCTGGGCGCGATCAGTGTGGCCACCCAAGGTGATACCCAGCAATTGCAGCTGCAAATTCAGGCTCGTGATAATCACGATTTGGCCTATGTCGCCGTCGATGTCACAGGGATTTTAGCCTCATCGCTTAAACTGGCCGGCGGTGTGGTGGAACAAGCGAAAAAAGATGCGTTTGTGCAAACCGGGCGCCACATTCGGTTATACCCAGCTCATGATCAACAAGAGCAATTTACCCTCAGTGTACCTTTTAATCGCGCCATCAGTACGGCGCAAGCGGCGCGTGATGGTTTACTACTGATTAGCGCCTATGCCATTGATGCCTCGGGTAACCGCGTTGATATTTCGACGGTGGAAAATACCGGTGAAGATATTCAAGAATCGGCGCTGAACTGGAAAGTCACACCGCAGCAAATTACCTTTAATGATGTTTTGCAATCGGTAAGTTTATTGCCAACCATTACCTATGAATTCCGCGGCGAGCAAGTGGTGGCAGGGGAAGGTCGTGGTGTGACCTATCGTTCTTCCCATCCTGATTTGGTTAAAGTGAATGAAGCTGGTGAAGTTTATTTAAGCCCCGAGATCACCAATTTATCCGCCACTATTTATTTAAGTTACTTTGGTCTGCCAGAGTTAGCCGTGCCGATTGAGGTGGATTTAACGAAGAAAATCCGCAGTCTACGCTTTGCTGGCGATGGGCATTTGAGCTTGCCGGCGCTCAACACAGATGTGGAATTGCCTGCGTTAGAAGCCGTGTTCGATGATGGTTCTGCGACAGAACTCGCCGCACGATACCCGGTTCGATTGCGATTGCCAGATGCGGCTGCTGGGATCTTGCAGCTGGGTAATAATCAAATCCGCTCCAGACTCGCCATTGCGCGAGCTTCGCCGTTTTTAGTGTCGGCCGAATTAATTCAAGCTCCGGATGTTCAAGGGCAGTTGGCGGTAAGCGCAGTCGATGCATTGCCTGCGGTCACGATGGAAGTGCCATCGCAAATTACGCCAGAGTCGGTGCTAAAACCCAAGTTTACCGTCAGTGATGACGTCGCTATTAATAAATTAGAGGTGTTTGTCAATGGTTTAGCGTTGGCCACACTGCACACCGCACCTTATACCGTGGAGTTGCCGGTTAGCAGCGAAATGCTTGGGCAAACCTTGCAGTTAAGCGCGTTTGCCACCGACTCGGCAGGGCAGCGCTCAGAAATCGTGCGTGCCGATGTGAAAGTGGTCGCGACCGACAATGTCACCTTTCCCGCCTATACCTTTGAATTCCCGCGAGAAAATCAGCGGTTTGTCAGCGGTAGTCCGATAACCTACCAAGTGGCCATTTACCTTGGCATATTGGATAAGTCGGTCAATTTATTGCAATCGCCGATCACCAAAGCGGCCTTTTATTTAGATGGCGAATTGGTGGGCGATACCAATTTACCCAGTTTTGAAGTGCGGGAAAAACAAACCGCCGATGGTAAAATCAAAGAGATGTATCAGTTGTGGCAGGTGCGCGCGTCAGTGCCTAAAGTGGCCACTAACGATGCCGCTCGCGCCGTTTATGCCAAATTATCCATCGGCAATAGCCTGCAAAATAGCCCCTCGCGACTGATTCGCATTTTGCAAAACAAAGCGCCAACCCTGTTGGTACTGACGCCGAAAAACAATCAAGACGTGGTGGCAGGGCAACCATTCGCGGTTGATTTAGTGGTGAGTGACGACACCTTATTAGCGGGTACCGAAGTCACGGCGACGCTGGCGGGGGAGCAGGTATATCGGCAACGGTTATTTGATAGCGCCGCCGCCGAAGTATCTGCACTGGATTTACAAAGCAAAACACTGAACTTTACCGCAACTGTTGCAGCCGACAAACTCGGTAGCGCTGTGCCATTGGTGATCTCGGTGAAAGACTTTCACAACGACGTAACCACCTTAGATCCGATCCGTTTGGCAGTAAAACAAGACCAAGCACCGACCGTGGCCATTACCGCACCGACCATGGGCAGCAACTGGGTCGCTGGCTTACCGATTGAGGTGGTGGCGCGCGCCAGTGATGATGTGGCCGTGGCCAAAGTTGAATTTTTTGCCAATGGCCAGTTGGTGGCCACGGATACAGTGCCGCCTTATCAATTTGCGTATCAAACGCCGGCGGTGATTGAGCAGGCGCAACCCCTCAATTTACAAGCCAAAGCCTACGATAGCGCAGGTCAAACCGCGCTGAGCCAGCAGGTCGATGTCAACATTACCCAAGATGAGCAGCCGCCGGTGGTGCAATTTGTTGCACCTACAGTGAATGGGCAAATGGGCGAACGCGCCATCGCGAATGTGATTGAAAACAGTCAACTGGCAGTCAAAGTCAGTGGTTATGACAATGTCGGGGCGGTGAGCTTTACCCTGACGGGATTGCGCAAAGAAGGCAATATTTATCGTTTAACCGGCAATAGCAGTGATGTACTGACCGAAGCCGATGTGCCGCTGCAGCAAATCCCAAATGCTGGTAATGCCTATTCGGTGGTGCTGATCGCGCAAGTCCCGGCTTACCGGCATGTACAACCGGGGGCTGATATTTATCCGCTGGCGATCACCGTGCAAGACAAACGCGGCAACCGCAGCAAGGACGAGCGATTGATTGCGGTCAATGCCGATGAAAAACCGAGCGTGATCGAGGTCCGCAGCAGTCGTCAGCAATACCAGGCGGATGACACCATCAAAGCTAGCGTGTTTGCGCACGATGATTTGCAAGTAGCCGCGATTGAATTAGCGCTGAGCAACGCGCAAGGGCAAGTGCTGTGGCAACACCGCGTTGATCAACAAAACGGACTGGTACCAGATAGCAAAACTGCTGGACAGTTTAGTGTGGATTTAGCGGCGCTGCGCATGGCCAATCAGACCCAGCCACTCACGCTCACAGCGACGGCCATCGACAGTTTAGGTCAGCGCTCGGATGTCAAAACCAGTGCGCTGCAGGTGATGGGCGATCAAGAGCAGCCACTGTTATCATTATTAGCACCACTGCAAGGTGAGCAGCTGATCGTCGGACACAGCTACGAGATCCAGTGGTCAGTAAAAGACAGCAGCCAGCTCAGTACCGTCGCCGTGTTACTCAATAACCAGCCTATTGCGATTAATGCCGTAAATGGCAATAGTGTCAGTGGCAAATATAGCTACCAACATCGCGACAATAGCCCGCTACAAATCACCATTAAAGCGCAAGATAAATGGGGCAATCAGGCCGAGCAGCGCTCCAGTTTTACCAGTAAAGCGGCCACAGCCCCAGTCCCCACCATTCTGACGCCAGCGGCCAGCACCGCCTTGCAAGAAGGGGAAAGCTTTACGGTTGATATCGCAGTGCAAAGTGAAGCCAGTATTCGCACGCTTCGTTATGACATTTTGCTGGCACAAAACGTGGTGGCGTCAGTGGTTCAAACACCAAAAGCGGCCGCCCCAGATAGCCCAGCCGGCAATCGTTTTAGCGCCACTTTGCGCTTACCAAATGTGCCCAATGGCCAACAACCTCAATTGCAAGTCACGGCGATTGATCAGTATGGCAATGCGGGCAGTAGCAGCATCGAGCTGGTGGTGGTCGAGGATCATAATGCGCCCACGTTGCAACTGCAGCAGCCAAAACAAGCCTTACGGCTAGATTATGGCCAAACCATCAGTGTCAGTGCGGAAGCGTCTGATGATGTATTTGTGCGTGGATTTGTGCCGTTTTTAATCGATGAGCTGGGCAATAAACAACAGCTGACCTGGAAAAACCAGGTATTAAAACAGCAGCTGAAAAAAGTTGAAGTGCCAAATCCAACCACCATTGGCACCACCATAGTGCGTGAGATTTATACGCTGCAGGTCAGCGGTGAATTGCAGTTGCCGATAACCAGTTGGCAAGCCCATGATCGCGAACTGAGTTTTGTGCTGCGCGCGGAAGATGAAGGCGTCAATGTCGCGGATTCCGAACCGATCGCCGTGACCTTGGTTGCCGATAAAACGGCGCCACAAATCACAGTTGCTTCCCCGCTGAGTCAGTTGGTCGAACGGCAAAAAGTGCCAATTTCACTGACCATCACGGACAATGTGGCGGTATCGCGTTACCGCATTTCGTGGCAACGTACCCCTGCGAGTGTCATCGCAGAACAAACCGGCCTGCAAAACGGCCAAGTGATGGTGGCACCAACAGATGCCGCATCGCCACTGTGGATCGATGTGGCGCAATTGCCCGACAGCGCGGATCGTAAATATTTTATAGTGGTTGAAGCCTGGGATATCAATGGCAACCGCGCGCAGCATGTGGCGGAATTTACCGTGCTGCCGGATCAAGCGCCGAAATTAACCCTGCTCGATAGCCTACCGACCAACAACGTCAGTGCGGGCCTGCAGGCATTCCGATTTGCCGTTGAGGATGATTTTGTTACCCAGACTGAACCTGTGCGAGCGGTTGCGCTGAGCAGTACGTTATCGGATTGGGCGTCACGGCAAGCGGTGCTGAAACAGCCTGAAAGCACCGATGCGCCAGTGTCCGTGTCCTTGGATTATACCCATGGTGACGATTGGCAATTATTGGCGGATAACAAGCCGTTATATCAAGTTCGCAGTGGTCGTTTGACGGCCTTTGCCCACAACGGCTTAACGGCGCGGACTCGGTTTAGTTTTACCGGCATTTCGAGCAACTATCAGCTGCGTTTACGCTGGTTAAATCAAATGCAGTGTCCTGCGCAGCCACAGGACAAAACGGTCGCGTTGCAAGATATGCCGGCGCTTGCCAGCGTGGTTGGGCCACATGCCAGTGAAGTGGTGATCGATTTGGTGGATCAGCAGGGGCAACCCCATCCGACGCTGCGACAATTAGTGATAGCGCTTGGCAATCAAGCGAATATTCGCAGTATTGCCGATGGCTTTGAAAACAAAACACTGCGCTCGGCAGAGCTGCGGTTACGGCTTGGCTTGACGGATGATAAATTGGTGGCGCAGCAGCCTGATGCTATCGCGTGGCTGGCACTCAGTCCGAGTTTGACCCTCACTGGCGATAACCGTCAACGTGGTTATGGCTTACTTGATGATATTGTCTCGGTGCCGCGTGGGGTCGGGCAGTTGTCCGTGTATGCAGCTGCGATGGATCGCAATCAAACTGAGGTTGCGTTAGGTGCAGCGACGCTGCAGTTACCGCTGCAAGCCGATCAGCAAGCGCCAGTGTTAACCATTGCCGAACCGCTAAATTCTGCCCGGGTTAAACCAGGCCAGCGTTTATTGCTAAAGAGTCAGTTGTCAGAAAACTCCGGTTACTTGGCCTCGCTGGCACTGAAGCTGAATGATGCCGATACCAGCCAGCTGGGTCTGTCGTATTTTGCCCAAGCCCAGCAGCAATTTGTCACCTTACCTGCTACGTTGGCGCCAGGCAGTTCACTGGATCTGTGGTTAAAAGCGCAAGATCACAGTGGTTTGTTCAGTGAGCAGCGGTTAGCGCTGCCGGTCGATGCCAACCTGAAACCGCAATTGCATCTGGCGAAATTCAGTGCGCATCGCACTATTACTGACGTGGCTCGTTTGAGCTATGGCGAATTTTGGGTGCGCAGCGGGGCAGATTTCCAAACCTTGTTCCCATTATTTGATGATGTTGGCTTGGCGCAATTTAGTATTGTGCGTCTGGTCGCCGATGGCCGTCGCGAAGAAGTGTTCCGGCAGCAATTTGCCGTCAACTGTGATCAACCGTTTGTCACACAGCATGATGCGGCAGCGACCATTCGCTTTAACCATAACAGCAGTCAAGAATACGAAGCGGTGGTGGTTGATACCTTAGGGCAAGCGGCGGCGGTTCGCTTTATTGTGCATCCACTATCCAATGTGGTGCCAGGTGTGCGCATCATGAGCCCCGCTGAGCAACAGTACATTGCGTCGGGCAGTTTTAACTTAAAAGCACGGCTATTGCTGGTCGATGATCGTCCCATCACACAGCAACCAGAACTATTTGCTGATGGCGTTAAGTTAACGGTGTTAAGTGCGCGCGATACCGACAGTCAATTCCGCGCCGGTGACAAACAGTTCCTTGATCAGATTTATGATGAATTTGAGCGCCGTTATGGCAGCGATGTCGCGGGTGAATTTGCGTCATTGCAGAGCCCGCATGTCAAGATTGTGGAAGTGGACCTGCAAATTCCAACCACAGTGATCAAGGCCAATCAGCAGGTCAAATTAACCGCTGAATACACTGATACCGAGCAGGCCCTTGGTAGTGATGCGATCCACTTTATTGGCGCCGCGGATGAAATCAAACCGCAAGTGGCGCTGCTTTCACCAAACGCCAGCGCCTTGCTGACCGAAGCGGCCGATATTGATGTGAATTTCCGTGCCTTTGATAACGTCAAAGTAGAGCGGATCCGCGTGTATCAAACCTTTGGTGTCCGCACGGCGCAGGGCTATCGTAAGCTGCCTTATACCGATGCCATCAAGCAAATTGATGCTATTCCAGCCCGTGATTTTGAAGCGGTCACCCAACAAAATATCGATACGCCACTTTACCAACATGGCATGACAGTGCCGCGGTTGGCCGAATTATATGCGCTATTCCCTGAGGTAACTCACCCTGAAAATCTGCAATTTGATGTCTGGCTCAGTGTGGAGGCCAGCGATTTATCCGGCAACACCCAGCGCATCGAACAAGCCTTCCGCGTTAAGGTGGATGAGCGGCCGGTGGTGGATATTGTGGCGCCACAACCGCTGCAAAAAGTCGTCGCCAATGGCCGCTTAAAGATTGATGTAAATGCCTTTGATGATGTGGGCTTGGACTCGGTACGTGCAACCTTAAAACGTGGCAATACCGTATTGGCGACCCGTCGTTTAACCACTGGGCCTTATACCTATTTATTTGATTTACCTGAAATCGTTGAAGAACCAGCGTTAAACCAGTTGCAGGTGACGGTGGAAGCGTTGGACCGCTATGGTGCGCGTTATAACGATCCTGACAAACATCTCGCCAGCGAAACCGTGACCGTGCAATTGGTTGGTGATGAAGCGCCGGTCGTGGCGATCAGCACCCCAGTTGAAGGGGCAAGCAGCATCGAAGGGCAATTGTTATTTGTGCAGGTCAATGCGCAAGATGATATCGGTATTGCCTCAGTGAATTTGCAAATCGATGGTTTGATCACAGGCCCGCGGACCTTAAGTGATGCGAAATGGCCGTATGAATTTTTAGTCAAACTCCCCTATGGCCAAGCGCCACGCGATATTCGTTTACAAGCCAGCGCCACCGAGATGCGTTATCAAGGCCAGGCACGAGTGGCGACCACCAGCGCAATTCGCGTCAGTGTCGCGGCCGATAAACAAGCACCTGAGCTGAGCATTAACCAGCCACAGACCGGTGCCACTGTGACGGAGATGGGGACGCTGCCGTATTACCTCAATGTGGTGGATAACGTTGAGGTTGGGGTGGTGCGTGTCAGTTTAGTGGCCGATTTAAACCAAGACGGCCAGTTTAATAGCAGCACCGAGCGGTTGAGCGAACAAAGTTTGCTGACCCCGCCATACCATGGCGCTATGGCGCTGCGTAGTTTTGCCCAGTTGGGCCTCGCCGCCGATGTGACGCAGTTGCCATTACAGTTGCAGGTGCAGGCCTCAGATGGGGCGGGGAATCGCAGTACACAGCAAGTGAGCCTGAGTATGCGCCGTAACAGCCTACCAACGGTGGATCGTATTCAATTGCTGGATGCGCAGGGCATGGCATTGCCACAGCCCAATGCTGTGACGGTAGGTCGTCGTTTTACCACTGTGGTGAATGCGTCCGATTTGGAAAAAGGCGTTGATAAAGTTCAGCTGTACCGCGCGATTGATCCCGCCAATGATGCCAGCTATCAGCTGGTGGGCGAAGATAGCAGTGCGCCCTTTAATTTCACCCAAGACAGCCAAGGGCTCAGTGTGGGTAGTCGTTTATCCTACAAAGCCGTGGCCGTCGATGTGGATGGTTTTGCCTCGCCGATGTCCAGTGCCACCAGTTTTGAGGTGCTGGCCGATAAAGCGCCAACCGCTAAAATTCTGCAACCCAGCCATAGCCAAAGCTATGTGGTGCAAGGTCAAGAATTGCCACTGATGATCGAAGTAACTGATGATCTGGGGATAGAGGGCATTGCGCGGGTGGAAGTGCTGGTGAATGATCGTTTATACCGCACCTTAAACCGCAATGACGCCGGCGCTGATGGGCAGTTGGGTGTTAATAACGTATTTAAAACCACCATCTTGGCACCCGAGGCGGCCAGTGGTTTTGTGATTCAGGCGGTTGCTTATGACAAACTCAATCAAGCTGGGGCGTCCCTGCCGATCCATGTGGGTGTGGTCAAAGACACCATTGCGCCCAAGGTGGTGCATATATTACCGGTGGATGGCGCAATTTTACCGGCCGGCGAAACAGTCGTCGCGGCCGTCACCCTTCAAGATATCGGTGCTGTGACGGAGCGACGCGTCAGCCAGCAATGGATCCGTGAATATCAAGACAGTGCCGGTGTGTGGCAAACCCTCGCCAGCACAGAGCGGCAACTGGCCTACAACGATGCTGCCGGTAAAGCGCATGGTTTGCCGGGCAGTGATCCAAGTAAACATACCTATCAATATTTTGCCACCGTCAGCGATGGCAATGTGTTAACCCGCGCCATGCGGCCAAACGAGCGGGTGCGGATTGTCACCACGATCACCACGGCCGGTCATACCGTACCGCATGAAACCAAACACGAAGTTGCCTACGGCATTCGTGAACAGCGCTTCTTTAAAGCCACCGATAATGGGGCTATTGGCAACGAACCGACGCCAGAAGACGCTGCCAAACAGATTTACTACAGTAATTTGGCGCAATACCGCCAAGCCGATCGTCAGCAAAGTTTAGTCGCCAGTTGGTCAACCCAGCCGGTGTTCCATGGTGATGCGTTATTAGGGCAGGGCATCGAAAGCCGCGTGCGGCCTTTCACCGGCTTATTCTTGGCTGACTTCTTTGATGCCGATGAGCCCACGCAGGATAAACAGCGCTTTATTTTCTCACCGTTAACCAATGGCAGCGCTGAGATTTTCAGTGGCACCATCGCCGCCTTAACCGCCAGTGATGGTTTGATCTTGGCGGCCAAATCGGCCGATCAGTGCGCATCCTGCGATGAAAGCAGTGCTTTTGTTAGCCAACTGCAGCGCGAAATCGCTGAATTCCCAGACACCGGTGCGACTTATGTGAATCAAAGTGCGGAGCTGTTGATTTTTAATAAACGCAATGCCGATGAACAATTTGGCTTGCCGTATGTGTTGGCTGGCCAGTTGGATCTGCCGTTTGCCGCCACTTATGCGGTGGCGCAATCTGGCCAATTGGCCTTGGTTGCCAATGGTGCCGGTGGGGTGCGTTTAATCAATATCAATGACATCACCGCGCCTTATGCCGTCGGCGCTATTAAACCGGAAGGTTTTGCCCGTGATGTGGCGGTGAAGGATCAATTTGCCTATATCGCAGCGCAGCAGCAAGGCTTGGTGGTGATTGATTTGGCGACGCCGAGTTTAACGCCTGTGGCTGTGGTCGATACCACCGGCAACGCTAATCGTATTTTCATTGATGGCAATACGTTGTACCTCACTGATATCGCCGCGTGGCAAGGGGCGGGCGCACTGCATTTGATTGATATTACCGATCCACGCCAGCCTGTGCTGCAAAAGACCATTATGCTGACAGCGGCGCGGGCGGATTGGCGCAATGCTGGGGCGATAGATGTGGAAGTCATTGGGCATAAAGCCTATGTTTCGACCTATTTTATTGACCAAGAAGCGCAGCCGAGCCAAGGTATTGTGGAAATCATCGATTTGGCACAGTACCAGCAAATCGACCAGCGGTTGCTGGACCATTCTGTGCCGGTGATCACGCATCCGCAGGCCAGTGTGCAAGATAAGGTGGCCACCGATATCGACTTCGCCTTAGGTCGGATGCAAGTGGCTGCGGGGCAACGCGGCATTATCGAGGTTGATTTCCCAACACTCAGCGTCATTGGGCATGAACCGCGACGCGATCAGCGTGATGTTGTGACCGATCGCATTCGGTTAGAGCTATCGGCGCCGCTGGTGGCGGATACCGCCTTGGCCAATTTTGTCCGAGTGAATTTAGGTCATCCCACCATTGGTCAAGATTTAACTGCATGGTTTAGTTGGCGATTTGCCTTAAATCCAGACGGCAGTACCAACCTTCGTATTATTGAAGGCCAGCTGCAGCAGGGCAAAGTGTTGCCCAAGGCCAGTACGTTATTTGTGGAAGTGGCGGCGCAGTTACCGGCTTTAACCGGTTATCCCTTAGCCCAGCCGTACCTATTTAGTTTCACCACGGCGCTCGATCCAGCCACGGTCACGCCGGAATTTATCGCCATAGCGCCACGCAGCGGCGGTATTGCCGGTGGCACCCGATTGGCCATTCAAGGCCGCCATTTTACTGCACAAACGGATATTCAGTTGGCGGGGCAAAAACTTCGGATCCAGCAGTTGGTGGAGGCCAGTGCCGAGCAGCCGTATCAGACCATGTACGTCGACACCCTGCCAAGTTATGCCGGTCCCGCCACCTTAACCCTGACCAATAGCGGGGCCGAGCCTCGGCATGTGGTGGGGGCTTTTACCTTTGTTGACGAGTTAACCTTATCGCATGTCACGCCGGCGGTAGTGCGCAGCGCCCAGCGTGGCGCCAATGATGTAGTGGAGTTGGTGGGGCAGGGCTTTAACCCTGACATGACCCTTAGATTTAGTCGCCATGATGGTAGCGGCAATACGGTGAGCTATCGCATTGATCACGATCAAGCGCGTTTATTAAGCGCCGAGCGCATTCAACTGCGAGTGCCTGATTTTGGCAGTGATTTCCGTGGCTTTGTGGATATTGAGGTCAGTGATCAGCGCAAACGCTTTGCACGGCTTAGCCAAGCACTGTTCTATGGTGCGCTGAGTATCGATCGCCGTATTCATACCAAGGCACCGCTGAGCAAAACGCAAATTGACGATTACAACCAAGGTAAAGCCACCAACTACTTGGATCCGATGTTATTGCCGCCAGGCTTGATTGTCGGTACCCAGCACGATAGCGATTTAGGGCTATTGTATGTGCTTGGACGCGGAGTGAATGATAAGGATGTGTTACCGCCAGGTGCGGTGGTGGATCCGAAGTATGTCGAGCGTTATTACGCGCCAGCATGGTTATCCTTGGTGCATTATGATGCCGCCAATATCGGCCAAGCTGCGCCTATGCATGGCCTTGGCTATTATGATTTCCCGCAAACGCTCACTCCGGTAGCGCTACAATTGCTACCGCAACATCTGTATGTGTCGGTGCAAGGGCGTGATTTCCCGTATGTGGAATTACCGTACGAACGCGATGCGCGGTTATTGGTCTTTGATCGCGTACAACAATTGCCACAAGGCAATAACCCTGATCAAAACCGCAGTATTTTAAACAGTGTGCCACTGCCAACGGCACAGGCGCCGCACTTATTTGCGCAGCAAGATCAGCTGCTGGTCGCGGCAACATCGACGGAGTTGTTGGTATTTGATATCAGTAAGCCAACACAGCCACAGCTGAGTCATCGTATCAGTCAGCTGCGGTGGAATGGCGTGGCGTATAACCTCCGTATTGAAAAACTACAATTTGTCGGCACGCGCTTAAGCGTGATCGGTGAGTTTTCGCAAGGGTATGACCGTCGTCAAGGTGAGCTGTTGCTCGATGTCAGCCAGCCACAATGGCAGGCGATTGCCTTTAATCCATTAAGGTTACCGGCCATGATGCCTGCCACGGCGAATGGTCTCTTTGCTTATGATCTTTATGATCAGCAACAAAGCCTGAGCTTATGGCGCCGCTTAGCCAATGGCAGCCTCAGCCTTGATAAATCCTATCAGGCGTTTGGTTTTAATTTACCAGGCCGTTTCATGGCGCAAACCGCCTCGGCCAGCGTTGCGGTCCAGCTACACACCGAATATGAAGGTCAGGATCCTAAAATTTCCTATCTGACCTTATTTGACCGTACAGCTCCGCAGCGCTTACCGATCATTGATATGACAGTGGCGTGCCAGAGTTGCCGCTGGTTTAGTGGCGATCTTAGCGATGAGAGTATGTTCTATAGTGTGCAAGGTGCGCGCGAGCCCGATCAATTGGTGCTAGCTGATACGCGCTTGCTGGATCTAAAACACAGCAGCCCAAGTGCACAGCATCCGGCATGGCCGCTGGATCAACCCCTGCAATTGACCTTTACCAAGCCATTGCCACTGACGGCAGACACAGCGGCTGAGTTCTTAGCCCGTTATATCCGTCTGGTGCGCAATGATGGCAGTGCCCAAGGTGAAACTGTGGCGGTACAGCTGCAATGGGATGCCGCGCAACCGACGCAGGTGGTGATAGTACCGACACAGCCGTTACAGCCAACACAAGGCTATGAGCTGCGCTTATCACAACAAGCACTAAGTCGCCGAACCCAAGGTTTGTTGGATTATGTACTGCCATTTACCAGCGCCAATGGTGCCGGTGAGGTGGCTCGTCTGTTATCCGTAACACCGCATCATGTCAGTATTTTTGGCGATGAAGTTGAGCTGACGCTGAGCGCCGAACTGCAAAACCCGCAATTTAGTGTCGGTGGTAAAGCCGCCAAGCTACTGAGTCAGAGTGGCACTAGCGTACGCATCCAAGTGCCAAGCCATGACACCGGCTTAGCCAGTTTGCAAGTGCGTGATGCACGAGGCTGGCACATCGAGATGGCGGGTGCCGTGCAGTATGTGGCGCCCTTTAAAGTCTTAGCGATTACCCCGGCGGTGGGCAGCGTGGCCGGCGGTACTTTGGTGCAAATTAAAGGCCAAGGTTTTGCGGCAAGTCGCGAAGGTCTTCGAATTCATTTTGGCGAGGCAGAAGCGGATCCACAGCATATTCGAGTATTGGATACGCAAACCATCGAATTGCAAACACCGGCCGGTCAGCTAGGCACGGTGGATGTCACATTGCGCTATGACGATGGGCGGCAACAGCAACTGCGGCAGGCTTACGAATATCGCATGCCGGGTAATTTTGCGCTCGATGCTGATGGCGTGGTGTATGACCAATATTTAGATCCAAGTGGTAACTTCCTGTTTGAAGCGGCGGGGACCGCGGGCGTCTTGGTGTATGACTTAAGTAAAGCCCAGCAGGGACGTGCCGCCTTGGTGACGCAAGTCGCGTTACCGAGCGGTTTTGCTGCACTGGGTGTGGTTGGCTATTTTGCCAATGGCTTGGATCGAATTTTTGTCAGCGCGGCGAAATTAGACGCAAGCGGTGAGCCGGAAGCAGGCTCGGGGACTGTGTTGGTATATGCCTTTGATAGCTATGATGCCACTCGGGTGACGTTGCTGCGTACCTTGCCGCTAGGCAGCCGTTTTGTGAAGGGGATCCTAGCGCAAGATATGGGCGTGACGGTGGCGATGGCCGAACGAGGCCTGGGTCAGCTCGATGGTTATTTGCATTCCAAACTGTATTTAGTGCAGCAGATGGCGCTGGATGCCGAGGTTCCGGCCTTGGATGTGACCGAGCTGACGCTACAGGCGATGCAAGCTGCACCTTCGGCGCAACAACCCATGCCAACTGCCCAGCGATATCTGGTGGTGGCGGCAGGTGATTATCGCTTTGCGACACAGCGCTTAGCTGCCGACAGCGCCGGTAGCATTAGCCTGTGGCACAACGATGCGCGCACCGGTTTAACCCAGTTATCCAGCTTGCCGCTGGCGGCATCGCGCGTGGTGAGTCAACAGCATCTGGTATTTGCCGCGGCCGGTGATATGGGCGCTTATATCATTGATTACTCGGATGTACGCCAGCCCAAAGTGCTCAAGCGCATTGCTGACTATGGCACAGTGCATGATGTAGCCGTGAAAGGTGATTTACTATATCTGGCGGTCGGTGCCGGTGGCATTAAGGTGCTGGATATTAGCAATCCAAATGCACCCAAAGCACTGCCAGGTTTAGTCAGTGAAGGTGCCGATATCCGCATCCTGACCTCGACGCCCTATAGCGTGTTGTCAGCCGGTGCTTGGCTGCAAAAAACCGAGCAGCCGAAACATCGTGTCCTGTCCTTTAACGACGTGGCACTGACCATTATTGGTGTGACTCCAGCGACTGGTTTATTGGATGAAACGCAACAGATCCGTCTGCGTTTTAACAAAGCCATTGATTTATGGCCAGATAATAAAGCGTTATTCACGGTGGTGGATCAGGCGCAAAACCGCCTTAATGCCACGGTTGAGATACAAAATAACGATGCCATTTTAACCCTAGCTAAAAACCAGTTGGCTGCCGGTGCTTGGTTACAAGCACGCGCCAGTGCGGGCGTGCGCTCGGTTAAACCGCTGCCTAATCAGCGCTTTATTACCTTGTATCAGTCGTTATCGGCGCAGCAGTTTAGCTTTATCTATCCAGGTCAAACCCTGACGGCGCTGCAAGCCTTAGAGCTGCAACCGCATCGGGTAGCGCAAGGTCAGACGCAGCAGTTTACCTTGTCTGTATTAGATCTACCTTCGGCGGCGACGATCGCCATTCAAGTGGGCGGCATCGCTGCCACCGATATTGAACGTTTGCCGGCGGATGCTAACGCCAATGCCGACAGTCGCATTCAGATGCTGCGCTTTAATTTACCGGCGTTGACGGTGCCTGGCAGTTATGATGTAACGCTGCAGGCCAATATTAATAACGGCCAATTGCAAGGCCGTATCGCAAACGCCTTGGTGGTGGAAGCGCCGCTTGCCGTGACGCGAGTCTCTCCGGCGTGGACACCGGTTAACGGTGGTGAATGGATTGATCTCTATGGCGATGGCTTTGAACCTGGCAATAGTGTGGAAGCCGGCACCAAAGTGACCGTAGGTTCGGCCACGGCCAGCCAAGTTGAAGTGTTATCGCGCTATCACTTACGTTTTGTCGCGCCGAAAAATACCCCAGGCTTAAAATCGATCCGCGTCACCGATCGCTTTGGTCAGCACGTCACGGCCGCCGCCTCGATCCAACTTGGTTATGGTTTAAAAACGCTATCGCGGCTCAAAATTGCCAATGCGGCGCCGGAGTCGATCTGGGTGGATCCAAGCCGTGGTTTAGCCTTTAGCTCGGGCGGTTTATTTACCCATGGCTACAGCACCGAGAGCTTTGCCAAGGTGCCTTTGCCGGATAAATTACTGGCGCTGAGCGTTGATATTAATAACCCGCAGCAACTGTTGTTGGTGGGCGGTGCCACCTCGTTAAATGGCTCACCACTGCAACAAGAGCAAATTGGCCAACTATTAGCGGCGCGGGTATTACAAGCCAAAGAAATTCTCGGCCCGCCGCTGACAGAGGCGGAGCAAGCGGTGGTTGCCAAAGCACCAGCGTTTTATCCATTTAGCCTCGATGGCTTGGATCTGCAACCGTTGCCGCAGCGCGATGCGCAAGGTCAATGGCACACCGATCGTCTGCTCTGGGCCAGCGGTCTTGGCGGCGTCTATGAAGCCAGCATTGCCGAAGCCAACGCTATCCCTGTCACGCGTAAAGAAGTGGTTGCCGCCGGTGCCTTAACACGGACCGTGACGGGCCGTGATTACCAAGCCTTTACCAGCAGTTACAGCGCCAGCAGCGATCAAAAAATTCCAGAATGTGGATTTGTACCTGGCGTGTCCGAGCAAGGGCAGCTGCATGGTTTGAGCTTGTTGGATGCCGATACGGTACAAGTTCCTGTGCCTTATGCGCTGACGCACAATCAAAAACTCCACATAGATGGCCAAGGTTGGCTGTATAGCATGGGGCACGCCCGTGGCGCCTTGTGGCAAGCAGCCCAACCCTGCCCGATGCTGGATGCTATGACCGCGTTTGAAGCCGTCGATCAGACCACAGCGTCGCAACAGGTCAGCGCCGTGAATCTGTTGGATCCAGTCTTAACCCGTCAATTTAGCCTAGGCAGCAATGTGTTTGATATGCAGCCGTATGGCCAGCAATTGCTGTTTGCCGCGGGGGCGCAAGGTGTGCTGATGCTAAATCCAGAGCAGCCAGAGCGTGTGCGGGCACTGCGTTTTACTGCCGATGATCAGCGCCGTTTGGGCCGCGTGATTAAGCTACGTATTTATGGTTCTACCTTGTTTGTGGCCAATGCCCAAGGCAGCGTGATCGTGGTTGATATTCGCGATCTGAATCAGCCGACGATTTTGTCAGCCGGCACCGACGTGATGGTCAACGATCTGGCCATCTTTAAAGAGCGCCTAATCGTGGCGCAAGGCTCCGCCGGTTTAGCCACGCTGGAATTGCCAGGCAGCTTAGTGGTGTCGAGCTCTGTCATGCCAGAGGGCGTGCTGGGGCAGGATGAAGCGCTGCAGCTGCAATTTAATGAAGCCATGGCGATAGACTCATTGCAACAGGCCGGCGCTGTGACGCTGCGAGCGATGTCGAGCCAGACTGAGATGGCGGTACAGCTGATCGCGGATGATGCCGATGCCGGTGCGGCCACACGCTTTGTGGTCAGGCCAAGCCAAGCACTGCAAGCGGGTGAGCAGTATCAGCTCAGCGTCACGCAGGGGAAAAACGCTCGCGGTGGCAACCTGTGGGCACCTTTTGCTGTGACCTTTACTCAGGCTGCCAGTCTGCGGCCGGATATTTTCCAAGTTCGCCATGGCGCGGTACGGCTGGGCAGCGATCGCTTTATCGAGGTGAATGGTCAGGGCTTTAGCCAAGATGCCGAGGTCTTTATTGGTGCGCGTAAAGTGCCGTATCAATTTATCAATGCCAATCAGTTGCAGATTTCCACGGCAGGCTTTGCCATGGCGAATATTCAACCGGGCAGTTACCCGCTGGTAGTGCGTCAGCACGGTCTGCAGAGCTTTAGTTTAGGTGCTGTCTATGTGGCAGCGTCGTGGGATGACAGCAAGGCAGAATTATCACGGCAATCCGGTGATTTACACGGAGGTTACACCCAGCAGATCCGCTTTAACAAAGCGGTGTTATTGCCAGGGACCAAAGTGCTCTTGCGCGGGCAATCGGGCCGTGAAATCGAAACGCAGCAGGTCGATGATGGTCATTTCTTGGTGAATTTACAAGATGATGTCATCGATCCACAGCGCTTTAGCTTTGTTATGCCAGAAGTGTTACAGCCTGAGATCTACGACATCATTCTGCGTCATGGCAACGAGGCTAAAACGGTTGGCCAGTTCTCCTATCGGATGGAACGTGGCCGCGTGGTGGATTTACCAAATTATCCACCGATGACCGTTGGTGCTATGGCCAACCGCGATACCTTGTTGTATGTCGGTATCGGTAAAGGAGCCGCACCGAGCGATGCCAATCCATATTTAATGCCGTTTGGCTTTGAAGTTTACGATGTGAGCTTAAGCGAATTCCCAGTCCGTAAAGCGCAATTGCCGCTGCAAAGCACGGTTCGTGGCATGGTGTTATCGGGCGAGTTGGCGTATTTAGCCGCCGATGCCCGCGGCATCGAGGTGGTTGATATTGCCAATCCGCAGCAGCCATTTGTGGTGAAAACCATGCCGATGGCCGGTTACCGCGCCATGGGGATTGCGCTCGACAGCGCGCGTGACATCATCGCGGTAGCGGCTGCGAGTGATTTAGACGATGGTGTGGTGCGCTTTATCAACGTCAAAGATCCACGTTATGCTCCGCCGCAAGGCTTTAGCAGTATCAGTTTCAGCCAAGGCGATCTGCAAGGTCGACCGCTGCAAGTGCAGTGGCTCAATGGCAAACTGTATGTGGTATTCGCCCGTGCCGGCCAGCTGCATCTGGCGGTATTTAGTGACTTTGGTGCCAAACTCAGCTATCAAGTCCAGCCGATAGAGCGCAGCAGCTACCACGACGGTGCTGTGCATATGTTGGTGCAAGATGGGCAAATCACCCTGAGCTTTAACAACGGCCTCGCGGCAGGCAAGGGCGCGACCTTACTGCGCTTAAGTCAGCAGGCCAATGGCCGCTTTGTCACCAGTTATTGGGAAGACTTAGCGCAAGAAAGTGCCTTAGTGCAGCAGTGGGGTGGCAGTTTTATTACCACCAACCAAGGCTTCCAACAGCTGATCCAGCCGGGTATTGCTGTTGCTGCCGTGACGCCGACACCGGGAGCTGCGATTGGTTTAACTGAACCGATCCGCGTGTATTTTAGCAACTTGATTGCCTCAGAACCGGCTGATATAGCGCGCTGGGTGAGTGTGCGCAATGCCCAAGGTCAGCCACTGAACGGTTATACCGCGGTGGCAGAAAATACCCTGAGCGGTGGCGTGTTAACCATCACCTTGCCAGCCGACGTTGCCGCTGACCCAGCATGGTCGGCGGGGCCGATAGAGTTGGTGTTATCAAGCCAATTCAGTAGCCTCAATGGCGATACGTTGGGTCGAGATCACAGCTATAGCTTTAGTTTCCAAGCGACTGTGCGGCCACAATTACAAAGTGTCACGCGGCTTGGTAAAGATGCGGTGGCGCTGGGACGTTATTTCCACGGCAATGGCACGGAAGTGGCGCAGCTGCGAGGCCGTCATTTTGGCACTGATGCGGCAGCACTGCGGATCACCGTGGGTGATGTGACCGTCGCCGCCAATGCGATTCGTCGCGTCACCGATACCGAAATTGATTTTACCTTGCCGAAACTGGTCGTGAGTGAGGGCGTTGAGCCCGTTAGCATCACAGTGCAACGTGGCAACACACAAAGCAGCTTGCAAGGCGCCGCCTTAGTGATGCCGAAGATCGTGCTGCAAGATGTCGATCCATTGATGGGACGGCCTGAAGGCGGCAATTGGGTCAGCTTACGTGGCTTTGGATTTAGCCCGCAGCTGCAAGTGCTGGTTGGTGGTAAAGCGGTCAATGCGACACGGGTGTTGTCGGGCAGTGTGGCGGAGGTGCAAATGCCTGCCGGCGCCTTTGGCTATGCCGATATCAGCGTGAATAATCCACAGTTTGCCGACGAGTGGATCAATAGCAAAACACCATATTTCTATGCCGAAAGTGCCTTAGGTGGCACCACGCTGGCGGCGACAGAGGAAAACCCCATTATTGCCATGACCACACAAGGCCAGCTGCTGTACGCGCTGACCGGTGGTGGTTACAACGCCAGCAATAAAGATGGCAAAGTGATCAAACGCTTCAGCACCGATAACAGTATGTTATTGGTGATGGATATGTCGGATCGCACCAATCCCAAAGCCATTGAGCGGCAATTTGCGGGACAGCTGTACAATTATCACTTTAAAACGCGGATCGCACCGCGTGGCTTTGCCAGCGTGGCGCATTCTGGCCGTTTCTTGTATGCGGCGGGTGATAAGAAGCTGTACCAATTTGATGTCACGCTGCCAAGCGCCCCTGAATTGATGGTGGAATTGAACCTCAATAGTCCGGTGCGCAGCATAGTGGCGCGCGATGGTGTGCTGTATATCGCCACGACGGCTGGCATAGATGTGTACCAAGAATCACCCTCAGGTCAGCTGCGGCATTTACGTAGTCTGACCGCCAATGAGTTGGGTGGCTTTGCCGCCGAAATGAAACTATCGGCACAAGGCTTGTGGTTATTGCAACCGACGGCGCGCAAAGTGCGCTTGATCGAGCTGGAGACTGGGACTTATCAGACGGCGCTGCAATTTGATCTCAAAGATCGCTTTGGAAAACGACTCGCGGCAGCGGATCTGTTACCTGTGGGCGATTTACTGTTGGTGTCCACGGCAGAAAGTGCCACCATCGAAGCCTTTGATCGTCATACCGGCGAGCATCTGGCCGGCTTCAAACTGGCGTACTTGCTAAAATCAGGCGATATTTTTGCCGGTCGTATGCAGCGTATTGGTCAGTATTTATATGTGGCGGCTGGCAATGGCGATTTGCAACAATTTGATATCTCCAGCTGGTTAAATGGCCGTTTTAACAGCGCTATTACGCTGGATAACTACTTTGCGGTCCCTGGCGCTGTCACCGATGTCAGCGGCGATCTGAGTGGGGTGTTTGCCGGTGCCAGTTTTATCCGCAATAGCCAAGGGCAAACGCTGGAAAACCCGATGGAGAAAGCCGACGGGGTGTTAGGCGGTGCTGTGTATAGCTTTGCCAAAACCAACTTCACAGTGTTGTCACATCAGCCGGTGAGCGATGGTTTATTACACCCAGAACAGCACCTGCAGATCCAGTTCAATAAGATCATCGATCCGGTACAGTTTAGCGAGCAAGCGGCCAGCTTGTTTACGGTGAGCTTATCCGGTACGCCGGTGGCCGGGCATTGGCAGTTATTGACCAATAACCAAGGCTCTGTGGTGCAGTTTGTGCCAAGTCAGCCATGGCAGATGACCAAGCAATATCAGGTGATGGTCAGTGCGGCAGTATTAAATATCGATAATCAACGCTTAGGGCAGGCCTATCAGTTCCGCTTTACCACCGAAGCCGAAAGCGCGGTACAGTTGTCGCAAGTGGTGCCGGATATGGTGTCCTGGCGTGGTGGGCAACAGATCCGTCTGTTGGGTGACGGTTTTAGCGCCAATAGCCAAGTGCATATTGCCGGTCGTGCCGTACCAGCCGCCGATCGCGTGCTGATCAGCCGCAATGAACTGTGGGTGAAAGTACCATCTTTAGGCACTAAACCGAGCCAAAACACCTTGGTTGGGGTCAAAGTGACCAATGGTTTAGCCACGGCGTTAAAACCGGCGGCCTTAACTTATGTCACAGATCCGCAAATTAGCGCGATCGGTGCCTTCGATGTGGCCCGTAAAACACTGACGGCCGCCGACCAAGAATTTACCCTCAACAGCAATCGCCAGATCGGGATCCGTGGACAAGGCTTTAATCCGTACTTGCAAGTGACGGTCAATGGCATGCCGGTCAGTGGTTTAGTCATAGATACCGATCAGCAGTTATGGTTTGATCTGCCACAAAATGTGGTGGGGCCATTGACGGTTCGGCTGAATAATCCATTTGATGCGCAAAGTGAAACCAGCAACAGCCAGCTGCAAATCAACCTGGCCGCGGCGACGGTGCAGCCTGGCTATCACCTGATGGCGCGTGCTGGCAATGTGATTGCGCAAGCAAAAGCGCAACAGATCCGTCTGCTGCGTGCGCGTGACCAGCAAGGTCAAGTGCATGATCAAGTATTAGCCGATATCAATCTGGACAGCCCGGTGCTGGCGCTGGCACTGGATCAGCAACATTTAGTGGTGCAAACCGCCAGCGCGATCCAGCTGTATAGCCTGGCCGATGTCTATTTACCTAGCTTGGTGCATCAGTTTAGTCATCAAGAAAGTCGGGCCGGTCGTTTGCAGTTGGTCGACGATATTGTGCTATGGCATCTGGATGATAAAGTCCGTATCGCGCACCGGTTTGCTAAACAGTTTAATGAAATTGCAGGCAACTTTATTGACGCCAAGCTGCATGATCAGCATTTGTTGCTGTTGTCGATTGGCGAGCTGCAAGTGTTTAAACTTTGGCAGCTTGATGCGCCGCGTTATCGCGTGGAATTGATCAATGCCAAACAAATGCGGTTGGAAGCCACTAGGCTTTGGATCCAGCAAGGCAATCGGCTGCATTGGTATGATGTGAGTCAGCTGGCCAGCCCAGAACCACAGTACAAAGCGCCGCAGTGGATCGCCGCCGGTACCTTGCCCAACTTGAGCGAGCGTTGGGATCTGTTTGGTGAACTGTTGATGATTGGTTCTCAGCAGCAATGGCGTTTGTATGATGTCAATTTGCAGCAGGATCAGCTGCAGTTTGTCAGTAAAGTTAAATTGGCAGAACGCTTTAACAGCCAGCAGTTTGCGTTAAGCGGTCAGCGGTTTAGTTGGGTGGATGGCCAGGGGGTGAATACCGTTGCCATTCCGCTGGTGAACGCGGGTGCCTTGTTGCCGCACCGTATTGGTCATGCACAGCAGCCGCTGCAACTGAGTGTCAACGATAGTTGGAACCGTTGGTCGGCGGTGCAGATGTCGCTGACCGATGCCATGGCACAGGCGGTGGCGGGACAAACCGACTGGTTTGATGGTCAGCTGCAATTTGCGCCGGCACAGCCTGGGTATACCTTAGGTGCGACTTATCAGCTGGCCGTACATGGCTTACCTGAAGTGACAGTGTCAGGTGCACCGGTGGATGTAGATTTACCATGGCATCTGAGCACTCAGGCTGAATTTGTCAGCAGTGAAGCGCGGATTGACCGCGTGCAGCCGGGCAATACCATTACCGGTCGCAGCACCGAATACCGCCTGTTTGGTAAGCAGCTTCAGCAGTTAAGTGCACTGCAATTGGGCGGCCAATCGATTGATCCGGCGCTGTGGCAACTCAATGCCGATGGCAGTGAATTACGCTTTAATCTCAGTATTGAACAAGCTGGCGTTTATAGCCTGTTGGCACAGCAAGGGGCGCGCAGCTTGTTTGTACCGGCGGCGGTCTTTGTGGCGGAAGCCTTGGCCGTGGATGCGGTTCAATCGGACAACAGCCGTGGACCATTGTGGTTGTCCGACAGTGGCCGGAACACTGTGACGGTGCAAGGCCGTGGTTTAAATGGCAGCTTGCAGGTGTATTTAATTGCACCAGCGTTGTTTGAAACCATCAGCCCTGCCAATCAACTGAGTTACCGTCAGCGTGGCAATGCGATTGAATTTACCAGCCCCGCCGTCAAGCCTGGCGTCGCGTATCAGCTGGTGATCCGTAAAGCCGATACCCAAGAGCAAGTGCAATTTGCCACCCTGCTGACCGGTATTGACGACACGCGGCCACAGATCAATTCAGTGCAGCCGCTGAGCTATCAGCAAGCTCTGCAGATCAATGCGTCAGAACCGATCCAAGCCGCACAGTTTAGCGTGCAGCGTATCGCCAAAGACTATAGCGCCACCCCGGTGCAGGATGTCAGCGCGCAATTTGAATTGCAGCGGCACGGCAACCAGCTGCGGTTGGGGCTAAAAACAGGCCAGCAGTTACTGGCTAACTCCGAATACCAACTGCAACTGACGCAGATCCAAGATCTCTCCGGCAATATCAGTCTGCCGCTGCCCGCACAGCCTGCCGGTCAGGTGCAATCGCTATTTGCGACCGACGATCGGTTAGCTCCTCAGCAGTTACAGCTGCGTTTAGCCGATGGCCGCGTGATTTCGCCGGCGGTGACCCTGACCAAAGGGCGTCGTTATCAGTTGAGTGCGGATGCCATCGATAACATGACGCCAAGTGCGGCGCTGAAACACTGGTATCGGATCTCGGCCGATGGTGGCAATACCTTTGGCCCTTATATCGAACTCAAAGGTAACGTGACGCTGGCGATGGAAGCGCATTTTGCCGAGCTGATCCTGCGGGTGAAGAGTGTTGACCGTAACGGCAATGCGGCCGAGCGCGACTTCCAACCGCAATTGGTAATGCCAACGCTGGAGGTATCACCCATTGCGACGAACCCAAGCAAAGTGGAAGAATTAACCACGGCGACCTTGAGCTTCACAGTGCGTGGCGATATTGATTTACTCAATTCAGCCGACCTGAACGTGAATGGCAAATGGTTCCGTGCTCAGGTCACGGCCTATCAAGCCAATGTTGCTGAGCGCGTGGTGAGTCTGCGTTATTTGAACCCAAGCTTACAATCGTTGCCGCAAGGGCAGAATCAGATCCCGGTCGCGCTGCGCTTACATTATGGCTTCGGTTGGAGCAAAGACAGTACCGATAGCTACACCTTGTATTTGGATGCGACGCCGCCTGACGTGGCGATTTTAACGCCCAAAGATGGTGACAAATTACCAATCGGCGAGACTGCCGACGTCTTACTGCGCATCTTCGATCGCTACGGTATTCAAAGTGCGGCTATGTCGGTCAACGGTGGCGAATTTGTCGAGCTTGATCAGCCGAACCGCTTTAGCTTCACGCCAAGCAACGAGCAACCGGTGCGGTTACAGGCCAAAGCGATAGATCCAAATGGCAACTCGGCATTGTCTGAGGTGGTCACCATTCGGCCGTTTGATGCCAGTAAGGGTGAGCCAGAATTGGCCTTTATCAGCCCACGCCAAGGCGCCAGCTTCCGTTCTGGTGAAGTGGTGCCGTTTGAAATCAGCATGCGCCATGTCGAAGGTGCCAGCTTAACGCAGTGGATTGGCGCGGATGCCAATGATCCTGCCAACCCTGCCGCGATGGATGTGCGCCGGACACCGGATGCGCCAAGCCGCGTGAAGGTGGCGGTGACGCTGCCTGTGGTCAGCGAGCCAAGCGTGGTGTTATTGCAATTAACTGGCGAAGGGTTAAAAGCCAAGGCCTTTATCAATGTGGTGCCTGACGATGGTATTACGGAACAACCGGCATGGCAGCTGTTGCCGTCGCAGCAGGTGTTATCAGGGACCGGCGTTTGGGTGCATAGCCAAGTACCACAAGGCATGGTCGATTATGCCGACAGCTCACGCTTGTCTGTCGATAACGGTGTGCAGCAGCTGCAAGATCCATTGGCACCGCTGCGCAAAATTTATCCAGTGGCCGGTGAGGATGCACAGCGTCGTCAGCTACGACTGCAGGCTGAGCTGCACGATCGCTCCGGTCATCAGGCGCAGTTCCAGCAGTCGCTGCGTATCACGCCGTATTTAACCGAACAATCACAGCCGATCGTGGCGGTGGATCCGCAGCAGGCTCGCTTACTCGATGCCATCGTAGTGAGCGCGAGCAGCCGTGATGGCAGCGCGCAGCAACAGCTCATGACGCTAGAAGCTCTGCATCAGGGCGGTTATCAGATCCGACGTGGCGAGAGGGTGTGGTATCGCAATCCAAATGCCACCTTGGTGCGGGCATTTGCCGCCACCGATGGCCTGGTGCTGCAAGAAAATCAAAGCGGTACTATGCGTCTTGTGCGTTTAGCTGCCGCGGCAGCCGACACTGCCACAGTGCAAGCACAGCCACTCGCCGGCGAGTTGATGGGCGTGATGGATGATCTGGTGTTGATTGCACAAGGTGCCGTTTTAAGTGCATGGCAAGATCCAAGCTATGCCGAGCAGCCTGCGGCAGCGATGACGCCGTGGATTGGCGTGCAGCTCAGTGCCAGTGTGAAGGCAGTCAGCTATGCCCACGGTCAGCTGTGGGTGTTGGCTGGCGATCAACTGCAACAGATCCAGCGCGATCCGGCCAAGGCTCGCCTTGTGGTGGCCGCCAGTTTTGCCATGCCAAATGTCGATGACATGACGCTGCACGGTGGTTTCATTTATGCGTGGCAACGCAATACGCTACAGATCTATCAACCGCTGGTCGATGCCCAGCAAGGCAGCGTCAGCTTGGCCACTGTGGCACAGCAGAAGTTACCTGGCGATGTGGTTGCGACCAGTGCCGATGCTGGCTATGTCTGGTTGAAAGTGGCCGACGCCGAGCTTGGCTATTACTGGGTGGCCTTTGCCGCCGAGCACGCGGTGGCGGTGATGCCAAGCGCGGATCTGCTGCGCTTTAGCCAGGATGCGCTCTATCAAGTGGGCGACTCGCACGCCCGTCGTATCGACAAAGTTCGCCCACCGATGCCAGATCTGACCGCGCTGCAGCTTGACATACACGGTGGCGAATGGCGTGTGGGTGGCATGGCCACGTTAACCGCGCAAGGGATGGCCAGCACGGCGCTGCGTTTGGATGATGGCAGCGCGGTACTCAACCAAGCTTCTGCCTTGCCATGGCGCTGGATCGATGCCGATACCATTGCCATCGCACAGCATCTGGTGTCCACCGATCAGCTGCGACTCAGTGTGCTGGGCGCAGATGCGGTTCTGGCCTCGACAGCATGGCCATTGGCCAAGGGCAGTCGTGTACAGGCGGAGCAATTTGCGCAGCCATTGCCAAGCCAGTTGGTGAAACAAGCACAAGTGCCGTTACCACTGAGCGTGGCAGCCAATCAGGCGGTATGGACGCGCCGTGCCGGTGTGCACAATGGCGCGACCTTGCCAACCGCAGGTATGGGCACGCAATGGCATGCGTGGCTGCAGCAGCCGCAGCACGATGTGCAATTGCAATTACAGCTAAACCAACAAACCATCACGCATTCGATCCAAAGTGTGGATAACCAACCGGGGTCGGCGCGGGTCAGCATTGTCAGCCCGGCCAATAATACCGTGCGTAAAGAAGGTGACTGGTTGACGTTGGCATTCCATAGCGAAGCCATTCCAAGCGAGCAGTTTAACCATACCGAGGTGCGACTGACCGACTTTAATGGCAACACCATCAGTCAGGTGCTGAGCAACAGTGCCAATGGCGAGGTCGGATTGCGTCTACCGGATGTGGATGAAAGTGGGGCTTATTTTGTGGTGGTGCGCAGCTACATGGGCGCCGCCTACCATTACGCGGAAGATCGAATTGGTCTGCGCATCCAGCCACAACGGGGTCAAGATCTGGTGACTATCCAAGGCGTTACCGACCGTATTTATGCGGGCAGTGTGATGCAGTTCACCCCAAGCCGTGCGTTGGCTGCCAACGAGCAATTCAAACTGCAAGTGCGTGATCAGCAGCAACAATTACTGGCCAGTGGCGAAGGTCAATTGCAATTCACAGTACCGTCGGGTGTGACGCGCTTATCGGTTGCGGCTGACTTTATCGACGCCTTTGGTAATCGACAACAACACAGTGCGACGGCCGTGGTGGCTGATAGTTATCAGTGGCAATCAAGTCGCAGTCCGGTGAGCGGTATCTATGTGGCCGGGCCAAGTGCCGATCGCTGGATCGACGGAAGCTCGGTGTTGAATGCCCAAGGCCAAACGCTGCATCGTTTTGACAGCGCCGTGCAGAGCATGGTGCAGTTGCCTGAGCGCTGGGTGGTGGCACTACAAGGTATTGGTTTACGTGTCGTGAGTGATGGCCTGCGCGATGGTGCCAGCGAAGGTTACGATGTGCTGGGTGAATACCCCACCAATACGGCGTATCAGCGCTTAGTGGTCGCCTCTGATCGACTGTATGCCGCGCATGTCGATGGTATCGATGTCTTTACCGTGCAAGGCAATGCGTTAACCTGGCAGCGTACCGTCGCGATGGACGAGGTACGGGATCTGACGCCGTGGGCTGGTGAATTATTGGTCCTCAGTGCACAAGGTCTGCATCAGGTGTCGGCGGATGGTCGCCAGCAACAGCAGATCGCCGCGAATAACGCGCTCAGTTCCTTGGTGCTTACCGCCGATGGCGTGTGGGTCGCGGGTGAAAAACAATTGTTACAGGTCGATGCACAGTGGCAAGTGCAGTCGCATGCCATGGCATGGACGGCGCCCGGCCAGCTTCATTATCGTGATCAGCAGCTGTGGTCCTATCAAGCTGGCTTGCAGCAGTTGTGGGCGGTCGATATTCGGACGCAGCAGCCACAGGTATTTGGCCGTTTTGCGCTAGCCGGTCAAGGCGATATGCAGTGGACACGGCATGGCATCGTATTTAGCCAAGGTCAGGCGTATGTGGTGGCGCACGCGCAGGGCGGTGTAGACGCTATTCAGCAAACGCCATTGGCCAAAGGTTCGACGTTAGAGGTGGCGATGGTCGGTGAGGCTTATGTCGCGGCGGCCAAAGGTTATGCCGTGCAGCGCTTTAGTCAGTGGCCGGCCCTCAATCAAACACCGATGACAGAACAGATCTATCCGGCGGCATACACGAGCGATGTGACTATGCTGTTGCCGGTGGATCAGAGCCTGTGGGGTTATGATCTGCAGCGTGGCATCTTGGTCGATGTGGTCGCGCAAAAAGAACTGCTGAAAATTGCTAATGTGTCGGCCTTTAGCGTCAATTCACAGCAACTGGCGATGGCCGTCGGTGATCAGCTGCAGCTGTATCGTCGGCCGCAAGTGGCGGACAAGATAAAAACCTTCGAGTCGCAGGCCAGCATCCAAGTCGCCGCCGGTGATCCTATAGTCGCGGTTGCCGCCGAAGCCGAGCATTGGGTGGTATTAACCTTAAGCGGTGCGCTGTATCGCGTGCAGCCGGGCGTGATGCCATTTGATGCATTCAACTTAACCATTACGCCATTATTGGCATCTGGCCAAGATCTGCGTCAGCTGCAGGTGGCGGGTGATTACCTGTTATTGGCCGGTCCTAGCGGGATCCAGCGTTTGAATCGATACAGCGGTGAGGTACAGCCGCTGGTGACGCAGGGCTTAACCGCCATGACCTATGCCGATGGTCAGATTTGGTATGCACAGCAGCAGCAATTGTATCGGGTGGCGCTGCAAGACTTGCGTCAGCCGCAGCTGATGTTTAGCGCCGCTGAGGACATTACCGATATTGCGGTACGGCAAGATGACATCCTATTGGCACAGCAAACCGCCGGTATGCAGCTGTTGTGGCGTCGACACGATATGGCATCAGCCTCCCCATCGTTGCAGCAGGTGTCGGCGGACTCGCGAGTTGAACATGGCCAATGGTTAGATTTAACGCTGGCCGATTGGCAGCAGGCGCAAGCCGTTGATTATCTGTTAAACGGTGAGGTGATCGCATCGGTCAGTACGCCACCGTTTGCCAGCCGGATCCAAGTGCCAAGTCAGTTACCCAATGGTAAAACCTTCAGCTTGCAAGCCAAAGTATTAACCCAGCGTGGGCATGTGCTCTTGGGTGAAGCGCAGCAATATCGCCTGCAAAGTCAGGACTTACCTGCGCACAACTTCAACGTGAGCTTGAAGCTGGATAACCCAAGCTTTATTCCGCAGGTGTTAACGGTGGAAGCCTTGGTGCACAACACCAGTCAGGCCATGCAGCAAGTGGAATTCTATCTCGCCGATGATGCAGCAGGCCCTTACAAGCTGGTTCGCAAGCATTTCGGCCCTGTGTATAGCGTGCGGTTTAACAACAACCAAATCAAAGCCGGTCAGTTCTTAAAAGCGCGCGCGGTCGATGTGTATGGCAATTTCCAAGAAACCACACCGCTGCGAATTGAACGCATGCAAGATAGTCAGCAGCCGCAGGCGAATTTACGCTTGGTGTCGAGTATTGATGCCGCCGGTAAGGTGCCGGATAGCCGGCCGTTTGCGCTGCAACTGCACGCCAGTGATAGCGGCAGTGGCGTGGATATGGCACTGCTCAAACGCAACGGTAAAGTGATTTGGCTGGGCCTTAGCAACGCATCGCTTGAGATATCGCAGCCACAAGCGCAATTAGGGGCGGAGTACAACTACGAATTAGTGGTGACCGATAAAGCCGGTAATACCGCCGCACAACAGCTGCAGGTGGTGGTGGTGGCGGATGCAGTGCCACAGGTGGTGTCGGCGACTGCGCCGGCGCAAATTCTGGAGCAAAGCCAGTTTAGCTTGTCATTGCAAGCGACAGATGATGTGGCGCTGCAAAGCGTCGATATCAACTGGCCGCAGCAGCAACAGCGTTTTGACGATATCGCCAGCGGCACCAAACGTTTAACGCAGAATTTCCGCATTAGCGATGTTCGCGCGGAGCGCTTAGCGGCGGCTGAAACTATGCCACTGCAGGTCACGGTGACCGACGATATTCAACAGCAAACACAATGGCAACAAGCTATTGCGGTAGTGCCGGATCTGGCGCCAGATGCCAACAAACTGGTGATGGATTTACCAAGTGCGGCTATTTATGGTCGGGCGGTACAAGGTCGCTTACAGCAAGTGGCGCAGGTGGATGATGGTCGATTAGAGGATTTAACCATCGAGCAAATCGTCAGTTACAACGGTGCGGTGCAAGAGCGTCGGACCTTATGTCGCCCAACCGGTGGTTATGCCAATAGTGGCTGTAAAGATCCGCTGTGGATTTATATCGCGATGCCGACCGATGAGGTTGATGGCGATGAAGTGAAGGTACACTATCTGTTGACCGACCATTTAGGTCAGCAAGCGAAAAGCCGCGAGCACAGCTTCGTCTTGACGCAACAACCTAACAGCATGCGGTATGACGATGCCGGCACGCCGGGGCTGAACCCAGCGGAACTGGCCAGCGGCGGCAATGGTCGTTACCAAGTGTCGGTGCGCGATCGTGCCAACCGTCCGGTGGCGTTACAGCAGGTGACCTGGTCGCTGCAATCGGCGTCTGGCCATGAAGAATTGGCCGTGACCCAGACCGACAGCCAAGGCCGTGCGCAATTGGATTGGCAGGCCGCCGGCAAAGCGGTCGGCGCCTATCAGCTGCATGCCAGCTTAAAAGCGGTCGCATCAGTGGCCCCCGCGTCGATGACAATCACTATATTGCCAGGTGATCCGACGGCGCTGCGGGTGGCTTGTATTGCGCCTGTGGTTGCGGGCGAATTGTTTGACCTGAACTTGACCGCGGTCGATGCCGCCGGCAATACCGTGATCAATCGCTCGGACATCAGCGTGCAGCTAGGGTTTGATCAACCCGGCTTTAACTTTGCCTATCAAGCCAATGTCGAATTGGGCTTGATCGATAATGGCAATAACCAGCAGGTGGAATTGGCCAAGGTTCGCTTAGAGCGTGGGGTGGCGACGCTGCAGGTTCGCGCCAGCGAAGTGGCGGGCTATTTTGCGCTGAAACTGCGGCAAACCGCTCCGGAAAGCTTAGAGCTGTCATATCGCCAAGCGTATGAACTGGCGTGTGAGCGTGACTTTGCCACGGTGAGCGAGGTGCCGGTGATGGTGATTGCTGGCGCGGCGCATCACCTGGGGCTGAGTGTTGACTACGTCCAACAGCATGCGCTGGGCAAGCCAGATGTGCTGGAAAATGGTGATCAAGTGGATGTGATTGCGCAGCTGCAAGATCAGTACAACAACCCAGTCCAGCAATGGCTGGATCCGAATCAAAGCGGACAGTTGGTGGATGCCAACGCTATGTTGGAACTGTCGATTGATGGCGTGGCCAGTTTTGTGCTGCAAAACTGTGAGGTGTTGGCGCGAGCGTCGGACGATGCAACCAGCCGCAGCGGCATGGCGACAGCGCAGTGGGGTGATGGTTGCTGCATTGAATGTTGCCAGCACTGCGAAAGTCGCGTTTCTGCCGCAGATTGGCAGGGCCCTCAGCAAGCGCAATTTGACATGTATTACGGCCAAGCGCGCTTTAGGCTGCAAGGTGATGCGCCAGGTCTGGCACGGGTATTCTTAACCAGCGCCTTACCAAGCCCGATTGAGCCTGTGGCGGAATTGGAGTTGGAATTTGCCAAACGGCCACCGGCCATGATCGACGTGCACGTCAAGATCGTCGACAGTGATGCTGAGCAAATGCGTCAAGCCACGGCGGAAACGGCGTATAACATCATCACGCCGGTTGATTTTAGCTTCAACGAAGCGGTGATGGCGGGCAATGTGGCGCGTTGGTTCAGTATTGTCGATGCCGACAACCGTGAAGTACCGGGTGAATTTAGCCAGCAAGATGATATGACGGTACGCTTTACGCCGGCCAAGGCCTTAACGCTGGGCGCTGTGTATCGCTACAACACTGCCACGGCTGATTTGTTTGGCCGCGAAATGGATGATCCAGTGTTAGCGCAGCAAGACCAGTTCCGCAGCAGTGATGTGGCGCTGAGCCTGCAAAACCATGCGTATTTGTTATCGGGCGAAACCCAGTCGCTGCAACTGGCGCTGGCAGCAGATATCAACCGTGACCAGCTGGATCCTGCCTGGGTGAGGATTAATAACGACGAGCAGCAAGTACTGCCTCAGCAGAACTTTGCCTTTGTGGTGCCTGACGTCAGCCCAGAGCAAGACGGTGAGATCGCCACGCTGCGTTTTGAAAGCAATTACCAAACCGCCAATAACTTGTTGTTACCGCTGCTGAGCCGTGAGGGTGATCACGACAATGATGGGATCAATAATGCGCTGGAGCATCGGTTAGGCTTGAACCCAGTCAGCAATGACAGTGACAACGATGGCATACCAGATGGCGATGAAGATCTCGACAACGACGGCCTGAGTAATGCGCTGGAATTAAGTCTCGGTGGTTTACTGGATGTGGCAGATACCGATAACGACGGTTTAAATGACGGCTTAGAGTATCAGTTGGGCACCAGTTTAACCAAGGCCGATACCGATGGTGATGGTTTACCGGATGCGGTGGAGCTGCAATTTGGCTCAGACCCAACCAATGCCAATAGCCGTAAACTGGAACCGTCTGCGGTAAGCAATCTGCGCCTGAGCCCTGCGGAGATCCGACATAACCTGGCCAATGATGGTGCTGAGCTTCGCATTGGTGAAGGCGTGCACGTGCTGGCGGATGTCAGCGTGAATGGTCGCAACTATGTGGTTAATATCAGCGATACCGGTTTCTATCCGTTAGAACTGCGCAGTGATGATCATACGATTGCGGTGCCAGATTTTGCCGGTTATCAGATCCTGGCCTTAGGCAGCACCACCCTTGAAGTCCGCTTTGGTGAGCACAGCGCCCAAGCGCTGCTCAATGTGGTGAATGCAGGTTCAGCGGGTGATGTGCATTGGCAGGATCAAACCCTGACCATTGATGGCGATTATGTGGTGGATAACCTCACCTTAAGTGGCACCAACACTATTACCATCAACGGTGAGTTACTGGTGCAGGGCGATTTGATCAGCGAGCACTATGAGCTGGAAACCCTGCTAAAAACCACCAAGTTGACCGTACTAGGCCGACTGTACTTGCATGACAGTGATATTTACGAAACCTCAGGTTGCCGTTTGACGCTGGAATCGGTGCAGCCGCTTTATGTTGGCGGGGATATGACGCTAAGCCGCTGTAAGCTTATTCTAAATACCCCTGAGTCAGCACCTGATCATGACGATACACCACGCGATGGCATCACACCGCCGAAAAATAACTTCGGTGCAGTACCGCAAGCGTCTGCCCAGTCAGTAACCTTGCCAAATGCCGGCCGCACCGCCACCGGCCTTATCGAGCTGCCGGTGCCCGATGCTGCCGTGTTGTATGGCGACCTCGTGGTGCAAGGTAATGTCACTATTATCGGTCAAACGGCACTGCGGCTGCGTGATTTTAGTGTGGGTGGTCAATTGGATATTCTGGCATTCAACCCAGACTATCAAGGTGATGGGCGCGAATGGACCGATTTAAGCCTTGGTTTGACGGGCACCTGGTCGGTGGCCGGTGATGCTTGGTTACGTGGTCGTATCAGACTGCAAAACGGCACTGATTGGGTTTGCCAAGACAACAGTGATGCCTGTCAGCAGCAAGTCCTCGGCCCCTTTGGTTTTAGAATGAACGTTGGCCAAACGCTGTATGCGAGAGCTGAGATTGACCTAAATTATGTAGGTTTTCCGTGGGAAGCTTTGGCTTGTATACCTCAGCATGCTGGTTTTGGGGGTTGGGAAGATTCGCGACCTGAATGCTCTGTTGCTAATTATGTTATGCCTTTAAATGTTGGAGATATGCATAGCTTGTTTACTAGTTATGCCACCATTCAAGCTAAACGACTCGATGTTGATATGAATTCAAATGAGAATTGGCGGCCATGGATTAAAGTCGCAGGCTATGAAATATCGGAGACACATGAATTTGGTAACATTTTTATTTTGGCTGAATATATAAAAATACAAAATACCGATTTTCTTGTGCATTCCTTAGGGCGCTCGCGTCGCGCACTTATTGCAAGCGAATGGGATATACAATTACCAAATCAAAATGTTGAAGAGTTCGTAGTTGAGGAGATTGACGAGCTACAGATGCAACGTAGAGCGTTACAATTGTTATCGAACGATTGTGATGATGGTTGCTGGAGAGCAAGCCACGGGACTAGCTTTGTCGGTGACTTTGATAGCAATACCCGTATGCTGGCGCTCGGCCACTACCCGGGTGGTGAGCAGCAAACGCCGTCGCGAGCGACGTTTGGCGATCACTTGCCAGCTCAAGTGATGCCAACCCCAGCGATGCCAACCTCAGCTATGCCAACTGCTCGGTTGGGTGCGGGGCTGAGCTTCCCTGCAGCAGCGTTAAATGCCGCTGTGGTGCAGCCACAAGCCATCGCCACGCCTCGGCCGCATGCGGATATCTTGACTCAGATATATGGTGCTGAAAAGATCTCAGATGGTGCAGGGATTGCCCCCCTGCAAACATGGGACCCATGGCGTGAAAGGTGTAGTACATCTTGGTTTTGTAGGCCTTCCCGCACCGAATTGGGATCTATCGGTCAACACAACATCTATGCGGTCGAGCCCCGAACCGCCTTCGGCCGTCCGGCATGGTACTTGCGGTTGGCACATCCTGAAGAGAGTAGGCCTTGGTCAGCGCAATGGGCGCAAGTGTTAGGGCAGCAATTGCTGTTACAAAATAGTGAGGTCTCGCCCGAAGAGGTCACTATTGTCGGTGGTGATGCCTATGGCGTAGTGGTGATTAGCGATACGCAGTGGGATCCACGTGCTTTAGAGGTATTTAACGGTGGCCAGGCCCAAGGTTTGCACCACTTTGCGTTCCTCTATTTAGGATATAACCAGATGCTGGATGTGGGGGACGATCTGCTCAACGTAGAGGATTACTACTTTGAAGCGGAGTCAGGCATCGCTGGCCGCTTTATCTCTAATGAACAAATCAAGCAGTGGTTAAGCGATAGTCGCTTATACCAAATGACATTTGTTACAGAGCAAGCACTGCGCATCGATCAGCCGATTGAGTTTTCATCCTGGCAGCGGCATAAGATCATGGCCGCCCATATTCGCTTTGATAATTATGTCGGCCTAGGCTCGACCGAGCTGTATATGATGAATGGCATCGAGTTTAACGACGGTGTCTATTCGCATGATAACGCCACCATGGTGACCTTGGGTAAAATTGAAGTCAAAGGCCCGATGCAAGTGGTGGATATGCAGCTGTTTGCTGGCCAAGGTTTGCATATGCTCGATGATCTGAACGTGTTGGGGACATTACGGCTGGTGAATCGCTTTGTGGGCGAAACCTTGCGCTTACCGCCTATCAGCATCGAGGTGAGTGAGCAAATTCATATCGGGCCGCAAGGGCAAATCCGCTATAACCAAGGTGGCTTTGACAACGATCGCTCGGATGAGCATGCGCGGCTTGGCAATCCATATTGGCCAGAGTCCGTGGGGCGCAGCAGTATTTGGGAATGCGATCGCCGAAGCGGTGGTGGCGCGTTACGCATCAACGCCAAAGCATTGTTGAACGAAGGCCGCGTTAGCGTCGATGGCGACGTGGGCGACTACGACATCCATTCGTGCTGGGCGGGCAGCGGTGGTTCCTTAATCGTGCAAACTGAACGTCTGAGCGGCAACGGTGATTTTACCAGCCTTGGGTATAGCAATGGCCGCATGGCGATTTATGCACAAAACAATCAATTCACCGGTCAATACCGTGCGGCAACGGCGTGGGTTGCGGCCAATCCGCAGCACATCGGTGTACTGCATATAAATGCAGAGCAAAATTCGGCAGAAAGCATGGAGTGGCCGAATATTCCCATGCAACAAATTGCCTATATCCAGCCGATGGGGCATAACGATGCCGAAGAAGCGTTATGGCAACTTGGGGTGACCAACGGCGCGCATGCGCAGTGGCCACAACTGGCGGGCGGTCAAGGCACCAGTTTGGTGGGCAGTTATCTGACCACCAACTGGCAAGACGCCACCCCCACGTATGCGCGTGTGGTCGAGCAGCACAGCGATAGTTTAGTGGTCGCGCTGCCGGTGGGGATTGATCTATCTGACTGGGCCGGCAAAACCATGATCAGTGCGCATCGCTTTAACAGCGTGCTCATGCCAAGCAATCAGCAAGAATGGCGACAGCTGAACTTTGGTCATGCCCGTTTGGATATCATCCAGCCTGAACAAAGTGAAATCAAAGCCAACGAAGTGCGCAGTAGTTATATCGAAGCCGGCTTGGCGCAGTGGTTTGCCAGCCAAGGGATTACTTGGAAAGATGGCACCCAGCCGCACTGGTAAACACCAGCGCAACAGATGGCAGGCAGTAATGTAAAGATATGTTAGATCAACGAAAATCAAATGTGGTGTTGATTTTTAACCTTTGTTGCTGTTGTGATCTGAAAGAAATATAATCAGCTGCGCGAATTTTGGGGAAACACATGAACGGCAAACATTTAGCACGGATGGGCGTGGCACTTGGCCTCGCGTTGGCGTTAACTGCCTGTGGGCGGAATAGCGATGTAGTGGCAGTGGTCGATGGCGTGGACATCACGCAAAGCCAATTAACACAGTATTTGCAGTATAAGCGCGTTGATCAAAACAATGCGGCGGCGGTGGCGGCGGCGACACAAACCCTCATTAAAAATACCGCGCTGGTGGCGGCACTGCAGCAGCAAGAAAATGTTGATTTAGCAGCGATTGAGTTAGAGTTGGCTGAACTTCGCAAGGATTTGCTGTTAAATCAATACTTAGAACAATTCCTCGCCAAGGCGGTGGACGAAACGGCGATGCGTAATTATTACGCTGAAAACCAAGCGCAATACCAGCAGCGTAAAGCCAAAGTTGCGCATATATTATTTCGCGTCAACGCCGATATGACCGAGGCCGAGCGGCAAGCGGTCTATAGCCGCGCCATGGAAGCCTACAGCAAAGTGCGCACCGACAGTGATTTTGCCAAAGTGGCGGCTGAGCTATCGGAAGATAAAATTTCGGCGAAAAACGGCGGCGAGTTGGGCTGGTTGCAAGAAGGCGCGGTATCACCGCTGTTCTCCAATACCGTCTTTAGTAAAGCCAAGGTGGGGCAACCGACCGAGCCGATTTTAACCGAATTTGGCTATCATATTGTGCTGCTGCAACAAGAACCCACCTTGGTCAAACAAGCCTTTGAAACTGTCAGCGGTGATATCAAGCGCATTTTACGTAAAACCGCCAAAGATGCTGAACTTGAACGGTTACGTGCCAGCATCAGCGTTGATCAGCCAGCATCATGATAAGCACCTTTGCGCGTCATCGGGCTCAGCGCACAGCCATTCGCTCCCTAACCACACCAGCGGCGCGGCCATCTGGCAACACCATGCTATCGCTGGTGTTGCTGCTGTGGCTGTGCGCAGCTTGCCAACCTACCACGGCACCCGACACTCAGACCGATCCCGTGGTGGCTCGGGTGGGGACTGAGGTGATCACCGCGGCTGAGCTGGAGCTAGCCGTGCAGCAGTCGCTGGGCGAATTTGCCGCGGCGCAGCTGGGTGATGAAGGCCGGCAAAAAGTGCTGCAAAGCCTCGTGATCCGTAAACTGTTAAGTCAAGCGCAAGCCAAAACCATGGATGCCGAACAGCTACAAGCCTTGGAGCTGTCAGTGAAAGCGTACCGCGAAGAGCAACTTACCAAAGCCTATTTAAGTTCGGAAGTGGTGGTAGAGCCGGTCACCGATGCGATGGTGCAAGCCTATTACGATGCCAATTTGGCCGATTTTGGCGCGCGTGATTTTGCCAATTATCACATGCTACGGATTGATGTCGGCGACAATGCCGAGTTAAAAAACAAAGCGTTATCGATTTTAGAAGCCGCGACGGCGCAAGCCGATTGGCAAAAACTGGCCGCACAAGCTGAGCAACAAGGCGTGGTGGTGCAGTTTTTAACCGGCATCAGCAGTGAATTTAGTTTGTTACCCGATTATAAAAACGTGATTGATACCCTGGCGCCGCAGCAAGTGTCGGCGATCCAAGATGGTGCCGGGCGGTTATTTCGCATTCGGGTGATTGATCGGATCCAAACGCCAGCTAAACCGCTGGCCGAGGTCGCGGCCGACATTCGCAAAGCCTTGGCGCCGCTGCAAATGAAAAAAGCCATTCAACAGGCCTCACAACAATTAAAAATGCACACGGACGTCGAAATCTATGCCTTACCTCAAGAACAATAGCATCTCGACGCAGCGCTTTTTTGCGCGGCCAATGGCGATATTTTGCATGGCAGTGCTGCGTACAGTACTGATGTTGGTCTGGGCCACGAGCCACTCACTTCGGCGATCGCGTCGGCATCTGCTTGTACTACTCACATTATTTGCCATCAGTAGCTGTGGCGATGAAACGCCGACATGGCAATGGCACGATAATGCGCAGGGCGACTACATAGCCGCGGTGCAATTTCGTCAGTTTGCGGTAGATGCCTCTACGCAGTTAACAACGCTAACCCAGCAGCCAGTGCTGCACCAAGGTTTAGCACCTACTATCACGTTACAAGCGGCGCAGCCTAGCGCGACTTCGCGGCTTGGGATGCAGTTTATTGGCTATGTATTGGTGCTGGATGCGGCAGATTATAAGTTGCAAGCGCAAGGGAGTGGCGAATTTAAACTGCTTCTCAATGAGCGCGACGCCCATATTGCGCAGCCATTAACGCCGGGCTGGCATAAAATTGAACTGTGGCAATTAACCGACGATGCCACAATAACGACCCAGCTCCAGTTGGTGCGCCAGCAAAACCCTGCCCGCGATTTGCGGCCGAGTGTCCGCGATTTAAAAACCGGCTTGTTTACCCCAGCGGCGGCGGTAAAGACCTTAGCCGCGGCGGCGCCATCAAGTACGCAGCCCCTGTCCAGTGGCTGGGCCTATCGTTATTTAGAGGCCAGTCCGCATGGTTCAGCGCCGTTGGCAAGGGCGATTCAATGGCAAGATTTTAACGATGCTCGTGTGCCTGCCGCACCACAAATAGCACCACAAATCGCGCCGCAAATCGAACTAAAAGCCGGCGCGACGGCAACCACAGCGGCTCCACCAGTGACGTCAGTCACCACGACAGGCGACAACCGTCAGCAGGTTCCAGCGCCAGTGCAGAACACGCCACAAGGTGCTGTGTATTTGTTAAAAACCGGCCACAGCACTGAACTTGATACCCAGATCCGGCAGCAAACCACTGATTATGCGATTGAGTGGCAGGGCTATGCCGTATTGGCAAAACCACAGCTTTTGAGTATTAAACTACAAAGTGCCCAGCCGTATCAGCTGTGGCTCAATGGCCAATTATTGTTACAAAACCAATGGTACACCGATGGCAACGCCCAGGTCATTACGGTGTTGGCCGCGGCGGGTGTGGCGCAATTTACCCTTCGCAGCCTGGGGCCTGTGTCCAGCACCACCTCATCATCATCGCTTGCGCATCAGGTGGTGTTGCAGTTGGCACAAAATGCGGTTGATGAAGTGCCGGTATGGCAAACACCCCAAGCCTTTGGTATTCAGGCGGCGGTGCCAACACCTGAGCCTCGGCTGCGTGCTGATGTGGGGGCGTCCACTACCACAAGCCCTGTTTCAGGGATGGTGCCTGGGTTTAATTATCGGATTTATCGGTTAAACAACCTCGATTGGCAACAGCTTGTCGCCTCATCGCAGGGCGCTGTGGCGGCTGGATCTGCGTATGCCGGATCTGTGCAAGCTGGCGCACCACAAAACAGTGCAGCACATCAGTCTTCACTGCAACAGGCTTCACTGCAACAGGCTTCACTGCAACAGGCAGCGCGGCAGCACGCCGAAGCACAGCACGCTGCACCGCAAGCCGCGTCTGGCACTCCAACATCAGATCCGGTTCTCAGTGCTGTGCCAGCGCTAGTACCTGAATTACAGCCGTTGCTGCAGCAGCGGCTGCCTGCATTGGCAGGTTCAGCCTCACGCTTGGCAGAGATCCCGCTGCAACGCGTGCCAGCGCCATATTTGCTGGTCATTGATTCGATTGCTCCCATTTCCGCCGCGGGCTATTACACCTTCTATAATCAAGGTGCGACGCCGGGCTGGTTAAGTATTGCCAATGCTTACTTTCCATTTGCGACACCGGTTTCGGTATATTTAGATCAAGGCTATTACCGTGTTTCGTTGCAGATGGTGGTGCCCAATGCCAGCGTCCAAAACGGCAGCGTTGGCTCTGGCACCATCGAACCTAGCGCTCTACCGTTCAATATTAGTCATGTCATGCCCGGCCAACCGCGCCGTGCTATTGATCAAGCGGCAGTCCAACATGTACCTCGACGCGACGTCACGGATTTTGATGGTGATCAGGTCCCAGATGACCAAGATGCGTATCCTGATGACGCCTCGCGCGTTCATCCGGATGTTCAATTGCAGTTACAAACGCAAACTCGACAAACCGGTGATTTTTCGCCCGCGCTACGCAAGCAATATCCTGCGCAAATGATTGCAGCTCAGTTGCAGTGGCAAGCCAGCGGCAGCGGCGTGGCGGATATTCGCCAATGGCGGCTACAACGGCGGCCTTGGCCGAATGCGACCGCATGGCAAGATGTCAACCTGGTGACGGCGGACGGCATCCCTGTAACCGACGTTGGCAATCCTGGCATGAGCGGAAGCGTATCACTTGATCTCTCAGTCGCGAACGGCGCTTGGTATCAATACCAGTTGCAAGCGCTGGATGCGCAAAACCGCATTATCGGTGAGGCCAGCAGTGCACCGTTGTGGGTGGCCTATAACCAAGATCAACTGCAGCAGTTCAGCCTGAGTAGCCTAAACAGTGAAATCACCTTACAAGGCCGCTTACCTGCCGCAGAGGCAGGCCAACAACAGCAATTGTTTGTGTGGCGTAGCTTGGCTGGCAAAAATCAATGGGTACTTCTGAGCAGCAACGCCACCTTACCGCTGCGTGATAGCGCTATTCTCCCTGGAGCTAGTTATCAGTACCGGACGATGATCCGTAATCGCTGGGCGCATCCAGCACCGGATGAGACCACGGGTGCTTGGCTAGAACGTGATGGTCCCTTGCTCGACAGCGCTGTATTCCAAGTGCCAGAAACCTTGCAACTGCAATTATTCCAAGCATCGAATCAGCCTGATCCTCAATTGCCGATTGATGATGTGCTGCCACTCGGTGCGCCAAGCGGCACGACCCAGACGTTACAAGCGGCATCTGCACTCGTGGCCGTTCCGCAAACCAATGGCACTGTGCTTTATCAATATCGCGTTGCCGCCAATACCGCCGTGCTGGGATTGCGTGGCCGTGTCAGTGCCGCGGTAGGGCCGATTCGGATTGAAGCTCGTCCCGCTACCGCGTTACAAAATCTTGCACAGCAATTAGAACTTCAACGGCAAGGGGTTCGTACCGACTGGCAATGGGCGTTCCAGCTTCCGAAGCAGGATGCGCAGTGGCAGTTAACCGCGTTTAGTGCGTTGGATAACAAACAGCAGCGCAGTGACGCCGTGATGTTGCAGGTGCTGGTGGATCAGCAAGCGCCCACGATTGTGCTGGATCGGGATGATATAGTGACAGACGCCCCGAGCGTGCAGCTATCCGGTCAGGTACAGGACGAGCATGCAGGCACGCAGTTACAGTGGAAATTGGCGGATGGTCGTTGGCAAAACATCACGCTAAGCGCTGAGCGTCGCTTTCAGATCACTGTGCCGCTGAGCTGGGGCAGTACTATCGTTGTGTTGCGAGCCACGGATGCCGTTGGCAACAGTGTGGAACGGCGGATCGAACTGCGCCGACAAACCGGGATTAGTTTCAGTCTAGAAGCACAACAGCAGCATGTATTGCTCCGCTGGCCGACGCTCGCTGATGTCAGCACCGTCACCATTGAACGCCAGCAATGGCTCGGCACCGGCTGGCCGGCGCAGTGGCAAACCTTGGTTAGCTTGCCCGCGACGCAGTTACAGTATCTTGATCAAGATGTACAAAATGGCAGTTTGTATCGTTATCGCTTGGTCGCCGCCGGTAATACCAGTGCCGACAGTCGTATTTTTGTCAGTTATGTCGAGGGGAATGTCAGCGGACTGTCGCTGCAAAGTCTCAGCCAACACCAAACGCATCGCATCACCCTTAATGCACAATTGCCAGCGCTAACCGCGGGTCAGCAAGGCCAAGCGGTCACGATCTGGCGACAACAAGGCGATGGCGCGTGGCAGTTGTGGCAAGAGAATGTCAGTCTGCCGCAACAAGATAGCACGGTGCTCCCACAGCAACGCTATCGCTATCGAGTGCAGCTTAAACAGTGGTGGTTGGAGCCAAGTCAAGGACAGCGCGTGGAGAAACTTGCCGCCGTTCAGGACACAGCCCCATTGTTACTGCCCGCCACGCTGAGCTTGGCGCTGCAGCATAGCGATGCGGTGATCGATGGTGAATCTGTGTTTTATGTTGGTCCTCAGCAGACGCAGTTATCCCTGCAGGGGGTGCTGCAAGGTGCGGTAGGCACCAGTCAGCTGCTGCTCAATGACACCCTGGTGGGTGAGCCTATCGCTATCAATAGCTCCACTTGGCAATTGTCCGTTCCACTGGCGGCCACCGATGCCGCGCAGCGTTGGCAATTGCGTGCCAGCAGCAGTGACAACACGGCGACGCGCCAGCAGCAAAGTAATACCTTGCCGATTGTGGTACTGCGCGATGCGACAGCGCCGCAGTTATTGCTCGATCAAACCGACTTTACCACCGCGCAAGGCCTCGTCACGCTCAGCGGTCAAGTCACCGATGAACGGGCAGCGGCGCAGGCCGCACTGCGCTTAGAATGGCAAGATGCGAGTGGTGATTGGACGGCCATTGCAATCGGTGAGCGCGGTTTGTTTAGTTTGCCGGTGGCGCTGCGTTGGGGCGAGAACCTGCTGCAATTGCGCGCCCGCGATGCGGTAGGCAATACATCAACGCAACAGATCCGTATCGTGCGGCAACATGAATTTGTCATCAGTGCTGAGCAAACACAGCCACAGCTGCCGCAGGTGAGCATCAGTTGGCCGACGTTATCTGATGTGGTGCAGCTGCGCATTGAGCGCCGTTTGGCCGACACCGCCCAGTGGCAGACGTTGACGGATGCCGATGCCGCCTCAGGACGTTATATCGATACGACCGTTGGCAATGGCCGCTTGTATTATTATCGCGCCACGGCCTTGGGGCAGGGGACACCCGCCGCTACGGCAGGTACGAGCCCAGAACGTGCGGTGTTTGTCGCGGTCAATACGCAAGCGGTGCAGAATCTAACCCTGACCAGCCAAAATGCCGACATCACGGTCGATGGCCACATGCCGGCGCTGCAAGATGGTCAAGTTGGGCAACAACTGCGTTTGTGGCGGCAGCAGGGCAGTGGTCCAGCGTGGCAATTGCTCAGTGACGATGCGTCTTTGCCATATCAGGATCGTGACATCGCCAACAGCGCTCCTGCACAGGAATATCGCTACCGAACTGTGGTGCAGCAGCACTGGTTGCATCCATTAACTCAGCAGCTAATCAGCCGTGATGGCCCAGTCGTGGAAAGCGCTACCCTGACCTTGCCTAGTCCTTTACAGCTCAGTTTGCTGCAAGCTGACGGGCAAATCGAAGGGCGCTATCAATACAGCATTCATAAAGGGCAGATGGTATTGACGCTTCGTGGCCGCATCAGCGGTGCTGTCGGGCCGGTACAACTGATCGCCCGCAAAGGCGCTTTGCAGCAACAATTTAGCCTCAGTGATGGTGATTTTAGTGTGGCGTTGTCGCTATCAGGTGCCAATGCCGGTGCCGGTAGTTGGCAGTTGCAAGCCCAAAGTGCAGATGCACTAATATCAAGCGCGGATGCACAAATGCCAAACGGCGTTCGGCGGCAACAGCAAAGTAACCCTGTGACGGCAGAGCTGCGCTACGATGATGTGAACCCAAGCATTAAGCTGGATCAACAGGATTTACGCACGGGGTTATCCAGCTTCACCTTATCGGGGCAGGTGCTGGATAATCAATCGCTACAAGGGGCGCGATTGCACCTGAGTTTGCCGGCAGTGCGCAGCAGCACCGACAACAACCCTTCCAATGCAACGGATGCGGTCACTGTGGTCCAGATCCCGCTGCAGTTGGATGCGCAAGGGGTTAGCGCCAGTTTTAGTACCTTAGTGCCGCTCAGCAGCGATCTGACCAAGGTGATATTAACCGCCACGGATCGTTCCGGCAATGTGCAGCAGTTACCCCTTGAGATCACGCGGACCATCAGCGATTCGGCAGAATTTAGCATCACCAGTCACAGTGATGGCCAAGTGGTGTCTGATGCCACCATTGAACTCAGTGGTGAACTCAGCAGCCCCGTGCTACCTGAACAGCTTAAATTAACCCTGCTCGGGCAAACCGCCAGTATCAGCCCATTAAGTGGCCAGCGCTATCGGTTTGTTTTTAGCAGCGTACCGCTGGTGGCGGGTGATAATCGGTTGGTGGTTCAGCTAGAAGGCCCAGGCTATCGCAAACCGCAAGCAATAACGCTGACCTATGTGGCGCCGGTCGCGGGTGAAAAACCGAAGATTGTGCTGTATAGCCCGAAAAACGACGGTTTTATCAATGCGCGTGATACCGTCATGAGTGGCGAAATTCGCTCCAGCTTGCCGGTCACGCTGCGCATTGGTGATGCCATGGTGCATCTGCAGCGCCGTAATAGCCTGTCTTATGTGTTTAGCCACGCGCTTCAGCTCGATAGCGCACAAGGCAATGCACAAAATGGCATGGTCGAACACCAACTCACGCTGGTGGCCGAAAACGCGGCGGGGCAAGATGAGTTAAATGTGCGCTTGCGGCAAGATGCACAAGCACCCACTATCCAGCTGTTTGATGGTATTCAGCCGGCTCCGGCGGTGAACCCTATGCTGCAAAGCCCGATCCAGCTGCGCGGCGAAATCACCGAAGCCGGTGGCGTCACCTTCTTGGTGAATGAGCAGGTGGTATTGCTGGAAAGAGGTATGCAAGATGGCCGCTATTTATTTAGCACTAGCCTTGCCATACCTACACAGCAGTCCAGCACGGTACAGCTAAAAGCCATTGATTTGGCGGGCAATCAGACGACGAAAACCGTCATTCTGCAAAATTTAGCCAGTGCGAGTATTCGCGTGCTGCAACCCAGCGCCGGTCAAACCTTTACCACCGATGCCAGTCACTTTACGTTACCTGTGATTGCGGAGTTATCGCATGCCCTAGATAACCCCGTGGTGAAGCTGTGGCTCGATGGCCAATTGCAACACGAATTCCCCCTCGCCACGGCCTTGTTAAACACCACCGTCACCTTGCCGGTGCGTGAGGGAGAGCATCGGCTACGGATTGAACTGCTAGATGGCGCCGATGGTCGTGTAAAAGCCACCACCGAGCAGCCATTTCAGTTGCAAGCGTTGGCGTCGGTGCCGCTGCAGGTGGTAAAAACCCAGCCCACAGCGTTTGCCGAGCATATTGATCGCAACCAACCGATCGCGTTTTATTTTAATAAAGCCATTGATCGCGCCAAATTAAAGGTTGACGTGACGCAAACCGTGCAAGGCAAAGACTACCAGATGCAAGGTGAGGCTGGCGCCTCGATGTTAGAGCAGCCGGGCGAGCGGTTAGTGGATGTCAGTAAAGACCACGAACCGGTGGCGGGGGAATTATCGGTATTACCAGGCGATCACAGCTGGTCGTTCTACCCCAGCGCCAAATTCTCCTATGGTGCCAATGTCAAAGTCAGCATTTCGTATGATGGCGCAGAGCTGCAACGGTTTTCCTTTAAAGTGCGCGCCTTACCCACCTTGCTAGATGGCGGCGTTGCCGATCCTTTTGATAGCAAACTGATGGGCATTAAAGTGTCGCTGCCTGAGGTGGGCCGTCACGAGGTGACATCCGATGGTGGTACTTTTGCCTTTGGCTATCTCGACAGCGGTGAGCGTAACCTGCAAGGCGGCGATTATCTGCTTGAACTCAACAGCGGTGCAGAAAACCCGAACTATGGCAATCTGCGCCGTTACATCAGCCTGAGCGAAGGCCGACAAAATAGTGTGGGCATGCTGCGCTTGATGCCGGTGAATAAAGAAGTGCCCTTTGTCAGCCTGCGCAGCCGCGGTGGCCAAGTGATTGCAGCCAACGGCGATGTGGAACTCGACCTCAGTCAGGCCAATTTGCAATTCCCGGACAGCCAATTTGGCCAACGGGTGCAATTTAGCATGATGCCGATAGAAAGCATTGGTATGCGCCAGCGCAACAACTTAGCCGCCATTTGGGCTTACGCCGCTATACCGCAAGGTATTGCTGTGCAGGGCCAATTACCGCTGCGGTTAAAAGCACCACGCTTGTACGGTGGGTTGGAATACCTGCCCGCCGATGGCGAGCGCTTGCTGTTGGTTGGACGAGCCGCCCGCGCCGATGAATTGGTCGCGGTGGGGGTGGTGCGTCGCCAAGGCGAATGGTTAGTGAGCGAAGGGGCTGTGCAGCTGCATAACCTCGATTACCTCGCCGTGTCCCGCGTACATTTTAGTATGACACCGTTATTGGCCGATTATGCGGATGGCAAAATAGATTTAACCGCGATCCAAGCGGCCATGATGATGAAGATGTAAACATGAATGTAATGTTGTATTCAGTGGCGCAGTGCGCGCCGCTGCGGTTTTTTATTGCTGTTTGTATGATAGTTTCACGCATCACAGGCTGCTTTATTGAATGGTTTTGGGATATATCTGGCAAGCTATTGGCAGGGATACTGACCGTGAGTCTGCTCTGGTTGCTACCGCCGGCCCCCGTCTATGCGGCTGGGGCATTTGATATTTTCAAATTTAAAGCCGGTCGGGTGTTGGGGCGCGGCCTAGTACTGGATGAGCAAGGGAGGGCGCAATACGTCGAATATAACGATGATGGCACTGTTGCGGCCGGCTGGTCGCATCCGCTGTCCAAAAGCGATAATGTCTTTGTGGTGTCGGCGGCAGAGTTACAGATCCAACTGGACGCTTTGAAAAAACTAAAAAGCAACGAACCCAATATTCGCATCATGTCGCGCGCTGAGTATGAAGCGCTAACGTTGCAGACTGTAACAAAACAGCCGATGGTGAAACCGGCGCTGACGCCTGATCAGCAATTTGTGGTCCTCAAAGCGCAAAATAATATTAAAAATACCCAAGAGTCACCATTGTTGATGACCTCCAATGTCGATCTTCGCAGCCTTGCGTCGCTCGCCAGCGATACCAAAACGGTGTTGGTCGATAGTCATGGCAAAATCTTGCGACAAAGTAACAAGCTGATTGCGTTAAAGTCAGCCTTTTTAGCATCACAAAATCTCTCCGATCCCAAGCAAGCCGCCCAGCCCCTGCCCACATTGGAAGCCTACCGCAGCAAAGCGTATGCGCCGTTTAAAGAGGCAGAAGTCAATACATCGGCAGCATTTGGCTTTGGTGATGTGACTGATGCTGATGGTGATTTTGTAGTGCAATACTTTACTATACCGTGCCCATGTTTTACATATAATTATGACACCTCACTGACCGCGACCTATAAATACAGTGCGTTTGAATCGAATGGTCGAACGATTAAATCCGAATATATTATGATGCCCAGTAGCGAGACTTGTATTGGTTACGATGCATGTTTTGTGGGGCCCACTCTAACAGCGCAAATGACTCGCGTTTCAGTGATATCAATTATTGCTACTATCTCAGAGCTTTTTTCCCCTGTATTGTTCTTTGTTGATGTTGGTTTTATATCGGGGTTGGCGGTGATGCAGAACCCAGATACGAGCGATGATGGTAAGATCGGTATTGGTACGACCGAATATAGCTACAGCCCCCCCAAGATCACCAACACACCTCATCCCGATCCCGCGGTCAAAATAATTCCAGGGTTTGTAAATGATGGTGATTTTATTTGTGCCATTACGCCGGTTGACTCGGATGTTAACAACGAGATGCTGCCTGATTATGAAGCCGTGGTTTATCCCGACGACCCTTTCGAATGCGATACCCTAGACTCACAACCTAAGATTGTTCGTGTGAAGGCGCGGACACAATCGGTTGAGCACCAAGGCCTATTAAAATCCATCAGTTTGGCCGATTTAAAAGATACAGATGTTTTTATTATTCGCCAATTTGATGGCAGTTTAATTACCTCTAGGCGTGGCATGTCCGAGGCTGAATTAAAGCAAAGCAGTAGCTTTATAGGTACCCATCAGAATGAATTTGCATTTCAATTAATGGTGCGAGGCCCGGCCGATCAGTCGGTGAACTTAAAAGTGCGCGGGGATGATTCGTTTAGTAAGTTTCAAAGCAGCGCGCAGATGTCACCCGCGCTGCATAAGCGCGATGGCAATCATTTAAAGCCGTTTGAAGCGTTAAAAGTAGTGTTGATCAACCGTAAAACGGGCTATATCGGTACAGGAACCACCACTTATCAGCAGTTGACAGGGGCAGCTTCGAATGCAAGCGTTGCCTTGGACAAAATCGTGATGCGGCCGCCGAACCTAAAAATCCGCGTTGAGCGTACCAATAAAAATATTCGCGCCACGCCGATGGATGTGGCGTATCAAGGTGGCGTGACGGTCCAAGATGATGTGGTCAAAATTCAAAGCGAATGGTTTGATCACGACGGTCAACCCTTACCGGATGTGTTGCAAGAGTATGGCTTTACCGGGCGTTTAGCCGTGGTCACTGGGCCTAATACCTTGCAAAATAGCGCCGGTGAATATTATGTCACCATCAAACCCGGCCGGCATTTACAACTGCTGCGGGTGTCGGAGCAGGCGCTGGGCGGGCAGCATTTATATTTTCAAATCAGCGCCAATCCCAGTTATAGCGCCTCCTCATTTGCCGGCAATCCCAATGCAAGTGGCCCGCTGCGTTACCGGCCGCAACACTATGTCCCATTTATGGTTTTGGTGAATAATGCATGGGTGTACCGGCCTGAAATGCAGTTTTCCTCCTACGATGTTGCGCTACAACGCATGGAATGGGAAAAGACCGATGGCAGCATTGAGCTGCTGGATCTCGCCAAGTTACAACCCAATATGACCTTTGAACACTTTATTCGTTTTATGTTTAAGGTGCTTGGCAGCCCGCACCCAATGTTAGACAGCATTGGCTTAAGCCAAGATTTAGTGTTTGCCTTTGGCGATAAAGTACAAATTAAAGCCAAACTTGGCGCAGACCAACAGTATTACATTGAAAATATTGCCGACCATCGCAAATTATCCGCCGAAGATTTATTATCAATGCGCTTATTTAGCCTGCATGATCCGAATAATATATTGTGGCAATGGGCGGCGCCAGAGTTAGTTGTACCTGTTGAACCTCATTTGATCAGTGATGCTGAATGGGATGAAGTTATTCTACTTATGCAAAACTTAAAATTTGGTGATGGTGGCGACAAGGGAGATATCACCAAAAACGACCAAGTCAAAAGGTTGCAGCAATTGCTTGGTTTACCTTTAGCGCAACAGGATGGTGTGTATGGGCCAACGATGTTACGCGCCTTTGAATATTTTCAGGTGAAAGCGTTTAGCAAACAAGCGATTGCAGAGCTGCGTAGTACTGCTAGACAAAAAGATCCATTTTCATCCTTACACGAAGTTGTCAAAAAAGCATATGCAAATTGGATCCCTCAGGCCGAGGTAAAATCAATACTGCAGGCTGAAATGGCGGAAAGAAACAAGCAAGGACGGCCTGAACTGTTATTAACTGAAGCACATATTTTGGCGATGTTATTGGTTGAAAGTGGCGACTATACCCAAGCCGATTCTAAGCTCAATGCAGGTTCACGAGCCACCACAACCAGCGCTTCTGGATTAGGGCAGGTAACATGGGCTACATTGCAAGATGCCAATAAAAACAATAAACCGCCAACGACCTATACTTTACAAGATATTCGCCGCGATCCGGTCAAAAATATAGAAATCATGTTGATTGTGTTGGAGTTAAAACAAAAAGGTCAAAAAGATGTTCTAGGCGTGATCAACCAATATCATGGCAGCAATGATGATGCGGTAAAACAAAACCATTTAGATAAATACAAAATAGCGTGTCAACATATGGGCTGTCAGCTCGATAAAACACCAAATAAACATCTACAGCAGCCGGCATGGCTCTCTGAATTTACTGAACGATTCTTAGGTTGGCTGCGTTAAATTCCATAATTTAAGCTACATGCTGAATCATTCATGCATAAATGGGGCTGCTATGAAATCAATAGGGGATAGTATGAAACACCTTGGGGGAGGGCGCGTCGTGAGTGGGAAGCGTACTTGGCATGTGACTGCAAAGGCGCTATGCCTGGGCTTAAGGTATGGCGCTATGTTGACGGGGCTGATGATGTTGCCGGTTGCCCAGGCGGATCCGTTTTCTGCTCCTTTCAGTGGCCTTACAGCCGCGACGGTTCAGGCAGCAACAGTTCAGGCAGCAACAGTTCAGACCGCGACAGTGCAGCCAGCGACCGCAACATTGCCGCTGACTCACGCTCAGTACAGTGCGCAGCTTATGTGGTGGACAGAACCTGCCCAATATTGGGTGACGGTACAGCGACGCAGTCTGGCGCAAGCCACCTATGATTTATTTATTTTTAAGACCGCGGAACCGCAAACCCATAGCGATGGTGCGGAATTGGTATATCAAGAACTCGATATTGGCCACGTGGTTGCCCTTTATCACACCGGGCACGACCGCGGTGCGCTGGCCGTGGTGAGTCGCGATGGTGAAGGCGGTTATCGCTTTCGGGGTTATCACCACCAACCTATGACGCATGGCAATAGCCAAACTAACAACCAGCCTAATTCCAACTCTAGCGCCGTTGAAAATAGCGCCGTGGTGAATAGCGCTGTGGTGAAAGGTATGGATATCAGCAGCGTTACGTTCCCCGAGTATTTAAATAATACCAAGTTAGAAAACGGTGGTGCAGGCTGGATATTCTCGTTTTATGGCGTAAATGGCCAACTGTTAAGTGACAACACCTCCTTTGATGTGCGCACACAAGCGTTTCATGGGTCTGGCCCGCTTCGACGACCTGAATTGGAAAAATTCAAACGTCCGTTTTCCCTTCGTTTTGTGGGCATGGATCGAATCAGTATGTAAAAGCAGCGGTGATGCTTTCTCGGATGCGCTTGCGGCTCCTATGTCGTTGGCGGCCTTTGTCATTCATCAATAAAGGTTCAAGATGATAACCATGAAAAAAACCATTACATCATTACAGGGTGCCGCTTTGGTTAGCGCCTTATTGCTAAGTGTCGCGGCCAGCGCTACGCCCGCAGCGTCGCTCCAACCAACGCAAGCGGATGGCGCCCAGATTGCGGCTGCCAGCGTGACGCCGCATGCCGAGCCCATTTTTAGCAGTCAGTTACTGTGGCCGGTCAGTGCGGATCATGCCTTTATTGTGCGGATTGAGCCCAATGCAACCGCCATCGCCCGAAGTGAGCGTGCAACAGCCGCCTTATTAGACAGCGCCAGCTATGATTTGCGGATCTACCGTGCGCACATCAGCGCGCAAGGCATTGAGCGAGGCGAACAGGTGTATGGCGAGGATGGCACGGGGCGAGGGGTTGGCGTTTGGCATACCGGCGAGTTGGGTAGCCCTTTGGTGGTGACCACCCAAACCGATGGCCGTTACTTTTTTGTGCGGGGCTTTCATGCAGAACAAGATGCACAAGGACAATGGCATGTCAGGCGGGGCGTGTTGCGCGAATCCACCACCATGCCAGAGATTGTGAATCAACCCGAGCAAGGCTTGTATTTGTTATTTACCCAGATTGAGAATAAATACAGTGACACCCTGCTGTCGAGTAAGGTGTTGTTTAAAAACGGTCAATGGCAAACACTGGATGAAACATTACCTGGCGAGAGCCGCCTGAAAGGCATCGTCCTAACCGATGATAACCGCACGCCATAAGCCATTCATGACATCAACCATCGCTGGCTCGGCTTTGTCTGGAAACGAATACACAAGCAAATACGCCCTTAATAGGCAAGGATGAATAGGCAAGGACAGCCACAGATGGTAGCCAACGATGGTCAACCCAGCACAGGTAAATCCCAGCACCGCCGGCCTAAACAGGCTCCGCAGACGGAAGCGTTCGGCGTTGAAATACTTAAAAAAGTATTGGTTTTTTTATACAAACAGCGAAACAGAAATGCACCACAGTAAGCGCCCTAGCTATAAAATCCAGAACGCCGGCCCCCTGAAGGCGTTATTGTTGTTGGCAACGTGGAATACTCTATGGTTTGCCAACCCTGCAATGAGCCGCGCAATGAACAGCGCAATAAACAGCGCAATAAACAGTGCAGTGGCGGCGCCATGGACTGACAGCGCGCCGGTACAGGCCTCGCGCTGGAGCGAAACCGCGATTGCAGCGCACCTGGGGTTCCATCGCCATGTGGGGGCGGATCCCGCGGCCGAGGCGCTGCTGGCGACACGGCCAGAGCTGGCTGCGCTGGTCCATAGCCGAGCAGGCCAGCCGGGCTATAGCGCCCAGCTGCGCTGGGTGCATGATGATCAGAGCTTTTGGGTGAGTGTGGCGCCAGATGCGCCAGCGCAGCTCGATGCGACAGCGCAGGTCGATGCGACAGCGCAGCTCGATGCGCCCATCAAAGCAAGCCCTCTAGCGCATCAGATGTCGGGGCAGATAGCCGCACAGCCGCGCAGTCGGTTACAAGTATTTGCGTTACCAGCCGCAACGCAAGATGGCAATGGGTTAGCGCTGCGCTTTGAAGAGGCGAACATCGAGCCGGTGATTGCCATCTACAGCAGTGGTCAGGTGTATAGCCCGTTGGTGGTGGTGAGTCAGCGCGGGCCGAACGATTATGTAGTACGCGGTTATCATCTGTTTGAAGGGCGCATCATCAATAGCCTGCTCGCCACCAGTGTCACCTTCCCAGATGTGATTTTAAATACCAAACGATTAGTTGGCGGTATGCGCATCCGCGTGAGCGTGATGGATGGCGCACAGCTGCGGAGCCAGCTGTATGCCTTTGAAAAAGCAGAAGCAACATGGCGCGATTTTTATGATCCAACCCCATTTAACGACCGCTTTTCTCCCGGCGATGATGATAGGACCTCGTTTTAATCCGGCAGATGAGAAGCCCATGGGATAGCGGTTGGATAGACGCCGCTGACGATTGGCGAGGCTGGCGCTATAAGCCAGCGCAAACCCCGCGACAGCAACAGCCGCTGCAGGGTTTTTGCCCCGACTGTTTGAGTGATATCAATGATGGCAGGTGGCTTTAGCCGCCTCATCCAACACTTTGGAGTATGCATGTTTATAATTCACCGCGCGTTCCCTGTGGTCCGCGATTTATATGACCGGCTGGGGGGCGTTGCCACCTTTGGTGTCCGTCGCCATCCTAGCGCGCCGCAGCGCGGGGTCGCCGCGTATTTTAAGTTGCCAACGGCTGCGCAGCTGCCAGACGACATCCATAGGCATGCACAGCGGAGCTGTCGCCGCCTAAGGTCTGCAAAATGGGCTATTGGGTTATCGCTGTGCCGGCTGAGCGCCGTCGTGGCGTTACCGTTGTTGGCCATGCCTGTGTTGGCGTCAGCCGCACCTACAGAAACCGCGCCCGCCGCTGCGATGGCGCATAAACCAGTCACGGCTATGACGCCGACGTTATTGCAACGGCCATTAACCGATATAGACCAAGCGCCACATTGGCTCACCGCGCAATTACGGTGGCAAGCCTCGCCAGCGCAAGCCTTTATTGTGCGGGTCGAGCCCAACGCCGCGTATTTTGCGGCCAGTTCGCATTGGACGAGCGCCATGTTGGATGCGCAAGCTTTTGATTTACGTATTTATCATGCCAACCCGGCGCAGCCCAACCAGATTGGCGATTTGGCGCTGGAAGTGCCGCACACAGGTCATGCAATGACGATGTACCATACAGGGCAAGCGGACGCGCCTTTGCTGGTGATTACGCAAACCAACGGTCGTTTATATAACATTTATGGTTTTCATCTGGGGCAAAATGCACAAGGGCAGCCGCAGGTTATCAACAGTTTGCAGCGGACCTCCGACGCCAACCCCGAAATAGTCATTCATCGGCAACGCGGCTTGTTTTTATTAATAAAAGAGCCGATGGAAAGTAATATCACCATCACCCGCGTGCGTTATGAGAATGGCCAATGGCATACACTCAGCCCCAGCACCGCCGGCTATAACCGCCTGCGTAAACTGGCACCGCAGACGGAAGATTAAATTATGATGAGGATATAAATGATGTCGTTATCTATCATGGTCGCGGTAGCTGTATTCAATTTTGAAGCGTACACCGTCGATATAGATACTAAAAATTATCTACCTATGTTTCGAGATGTGGTAATCGACGGTGACACTGTGGTCATGCAAGGCGAACTTGTTGAGCCGGAATATACTCGATTTTTAAAAAATAAATCGGTACATGCAAGTTGCAACTTAGATAAAGAAAAAAAGCATGCGATATGTAATGCAACGATTCTAAACAAGCCCTATCACACGACACCCGCGAGGCTGTGCACATTTGTTGAAAAGTTGCCGGTAGTCGCCGCCGATAGAAAAAATAGATTACCCCTGCATAACACAGGTGGTTTTCCAGCATATGCCTTACTTGATGATGTCGATGTTTTTTATCGAAAAGGTGAGATGTGTCATTATGATGGGGAAGTGCATTATTATATTAAAAGAGTTGATGAGACGATCAATGATTTTTGTATGCTAGGTGCAGTAGAGCAAGAAATAACAGGACAAGGGGTAAAAGAACAAGGAATAAAAGGGTCAGCTCAAAAAGAACAATGTATAAATTTTGCGAAAGATATTTTTTTTCAGTTTGGTTATAATTCAAATATACTAACAGATGATTTTATGCCAGTTATGTTTTACCAGGCGGAGTTGGAAAATAAATCTATTATTTATAAATTGATTATTCCGACGAGGAACTGATGTTTCTCGGGTGTTTAGCAAAAGAGTGTTCAATATGCGGTGTCGGCCGCGCATTGGGGAACTTATCCATCGAGCCAGCCAGCTAGCGGCGAGACTCGACAACGAATAGATGGAAAGGTCCGCCGAAGCGTTCGGCGTTGAAATACTTAAAAAGTATTGGTTTTTTATACAAACAGCGAACAAGAAATGCACCACAGTCAGCGCCCTAGCTATAAAATCCAGAACGCCGGCTCCCTGAAGGCGTTATTGTTGTTGGCAACGTGGAATACTCTATGGTTTGCCAACCCTGCAATGAGCAGTGTAATGAACTGCGCAATGAGCTGTGTAATGAACTGCGCAATAAACAGTACAATAAACAGCGCAATAAACAGTGCAATAAACAGTGCAGTGGCGGCGCCATGGACTGACAGCGCGCCGGTACAGGCCTCGCGCTTGAGCGAAACCGCGATCGCAGCGCACCTGGGGTTCCATCGCCATGTGGGGGCGGATCCCGCGGCCGAGGCGCTGCTGGCGACACGGCCAGAGCTGGCTGCGCTGGTTCATAGCCGAGCAGCCAGCCGGGCTGCAGGCCGAGCAGGCCAGCCGGGCTATAGCGCCCAGCTGCGCTGGGTGCATGATGATCAGAGCTTTTGGGTGAGTGTGGCGCCAGATGCGACAGCGCAGCTCGATGCGACAGCGCAGGTCGATGTGGCAGCGCAGCTCGATGCGCCCATCAAAGCAAGCCCCCCAGCGCATCAGATGTCGGGGCAGATAGCCGCACAGCCGCGCAGTCGGTTACAAGTATTTGCGTTACCAGCCGCAACGCAAGATGGCAAAGGGTTAGCGCTGCGCTTTGAAGAGGCGAACATCGAGCCGGTGATTGCCATCTACAGCAGTGGTCAGGTGTATAGCCCGTTGGTGGTGGTGAGTCAGCGCGGGCCGAACGATTATGTAGTACGTGGTTATCATCTGTTTGAAGGGCGCATCATCAATAGCCTGCTCGCCACCAGTGTCACCTTCCCAGATGTGATTTTAAATACCAAACGATTAGTTGGCGGTATGCGCATCCGCGTGAGCCTGATGGATGGCGCACAGCTGCGGAGCCAGCTGCATCAATTTGAAAAAGAAGAAGCAACATGGCGCGATTTTTATGATCCAACCCCATTTAACGACCGCTTTTCTCCCGGCGATGATGATAGGACCTCGTTTTAATGCGGCGGATGAGAAGCCTATGGGATAGCGGTTGGATAGACGCCGCTGACGGAAGATTAAATCGCAGTGTTGTACCTGAAATCTAACCGATCCATATCTTCAAGTGGTTGATATAGCCTGAAAATCCATAGTTATTTCATAGTAAAGAAGCGTAAACATTGCGATTTTGTCAACAAGCGGCGGTATCATCGAATAATGCTTGTATTGATTGTTAATTGAGCGATATAAATAGCGCGTGTATCAGCGACTTTTGCTCGATTCCGGATCCTTTGTCTCATCAGAAAAAGAAAAATATGTATGCTTAGTCGCTTTATTGCAGCCTTGCTGGTGTTTCTCAGTGCTATAGCCTTACTGCCTACTGTCGTAGTGTTTTCGGTGCCGTCGGTCGAGGCGCAAGGTGCTTGGGATATTTGGCGTTTTCGCTATGGTAGGGTGTTAGCGCGTGGCGTGGTGCGCGACGAGCAAGGCTACCCACAATATGTACAATACAAAGCCGATGGCACTGTGGTGGCCGGCTGGTCATATCAATTGGGCGCTGGCCGCGATGGCTATGTCTTGCCAGCCAGCGAAATTAATTCAACTCTGGCAATTTATCAGAGCTATCAGCAGCAGTATAAAAACCAAGCCCGAGTGATGTCGGTACAGGAATTTAACGCGGCTGAATTTAAAACCGTCACTGGGCAAATATTGCCAAAAATACCGGTGGATGATCGGTTTAAGTCGGTGTTGGTGAAACCGGCGAATAAGCTATTGAACCCCAGCGAAAGCCCTCTACTGATGATGGTACGCTTTAATCTGGCGTCCGTGAGTCAAATATCCAGCTCTGCACGTAGTGTATTATTGAATCCCACAGGGGAAATTATTTTTACCTCAGAGCATAACATTGCATATAAATCAGCATTTTATGAATCGCAAAATTTAAGTGACCCACGTACTGCCAATATCCCAGCGGCTTTTGGTAAGAATTTAAGCAAAGAACAAGCCTACGCGCCCATGGGGCAAACGGTGGTCGAAATCCCCGGTTATTTTAGCAATGGCGGTGGCGTGACCGATGAAAACGGCAAATACACCGGGATCTTTTCGCTCGTGCCCTGTCCTTGTTTTTCCTTTGACTACACCATCCCTGTCACCGCCAAGTATTACTACTCACAGTTCACTGCGACAGGTACGCGCCCATTTTTTGACTACCAAATGCATACCACCTATGACCATTGCTCTGGCTATGATGCTTGCCCACTCGAAACCACGTTAGTCGGCGCTATGACCAAAATTGCGATTATGGGGATTTATGCCTCCATGTCGACCTACACCACCCCAGATAACTTTTTTGTCGATAGCGGCTTTATAGCAGGAACTGGCGTGCTGGCGAATCCAAGTGGCAGCGTGAGGGTCGGAAGTGAAACCAGTTATGCCTATCAAGCACCTGATTTAACGAGTCAGGTGCAGCAAAAATATGACTTTGATGGCGATAGTAAATTTGAACAGAGCATGTTGGGTAATCTGGTGGATGGTAAATTTGTCTGTGCCAGTGGCGGTAACGCAGAGTTCCAGGGTGTTTATTTTTCCAGTGTGGGTCGTGAATTAAAAACCAACTGTGGTGATGATCAACCCGAAGAAAGCCAGCCGGATGTGGTGCGTCTGGCAGATAAAAAACATGATGCGTCTGCGCAAGGGTTGGTCAGCCAAATCAGTCAAACCGATTTAAAAGATACCGATATTTTTGTGTTTCGCGAGTCCACGGGCATGCTGATTACCCATCGGCAGGGCCTATCAGAAAACGAACTGGCAAAAAACAGCAGTTATTATGGCGTGGATGGTGAATCGTTTCGCTTCCAAATGATGATGCGTGGTCCCGCCGGTGTGGTAGGGCGTGCTGGTTTTCAAGGCGGTGAAGCGTCCTTTAGTAAATTCCAAAGTAATGCCTATATGAACCCTGCCTTGCACCAACGGCAATCAGATCACCTGAAACCAGGCGAGGCCATCAAGGTGGTGCTGATCAACCGTAAAACGGGTTACATCGGCACTCAGTCTACCGTTTATGACAATAATTACGCCTACGGTATTATTCAGTTTGCCCGCGATAACATAGTGATGCGGCCACCGAATTTAAAAATTTCGGTTGAGCGGCGGCATAAAGTGAAAGATGGTATGACGCAAGGAAAGCAGCTCAAGAATCTCGTGGGCTATGAAGGCTCGGCACTGGGATCGGATGAACAACTGATTTTAACCACCGAATGGTACGATCATTCAGGGGCCGCTTTGCCAGATGGGTTGGCGGATTTTGGCTATACCGGCCGCGTTGCGCAAGTGACAGGCCCCAATCGGTTAAGCAGTGGGGGCAGCATCGGGCATTTTGCTATTAAACCGGGTAAGCATATCGAGCATATTCAGCTACCGGATGATGGCAAACTGAGTGAGCATTTTTATGTACAAGTAAGCGGCCAACCTATTCATAAAACCTCTGACTTTGCCGCAACAGGGGCAGCAAATGCGGGGCCATTGTTATGGCGTCCGAAACATTACGTGCCATTTTTGGTGCCAGTGCTGGATGAAACCTTAACCCTAGAGCAGGCATGGCTGTATAAAAAACAGCAAAAAGAAGGCACAGGGAATGGGCTAGAGAAACCCGAGCCGGTATATCACTGGGTGTATCGGCCCGAGCTGCAATTCTCCACCTATCAGCTCAAAGCAGACAAGATTCTGCGCGAAACCAATGACAAAACCACCATCGATATCTTCAAAAAAGCTGTTCCGATGATTAGTAACGTCGATAATCTGGTTCGCTTTATGCACAACTTAATCGCCAGCAATCAAGCCGCATTAGAGTTTTTAGGCGCCGGCCAGCAATTGGTGTTTGCCTTAGGTGAAGCTGAACTGAAAGCGAAAATAGGCGCGAATCAGCAGCTGGAATTTACCAACCTTGAGCATTTATCGGCGCTGGATGTAGAGGATTTTGTCACCTTACGGCTTTACAACAACAACGACCCCAGCAATGTGTTATGGCAATTTGCCTTTGAAACCTTGTTGGCGGATGTGCGCTTAATCGGTGGGCAAAAAATCAGTGATGATGGCTCAATTTTTGTGACGGCGGATGATACTGAAATTCCACTGCAAGCTATTATTCCGGGCTATCAGAATCGCCAAAATAAAAGCCCCGTTAATGTGACCTGGAGTGTGGAAGGCTCGGGGGTGATTACCAAGGTTGATACCAGCTTCCGTGAACAAGGGGCCTTCCCTGCCAGCATTGTGATGCCGAAAATCGCGGGCAGTAAAGGCGTGGCTGTGGCACAGCTGGGGACTGACAACGATAACAAAATTAAGCTACCCACCATTACCGTAGTGCCCGGCAAGCCAAAAACGATTTCACTGCAGGCTTCCAGCAGTACAACCTTTATCGCAGGTCATAAGCCTATTACCTTAACCGCCACGGTGAAAGATGCCCATGGTAATGCGGTCGCCGATGGTACACCGATTAATTTCTCGATTGAGGGCGAGGCTAAAATTACGGCAAATGCCACCTCAACCGTCGGCGGGACAGCGTCAATCACCATTGCAGGGGATCAAGCGCCAGACACGGCAGCCAAAGTTAAAGTTAAAGTTCAAGAGCTCACCAGTGAATATCCATTTGATGTAAAACCTTTGGTGGCGGTCATTAGCTCCTATCCGCCCAATATGGAACCCAAAACCGAGTCGCCGATTTTAGTTACAGTGACGGAGGATGGCACCAACGCCGTGCCCAATGTTGACGTCGTATTTGGCAGCAACGGCGGCAAATTTAAAGAACAAGTGGTCAGAACCAATGGCAGTGGGGTGGCCGAGGCCAGCTTACACAGTGGTTATTATCCGATAGAGCGTTTAGAAATCTCCGCACGCGTGGGCATGGTGCCAGCGACCCTAGCGCAACTGCAAGTAAAACCCAAAGCACCAAACTATGCGGATAGCCGTGAAACCCTGCTTATTGGTGATGCCACCCACAGTGGCGAAACCGAATACACCCGCGAAGATGGCTTGCGCGTCCGGCTTCCTTACACGGCCAATGGGTACATCCAAGTAAAAGGTGAGGTTGGGTATCAAATGCCACTGCAATTAGGATCAATATTTGAGCCGAATTTGCAGCCAATAGCCGCCTATGCCATGAAAGAGGTCGAAGACGATCGGGTTGAAGAGTTAAATCAACTGCATCCAGGTACAGCCCGTCATGTGCAGACGAGCCTCGATAACCCGAACGGGACCGGCCAAAGTTATGCCTTTAATGCGCAAGCCTTCCAAAATGTACAAGGCGTGTTTGAGTCAGCCACCATCGAGGTGCCCGCGTCCGATCGTTTCCGCCGTCCAGATAGCGTAGGGTTTCGGGTCAATGTAAAACTGAATGCGGTTGGCGGGAGCATATTTAACCTCGAAGGTGGTGCACAACAACTGCTGGTCGATGGTGATGGCCGTTTGTTATACCAGTTATGGACAGCCACAGGTCAGCATGCGGTGCAGTCGGCACCGCTGACTGTCGGCCAGTGGTATACGGTGGCGGGGCGCTATGTGAATGGCACTTTAGAGTTGGCCGTGGAAGGCCTGAGCCACAACCAAACCGCGGCCACAGGCACATTAAAATATGGAATTAGCCAGCGCGGTTTAACCATCGGGGAAGATTTCACCGGGCATTTGGTATCGCTGAAGTTTTATGATTGGACCACTGCGCCACTGATGACCTTTGCCGATGGTTCGACCAGCATGACGCATGAGATGCTGACCGCTCATGATCGGGTTGAGGTGATTAGCACAGGCAGTATGAACCAGCAGGGTGAACAGGCTGGCATGCTGCGGATTGGCTTAACTGCCGATGGGCAGCAAACCTTTGTGGGGGTGATCAGCAAAGCCCATTTTACCGAATTGTCGAAGTTTCAACTCGAAACCAACAGTGAACTGAAGTATCCACCGCTGACAACGGCCTATCAGCAACAAATGACGCCGTGGCCACTGATGGGGGTGGCCAACGCCGGTTTTGGTGATTGGATCGCAGAAAACGCCTTGGATGTATTAAAAGCGGCGGTTGGCTTTTTGATCCCCTACGAAGACGGCATCAGTCTAGTGAAGCAGTTGTATTACTTTGGCTTTGATAAAGGCCAATTTGATGTCACTGAGTTGGTACTTAGTGCGCTAGGCGTAGTCACCGGTATTCCACTGCCCTTTACCAAAATATTTACGCCATTAGTGGGCACACTAAAAACGGTATTACGCAGCTTAAAATTGGTGAATCCTCGCTTCTTTACGGCCATGGGGGGGCTGATGACTAAAATCATCGATGAGCTGAAGAATAAGCGCTACGACACCATATATTCGATGGCCCCGATGCTACTGGTGATGGGGGAGATGGTGGCCGACGCTGAAGCGCGGCAGGGGTTTATGATGCTTATTAAATCAATTGGCAGTGTGGATGATCTGCTGGTTTGGGCGCGTTACTTAGGCTTGCCGGCCGATGGTTGGGAAGATGATGGCGCTCCACCGCAGGTGTCATATCAATCCACGTTGAATGTGACGCCAGAGATGAATAATCCTTTTGGTTTGATTAATACCGCCTATGCCTCGCGACCAACCACGGCTCGTCGGATCGCAGGTGCAGTTATTGGGCGTACTATTCTGAAATTAAGTCGGAAAGGACATATCCAAGATTTTGAGAAAAATTTAGTCGCTGCTGTTGGTAATGTGGCAGATGGGATCCGGTCAACACCCTTTAAGTCATTACGAAAAGCGGTATTTAGCAGTGAGCTTATCGATGCTGCGTTGGTTCTTTTAAGCAAAGCCACGGCTGGTGGATTTAAAGCAATTACGCAAGGCATTGATAAACAACGGATCCGGCCAGAAATTATATTAGCTTCTATTGTATTTATTGAATCTGAGATCCGGGCAGGCCGACTTTTCGCCAATTCGTCCAGTAGTGTTCGTGATGTACGCGAGCTTTATATGCGGTTATTCGTGCCGCGAAATGATGCGTTTGGTGAAGCACAATCACATGGTGCTAGTTTTCACCTCGCGATGTTGGCCTATTATCATGCCTGGCATCGATATGGTGGCGGTGAAATGGTAAAAGCTATTGAATCTCAACAGAGTATGCAGTTTCAAGTGGGCGCACCTTATGCGAGGACGGTAGATATTGAGTTGGATAAAGATACGTGGGTCGAGTTGAAGTCAAAGGTGTCCCCTATGCCCAAAAGCCACTTTAACCGTTGGAGCATCAATAGTTCTGCAGGTGACTCTGGTAATGCCGGTAGCACACGTGGTGGCCGTCATATCCATAAAGAATTTTTTACCGATTTGGTTAAGGCAAATCAGAAAGAAAAACCAATCACTGCGGTATGGAAATTCCATAGTTTCCGTGGCATGACCGTATCAAGGAACAATGGGGCTAGAACACCTGCAACCAAAGGGCCTGATAGAAATGAAATCCGTAATATACGTAATTACTTGTGCGAAACACCGGGAAATTTAGACAACAAATGGACGGTTCGACAAACCGGTAAAACCAATCGAGGCCTAAAACTGACGTGTGAAAGTACCTATGCTCGGGTGACTGATCTTCATGATACCAAAGGTATTTTGGAGGATTTTATTAAATATGGCTTATTTGGCAATGAAGATTTCAAAAAAGCCGTAGATGCGGTGAAGAGTGAGTTTTGATTATATTTTAGAGCTGGACAGCCTTGCTTTTTGGACTGTGTAAAATATCGAGCAGCGATACTCTTAGACAGGAATTTCGTGCCAGACGGCCATATTTTTGGCATAACTCACGGAGGTTAGTCGTCTGGCAAATTTTTATCTACTGACAATCAAGCGGCGACTATGGTTCGAAATATCCGCGCCGTAATATTGTGCTTGTCGTGGTTGTGGCTTGCTGAACCCTTACAAAGGTGCTGGTTCGCTTGATCGTGCAAAAAATAAGCGTGCCTAAGGGACTTTATCGTTTTATTGTTCGAAGATGACGTGTCAGCCATGTTGTGCTGTTGTGGTGCTGAAGGTTCCGCATTTAGCATACTATGCCAATGCTGACACAGCTCGGTTTGTTGTTGCCATAGCGCTGCAATCAAAACCGCTGGCAAGTGGGGTTGCTGTAATGCGCAGTGGAGCCATTGCTGAGTGTGCTGGATCAATTGTCGAGCTGTAGCGCTCTGACCTTGCTGTTCTAGCGTATGGGCTAGATTACGGATGGTCACCACCATGCAGTGCGTCGGTAAACAAAGCTCGTCCATATCGTTCGACCATGTCTGTGGTAATAACGTGGCTTGCTGCCAAATCGGCCACACATCAGCAAATGCTTGTTCATAATGCCACTGGGCCTGCTGCCAACGTCCCTGATCCCAGGCGTGGCGGCCTTGCCGCATCCATTGTTGCCACTGCTGCATCTTTTATCCCTCCATTTTTTTCTGTACCGGTTATGCCCGAACCATGGTTTAGTCAGCAGTTAAATCAGTGGCCACCATAAAAACAGACTATTCAGCCATAAACCAATACTGATGACAGCCAGCAGGCTTAGCGCTATCGCTTTTCGTTTCAGTGTTGTGCGCATAAATCCTCCGCGAAAATGATGCTTTGATGGTGGACCTGCCACCACGTCATACATCGTCAGGTACGGCAAAGGCGTTACGTGCAGCAACGAGGGCGGCACGCACTTCGTGACATGGTACTAGCGATGGCCATGTCCTGTTGATAAGCGTGACTGGCGATTGGGTTATAATATACAAATGAGAATTATTTGCAATAATTGGCAGAGCGGTTTTTTTGCTCGGAATTTGTATTGGACAACTTTTATTGAACAACTTGCCTTAGACAGTCATTTTCTCGGGGAGGGTTGTACACCATAGTGCAGTGACACGTTGTCTCTGCAGCAAAATAAGAGGTTGAACCTAGCCGCAGTAGGGTAAACGAAAATATCAATTTGTAACTCGTGGTAGTAGATACAAGGTTGGAGAACTTGCCTGATGTGGTGCATTTTATTGACGCTGTGCATCCTGCACCTTGCCCGGCGGGCCGCACCCGTTGGTGCGGTCCCCAACGGCTGTCCTGCCGTTTGGTCGAACTTTTTACCACCACGAGGTTCTCACACGAGGTTCTCACACGAGGTTCTCACCGTCGAGGTGCTATAAACACAAAAACCGCCAAAAGGCGGTTTTAGTATTTATGGCGCACCCGAGAGGATTCGAACCTCTGACCCCTGCCTCCGGAGGGCAGTGCTCTATCCAGCTGAGCTACGGGTGCGCAATGGGTGGCATTGTATGGCGCGGCAGCAAAATTGTCTAGCGACAAACGCATTTGCATCTATGCTTTGCGTTTAATCAGCTAAAAAATGACCAAATTCAGTGTATTGGCCTCAGGCGACAAGCGCATTGTTCACCATGTCTACAACAATTAGATAGTGAATAAGCGCCAGAAAAACGCGTATTCCTTTCAATTTGTCTATGACGGCGTTTTTAGTTTCCACTGCAATGGCTGTTCGGCAAAAAATGGCACTATAGGGCTGCCGTCTGGCAAGGTGATTTCCGCAGGAACTGTCCAGCTTTCTTTCACCAAGGTGATGGTGCCCGTGTTGCGGGGCAAACGGTAAAAGTCGGCACCATAGTGACTGGCAAAGGCTTCAAGTTTGTCTAATACACCCAGCTCTTCAAATACTTGTGCGTATAGTTCAATGGCACTCCAGGCGCTGTAGCAACCGGCGCAGCCACATGCCGATTCTTTACGATGTTTAGCGTGGGGTGCTGAATCCGTACCTAGGAAAAAACGTGGGTGTCCGGATGCAACAATGGCTCGCAGTGCTTCTTGGTGGGTGCGACGCTTGAGTACGGGTAAACAGTAGTTGTGTGGCCGGATGCCTCCTACCAACATGTCATTGCGATTGAGCAGTAAGTGTTGTGGGGTTATCGTCGCCGCCACATTATCTGAGGCATGTTTGACGAATTCGACAGCGTTGGCCGTGGTGATATGTTCCAAAATGACCCGTAGCTGTGGGAAATCGGCAACGATCTGCGTTAAATGCTGATCAATAAATACTTGTTCACGGTCAAAAATATCGACATGGCTGTCGGTGACTTCACCATGTACTAGCAATAGCATGTCGTGTTCTGCCAATGCGGTGAACACAGGATACAAGCTACGTAAACTACTGACGCCAGAATGTGAGTTAGTGGTTGCTCCCGCAGGGTATAGCTTCGCCGCAACCACACCTGCGGCTTTGGCCTCGGCAATGTCAGCTGGGCTGGTTTGATCGGTTAAATAAATGGTCATCAGCGGTTGAAATTGGCTGTCCTTAGGACGCGCTGCCAAAATACGATCGCGGTAAGCACTCGCAAGGAGCCCGTTTGTTACAGGCGGAACTAAATTGGGCATGACAATGGCACGGGCAAAACAGCGCGCCGTGGCTGCTACTGTTTCTTGCAGCATATCGCCATCACGAAAATGTAAATGCCAATCATCTGGGGTTTGGATGGTTAATTCAGTCACGTAGCGCTCCTTTTGGCGATTTTGGCAATAATTGCCATGCATGCGTTTTGGCGATGAGCCGAGTAGTGTCTATACCAATCTCACGATTTTCTAACTGCTGTAGTTGCTAAAATCAATCTAACAAATCAAACAAAACAATCAAACAACCGACGTATCATCGCCTTGTTCGAAAACCGGCGCCTGCGTAGCATCAAATTGGTAGTTCAAGAAATATCGAGAAATCAGTAAAGTATGGACTGAGTCCAAGTCTACCATTTTGCCAACACAGCTGTCGCTGTTACTGCGATAAAGCTATGATAAGCTCGAGAAAAAGAGTGATCTGTTGACACGTCCATTTTATTTTGAAGACATCATGCGTTTTTAACGGTGACTGTCAAAGACGGGGGCCTTTCCAAAACGGGGGCCTCATACTTATCTCACTTAATCACACGGCGTTACAACTGGGTCTAAATCTGCGACATCGTAACAGGAGAGGGGAATGCAACCATTACCATGGCTAGATTTGTTAGCGGTAGGGTGGTTTTTTGGTTTGTGGATTGGCTACACCTTATTTGCCAAACGACAGGCGCGTACGGTGAGCTGTTTATCTTTTGAATTACGTCGCAAGCGGACGGACTGGATGCGGCAAATGCTGACCCGAGATAACAAAATGGCCGATGTGGCGCTGATTTCCGCGCTGGAACGGAACGTCAGCTTTTTTGCCTCCAGTTCTTTACTGATTTTAGCCGGCTTGTTGACCGCCATTGCATCGAGTGAAAAGTTAGCTGCCGTACTGCATAGCTTATTGCCCTGGCTGCATATCAATGATGGTTTGTTGCCGATAAAGTTGATTTTATTGGTGATTATTTATGTATTTTGTTTTTTTCAATTTACTTGGGCATTGCGGCAATATGGTTTTGGTGGCGTGTTAATTGGTGCTGCGCCTGATGGACGGCAGTTACAAGAGTCCGAGCTACAGCTTTATGCCAATCGGGCGGCCAAGGTGATTGACCAAGCGGCACACTCGTTTAACTATGGATTAAGAGCCATATATTTGTCGCTCGCGGCATTGTCTTGGTTTATTGATCCTTTGGCGTTTATGGCCGCAACGGTGTTGGTGTTATTGGTCATGCGGCACCGCGAGTTTCATTCCAAAGCATTAAAAGCCCTACAGGAAGTTTAATCGAGGCTTCCGCAAGTGCTTAACTGGTCATTTGGATGATGACTTGGATGGAAAGTGAATTACGCTATTCACAGCATGTATCGACGATGAGTTGGTGAAGTGTGGACTGGCTACACCTCTGACGCTGACTAAACATCTGTATTTCTAAAACAAAACCGCCATGCATAGAAGGTCATTTTTCTGCATGGCGGAATATGAATAATGAGGTGTGAGTCGGCTATTAAGCCGGGTTCTGTTCTCTTGCGAGCGACAATCATTCCTCTAGGACGTACGTCGCCGTACGCCTCAAGCAACCTACCCGCCCCCAACGCGGGCCGCGCCAATGGGGGCCTATTTGGTCTTGCTCCGGGTGGAGTTTACCGTGCCACGAACTGTTACCAGCCGCGCGGTGCGCTCTTACCGCACCCTTTCACCCTTACCTGATCCTGCGGCTCTTTCGAACCTCAGGCCATCGGCGGTTTGCTCTCTGTTGCACTGGTCGTAGGCTCACGCCCCCCAGGCGTTACCTGGCACCCTGCCCTGTGGAGCCCGGACTTTCCTCCCCCTGCACATGCAGGCAGCGATTGTCTTAGCCAACTCACGGCGCGCAGTATACATCAGAAAGGAATAAATCCGCATGGCTAATTTTACCAATAGTTGCCATGGAGGCGGTACATGACCATGTGACAACGATTAGGATTCTGCTAATCCCCAGCTAAGGCCAAGTTTATAAAGCGCATTTTTCTTGGCATCATGGATTTCTGCCGTTAATGCGGCTGCTTTTTTCAAGGGCAATTCTGCCATCAGCAACTTTAACGTGCGCTGCGCTTCATCACTGATGTCGTCGTCATCACGCGCTGGGGCTGGGGCAATCATCAGTACCATCTCACCTTGGCAGCGCTGTGGATCTTCAGTTAACCATTGTCGGATCACGGCGGCAGTGCCATGCACAAAATGCTCAAAAGTTTTGCTGATTTCTTTTGCCAGCACGAGTTCGCGTTGTTCGCCATAGACGGCAACGACATCGTCAAGAGTGTCCAACACCCGCCGCGCGGCTTCGTAACAGATGATGGTGCCAACATTGCCTGGTAATGCTTGTAGCACTTGCTGTCGTTGGCCACTTTTGGCGGGTAAAAAACCGATAAATTGGAATTTGTCGGTGGGCAAACCGGCACAGCTCAGGGCGGCAATCAGAGCGCAAGGGCCTGGGATCGGAACGATTTTTACCCCAGCATCACGACACAGTCGTACTAGGCTATAGCCAGGATCTGAAATCAGTGGCGTACCGGCATCAGAAATCAGCGCCACATGTTCACCGGTCTGCAGTTTTTGCAAGAGTGATGCCGCGCGCTGTTTTTCATTGTGGTCATGCAGCGCAATAAAACGGGCACTGATACCCAATTGGCTACAGAGCTGACCGCTGCGACGAGTATCTTCGGCGGCAATCCAGTCGACGTTCCGCAATACATCTTGCGCGCGTTGACTGATATCATCGATGTTGCCGATCGGGGTGGCAACGATGTAAAGCGTGCCTATAGCGGCGATTGGTGTCGACATGCGGTTTCCTGTAGCCAAATGGCTTGCTGTGGCACGTAAAACGCGGGTTTCGGCGCTGCCGATGGCGTGACCCGTGCCATGAAATGGGTTAAGATGACAAAGATTCGTGAGCTATTGTAACTGCCAACGGTGAAATCCAGCAAACCTACTCTTTGCGCACCGGTTATCGCATCTTTGGTAGAGGCGGTTATGCCATGGTCGTTCTCGGCAGTCAGGGCCAGTATCTCACACAATTCCGTTCCTAAATCTACAGCAGAGGCTAAGATTAAAACCATGCCAACAGTTACAGCGCCTATTTTGTCTGATATTTATCAACATGGTAACTTGGCGACGCAGCCTTCGAGCGCAATGCGACAAGGTGGCAACAACACGACATTTCGTCTGCGGCATTTGGTATTGCTAATGGCGAGTATGGGCTTAGTCGCCTGTGGCAGTACCCCCGCGCCAGTGGCAAGTCACAGCGCGAACACAAATGTAAATAAGGTGCAGCCGACCGTCAGCCGTGAGTCAGCTGATGCTCAGCTCAGTGCTTTAACAGCGGATACGATGCAAAACGATGAACGTATCGCGGCGGCGGATAACATGGTCGCTGGTAATCCGGCTGATTTATTGGCTCGGCAAGGTGAATTGTCTGATATAGCGGCAGCCACGCCCAGTGTATCCGCCAACGACACCCTACAACAGCCGACAAATAACACCACAACCGGCGATTATCTGACGGTGGCCGGTTTGGCTGTCCCTGATGATGCACAAGCACAGCAACAACTTGAGTGGCTGAACGAAGCCAAGCAAATCTTAGCCAGTTTGAATTCGAAAGAGGCTAACCCAGACACGACGCCACTCGACAGCTCGCTTGCGCAAAACAAGCCAATGTCGGCAAATATCGATCAAGCCATGGCGGATGTCCTGTCGCAGCAACAACGTCTTAATCGTGCCTTAGCTATTACCCGTCTGTTGCAGCAATCGCCTTTTGCGGCGATTCGAGCACAAAATTACTTGCCCTATTTACAAGCATTGCTAGCAAAACAGCAATGGGCGGTAGCGCAGACTGTTGCGATGCATACGGTTTTAACTGATGTTGATCCTCGCGATCGCATTAACTTTAGCTTGACCGCCAGTCAATTCTTATTAGAACAACAACTGCAGTTGGCGGCGGCAGAATTACTGTTAAACGCCGATGCATTAAGCGGGAATCACACGGAACCTGCGCTGTGGCAACAACTTTGGCCGGCCTTAGCGCAGCTCAATATCGGTCAATTGGCACACTTGAATAAAACCGTGCATCCACGGCGACAAGCATGGATTGAGTTGGTGCAGCGAATCACCACCTCGGCAGGCGATGCCAGTGCAACCACCGCCACCTTGCAAGATTGGCAGGCTCGTCATCCTGGAATGCCTTCGGCTACACAATTACCGTCGGCGGTACAGCAGCTTGCGCAAAGTAGCGCTTATGCACCGCGGCATATTGGGGTCGTGTTGCCTTTAAGTGGTCAATTTAAAGCCCTCGGACAAGCAGTCCAGCAGGGGATATTGGCGGCGCAATTTCAGCGTAAACCATCGGCAAACAGCGCCAGTCTTGCTACCTCGCAAGATAGCGACGCTGCTTTGCAGCTAACCTTTATCGATAGCCAGCAAGATGCCAGTTTTATCATTCAAGCGCTACAAGATGCACAAGTTGATTTTGTCATTGGGCCTTTGCTGCGTGATGATGTGGATAAATTACAGCAACATGCGGATTGGCGCTGGCCGACCCTGTTCTTAAACAGTAAACCGCAGACGGCCGCGCTGCAGCCTGATCAGTTTTTCTTTGCCTTGAGCATGGAAGATGAAGCCAAGCAAATGGTGCGTTTTTTCAGCCAAAAACAGCACCAACATCCGGTACTGATCTACGCGGAAAACCCTGTGGCAAAACGGATGGCCGAGCAGTTTAAAACCGATTGGCAGCGTTTACACAATAAAAATGCCGAGATCTATAGCTACCGCAATAAAGATGAATTACAGCCTTTGATCGCCAATTTCTTGGAAACATCTGCCAGTACGCAACGAGTTGCACAAATGACCAAGTGGGCCGGTCGTCCCGTGAAAGCAGAGCCGCACAGCCGTTTGGATGTTGATGCGATTTATTTGATTGCCGATCCTGCGCAAACGCGTATGTTTAAACCATTTATTGACGTCACCGTGAGCCCAACGGCGCCGGCGTTGCCGATTTATGTGAGTTCACGTAGTCATAGCTTGAGCGTGGATCGTACGGATATCCGTGATTTAAATGGTATTACCATGACCGAAGTGCCATGGTTGGTACCTGGCCAAGCGGACAGCCAATTGCGGCAAGAGTTTGATAAGTTATACCCCGATCAGGACGAAACTTTGCAGCGCTTATTTGCCATGGGGGTTGACGCTTTGCATATGGTCGGTCGGTTAAAACAGCAGCAACATGTCCCGGCGCTGAGTTACCATGGTTTAACTGGGCGTTTAACCTTGGATGCCATGCAACAAATTCAGCGTCAGTTAACCTTGGCACAGTATCGTCAAGGAGCGCTCAGGGCTTTGCAGCAAGGCGAGGAGGCGGCCCCGTAATCGCCGCCGTTATCGCCAACAAGATGCCATGATTTGAATTTCATCAGCGCCGTAAGGAGCGATATGCCCAGCGAAAAACGCCGTCAGGGTGATTTTTTTGAGCAGCTAGCACTGGATTACTTAAGCCAGCAGGGCTTGCAGTTGTTAGCGCGCAACGTCCGCTGGGCCGGTGGTGAAATAGATTTAGTTATGCAGCAGTTTGACTGCTGGGTGTTTGTCGAGGTGCGATATCGTGCCGATTGGCGTTTTGGCGGGCCCTTAGCGTCCATTACCCCAGCCAAACAACAACGACTGCAGCAAACGGCGCTGTGGTTTCTTCAACAGCAAGGCCAACAGCCCGTTTGTCGATTTGATGTGATCGCCATCAGCGGCGACACGCCTTGGCAGATTGAATGGATAAAAAATGCCTTTTAGCAATCAGGAAACGTGGTAATGCAAGAATATATTCGGCAGTTGTTCACCGAAAACATCCAAACCATGATCGCCACAGGCGAAGCGTTATATGGCCCGATCGAAAGTGCAGCGCTTGGGATAGTACAAGCGCTGATTAACGACCGTAAAGTATTGTGCTGTGGTGAAGGTGCGGCCACGGCGTTAGCGGCGCATATGGCTCAGTTGTTGGTCGATCAATTCGAAACCGAACGACCTTGTTTGCCAGCCGTCGCACTGCAAAGTAATTTAGCCGCGTTAAACCCAGGCAAACATCAGCCCGACGATTTACTGGCGCGACAAGTGCGCGCGTTAGGGCAAGATGGTGATATTTTATTGGTATTATCATTAACCGGCGAAGAAGCGGGGTTGATCAAAGCAGTCGAGGCGGCCCTGACCAAAGACATGACGGTCATTGCACTTACCGTGGACAATAATGGCGAATTGTCGGGTTTATTGGGCAGCACGGATGTTGAGCTCAAAGTACCAGCTCATCGTCCGGCACGCGTGTTTGAGTGTTATGTATTTTTACTGCACTGCGTCTGTGAGCTGATCGATAGTACCTTGTTTCCGCAGCAACACGAACATATGTAATGGCGATGCTAAATAAGCATCTGACATGGCTATTTAGGCGGGAAGGCCTCGGCTATCCCTTTAAAGTGCAGAGTGCTGGCTGCGTCATTTGGCAATAATGGCGTGATTAAGCTAATAGCTTGATTTAATTGGGCTTATTAATTTGATGTGTAAAAGGAGTGTCTGAATGATCACACAAAAATGGTTAAAATTGATTGTCGTCGTTGGTTTAACCTTGATGCTACAGGCCTGTGCAAGCACATCAGGTGCCAGCGATCGCCGTACTTTAGGTGTGCAAATCGATGATAAGACCGTGATCAGTAAAGCGGAAGACGCGATTGAGCAAAACAAAACCTTATACAGTCGCACCAATATTAACGTGAATAGTTACAATGGGTTGCTGCTGCTCACCGGCCAAGCGCCATCGCAGGATTTGGTCGATTTAGCAACTCAAGTGGCGCAAAATGTGCACGGTGTGCGTGATGTGCAAAATCAAATCCGTATCGGCAATCCTATTACGTTCACCACCACCAGCCGTGATAGTTGGATCACCACCCGAGTGAAGAGTTTACTGATTGCCGATAAACAGGTGAGTGCACTTAACATTAAAGTGATCACTGAAAACGGCGAGGTGTTTTTAATGGGGATCGTGAATCAGTTTGAAGCTGATCGCGCGGTTGAAATTGCCCGTCATGTGAATGGTGTGTCGCGCGTTGTTAAAGTGTTCGAAACTCGATAACGTTTTAGCTGCTGGTATCTGATGCGCGTGTCGCGACATGGTGCCGGTTCAAACTATAAAAGGCTTGCCTGCTACCGAAGCAGGCCATGCCATCATCGTTTACATCATTTAGCGCGACATCATTTATAAAAGTCGCGCATGTCTCACCAATACCCGTCAAGCTGTTTGCCAGTGCATATTGGTGCAACACAGCAGATCAGCTTGACAGGTTTTTATACATCAATGAGTTGTCATTTCTTTTTTATTCGGCTCCATCAGTTTCCGCGGTGCGTTCATGAATAACGTTGCTGGAGGAGTAAAAGATGGCGGTAGAGTGTTCTGCCCTATTGGAGGCGGAGTCGCATTACTGTTCCAATATGAGAATGCTATCTTTTCATATATATTCAACCTAGGTCCGAGGCCGCGCGAAATAACCCAATCCGAGGTGCTACGCGTTCTTTGTTTTTGGATTTCGTACACATAGATGCGCGGTCCCAAAACGCCTTCGGTTGTTTTTAGTAATTGCCATTGCCGCTGTTGACATGCTTGCGTGGGGTCATCGCGACACTGAGAGCGGTTAATGTTCATGATGGATTTGTCGGCCGAAATTTGTGCTTCTTGCCAACGTAGTGCTGCATTAAAAATAGGCTCAAATTGCGGTGGTTCTTTTTCATAATAAGCCAATTGATAGCCGCTACCATTGGCAAGGAATTGCCAGCCAAAATAACTGATGCCATCACCCCAAAGTAAGATATTGTTGTTCCAATAACGTTTATTCCAGGTGTTGATCATGCTTTGCCAATACATCTGTTCGGTATTGATTTGGTCAAAGCGACTAAAATCGCTATTATCCAGCTTAAATGCATAGTCCGCATCGGCAGCAACCACTTTACCATCGGCGCTATAGGTAGTATTAAATACTTGAATATCATTGTTAAATTGATCTAGCTTGATAACTTCTGTATAAGAGCCATCGGCAAATGTGAATACAAATACGCCTTTGTCATTTAATCGCCAGGTAAAAGGTAAATTGGTTTCTAGAGCTAAACCTGTTCCGTCGGACTTGATGTCTAGGATATCTGCAAACATACTGGCGTATCCCGTTCCCTGTTTGCCAGCATAATAATAATGTTCAAATAACCATTGCCCTTGCATCTCTTCGGCAACAAATTTAATGTTTTCAAGTTTATCGGCGTTTCGCAATAATTGATCATTGGTGGTTGTGTAATCCACATCGACACCTTTAATAATCACACCATTTGGCAGTGTAATAGGAACTAAACTCCTGCGCCCCGTTACCGTGGCGCGATAGCTATCAATTTTTTCACCTTTGACCACGCGGACCCAAGTTTGCTTGATGGTCCGGTCTTTCACTTCAAGTTGTGTGCTGTATCCATAACTACGCAACAGGTCGATATCCTCCTGCGTCAGACCATAAGACCCAACATTGATCGCTATAAATGCGGATATTCCAGAACCATCTTGGCTGTCATAGTTGATAACAATTTTGCCATCTTCTAGGGCCCAGTTATATTCACGAGTACCACTACTTGAGACTTCAGTTCCCGTGCCATCAGGTGCAAAACTAAACTTATTTCCACCCCGAGATAAGAAACCGTTGCCGGCGGGATAAACCTCATAATAAGCACTGGCAAAACTGTTGGTATCAACTTGCGGCGTTAAAACAGGATCTTCGATGATGGCCGTGATCGTTTGCGTAATAATGCCCGGCGTTTGCGTTTCAACGGCTGTTACATAGTTGTTGTAAGCTTGTGTGTTGTTGAGTAATTCAAGAACATTCGACACACCTTGTGGTAAGGCAAAAGTGCCGCCTTGTGCTACAAGACGAACAACGGCGGCGGCTTCAATCAGCTCATCAGGACTGACCGATTTTTCAACGAAGCTGAAATTTTCCAAATTTTCTGGCACCTTGCCGCCATTGGCATCAACGATCAAGGAATAAAGTGCGGTTGAAACGGCATTCACCGCAACTCGGTTCGGATTATTCGGATTGTCTGCGGCTGCGTTCGCGACACTGGTGGCATTGCCCCCGTCATTTTCGTTCGGAACGGGCGCAGCAGCGACGGTGTCTAAGGTGACTTTTGGAATAAATTTGTAAAACTCTAAACCATTGGTGGTGGCTGAGCTTGCTTTTAGATCAACCAGTAAGTTCGTCTCATCATCGTCGGCTTGCAGCGGTAAACTAAAGACACCTTCGGCATCAGCTTTGGTAGTGAACACCTTTCCTGCTAACTTGGCTGAGATATTCGCATTCGCAAACGCGGCTTCTGCCACTGTGCCAGAAATAGTGTAGGTATTTAACACTGGGGTAATACTTACAACGCCATCCAGTGTTGTGGTTTCATTATCATCGTCTGTTACCGTCAAGCGAAACCCTAATGGCGACTCTGTCACTACGCTTGGAGCTACAAAAGACAGTGTCGAGCTGTTGGTTCCTGCAAGTGTGACTGTTTCACCAGAAATTTGAACCCAGTTATAGCTTTTGATAGTCCCATCACTATCCGCTGCCGCTGCCGTCAGCGATACAGCTGATTTTTCAGCGGCACTTTTAAAAGCTACGGTAGCTGTGGGTAAAATATTATTGAGAATACCGACATTTACATCTGTACTTGCGGTTTGGTTTTTTTGATCCGTGACCGTAACTCTGAGTACTGCCACTGCACTAGCGCTCACCGCTGGGGCGGTAATCTGAACGGTTGCGTTTGTGGCATTCGCCAAGGTTAGAATGGGTCCTGAAATTTGGGTCCAGCTGTATGACACAATATTATTGTCATCAACCCCATTGGCTGTGATGCTCAGCGTGCGGTTTTCTTTAATGGCAACGGATGATGCTGCAGATACGGTTGGGGCTTTATCTTTGTCATCTGAGTTACATCCCGTTAGCACGGATGTGGCTAAGATGCTTATTATTAAAGCATTTTTATTCATGTATATTTCCTTATGAGATTTAATCATGAAAGCTTAGCTGCAGACAACCAAGCGTTCACCGCCAACAACGGCCAAAAAGTATGGCAGCAAAAAAACAAAAATTCACAGCAATCTGTTTTTTTGTTAATAAAAACGATACCGCATGATAGGGGGCTTGGTATGGCGGGATCTAATGTGCATGAAGGTGCATATTTAAATTTTTGCGCAATAATGGCATGGTGTTTGGATGTTCAGCTCGTACTAGGCTATGTGTACCCTGGTCGATGCTATTGATCCATTGATGGTGTCCTTTCTCGCATAATGCCGCCGCGAATCCGACAAGATATGACTTGCTAAATCGCTGGCGGCGGTTGTGGCCGAGAGGGCGGCCCCCCATTTGATTGATAGTTGGTTAAAACATTTGTGTCATACGGCCACTGAACCATAGTGCGCCGAGCAATAAGCTAGATCCCACCAGATTGATGATGATGATAGCGATGACGCCGGCCCGTTTGTCTTTGGGGAGGTGATACTGTGCTGTACCAACAATGGCGCCAAGCATCAAGGTATAGCTGATGATGGGCATAAACCAACCGTTGCTGACGTTACACGCCGTGATAAAACCAAGAAGGGCGATACTGATGCCAACAAGGTGACGCGCTAAAGCATGACGTGGTAAAGCGACTGAGTGCAATGTATTGTTCATGATGAGTTCCTTCGTCGTTGGGGTAGCAACTGATGATTTAAGTTGTTCAATACCAAGAAACGACAGCTCATGAAGTTGTGACAAATAATGGCAAAAATTTTTTCGATGCGAATTTATAGCGCTGTGTTTTTTGTGCCAGCCCCGCATTGACCGTTATGACGCTAAGTATTGATGGCGCATTTTCCCTTTTTGATTTTCGAAACTGGCGCTTTCAAGCTTGCGGAATGACAGGAACTGTCGACGTATGATCGTGTTGTCATCTTTTGAGGCTTAGGTGGGACTTACAATATTCACCACAAAATTAACCTTATGAAGTAGCAACATTCGACACTAGATCATTGCAACACTGTCGGTGATGCCGCGTCGACTCGCGTCATTGGTTAATTTAGGCATTTTTTTATGACCAGTCTACGGGAGACGCTAAGCTCAGACCCTGAGCTTATGCCGTGGATGGACGAGTTACTTCGCCTTCTGGCCGTCGTTCATGATCATGTATGACGCGCGTCGGACTCGGGGTGACGGCGGAGCGTTCTGTTTTGCCGTCGACTTGGCAAAGGGCAACGACCAGATCAGAGCTCGCTTGAACACAGCAACTGAGGACGGAACCTTCTGCGACAGTCGCTTCAGGTTGCAATGTTTGTCGTACCGTTCCTTGGCAAATTTTTACCGCACATAAGCCGCATGATCCACTATGGCATTCGTTTGGGACGGGAATTTGCCTCACCAATAACGCTTCAAGCAAACTTCGATGGCCATGATCCTCCCAGCGCTGGTCGCCACATTGGATCTGTACTTTTTGCTGGCTGTGCGACGCCGAAAATAATTCATAGCGTAACCGGCGCAGACCATGGCTGCGTAAGCGGGTTAACAGTTGTTGCAGCATGTGATCACTGGCACATAAGTAATAGGTAGCTTGCCTAGCGCCAATGGTTGTAAAGCTATTGGCGATAGTGGCCGCTTGCACACGGCCAGCGGCAGGCAGCCATGTCCGGTGAGGTGTTGAAGTGTCTGCGCTGGCGAATGCATGTGCTGCCGTCGATGCAATCAACTCTTGCCATGCCTGATCGGCTTGCGATAAATAGGCATGGTACACAAAGGCTGGCTGCTGATGAGTGCGGCGCTGGCTAAATTGCCGGCTTAATCGCACAAACAGGCGATGCCACAGTAAATCTTGCCGATGCCGAGCTTGGTAATACAAAACGCTTGGGCGTCCCAGCCGCAAATTCGCCAACAACATCGGGATAAATGGCGTGATGCCAATACCGGCGGCAATAAATACCTGCGGCTGGCGACGTAAACAGCCATAACGCCAGGAAAAACAGCCCGCCAGACGGAAATGCCCTCGTGGCCGACTACAAATAACCGCTTGCTGTCGCTGCTGCTGGTCGAGAAGATGCTGCCGAAGCGATCGGGTAAAACGGCCCTCAACTTCAATTTTGATGGCCAGTTGATAATGATGACGGCGTCGACTGGATTGCACTAACGAATAGGCTCGACTGATGGTATGGCCCTGCGTGTCGGTTTGATACAACAAGATATGCTGGCCCGCATGCGCTTTTGGTAATGCTTTTCCGGCTGGATGTACCAGCGTGACCAGCAGATAATCACCACGTTGTCGGATCCTCGCAATATTGAGTGCCAGTCGTTGGCTTGCAAGCCACTGCTGCCATTGTTGCCATGCACTCAATACCAAACTGATGATTAAGTAGCCACTTAAAAGTAAAGCAAGCCAGAATGCATAGCTGTTATAGATGCTTGGGATGGAGGTATGAATGAACATGGCTTTTCGTCATCACAAATTGGTTGAAAAAAGTACCCACAAAAACTGGCGTAAAAACGGACACCCACAGAATTTACGTCATCAGCACGTGTGACACAGTGCTAAGTGAATGAAACAACAGCAATGGATCCGAGCGAATGACGCAGCGCAGTATAACAGCTTTAATCTAATTGAGAACTGTTTTCATTTATGTGTTTTATATACCAAGCATCCAATCGATAGCACAAGCGAATTTGCCAAGTGTGAAAGAGCTATAAATACCCGTCATAGGATCCACCATGTGTAGCGTCCTTGATCCCACCTGATTTTAACGGCACGAACGATGTGATCCTCTGGATCGCATCGCGTTTCATGTTGCTTTATTAGCAATTGCGACTGGCGACGCGCTGACTGCGATTAGCACCATGCATAGGGTTGTTAACCTTGTATTGACAAGGTTACGCGTGACGATTTTCTGCAAGCGAAGTGTTTACTCCCACTTTTCTCCACTCAAAACATCATCTTGGCGCTAAGCCGCGAATTTATTGGCTCGCAGCGAGGTATGAACAGGGTTTTTACCTTGACACAAGTCGATTTCGCCCCCTAAACTGTGACAATGTGGGTGAAAGTGGTAAAAAAGTGGTAGAGAGTGGATCTTTGATAGATCCAACGCACGATCGATGAGCGGTAAAAACGCGATCAAACGGGATCAAAAAACAACCAGATAGGATCAAGATGTTTCGTGGATCATTTGCCCTAACATTGGATGACAAGGGACGGTTAGCGTTGCCAACGCGTTACCGCGATTCCTTATTGTCTGATGAACAAGGCCAATTGATTTGCACCATTGACCATCTCGCGCCCTGCTTGGTGTTGTACCCCATCTCCGAATGGGAATTGATCGAAGAAAAGCTGCGCCAGCTCTCTGATTTTCATCCGCAAGAAAAACGTCTTAAACGCCTGATCCTGGGCCATGCCACCGACTGTGACATGGACAAAATTGGCCGCATTCTGGTGCCCGCCACCTTACGAAACCACGCCAATTTGAGCAAAAACGTACGTTTGGTTGGGCAATTAAATAAATTTGAACTCTGGGATGAAGATGTTTGGCATCAACGGGTGAACGCCGATATGGCTGCTGAGCAAGAATTGGCCAGCAGTGGCGACGCCGAACTCTCAGAGCGTTTGCAGGGGCTTACGCTGTAATGACTGAACATCGGCATATTTCCGTGCTTTTGCACGAAGCGTTGGCTGGCCTAGCGATTAAACCGGATGGTATTTATCTGGATGGGACCTTTGGTAGGGGAGGGCATAGTCGTGCCATCCTCGCGCAGTTAGCCGTTGGTGGGCACTTACATGCCATCGATCGTGATCCTACGGCGATCGCTGCCGCGCATGACTTAGCGCAAGATCCTCGTTTTAGTATTCACCACCGCACCTTTGCCGAGCTGGGTGAATTAGCGCAGCAACTGGGCTTGGTGGGGCAAATTGACGGGATATTGCTGGATTTGGGGGTGTCATCCCCTCAGCTTGACGATGCAGAACGCGGATTTAGTTTTATGCGCGATGGTCCGCTGGACATGCGCATGGATCCAACGCAAGGACTATCGGCGGCGCAGTGGTTAGCGCAGGTTGATGTCGAAGATTTAACATTTGTACTGCGGGAGTATGGCGAAGAAAAGTTCGCTTGGAAAATCGCCAACGCCATAGTACAGAGCCGTGCGGAAGCGCCACTAGAGCGCACAGGCCAGTTAGCGGCATTAATTGCCGCCACTGTGCCTAAATCTCATAAAGAGAAGAAGCATCCGGCAACTCGCAGCTTTCAGGCGATCCGGATTTATATCAACAGTGAGTTAGAGCAAGTCAACCGCGCGCTTGAAAGCGCCTTGTCGGTGTTAAAACCCGGCGGTCGCTTGGCGGTCATAAGCTTTCACTCCTTGGAAGATCGCTTAGTCAAACAATTCATGCGCAAGCACAGCAAACCGGCTCCCGTGCCTAAAGGTTTGCCACTGACGCAAGCGCAAATCAATGCCAAGGTCCCCTTGGCATTGGTTGGTAAGGCCATTATGCCATCCGATGCCGAATTGTTAGATAACCCACGCGCTCGCAGTGCGGTATTACGCGTGGCGGAGCGTCAAGCGGTATGAGCGGGATCCAGTTACATCGGCTGATCCTAAAGGATTTAGGACAGCACAAACTGGTGTTGTTTTTGTTGATTTGCACGGTGCTATCGGCGTTGTCGGTAGTTGGTATGACGCATCTCAATCGGCAGTTAACGATTGAGCAAGACAAGCTGTACCAACAACGCGATGCACTGGATATGGAATGGCGTAACTTGCTGGTGGAACAACGGGCATTGTCAGAACACAGCCGTGTGGAAGACATCGCACAGAAACAACTGCAAATGGTACGCCCTGTTGGACCGCAGGATATAGTGGTGGATCACCCATGAGAACAGCAGTAAAAAGTCGGCACCCGAAGAACCGGCAACAACCAACCTTGATCAACTGGCGCTTTGCCTTTGTGATTGGCACCATTTCATTTATTTTTTTCGGCTTGGTTGCGCGCGCGGCTTATTTACAAGTTCTCGAACCTGAAAAACTGGTGCACGAAGGTGATTTGCGCACCCTGCGTGTCAAATCAGATGACATGATGCGCGGCATGATTTTAGACCGGCATGGTGAGGAACTGGCGGTGAGTGTGCCGGTTGAATCTATCTACGCCGACTCTAAGATGGTGATTGACGGCAAAGCCTTTGAAGACACCGCGCGTTGGGCCGCTTTAGCCGACATGCTACAAATTACTCCGGCTGAACTAAAAAAGCGTATCGGCACCGATCCGCGCAAACGTTATGTGTATTTAATGCGTCATGCCAGCCCAGCCAAAGTGGATTACATCCGGCAGTTAAAAGTGCCTGGGGTGTATTTTAAACAAGAGTCCCGTCGCTATTATCCCACCGGTGAAGTCGCTGCACATTTACTGGGTTTTACCAATACCGATGATCATGGTGTCGAAGGTATTGAAAAACAATTTGATGCGCTGCTCACAGGGACGCCAGGCCGTAAATTAGTTCGTAAAGATGCCAAAGGTCGCGAAATTGAAGTGTTGGATGAAAAAGCCGGCACCAAATCACGTGATTTACAACTTAGTATCGACCAGCGTATTCAGGCCGTGGCCTATCGCGAACTGAAAAAAGCCGTGATGACCTTTGGCGCGACGTCGGGGTCGGTGGTGTTAGTTGATGTGCACACCGGTGAAGTCCTTGCCATGGTCAATAGCCCTTCGTTTAATCCGAACAATCGTAAAGGCACGCCTTCGCATTTATTCCGCAACCGTGCCATTACCGATACTTTTGAACCTGGTTCTACGGTAAAACCATTGCCGGTCTTGGCGGCGCTGGAAAATGGTACCGCGACCATCCAAACCATTATTCCGACAGGGCACGGCACCATGGTCATGGGCGGTGGCCGCGTCAAAGATACCAACGGCTACGGTGATTTGGATCTGACAGGTATCATTCGGAAGTCATCAAATATTGGTGTGACCAAGCTCGCGCTTGGGATGCCGCATAAAGACATGATGGATATGTATTTTAAGATGGGCTTAGGCGCCGATACTGGTATAGGTATTTTGGGCGAAAGCGCAGGGAACTTTAGAGAGCGGCGGCGTTGGTCTGATTTTGAACGTGCCACTATGTCGTTTGGCTATGGTTTGACCGTGACAGCCACGCAATTAGCGCGGATGTATTCAGCCATTGCCAATGGTGGTGTGATGCGGCCGTTAACCTTAGTCAAGGCAGATCAACCGGCACCCGGCACCCGTGTGGTGAGTGAACAACACGCCGAAGCCATGATCGAAATGCTGGAGCAAGTGACAGAAAAAGGGGGTACTGCCACCAAAGCCCGCGTCCCTGGCTATCGTGTAGGTGGTAAAACGGGTACTGCCAAAAAAGCGATCGCAGGTGGTTATGGTGATGATTATATTGGCTCTTTTGCTGGGATAGGCCCAATTTCTGCGCCGCGTTTGGCCTGTGTGGTCATTATCAATGAGCCAAGTGGTGATTATTATTACGGTGGTGAAGTGGCTGCCCCTGTGTTTGCGGCAGTCATGGGGGCCGCCATGCAGCTGATGAATTTACCACCGGATGGCAACGACAGCCGGATCTCGCAACTCACGGGAGGCCCTGATGCCGGATAACCGGATCTTTAAGTGGTTAGATGCCTTCAAAGCGACTGTCCCGGGACAGTCGCTTTCTGCCTTAGAAAACCGCCCAGAAATACCTAGTCACGCTGAGCTACGCGTGAATAGCCAGCAGATCCAAGCGGGCGATGTGTTTATGGCAATTCAAGGCCATAGCAATCATGGGCGTCATTATATTCGACAAGCATTGCAGCAGGGTGCGGCCTTAGTGTTGACCGATGAATGGCCTGATGATGTGGATGATGCACTTCAGCAGGATCCGCGTGTGCTGTATTGGCCAGAGTTATCCGCCTTGTTGCCGGCAGTCATCCAGCGCTTTTATCAGGATGCGGCGGCGGCTTGTACGCTGTATGGTATTACCGGCACCAACGGTAAATCCAGTACCGCCATTTTTATCCATCAGCTGACGGAACTGTTGCAACAGCCATCTGCGGTGATTGGCACCTTGGGTTATGGCCATTATCAGGCGTTAACCTCCTTGGCCAATACCACACCGCATCTGACCGAGCTGCATCGCATTTTTGCCCAGATGCAGCAGCAAGGTCGGACTCATATTGCCATGGAAGTATCCTCCCATGCCATGACCCAGCAGCGGGTGGCGGGATTACAGTTTGCGTGTGCGGTGTTTACCAATTTAACCCGCGACCATTTGGATTACCATGGCACTATGCAAGCCTATGGTGAAGCGAAAGCGTTGCTGTTTAAACCACAACAAGCCGACAAGGTCGTTATTAATGTGTCGGATGTTTTTGGTCGTGAATTGGCCGCACAGTGTGCGCAGCCGTTATTGGCCTATGGTCGGCTGGCGGACTGTCAGACCTATGAGCGCTACTTAGGTTACGACGAATTACGCGCCGATGGTCATGGCTTCCGGTTACGGCTTTATAGTCATCTGGGCGATTTTCAGTTACAGATCCCACTGCTGGCTGAATTTAACGTGCAAAACGTATTGGCGGCGATGGGCGCTTTGTTAATGCAAGGCTGGTCATTACCACGTCTGGTGCAAGCGGCTGCGCAGTTAAAACCAGTCCCCGGCCGGATGGAGCAATGGCGCTTCCCAGATGATGTCAGTGTGGTGGTGGATTATGCCCATACGCCTGATGCCTTGCAGCAAAGTCTGCAGGCACTGCGGCAACAATGCCAAGGTCATTTATGGTGTGTGTTTGGCTGTGGTGGCGACCGAGATAAAGGCAAACGACCATTGATGGGCCAAATTGCCGAGCGTTTTGCCGATCATGTTATTATTACTGCCGATAATCCGCGTACCGAGTCAGTCGATGCGATTTGTCAGGATATAGTGGCTGGGATGACCACGGCCGCGACCTGTCAAATTGAACCGGATCGGGAACGTGCGATTAAACTTGCTTTAATAGAAGCCCATCGTCACGACATGATCCTGGTGGCGGGAAAAGGGCATGAAAACTACCAAATTATTGGTCAATACAGCCGCGATTATGATGAGCGGCGCTACATTGACCAACTGCATGCGGAGATGTCTCGATGATAGCGCTGAGTTTAGCTCAACTAGCGTCTGTATTATCGGCGCAATTGATGGGTGATGAGCAGGCTGCAACGCAGATGATCACCAGTGTCAGCACCGATAGCCGCGCCATCGCGGCGGGCGATTTATTTATTGCCTTAAAAGGGCCAAATTTTGATGCCCATCATTTTATTACTGAGGTGGTGGCAAAAGGAGCAAAAGCGGTCGTGGTTGATCATGCGGTTGCCAGTCCAGTGCCACAATTGGTGGTGGCGGATACGCGTTTGGCGCTAGGGCAACTGGGGGCGTACGTGCGCCAGCAAATCCCACTGAAAACCGTCGCTGTGACCGGCTCGGCGGGTAAAACCACCGTCAAAGAAATGATGTCAGCGATCTTATCGCGCCTTGGTAACGTGTTGGCCACGGCCGGCAATTTTAACAATGATATTGGTGTGCCGTTAACATTATTGCGGCTTGAGCCTCAGCATCAATATGCCGTGATGGAGCTTGGCGCTAATCATTTAGGTGAAATTGCCTATACCACGTCGTTGGTGAAGCCCGATGTGGCGGTGATCACCAATGTTGCCGCCGCGCATTTAGAAGGGTTTGGCGATTTGTTTGGCGTTGCGCGCGCTAAGGGCGAAATTTATTCAGGTTTACCTGAGCATGGGTTGGCCATAGTGCCGCGGGATACCGAGTTTTTCCCGTATTGGCAGCAGCGCTTGCAAGAGCGGCCGATGCAAAGCTTCGGTTTAACCCCAGATGCGGATTATTACCCCACCGATATCATTTTAAACGCGCAAGGCTGTGCGGGTTTTACCCTGCATTGCCCACAAGGGCAGATGTTTATTCAGTTAGTGTTACCTGGCCGGCACAATGTGCTGAATGCCTTAGCGGCCGCGGCGGTCGCCATTGCAGCGGGTGCCAGTTTGATGGATGTGCAGTTAGGCCTGGCCGCGATGCAGCCGGTGAAAGGGCGCATCAATCTCATTCAGGCCAATACACGGGTGCGTTTAATCGATGATACCTACAACGCCAATGTGGATTCGGCCAAAGCGGCGATCGATTTATTGGTGACTTATCCTGGTCAGCGGGTATTGGTGCTGGGAGATATGGCCGAGTTAGGTGCCAATGCGCGGCTCTATCATGAAGAGGTGGGACTTTATGCCCGGGAGCAAGGTGTCAATGTGCTGTTTTCATTAGGTGTGCTCTCGCAAAGTGCCAGCGATGTGATGTTGGCACAAGGTGCGCATTTTAGTTCGCGCCAGTCGTTAGTACAAAAATTAACCCCCATCCTGCAACAAGCGGCGGATCTGACCATTTTGGTGAAAGGTTCTCGTAGCGCCAAAATGGAGCTGGTTGTCCAGGACTTGCTAGAACGTTGTCAGCAGGAGGATCCGTCATGTTAGTGTGGTTAGCCGAGTATCTGACACAATTTGTCAGTGCCTTTAACGTCTTTAGTTACTTAACCTTTCGCTCTATCCTTGGCATTTTAACGGCCTTGCTGCTGAGCTTATATTTTGGCCCCAAGCTGATTGCAGCGCTGCAGCGGTTACAGATTGGCCAAGTGGTGCGTAACGATGGTCCAGACAGCCACTTCTCTAAAAAAGGCACACCAACCATGGGCGGTTTGCTGATTTTAGGAGCCATTGCCATCAGTACCTTGCTGTGGGCGGACCTCAGCAACAAGTATGTCTGGGTGGTGCTGTTTGTGTTGGTCAGCTACGGCTGGATTGGATTTATTGATGATTACCGTAAGGTGATCCGTAAAGATCCGAAGGGCTTGATCGCACGCTGGAAATACTTCTGGCAAAGCGTTTTTGCCATTGGCATCGCATTCTTTTTATATGCCACCGCAGAGCGGCCGGCAGAAACTAGCCTAGTGGTGCCTTTTTTAAAAGATGTGATGCCGCAGCTTGGACTGTTTTTTATTGTCACCACCTATTTCATCATGACCGGTTTTAGCAACGCGGTGAATTTAACTGACGGTTTGGATGGTTTGGCGATTGTGCCGACTATTATGGTGGCGTTTGCCTTTGCCATTATTGCGTACGCCAGTGGTAACGTGAATTTTGCCAATTATCTCAACATCCCCTACCTGCCACATGCCAGCGAGTTAGTCGTGGTATGTGCCACCATCGTCGGGGCGGGGTTGGGTTTTTTATGGTTTAACACCTATCCAGCGCAAGTGTTTATGGGCGATGTCGGTTCGCTAGCGCTAGGTGCTATCTTGGGTGTGATTGCAGTGTTAGTACGGCAAGAAATTGTGCTGATCATCATGGGGGGGATCTTTGTGATCGAAACCTTATCGGTGATTTTGCAAGTCGGTTCTTACAAATTACGCGGGCAGCGTATATTCCGCATGGCGCCGATTCACCACCATTATGAACTCAAAGGCTGGCCAGAACCGCGCGTGATTGTCCGCTTTTGGATTATGTCGATTATTTTTGTGTTGATTGGATTGGCAACCCTAAAACTGCGTTAAGCACCGTTTGGTTACCATCCCTTTGGTTTCAAGGAAGCGCACTATGGCTAAATTATTTCAAGGCAAACGCGTCGCCGTGATTGGCTTGGGTTTATCCGGTTTATCGACGGTGCGCTATCTGTTGAAACATGGTGTCAAACCGGTATTGATGGATACAAGGTTAAAAGTACCGGGCTTGGAGCAGATTGCCACCGAAAAAGTGGATGGCATTTACTTAGGTGAGCTGGATGCCAATCGTTTAGCACGGATGGATATTCTGGTGGTGAGCCCAGGGCTTGATTTGCAACAGCCCGCCATTCGCTTTGCCATCGCACAAGGTGTGCATATCATCGGCGATGTCGAGTTATTTGCGTTAGCCAATCAGAAGCCGGTGCTGGGAATTACCGGCTCCAATGGTAAATCAACGGTCACCATGCTGGTGACTGAGATGCTTAAGCAAAGTGGCATCAATGCAATTGCGGCAGGCAATATCGGTTTGCCTGTGCTGGATGCCTTGGCCATGGATGATGCTGAGGTCTATGTGTTGGAGCTGTCTAGTTTTCAACTCGACACCACGCACAGTTTAGCACTGCGGGCGGCCGTGAATTTAAATGTCACCGAAGATCATCTGGATCGGCATGGCAGTATGGCGGCGTATGCGGCGGCGAAACAACGTATTTTCTTGCACTGCGACTTGGCTGTGTATAACGCAGAGGACAACTTGACCTTGCCGCAGTCAACGCTGCAGCCACAAGCGGGTTCAGCTACCACCCTAGGTCTGAGTTTTGATGCCAGTCATACCGGCTACGGTATTGTCGACGTTGCTTCAGTCAGCGCTGAGCAGACTCCGGTGGCGTGGTTGATGGTGGCGGGCGAGATGTTGATGCCATTGTCGGATATTCGTTTAGTCGGCCGCCATAACTATTTTAATGCGCTTGCTGCTGCCGCACTTTCGCTGCAAGCTGGCGCTAGCCTTGAGGGGATAAAACAGGCGTTAGCCCAATTTAATGCGCTGCCACATCGCTGTACCTTGGTATCTCAGCATCAGCAGGTGCGTTGGATCAATGATTCGAAAGCCACCAATGTCGGCGCGACCCTCGCGGCGATCGCGGGACTCAAACCGGATGTCCAAGGGCGGTTATGGTTAATTGCCGGTGGTGATGGCAAAGGTGCTGATTTTACGGAACTGGCACAAGTGTTAGAGCGTGATGTGTATCAAGTTTTAACCTTGGGTAAAGATGGGCCTGCGATTGCCGCTTGTATTTCCCACAGCGTGGCCGTGGCGGATATTACCGCCGCCGTCAAATACGCGGCCAGTCATGTGCAGGCGGGGGATGTGGTGTTGTTATCACCGGCCTGTGCCAGTTTGGATATGTTTAAAAATTATGAAGAGCGCGGCCAGGTATTTACCGAGGCTGTGTTGCGGTATTGGTCATGATGCAGTGGTTACAGCAAGGGTTTTCTTCGCAAACGCATAGTTTTAGCCTTTGGTGGCAGGGCGATGATGGGGCGAGTTATGATCGGTTTTATCTGACGTTGCTATCGTTATTGGTCTGCATCGGCGTGGTGATGGTCAGTAGCGCATCGATGCCGGTGGCGGAGCGCTTGGTTGGCAATCCTTTGTATTACGCCATGCGCCACTTGGCTTATGTCAGTGTTGGAATAATGGTTGGCTACCAAGTGCTACGGATCCCGATCCAGTGGTGGCATGACACCAACTTAGTTTGGTTGGGGGTTGGCCTGCTGATGCTAATCGCCGTGTTATTGGTCGGCCGCGAAGTCAAAGGAAGTACCCGTTGGATTGCGCTGGGACCTATCAATATTCAAGCGGCAGAGCCGGCTAAGTTGTTTTTTTGCATTTATATCGGCAGCTATTTAGTGCGACGTCATGATGAAGTGCGGGACAATATCAAAGGCTTTTTAAAACCCATGGCCATTATGGTGATATTTGCCTCCTTATTGTTGCAGCAACCTGATTTAGGTACCGTCATCGTACTTTTTGCAATTGCGGTTGCATTGCTGTTTTTAGCGGGCGCCAAGCTTTGGCAATTTATCGGTTTATTAATCGCAGGGTTAATTTGTATTTTGACGTTGGCCTTTACCAGTGAATATCGTTGGCGCCGCGTTACCAGCTTTCTAGACCCTTGGCAGCATAAATTTGGTGATGGTTATCAGCTGACGCAATCCCTAATGGCCTTTGGTCGTGGTGGCTTAGAAGGGCAAGGTTTGGGCAATTCGGTACAAAAACTTGAGTATTTACCTGAAGCCCACACCGATTTTATTGTGGCGGTCATTGCTGAAGAAACGGGCTTGATTGGTGTGACCGTGGTGATGGCGTTGTTATTTATGCTGTTTATCCGTGGTTTGATGATTGGCAAAAAGGCGATTCAAAAAGGCCTGAGTTATCATGGCTTTTTGGCGTATGCCATCGCGACCTGGTTTGGTTTTCAGACCTTTGTCAATTTGGGGGTCGCCAGTGGCGTGCTACCGACCAAAGGTTTGACCCTGCCATTTATTAGTTATGGTGGTAGTAGCTTAATTATTATGTTTATCGCGGCAGCTATTGTGTTGCGCATTGATTTTGAAGTGCGACTCAAAGGTAAACAAGCCATCAAAGCGAGGCCGGCGCGATGAATGAATTCCTGTCGCCAATGGCGGCTGAGCCCTCACAAGGCGCTAAACCAACCATTCTTATCATGGCAGGTGGTACCGGCGGTCATATTTTTCCAGCGCAAGCGGTGGCGACCTTATTGGCGGCTGACGGTTATCAGATCCACTGGTTGGGCACGGCGGATAAAATGGAAGCTCGGCTAGTTCCCGGTTTTGGCTTTACCTTTCACAGTATTGAGGTGCGCGGTATCCGCGGCAAAGGCTGGCGGGATGTGCTCACGGCGCCTTGGATGTTGTTGCAATCGTTTTTACAAGCCAAAAGATTACTACGGCAGTTGCAACCGGCGTTGGTGCTTGGTTTTGGCGGTTATGCCAGTGGACCTGGTGGATTGGCGGCCGTGACAGCAAAGATCCCATTGGTGATCCATGAACAAAATGCGGTGGCCGGAACCACCAACCGCTTATTGGCACGTGTGGCGACAAAGGTACTGGTGGCCTTCCCTAGTGCGTTTGTTGAGCGTGCGGATCGTGTTTGTTTGGGCAACCCCGTGCGAGCTGCGTTAATTTCGTGCAAAGTGCAGAATAATTTGAGCAAAGGCTTAAATATTTTGGTTGTCGGTGGTAGCTTAGGCGCCAAAGTGTTTAACCAGTTATTACCCTCGCAACTGCAGCAGGTCGCCGCGCTGGGTCCGGTGCATGTTCGTCACCAAACCGGGGCGAGTATGGCCGCAGAGGTGCAGGCAAATTACGCGAGTATGACAGTCAACACGCCGCAATTACAGGCAGACGTCAGTGCCTTTATTGATGATATGGCCAGCAATTTTGCGTGGGCCGATGTCGTGATATGTCGCGCCGGCGCGCTGACCGTGAGTGAGGTGGCCTGTGCCGGTGTGGCTGCAGTCTTTGTGCCATTGCCATCGGCGATTGATGATCATCAAACTGCAAATGCACGTTATTTGTCAACACAAGACGCTGCGGTGTTGTTGCCGCAACCGCAGTTTGAGCGTGGTGACTTGGTACCGTTGCTGGCAAGCTGGTTAAACGATCGTCAAGTATTAGTTCAAATGGCCGGCAAGGCGCGAGCGCTCGCAATAGATGATGCAGCGCAGCGCGTGCAGGCGATTTGCCATGAAATTATAAGGTCAAGACATGCCGAATCAAACCTTGCGTAATCCCGTGATGCGTAATGTAGTACAACAAGAAAAAATTGCGATGCGTCGAGTCGAACGTATCCATTTTGTTGGCATCGGTGGCGCAGGTATGGGCGGCATTGCTGAAGTGCTGCTCAATGAAGGTTATAAAATCTCCGGTTCCGATTTAGGGCCGAATCCGGTGGTTGAACGACTCAGTCACCTTGGTGCCGACATTGCGTTTGGCCATGATGCCAAACATATCGATGGTGCCAGTGTGGTGGTGGTGTCGAGCGCTATTAAAACGGATAATCCTGAAATCGCAGCAGCCATTGAGCGCCGCATTCCGGTGGTGCGCCGTGCGCAAATGTTGGCGGAATTAATGCGTTTTCGTCACGGTATTGCTATTGCTGGTACCCATGGTAAAACCACCACCACCAGCTTGGTGGCGTCGATTTTTGCGGAGGCGGGCACAGACCCAACTTTTGTCATCGGTGGCTTACTAAATTCTGCGGGAACCAATGCGCGTTTAGGTGGCGGGCGTTATTTAATTGCTGAAGCCGATGAGAGTGACGCGTCATTTTTGCATTTACAACCGATGGCGGCCATTGTCACCAACATTGAACCTGATCACATGGAAACCTACCATGGTGATTTTGAAAAAATGAAAGCCACCTACCTCGAGTTTTGTCATAATTTGCCGTTTTATGGCGCTGTGGTGCTGTGTATTGACGATCCAGTGCTTCGTGAGCTGCAGCCGCAGATTGGGCGCACACTGTTAACCTATGGCTTTAGTGACGATGCTGACTATCGGATTGAAGATTTCAGCCAGTCCGGCACACAAACGCAATTTACCATCATTGACCCACAAGGTCAGCGCCATGCCATTGAGCTGAATTTAGCCGGTCGACACAATGCCCTTAACGCCACAGCGGCGTTTGCCATGGCGCGTGATGAAGGTATTGATAAAGCTTTTATTTTGGCTGCATTGAAGAAATTTGAAGGTATTGGTCGCCGCTTCCAGCAATATGGCGAGTTTGATACGGGGCGTGGCAAGGTGTTGTTGGTGGATGATTATGGTCATCACCCCAGTGAGGTGGCGGCCACGTTGGCGGCAGCGCGCAGCGCATGGCCGGAGCGTCGTTTGGTGATGGCATATCAGCCACATCGTTACACCCGTACCCGCGATTTATATGAAGACTTTACCAAGGTCTTATCCGGCGTTGATGTCCTGTTGCTGCTTGAGGTTTACAGTGCAGGTGAAGCACCTATCGCGGGTGCCGATAGTCGCAGTTTATGTCGCTCGATTCGAGCGCGTGGTCAACTGGATCCTATTTATGTGGCGACGCCGGCGGATTTAGCGGCGAGTTTGGCGGATGTGCTGCGCGATGGTGATGTGTTGCTCACGCAAGGGGCGGGCAATATCGGTGCGTTGGCAAAACAATTAGCGGCACAGCAGTTAAATATTGCGCAATTAAAAGCGTCGAATGGGTAGAAGTACATAGGTTTTCATGATTAAAGTCACGCCACGGCCGAGTCAACGTAGTCGATTCACGCCCGCCTTTGTTGGCGGCGTATTGTTTTTCTTGTTGTCGCTATGGTTGGTGGTATGGTGTTTACAACAGGTGTGGCAATGGGGGCAGCAGCAACAGAGCGCGCCAATCCAGCAGGTACGGCTGATCGGTGATTTTAAACATATCAAGCCACAACAGTTACAAGCCCAGTTGCAGCAAGCGTTTGTTGGCAACTTTTTCCAAGTGAATGTGGATCAAGTTCAGCAGTACTTGCAGCAGCAACCTTGGGTGTACCATACCGCCGTGCGCAAACAATGGCCAGGTGTCTTGGTGTTGGTGATTACCGAGCATCAACCGCGCGCGGTGTGGAACAATGATTATTTGCTCAATGCGTCCGGTAAAGTGTTTAAAGCGCCATTACAGGATGTAACGGTGACATTGCCGCGCTTGGCCGGCCCCGCGGGGACGGAACAAGATACGTTAGCGATGTATGAACAGGTGCAAAGTCTTTTAAAATTGCATCGTTTTGAAGCCTCAGCGTTAACCTTGTCCGATCGTTTTGCGTGGCAAGTGACCTTAACCTCGGGCATAGAGTTGAAGTTGGGACGTGAAGATACATTAAAACGGGTACAACGTTTTATTGAATTGTATCCCGAAGTGAGTAAGCACAAAGCCGAGCCGATCGAGCAAGTTGATTTGCGCTATGACACCGGCATTGCCGTGAAATTTGCGGCCCCAGTGATAACAGAAAAGAGAAAAGCATGACCAAGTCGTTGGATCGGAATCTTATTGTTGGATTGGACATTGGCACTTCACGTATCAAAGCGGTGATAGGTGAAATCACGCCAGATCAGCAGCTGAGTATTGTCGGTGTCGGCAACCAGCTGGCGCGCGGTATGGATAAAGGCGGCGTCAACGATTTGAATTTGGTGGTCAACTCAGTGCAACAAGCGGTGGCTGAAGCGGAAGCTCAAGCGAGCTGCAGCGTGTCGTCGGTGTATTTAGTCATCACGGGTAAGCATATCAAATGCCAAAACGAAAGTGGCATGGTGCCGATCAGTGATACCGAGGTCACACAAGATGATGTCGATAGTGTGATCCATGCGGCCAAATCAGTCCCTATCTCTGCTGAGCGTCGCTTGCTGCATGTGATCCCGCAGGAATTCACCGTGGATACCCAAGAAGGAATAAAGAGTCCAATCGGTATGTCTGGCGTGAGAATGTCGGCCAAAGCGCACATCATCACCTGTGGCAATGATATGGCGCGTAATATCGAAAAATGCGTCGAGCGCTGCGGTTTGCAGGTGGATCAATTGATTTTCTCAAGCTTGGCCTCCAGTTATGCGGTGTTGACCGACGATGAAAAAGATTTGGGGGTGTGCCTGATTGATATGGGCGGCGGCACGTTAGATATTTCGGTTTTTACCAATGGTGCGCTGCGTCACAGTGCGGTGATCCCCGTCGCTGGCAATCAGGTCACGAGCGATATCGCTAAAATTTTCCGCACCCCAGTTGGGCATGCCGAGGACATTAAAATCAAATACGCCTGTGCCATGCAGCAATGGGTTGGCACCGAAGAGCAGATTGAAGTCCCCAGTGTTGGTGGTCGCGCCGCGCGGACCATGTCGCGTCATACTTTAACTGAAGTGGTGGAACCGCGCTTTCGTGAATTATTTGAATTGGTGTTGGCCGAGCTGCGCCGTAGTGGTTTGTTAGAACAAATAGCGGCCGGTGTTGTGATCACAGGTGGTACTGCCAAGATGGTTGGCGCCGTTGAGTGTGCAGAAGAGATATTTCAAATGCCAGTGCGACTTGGGTCTCCCGCCCATGTGACTGGTTTAAAACAACAGGTCAGCGACCCCGCGTACGCCAGCGTCGTCGGGTTGCTGTTATACGGCAAAGAAATGCGTCAGCAGCAGCAAAATGCCGTGGCTTCACGCGAATCAGTTGGCGGTATTGTGCGCAAACTTACCAACTGGTTTAAGCGTGAGTTCTAACAGATAGCGTTGAGACGGAGAGAATAGTCATGTTTGAGTTAATGGAAAACCACAGCGAAGAAGCTGTCATTAAAGTCGTCGGTGTCGGTGGCGGTGGCGGTAACGCCGTGGAATATATGGTGGCCAGCAATATCGAAGGTGTTGAATTTATTGCAGCCAATACCGATGCTCAAGCGCTGCGCAACTCTTCGGCCAATGTCACGTTACAACTGGGCTCGAGTGTGACCAAAGGTTTAGGCGCCGGCGCGAATCCTGATGTCGGTCGCCGAGCGGCAGAAGAAGATCGCGAAACCATTAAGAAAACCCTGATGGGCGCGGACATGGTATTTATTGCTGCCGGTATGGGTGGTGGTACAGGTACTGGCGCTGCACCTATTGTGGCGCAAGTGGCAAAAGAGCTGGGAATTCTAACCGTTGCGGTGGTGACCAAGCCTTTCCCATTTGAGGGCAAAAAACGCTCCGTTTTTGCCGATGAAGGTATTCACGAATTATCTAAGCATGTGGATTCGCTGATCACGATCCCAAACGACAAGCTGTTAAAAGTACTTGGTAAAGGTACCAGTTTGTTGGATGCCTTTAAAGCTGCCAACAATGTATTGTTGGGCGCCGTGCAAGGTATTGCCGAGTTGATTACTCGTCCTGGCTTAATCAACGTTGACTTTGCCGATGTGCGTACCGTAATGTCTGAAATGGGTACTGCCATGATGGGCACAGGCCGTTCATCTGGCCCAGATCGCGCCGAAGAAGCAGCGGAACAAGCGATTTCAAGCCCATTGTTGGAAGATATTGATTTATCTGGCGCTAAAGGTATTTTGGTCAATATTACCGCCGGCTTAGATATCAGTATCGAAGAGTTTGAAATTGTGGGTAATGCGGTGAAGTCCTTTGCTTCAGAAAACGCCACCGTGGTGGTGGGCGCCGTGATTGATCCTGAGATGACCGATGAGCTGCGGGTTACCGTGGTCGCGACGGGTATTGGTACCGATCGCAAGCAAGATATCAACCTCATGCATAATCCACAGCATCGTGCTGTACCACAAGAAGCGCCACGGCCAAATTATGGTCATTCAGCGGGCGTTTATGGTCAGGCCGGTACAGTATATGGTAATGCGGCGCCACAACCCCGCGAATATCGTGCTGAGCCTGTCGCGCCAGCCGCGGTGGAGCCGGTTGCAACAAAACCGGCGGCACCTGAGCAGAAATCGAATTTAGATATCTTTGATATCCCTACGTTTTTACGTAAACAGTCGGATTAGTTGTTGAAGTTAAACCGACGAGCCACGCACACTCAGGTCGTTCGCGAAGTGTGCTGGCCATAGTTGACGCTCGCCAGAACCGTTGGCAGCGCGGAATTGATGTGATATGCTTCGCCGCCGTTTGGGTTGTGTTCAAAAAATGGACAGGAAAAACAAATGATTAAACAACGTACCATTCGCAAGACCGTCAGCGCTGTTGGTGTTGGTTTGCATAAAGGTGAAAAAGTCACGCTGACCTTGCGTCCAGCGCCTGATAACACTGGTATTGTGTTCCGTCGCGTCGATCTTGCACCTGTGGTCGAGTTTAAAGTGGATCCCTCCATGGTGGGTGACACTGTGCTTTGTACCTGTTTGATTAATCCCAACGGTGTGCGTTTATCGACCACTGAGCATTTGATGGCGGCGTTGGCGGCGCTCGGTGTGGATAACCTATTGATTGAGGTTGATGCGGCTGAAATCCCCATTATGGACGGTAGCGCCAATCCGTTTGTTTTCTTGTTACAACAAGCTGGTTTGACTGAACAAAAACAGGCCAAACGCTTTATTCGTATCAAGCAAAAAGTGCGGGTTGAAGATGGTGATAAATGGGCAGAGTTTGTGCCACACCATGGCTTCCGCTTAGATTTCGCCATTGATTTTGACCATCCCGTGATTTCACAAACGCGGCAACACGTCACCATGGAATTCTCGGCGGCGCGTTTTATCAAGGATATTAGTCGGGCCCGTACCTTCGGTTTCTTACGCGACATCGAGTATCTGCGTGCCAACAATTTAGCCTTGGGTGGTAGTTACGATAACGCCGTGGTGATGGACGAATACCGAGTGTTGAACCAAGATGGCTTGCGTTACGATGATGAATTCGTCAAACACAAGATTTTGGATGCTATTGGTGATCTCTACATGTGCGGTCACAGCATTCTGGGCGAGTTCCGTGCTTATAAAACCGGCCACGCGTTAAATAACCAGCTTCTAAATGCGGTGCTGGCTGATGCTGCTAATTTTGAGTGGGTCACGTTCACACAAGAGCAAGAACTACCGCAAGGTTTCTTGGCCCCACAACTGCAAAAAGCGTGATCCGCAGCGGTCACTGAAAAAAGTACTATCGGTAATACCGCAGTTCTTTTGTTGTGGTAGCTGGATGCGATGAAATCCAAGCCATATTTTTGCTATAGAAAACCAGCCGTCGCGGCTGGTTTTTTTATGGCCTTGCCGCTTACTTGAACCTTTGTAACTGAAGATGGTATTCAGGCTTTTCGTCTTCCCGACGGGGGGCCATGAGCGGTCTATGCCTTGCCGCTTCGGCAAAACATGAAATCTAACCCCTGCTGCCTCAAGGCAAATGTCCGAAACTGCCCCAAAGCTAACTGCATCGAACCACAATTTCACCCTGAGCAAATCTTAACGCAGCTATGGCGTCCATCCTTGGCGTCATTCCCAAGCTTGAATGGTCAGACCAATTTCAAGGTTCCATATCTGTTCCCATGAAATTGCCGTTTAACTAGAGTTGAAACTCTAGTTTTTTTCACGACTTTGCGGCCAAATAGCCCTGTCAACATTGCCAGAAAACGGCTGATCTGCTACCTTATCACGGTAATTTGTTTATTGGTCTTACCAATTTACCTTTCGCTAAAGGGCGTAGGCAACATCTGAACACATAACATAAGGTTCGCCCGCATAGGTGGCTAGTTAAGCGCAGCAGTGGATGACCCCGCGAGATAGGATGGCCATGAATACTCTAAAGATAAAACCAGCGCGGTTGGCCGATCGTATAGTCGCGCAGCTGGAACAAATGTTACTGGATGGCGTGTATGCGCCAGGACAGCGACTGCCGTCTGAGCGTGAGTTGGCGGAGCAGTTTGATGTATCGCGTCCTTCACTGCGTGATGCACTGCAACAGCTTGAGGTCAAGGGGTTGGTGTCACGCCGTCAAGGGGGTGGTACTTATGTTTGCGATAATTTAGTTGGCGGATTAACCGATCCCCTGTTTGAATTGATAAGCCGCCACCCAGAGTCGCAATTTGATCTACTTGAATTTCGACATGCTTTGGAGGGAATTTGTGCGTATTACGCGGCGTTGCGGGGTACGGCCACCGATTTTAGCCAAATAAAACAGCGGTATGACGAAATTTGTGCCGCGCAGCAGCAATGTGATCTTACTGAAGAAGCTGCTGCGGTCGGTCGATTTTACAATGCGGTGGCAGAAGCATCGCACAATGTAGTGTTACTGCATTTAGTGCGCGGTTTGACACCCTTGGTGGAACAGAATATCCGCTTGAACTTGGAAATTCTGCAGCAAAAGGAGGGCGTGGTCGCGCAGCTAAATGCGCATCGGCAGCGCCTGATGGAAGCCGTATTGCAAGGTGAACCCGAGCTGGCGCGGCAGGCCAGTAATAGTCACTTAGCCTTTATCGAAGAGGCACTGCTGGAAGCAGACCGCGAACGGTCTCGTTTGGCGCGTTCACTGCGCCGCTCGCAACAGAATTAAGCGTGCTCCGCATTCTCTTTTAACTTAGACCTGCTCCTGCAATGGCGGGAATGTACTGAAGGAAACTTTGATATGTCTGAAGTCAGTCAACATGACATCGACGTGCTCGAAACCCAAGAGTGGTTAGAAGCGCTGGAATCTGTAGTTCGCACAGAAGGTGTGGAACGCGCCCAGTTTTTGCTTGAGCAAGTTCTGGAACAGGCTCGTCTGGAAGGCGTGGATATGCCTACCGGGATCACCACCAACTATATCAATACCATTCCACCACAACAGGAGCCGGCCTACCCTGGTGATGTGAATTTAGAAAAACGCATCCGTTCTGTCATTCGTTGGAATGCCATTATGATCGTGCTGCGGGCGTCAAAAAAAGAGCTGGAACTTGGCGGCCATATGGCGTCTTATCAGTCGTCGGCGGCGTTTTATGAGACCTGTTTTAACCATTTCTTCCGTGCGCCCAATGCCACCGATGGCGGTGATTTGGTGTATTACCAAGGCCACATTTCACCAGGGATTTACGCCCGTGCTTTTGTGGAAGGCCGTTTAACCGCCGATCAGCTAGATAACTTCCGGCAAGAAGTTGGCGGCGAAGGCTTATCTTCGTACCCACACCCCAAGTTAATGCCTGAGTTTTGGCAGTTCCCCACAGTGTCGATGGGGTTAGGCCCGATCACCTCTATCTATCAAGCGCGCTTTTTAAAGTATTTGCATGGTCGTGGTTTAAAAGATACCAGTGCGCAGCGCGTCTATGCCTTCTTGGGTGATGGCGAGATGGATGAGCCAGAAAGCCGTGGTTCTTTGTCATTTGCCGCTCGTGAGAAGCTGGATAACCTGTGTTTCTTGGTGAACTGTAACTTACAGCGTTTAGATGGCCCGGTGATGGGCAATGGTAAAATCATCCAAGAGCTGGAAGGCCTGTTCCGTGGCGCCGGTTGGAATGTGATTAAAGTGGTGTGGGGCAGTGGTTGGGATAAATTACTCGCCAAAGACACCACAGGTAAACTGCTGCAGTTAATGAACGAGACGGTCGATGGTGATTATCAAACCTATAAAGCCAAAGATGGCGCTTATGTGCGTCAGCATTTCTTTGGCCGTTACCCGGAAACCGCAGCGTTAGTGGCGGATATGACCGATGAGGAAATTTTTGCCCTCAAACGTGGTGGTCATGAACCATCCAAACTGTACGCGGCTTTCAAAGCAGCGCAAGAGTGTAAAGGTCGTCCGACCGTTATTCTGGCCAAAACCATTAAAGGTTACGGCATGGGTGAAGCGGCTGAGGGTAAAAATATTGCGCACCAAGTGAAAAAAATGGATATGACGCATGTGCTGCAAATCCGCAAACGCTTGGGACTCGAAGATTATCTGACCGAAGAGCAAGTCTATGATTTGCCATATTTAACCTTGGCGGAAGGTTCGCCAGAGCATCAATACTTGCACGCGCGTCGTGCGGCGTTAAATGGGTATACGCCGGTGCGGTTACCTAACTTCACCAGCCCACTCACCTTGCCAGAATTACCGGCGTTTGATCCATTGCTGGAAGAGCAAAAGCGTGAGATTTCAACCACGATGGCGTTTGTGCGTGGTTTGAATATTTTACTTAAAGATCAGCATATTGGTCAGCGTATTGTGCCCATCATCGCCGATGAGGCGCGTACCTTTGGTATGGAAGGTTTATTCCGTCAGATCGGTATCTACAACCCACATGGCCAAACTTACACCCCAGAAGACCGTGCGGTGGTGTCTTACTACAAAGAAGAAACCTCAGGCCAGGTGCTGCAAGAAGGTATCAACGAGTTAGGCGCGATGGCGTCTTGGGTGGCCGCAGCTACTTCGTATAGCACCAACGATCTGCCGATGATCCCATTCTACATTTACTATTCGATGTTTGGTTTCCAACGCGTGGGTGATATGGCTTGGTTAGCCGGCGATCAGCAGGCGCGAGGCTTCTTGTTAGGTGCGACGGCCGGCCGTACGACCTTAAACGGTGAAGGTTTGCAGCATGAAGATGGCCATAGCCATATTTTGGCGGGCACAGTACCTAACTGTATTTCGTATGATCCAACCTATGCCTATGAGCTCGCGGTGATTATTCAAGACGGTATTCGTCGCATGTATGGCCCAGCACAAGAAAATATCTACTACTACATCACAGTGATGAACGAGAACTATCATCACCCAGCGATGCCGGTAGGGGCGGAAGAGGGCATTCGCCGCGGTATTTACAAACTGGAGAGTCAACCTGGCGATAAAGGCCGCGTACAGCTGTTAGGTTCTGGCACCATTTTAAATGAAGTGCGTAAAGCGGCAGATATCCTCAGCGAAGAATACGGCATCGCCTCAGATGTATATTCGGTTACGTCCTTTAACGAGCTGGCGCGTGATGGTCAAAGCTGTGAGCGTTTCAACATGCTGCATCCAGATCAACCGGAACAAGTGCCCTATGTAGCTCAAGTGCTGCATCAAGCGCCGGTGATTGCCGCCACCGATTACATTAAAAATTATGCCGATCAAATTCGCGCCTTCGTACCGGCGGTATCTTACAAAGTGCTGGGGACGGATGGTTTTGGTCGCTCAGATAGCCGTGAAAACTTACGTCGTCACTTTGAAGTGAATGCGGGTTATATCGTGCTGGCCGCACTGCGTGAGTTAGCAAAACAAGGCACTGTGGATAAACAATTGGTCAGCCAAGCCATTGTGCGCTTTGGCATTGACACCAATAAACCTAACCCACTGTTTGCCTAAGAGGATTCGTCATGACTATTGAAATTTTTGTGCCGGATATCGGTGCTGATGCGGTGGAAGTCACCGAAGTCTTAGTAAAGGTTGGCGATACGGTCGCGGCCGATCAATCACTGCTCAGTGTGGAAGGCGATAAAGCCGCCATGGAAGTGCCAGCGGCACAAGCCGGTGTGGTTCAGGCGATCCACGTGAAACCTGGTGACAAAGTCAAAACTGGCTCTCTCATCATGTCATTTGCTTCCGCTGTTGCCGCACCGCAGGCCGTCGACGCCGCTAGTACGGCGCCCATTGCCAACGCCGATGCTGCAGCGAGTGCAGCACCGTCATTACAACCCGTTGCAGTACCAGATATTGGTGGCGATGCGGTGGAAGTGACCGAAATTTTGGTCAAGGTGGGTGATAGCGTTGCGGCTGACCAGTCGATTTTAAATGTTGAGGGTGATAAAGCGGCGATGGAAGTGCCGGCGCCTTTTGCTGGTGTGGTGGAAGAAATTAACGTCAAGGTTGGCGATAAAGTTTCCACCGGCAGCTTGGTGTTTGTATTCCGGACCCAAAGTGCTGCAACGGCGGCAACCTCAGCACCAGTCAGCGCCCCTATCACAACTGCTGCAACGGCCACGACTAACCCCCTTGCTGGTAAATCTCAGCCGTCTACAGCAGCAGCTAGCGCCGCGGTAAGCAACACCGCAGCCACTGCTGCAGCCCTCACCCATGTGGCCGCCCATTCGCCTGCGGCGGGTTTTGTCGAAAATAAAGCCTACGCTCATGCGAGCCCGGTTGTGCGTCGTTTGGCGCGCGAGTTTGGCGTGGACTTATCCAAGGTGACCGGGACCGCACGTAAAGGCCGTGTGCAGCGCGAAGATGTACAGAATTATGTCAAATCAATCATCGCGCAAGTGGCGGCGGGTCAAGGCCAAGTGAGTGCTGCGGGTAGCCAACTTGGGTTTGATTTAATTGCCTGGCCGAAGGTTGATTTCAGTAAATTTGGCGACGTGGTGGAAAAACCACTTTCCCGGATCCAAAAATTATCGGGCGCAAACTTGCATCGCAACTGGGTACGCATTCCTCATGTCACCCAGTTTGATGAAGCGGATATCACCGATCTAGAAGAGTTCCGTAAAGATCAAAATGCGCTGGCCGAGAAGAAAAAACTGGGTGTGAAATTTACCCCGCTGGTCTTTATCATGAAGGCGGTAGCAAAAGCGCTGGAAGAGTTCCCAACCTTTAACAGCTCGTTGTCGGACGACGGCGCCAGTTTACTGTTAAAACAATATGTGCATTTAGGGATTGCTGTCGATACGCCAAATGGGCTGGTGGTCCCCGTGGTACGTGATGTCAACAAAAAAGGCATCATCGAGCTATCGCGTGAGCTGCAGGAGATTTCTGCCAAAGCGCGCGAAGGCAAGTTAACGGCGGCGGATATGCAAGGTGGCTGCTTCACCATTTCCAGTTTAGGTGGCATTGGTGGGACAGCGTTTACGCCGATTGTCAACGCGCCTGAGGTTGCGATTTTAGGGGTATCCAAATCGGATATTAAACCCAAATGGAATGGCAGCAGTTTTGAGCCGCGGCTCATGGTGCCGTTATCGGTATCTTATGATCACCGCGTGATCGATGGTGCATTAGCGGCGCGTTTCACCGCGACGCTGGCGTCTTATTTGGCGGATATTCGTCAGATCATCATGTAACTTGGATCTGTCCTGTAACCTGAAAAGTTACGGGACATCTTTCAGACGTAGTGTTAAAATTCAGCCACTTTAGTCTGACCGGTAAGACAGCCTTACTGGTATCACCTCAGCGATGAAAAGGTAAAACAATGAGCAACGAAATCAAAACCCAAGTTGTGGTATTAGGTGCTGGTCCTGGCGGCTATTCTGCGGCATTCCGCGCGGCTGACTTAGGCCTTGACGTTACGTTAGTGGAAGCGCGCAGCACACTTGGTGGTGTCTGTTTAAACGTTGGCTGTATCCCTTCAAAAGCCTTATTGCATGTTGCCAAAGTTATTGATGATGCCCGTGAAATGGCATCACACGGCGTAACCTTTGGCGCACCTCAGATCGATTTAGACAAAATCCGGGCATGGAAAGACAAAGTGGTTGGTCAACTGACCAATGGTTTGGCTGGCATGTCGAAGATGCGTAAAGTCAAAGTAGTAACAGGTTATGGTAAATTCACCGGTCCAAATACCTTAGTGGCTGGCGACACCACTATTACCTTCGAACACGCCATTATTGCCGCCGGTTCGGAGCCTGTTGCACTGCCATTTATGCCAAAAGATGATCCTCGTGTCATCGATTCAACCGGTGCATTGGAATTAAAAGATATCCCCGCGGAAATGTTGGTGTTAGGTGGCGGTATCATTGGTTTAGAAATGGGTACTGTTTATCGTGCCTTGGGCTCAAAAGTATCAGTGGTTGAGTTTGCCGATCAGTTAGTGCCTGCGGCAGATGCTGATTTAGTCAAAGCCTACACCAAGTACAACAAAGACAACTTCACGCTGATGCTGTCGACCAAAGTGGTCGGCGTTGAAGCCAAAGCTGATGGTTTATACGTTAGTTTTGAAGGTAAAAATGCCCCAGCGACGCCAGTGCGTTATGACAAAATTTTAGTCGCTGTCGGTCGTCGTCCAAACGGTAATCTGCTTGATGCGGTCAAGGCCGGTGTCAATGTTGATGAGCGTGGTTTTATCAATGTGGATAAACAACTGCGTACCAATGTACCGCATATCTATGCGATCGGTGATGTGATCGGCCAGCCGATGTTAGCGCATAAAGCGGTGCATGAAGGCCATGTTGCTGCTGAAGTGATCTCTGGCTTAAAGCACTTCTTTGACCCACGTTGCATCCCATCGGTTGCCTATACCGACCCAGAAATGGCGTGGGTAGGTGTCACTGAGAAAGAAGCCAAAGAAAAAGGCATTGCCATCGAAACCGCAACTTTCCCATGGGCAGCATCAGGCCGTGCCATCGCATCAGCGCGGACTGAAGGCTTCACCAAGCTGATTTTCGACAAAGAAACGCACCGTATTTTAGGTGGCGCTATTGTCGGTATTAATGCCGGTGAAATGCTAGGTGAGATTTGTTTAGCGGTTGAAATGGGCGCGGACGCGGAAGATATCGCGTTAACCATCCATGCGCACCCAACGTTAAACGAATCTATTGGTTTAGCGGCGGAAATTTACGAAGGTTCGATCACTGATTTACCAAATCCAAAAGCGAAAAAGAAATAAGCTTTTGTTTTGCTAAATAATCTAAAAAAGGTGGCGCGAGCCACCTTTTTTACTATGGCCCTGTGTTCCAACAAGTTTGCCGGCTGTCTTGATCATGTTGTGCCGCATCGGCAGCGCTATTGTTGCATTCTGTTACAACTTTATAGCCTCACAGATTGAATTTACGCTGAGGCAAAGAGTACCATGTACATGACCAGACATAGGGCGAAGCCCTTGCCATGCGTTACTTGCGGCCCAGCGCCTGCAGCCTCATCACATTATAAAAAAAGCTTCATAGCAGTCAGGAACCCCAGCATGAAAAAAATGACCCGTATCGCGTTAAGCGTCGCATTGGCGCTTGGTGTTACCGCGTGTAATAAAGCCCCCGATGCCAATACAGAACAAAAAGCTGCGGCGCCAACCGCGGCGACAGCACCAGCGCAGCCATTGATTTCTGGCGTCGAAAAAGAAAACTTTGACCCCGTGATCACGCACAATGAAAACTTCTATTACAGCGTGAATGGCTCTTGGTTGGCAAAAACAGAGATCCCAGCGGATAAATCTAACTACGGCTCTTTCACTAAGTTATACGACGATTCGCAAGTGGCGATGCGTGCGATCATCGAAGCCGCCGCAGCGAAAACGGACAAAGTTGCCGGCAGTGATGAACAAAAGCTGGGTGATTTTTATAACAGCTATATGAACGAAGCGGCGATTGAAGCCTTGGGGATAAAGGCGATTGCTGCCGATTTAGCCAAAATTGCCGCGGTGAAAGATCATCAACAAATGGCACAGGTGATGGCCGAATTCCAATTGCTCGGCGTGTCTTTGCCACTGGGTTGGTATGTCAATAACGATGCGCGTAACTCGACGCAAAATGCGGTCTATCTGGGCCAATCAGGTTTAGGGTTACCAGATCGGGATTATTACTTCAAAGACGAAGAAAAATTTAAAACCATCCGTGCGCATTATCAAACCTATCTCAAGGATATGCTGACCTTGGCAGGTCACAACGACGCCGAAGCCGCCGCGGCGCGGATCTTAGCGTTAGAAACCAAGCTGGCAGAGAAAAACTGGACGCGTGTTGAAAACCGTGATGCCGAGAAAACGTACAACAAAATGACCAGCGCTGAGCTGAGCAAACTAGTTACAGGTTTCCCGTGGGAAACCTATGCCAAAGTTGTGAAGTTGGACACAGTGACCGACATCATTGTTGAGCAGCCAAGTTATTTTGCGGCGTTTGGCGAGATTTTCCAATCGACCGATCTGCAATCATGGCAAGACTATTTAACCATGCGTTTTGTCTCTGAATACTCTGGTAAGTTGCACAAAGCTGTGGTTGACCGGCAGTTTGCATTCTACGGCACAGTGTTATCAGGCACGACTGAGCAGCAGCCGCGTTGGAAAAAAGCGGTGAATGCGTCGGATGAAGTGTTAGGTGAAATTGTCGGTAAACTTTATGTCGAAAAATTCTTCAAACCAGAAGCCAAAGCGCGGATGGAAATCTTAGTGAAGAATTTGATTGAAGCTTATCATCAGAGTATCGATACGCTGGAATGGATGACGCCGGAGACGAAAAAAGCGGCGCATGAAAAATTGGCAAAGTTTACGCCAAAAATTGGTTATCCAGATAAATGGAAAGACTACAGCAGCTTAACCATTAAAGCCGATGATTTAGTCGGTAACTATAAAGCTGCAGCGCAATTTGCTTACGCACAGATGACGGCCAAACTGGGCAAGCCAGTGGATCGCAGTGAGTGGTTTATGACGCCGCAAACCGTCAATGCTTACTACAACCCAGTCAACAATGAAATTGTCTTCCCAGCCGCGATTTTACAGCCACCATTCTTTAACTTAGACGCCGATGATGCGGTCAACTACGGTGGTATCGGCGCGGTGATTGGTCATGAACTCGGACATGGCTTTGATGACCAAGGGGCGAAGTTTGATGGTGACGGCAACCTGCGCAACTGGTGGACCGAACAAGACAAAGCCGAATTTGAAAAACGTGGTAAACAACTGGTGGAGCAATATAACCAGTATTCACCGATTGAAGGCATGCACGTCAATGGCGAGCTGACCTTAGGTGAAAACATTGGTGACTTGGGTGGATTAACGGTCGCACTGAAAGCCTATAAATTGTCATTAGCCGGCAAAGAAGCGCCCGTGATCGATGGCTTCTCCGGTGAGCAGCGTTTCTTCTTAAGCTGGTCACAAATTTGGCGCCGTAAAGGTCGTGATGAGTATCTGCGCAATATGCTGATGACAGATCCGCATTCACCCAGCGAATATCGCGTAATTGGCATAGTGTCGAACATTCCTGAGTTCTACAAAGCCTTTAATATCAAAGAAGGCGATAAGATGTATATTGCACCAGAGAAACGCGTCAAAATTTGGTAGTTTGCCAATCATTGGTGCAAGGCATTGCCAGTGATGTTGGTGATCCTTGCATGTGGTGCGGTTTAATTCTCTGCATGCTCGAGCATCATGGCTACCTTCGGGTAGCCATTTTTCTTGCGTAAACCTTTTTTATAAACAAGGTGCTTTAAACCAGTTGCTGAACCCCTGGGCTGTTTAAAACAGTCTGTTTTGTTGCGCTTAGCATCCGCCTACAGGACAAGATTTGCGGTGACCCTTGCCGTGGAAAAGGGCAGCTTCACTATGAACGCTGTCTGTTAAAGGCACTGTTTTATGCGCCGTTTCGCCATGAAAATAGCCGGTATACGCATATGGCGGTATGACTATTCACCAAATTTATAGCCACTATAAGCTTCGCTGTTTATACTTGGTTGCCTATTCGGTTGGATTTTCTCTTATAATCCAGCCTGTTCGAATTCCAATAAAACTACTGCAGCTGCCTTGCAGTGGATTAACTAGAGGACATTACTGTGCTACAACAATACCGTGAACACGTGGCCGAACGTGCCGCCCAAGGCATTCCTCCAAAACCGCTGACTGCACAGCAGGTAGCTGATTTAGTTGAACTGTTAAAAAATCCTCCCGCTGGTGAAGATGCATTCTTAGTTGATTTGCTCGAAAACCGTATTCCACCAGGCGTGGATGAAGCTGCCTATGTGAAAGCTGGCTTCTTAACCGCAATTGCCAAAGGCGAAGCCAACAGCCCATTAGTCACGCCGGCACGTGCCACTGAATTACTGGGTACCATGTTTGGTGGTTACAACATCCAGCCGATGATTGACTTGTTGGATCACGCGGACTTAGGCGCCATTGCCGCCAAAGGCCTGTCACACACGCTGCTGATGTTTGATTCTTTCCATGATGTGAAAGAAAAAGCTGACAAAGGCAATCAGCACGCGAAAAACGTATTACAAAGCTGGGCAGATGCCGAGTGGTTCTTAAGTAAGCCGGCGATCCCAGAAAAAATCACGGTAACTGTGTTTAAAGTGACTGGTGAAACCAACACCGACGATTTATCGCCAGCGCCAGATGCCTGGTCACGTCCTGATATCCCTCTGCATGCGTTAGCGATGCTGAAAAACGAACGTGACGGTATTATTCCTGACGTACCAGGCAGCAAAGGCCCGGTGAAGCAAATCGAAGCACTGCAAGCGAAAGGTTTCCCATTAGCTTACGTGGGTGATGTGGTTGGTACAGGTTCAAGCCGTAAATCAGCCACCAACTCAGTGTTATGGTTTATGGGCGATGACATGCCATTTGTACCAAACAAGCGCACTGGTGGTGTTTGTTTAGGTGGCAAAATTGCACCAATTTTCTTCAATACCATGGAAGACTCTGGTTCATTACCGATTGAGCTGGATGTTGGCCAAATGAACATGGGTGATGTCATCGATATTTTCCCACATCAAGGTGTGGTGAAGCGTCACGGTACGGACGAGGTGATTTCCACATTCGAACTGCGTTCAAACGTGCTGTTGGATGAAGTTCGTGCCGGTGGCCGTATTCCACTGATCATTGGTCGTGGTTTAACGGATAAAGCGCGTGAAGCTTTAGGTTTACCGCATTCCACCGTGTTTGAGCGTCCGATTGCGGCGGCGGATTCAGGCAAAGGTTACACCTTAGCGCAGAAGTTGGTGGGTAAAGCCTGTGGCGTGACTGGGGTGCGTCCTGGTCAGTACTGTGAACCAAAAATGACCACTGTAGGTTCACAAGATACCACAGGCCCAATGACCCGTGATGAACTAAAAGACTTAGCCTGTTTGGGCTTCTCTGCCGATTTAGTGATGCAGTCATTCTGTCATACCGCGGCCTATCCAAAACCAGTGGATGTGAATACGCACCATACACTGCCAGACTTTATTATGAACCGTGGTGGTATTTCCCTGCGTCCAGGTGATGGTGTGATCCACAGCTGGTTAAACCGTATGTTGTTACCAGATACCGTGGGTACCGGTGGTGACTCGCATACTCGTTTCCCGCTGGGGATTTCATTCCCTGCCGGTTCGGGTCTGGTGGCATTCGCGGCAGCAACGGGTGTTATGCCACTGGATATGCCTGAATCGGTATTGGTTCGCTTCAAAGGCGAAATGCAGCCAGGTATCACGCTGCGTGATTTAGTGCATGCCATCCCTTACTATGCCATTCAGCAAGGTTTACTGACGGTTGAGAAGAAAGGTAAAGTGAATATCTTCTCTGGCCGCGTGTTAGAAATCGAAGGGCTTGAGCACTTAACTGCCGAGCAAGCGTTCGAATTGTCTGACGCATCTGCCGAGCGTTCAGCAGCTGGCTGTACCATTACCTTGTCAGAAGATTCAGTGCGTGAATATCTGCAATCGAATATTGTCATGTTGAAGTGGATGATCAGCGAAGGTTACGGCGATGTTCGTACCATTGAGCGTCGTATCAATGCCATGGAAGCATGGTTGGCAAATCCGAAGCTGGAACGTGCCGATGCCGATGCTGAATATGCCGCTGTGATTGAAATTGATTTGGCGGATATTAAAGAGCCAATTCTTTGTGCGCCAAACGATCCAGATGATGCCCGTTTATTATCATCGGTGCAAGGCGACAAGATCGATGAAGTATTTATCGGTTCTTGCATGACCAACATTGGTCACTTCCGTGCCGCGGGTAAACTGCTGGATAAATTCAAAGGCCAGATCCCAACCCGCTTATGGATTGCACCACCAACCAAGATGGATAAAGACCAGCTGACCGAAGAAGGTTATTACGGTATTTATGGTCGCGTTGGTGCGCGCATTGAGATCCCTGGTTGTTCACTCTGTATGGGTAACCAAGCGCGTGTTGGCGACAATACGACGGTGGTTTCAACCTCTACTCGTAACTTCCCGAACCGCTTAGGTCAGGGGGCTAACGTGTATTTGGCATCTGCAGAGCTGGCGGCGGTGGCCTCGATTATTGGCCGCTTACCGACAGTGCCAGAGTATCTGGAATTTGCCAAACAGATTGAAACGACGGCGGCGGATACTTATCGCTACCTGAATTTCCATCAGATGAGCCAGTACACCAGCAAAGCATCAAACGTTATTGTGCAACAAGCGGTATAAGTTGGCTTAGTTGCGGCTAAAATCGCATGTGAAAACCCCAGCGTTAGCTGGGGTTTGTTTTTTTGATGTGTCACACCTTTGCATAATGATGTAAGCCCTCTTGGTAAGCCTGGTATCAGGAAATAGGGCTGAACAACGTTATAGGGGACAACGTTATAGGGGACAACGTTATAGGGGACAACGTTATCGGGAACAATGTTATTGGGAACAATGTTATCGGGAACAATGTTATGGGATCCTAGCTATGGAATTTGATTGTATTTATCTGCCGGATAGTCGGCGCTATTTATTAAAATTACCGACAGAGCAGCATGCGCTGCAATGCTTTTTGTTGGATGAATTTGAGCTGTATGCCAGTGCCTATCAGCCACTGCGCGATGCGCTTGCCGCCGTGGTAGGTTATCAAGAATATACTTGGCAAGGCCGTGAATATTCGCTGCGGGTGGAGCGAGGCGAAGTGCTGGTGTGGCATCACAGTATCACGCCGGTGATGGATGATATGACCTCCGCTGCATCTGATGAGCATGCCGAATGGATGGATGCAGATGATTTGCAGCTTGACCATACTAATTTGCAAAGTGAATGCGGTGTCGAAGATTTATTACATCTCTTAGACGCTTGGATGACGTTTTTACCGGCGGCGCCGCGCCAGCGCGCTTAGCCCAGCGCGCTTAGCATAGCTTTCTAGCATAGCTTTCAAGTAAAGCTTTCTAGTAAAGCTTACGCCCTTTGGGGCGACATGCTTTTAACGGCAAGTCCGGCACGAAAGCAAACATGGAAAAAAACTAGATCAGCGCCAATGCAAATAATGATATTAAAACCAACAAAGCCGTCAGCATAACAACATCACGCCAACACTGCCGGCAATGCAATGCAAGGCAAGGTCATCGCCGGAATGCTCCTTCTTTTTGCTCGTACTCTTTACTGGCACTCTTTGCTCTTACTCTTTGCTCGCACCACAGCTGCCAAACATAGACGCACCAAAACCAACGCTATTGCACAAAAAAAGTGCAGATTCGCGTGCGGGAACATTGGTGGTTATTCTATCTGTATGATTTAAAAGCATTTTAAAAGTGGCATAACTTTTCCAAGCCAATCTTGTCCTGCCAACCATGCCGACGATGCAACACGGCTTGGCAGCGTGCTCCATTGCAAACCAGAAGGATAACAACGATGAAATTGGTCTGTGCCATTATCAAGCCATTTAAGCTTGATGACGTCCGTGAAGCGATTGCGGATATTGGAATTGAAGGGCTGACGGTGACCGAAGTCAAAGGCTTTGGTCGACAAAAAGGTCATACCGAGCTGTATCGTGGGGCGGAATATCAGGTGGATTTTTTGCCAAAAGTGAAATTAGAAATTGCCATTTTGGATGAACATGTCGATCGCTTGATCCATGCCATTCAAACCGCCGCACATACCGGCCGTATTGGGGATGGCAAAATCTTTGTATACAACTTGGAACAAGCGGTGCGGATCCGTACCGGTGAAACCGATGCCGAAGCTATCTAGGAGCGCATGATGCAAGAACAAATTTTTCATTTACAGTTCGCCATCGATACTTTTTATTTTTTAGTGTGTGGCGCCTTAGTGATGTGGATGGCGGCAGGTTTTGCCATGTTAGAGGCCGGTTTAGTTCGTGCGAAAAATACCACTGAAATATTAACCAAAAATATAGTGTTATATGCGATCGCCTGTTTTATGTATCTGGCTTGCGGTTATCAGCTGATGTATGGCGGCGGCTACTTTTTGAGCGGGATCGAGGCGTTAAATGTCGATGAGACGCTACAAAACTTTGCCAACCGTGAAAATGGCATTACCGGCAAAGCGATTTACTCCAAAGCGGCCGATTTCTTTTTCCAAGTCGTTTTTGTGGCAACGGCGATGTCGATCGTGTCCGGTGCCGTGGCTGAACGGATGAAATTATGGTCATTTTTTGCCTTTGCGGTGGTGATGACGGCGGTGATATATCCGATGGAGGGTTCATGGACGTGGGGCGGTCAATCGGTGTTTGGGCTTTATAGTTTGGCCGATGTTGGTTTTAGCGATTTTGCTGGGTCTGGTATTGTGCATCTTGCCGGTGCGGCTGCGGCCTTGGCTGGGGTTCTGCTGCTTGGGCCGCGTAAAGGCAAATACACCAAAGATGGTAAAGCGCATGCCATCCCGGGTGCCAATATGCCTTTGGCGACTTTAGGGACATTAATCTTGTGGTTTGGCTGGTTTGGCTTTAATGGCGGTTCCATGTTGAAGCTGGCGGATATTGGCAATGCACATGGGGTGGCCATGGTGTTTGTCAATACCAATGCAGCGGCGGTTGCAGGCACGATCAGTGCAATTTTGATGTCGATGATCCTGTTTAGAAAAGCGGACTTAACCATGGCGCTCAATGGTGCCTTGGCGGGTTTGGTGGCCATTACGGCAGAGCCATCTACGCCCACCCCTTTATTGGCCAGTGGCATTGGTGCAGTCGCGGGTGTCTTGGTGGTGTGCGGTATTGTCGCGCTGGATAAGATCAAAATAGACGATCCAGTGGGTGCGATTTCTGTGCATGGTATTGCCGGTTTATTCGGTCTGTTGGTGGTGCCGTTAAGTAAAGCCAGTGCGTCATTTTCAGGTCAGTTGATAGGCGCTGCGACCATTTTTGTCTGGGTATTTAGCTGTAGCTTGCTGGTGTGGGCATTGCTGAAATACACGGTTGGTATTCGCGTAGGTGAGCAAGAAGAGTACGAAGGTGTTGATCGTTCAGAATGTGGCATCGATGCGTATCCAGAATTCGTCTCCAGCGTAAAGTAGACCACCTGGGTAGCGCACGTGGTGCCGCCCAGGTTAGCAAGACCCATGTCACCCAGCCTGCTGCGGTGACGGTCTTGTCCTAATTCCACTGAACCAAAAATGCGGGTTGTCTGTAGGGTTGAGGTCAATGCGAGGCGCAGCAGATGACAAACGACCGTACAGTCAACCGTACACTCGATCGTACAAATGACTCATACCACTGCTTTTCAGGAACAACGTGACTAAGGCGACGGTTGGCCGTTAGCTCGGGCCGTTACTTGGTTTTGGCAAGGGCCGCTAAGCGTTCCAAACGTGCGGCAAGTTCAGGCGAGCTGGTGGCGGCCACTTGGCGTAAATACTGAGCGGCTTGTTCGGATAATTGTGGCGCTTCTAGTTTAGCGACGGGCGGCGCTTGCACATATTGTAAATTCATCTTGGGATTGACCTCGATATCTAAGCCACTAAATCCCGCCCATACGCGCTGGCGAAAATGGCTCAGCAGCGCATCACGTTGCCGCGATAAACGGCTACTCCAACTGCTTGATTGGCACAAGATCTGCACACGATCGTGATTAATCCGCTTCACCTGACAGAAAGTCAGCTTTTCCAGTTGCAGAAATTGCTGTAATTCGGTATTAAGTTGGCACACAAGTTCGGTTTGCTGTTGTCCTTGAAACAGAGCATTCTGTTGCAACAGTGATAATACATCGACAGGTTTGCGTGAATAGCGGGCCATAACAACGACATAATAACTAGAAATTGAGGTCCCATGAGTGTATCAGTAATTACGACTGATCGACAGCCGTGGTCAGCATTAGGTCGCACACCCGGGCAAGTCGCCTTTAGTGGTGTGATGCTGTTTTGTATTGCCTTAGGTCTAGGTGCGGCATTGGGTCGATTAGGGGCATCCTCTGTGGTGCTCACCGCCGATCCAATGCTGGTGCAGCAGCAAAACGCGGACGTCGAAGATATCCGCCGTAAAACCGAAAATCAGCTTGCTGCATTAACGGCGCGTGTTGCCACCTTACAGGCGGAAGTCAACCGGTTAAATATGGTGGGGGCTCGCTTGGCCGAAGCCGCCCAGCTGCCCGAAGAGGCTTGGTCTTTGCAAAATCCGTTGCCGGCGGGGGGGCCAAGTCAAACCGATACCAAATTTAGTTTGGCGGATTTGAACCAAGTGCTTGCGCAGTTGGATTCGATGGATGAAAACATTCAAAGTCAGCAAAACCGCTTTGCACTGCTTGAATCTCTGGATTTGAATCTCCATATCGGTGCTCATACTGCGCTTAGCGGTCGTCCTGTACGTAGCGGTTATATTTCATCAGCCTTTGGGGTGCGAACCGATCCTTTCAGCGGTGAACCGGCGCGACATAATGGCGTTGATTTTGCGGGGCGCATTGGTGAGCCTATTTTGGCAACAGCGCCTGGGATTGTCACCTGGGCCGGTTCACGTTTTGGTTATGGCTTGATGGTCGAAATCGAACATGCCGATGGTTATCGCACGCGTTATGCCCATGCAAAATCGGTACGTGTGCAAGTGGGAGAAATGGTGCAAAAAGGCCAAACAGTGGCGACCTTGGGGAATACTGGCCGCTCGACAGCACCTCATGTGCATTATGAAGTGTTAAAGGATGGTAAGCCGGTCGATCCGATGCTGTATCTTGAGAAAAAAACGCTTAGAATAGCTGGCAAATCCAGGACTGCTCCGCAGTCTTAACAAATAGTGGTAATAACATAATGCTTGGAAAACTTTTTACCAAATTGATTGGTAGTCGCAACGATCGTTATTTAAAAAAATTACGCAAGACGGTCGCTGAGATCAACGGCTTGGAAGCGCAGTACACAGCTCTGACGGACGAACAACTTTCACAAAAAACCGCCGAATTTAAACAGCGTTTTGCCGCGGGTGCCAGCCTCGATGATTTATTACCCGAAGCCTTTGCCACAGTGCGTGAAGCTTCACGGCGCGTGTTTGGTATGCGGCATTTTGACGTCCAGCTGCTGGGCGGTATTGTGCTGCATCAAGGTAAGATTTCTGAAATGCGCACCGGTGAAGGTAAAACCTTAACCGCGACCTTGCCCGCTTACTTAAACGCGTTAAGTGGCAAAGCGGTGCATGTCATTACCGTCAACGATTACCTCGCCAAGCGTGACGCCGCCAATAACCAACCGCTATTTGCCTTCTTAGGATTAACAGTCGGTGTGAACGTGCCGGGCATGCATCATATGGAAAAGCAGCAAGCCTATGCGGCCGATATTACCTACGGTACCAACAACGAGTTCGGTTTTGATTATCTGCGCGATAATATGGCGTTTAGCAAACCGGAACGGGTACAACGCGATCTGGCATTTGCCATCATCGATGAAGTGGACTCGATTTTAATCGACGAAGCGCGTACCCCGCTGATTATCTCTGGTCAAGCGGAAGATAGCTCTGAGCTCTATCGCCAGATTAACACTGTAGTGCCACTGCTGCAGCAGCAAGAAAAAGAAGATGAAGAAGGTGAAATGGGCGATGGCCACTTCACCATTGATGAAAAAGCCAAACAAATTTATCTAACCGAACGCGGCCAAATTCGGGTGGAAGAAATTCTGATCGAACAAGGGCTAATGCCGGAATCTGAGTCATTATTCTCGGCGGCGAATATCACCTTGTTACATCATGTCTACGCAGCGCTGCGTGCGCACAATCTGTTTAAGAAAGACGTGGATTATGTGATTAAAGATGGCCAAATTGTCATTGTTGATGAACATACCGGCCGGACGATGGAAGGTCGGCGTTGGTCGGAAGGTTTGCACCAAGCCATCGAAGCCAAAGAAGGCGTGCGGATCCAAAACGAAAACCAAACCTTGGCGTCCATTACCTTCCAAAACTATTTCCGTCTGTACGATAAATTAGGCGGTATGACCGGTACTGCTGATACCGAAGCATTTGAATTTCAACAAATTTATGGTTTGGAAACTATCGTAGTTCCCACCAATAAACCGATGATCCGTAACGATATGACCGACTTGGTTTATCTGACGGCGGAAGAGAAATATCAAGCCATTATCGAAGATATTGAAGCCACACGGCAAAGCGGTCGGCCGGTGTTGGTCGGTACGGCATCGATTGAAAGTTCGGAATATCTGTCGCGTTTACTGCAAAAAGCCAAGATCCCGCATCAAGTGCTTAATGCTAAATTCCACGCCAATGAAGCACAAATTATTGCCGATGCGGGTCGTCCGGGGGCGGTGACCATTGCCACCAACATGGCGGGTCGTGGTACGGATATTGTGCTTGGCGGTAACTGGCAAGCGGAAATTGCAAAATTGACCGAGCCTACGGATGACCAAATTGCCGAGGTAAAAGCGCAGTGGCAACAGCGTCACGATGCCGTTATTGCGGCGGGTGGCTTACACATCATTGGTACTGAGCGTCACGAATCGCGTCGTATCGATAACCAGTTGCGTGGTCGTGCCGGTCGGCAAGGTGACCCAGGTTCGAGCCGTTTTTATTTAGCGCTGGATGATGCATTAATGCGGATTTTCGCCTCCGATCGGATGGCGGCGATGATGCGCAAATTGGGGATGGAGCCAGGTGAGGCGATCGAGCATCCATTGGTGAACCGCGCCATCGAAAACGCCCAACGGAAAGTCGAAGCGCGCAACTTTGATATTCGTAAGCAATTGCTGGAATTTGATGATGTTGCCAACGATCAACGTAAAGTGGTGTACGAGCAGCGTAACGAATTATTAGAAACCGACGATATTACGGAAACCATTGCGGCTATCCGGCAAGATGTGGTGGATTCGGTGATTAGTCAGTATATCCCGCCGCAATCGTTGGATGAGATGTGGGATGTGCCAGGGCTGGAAAATCGTCTGCGCACCGATTTTGGCATCGATATGCCGATTGCCAAGTGGCTGGCCGATGATAATAAACTGTTTGAAGAAAAGCTGCGTGAGCGCATTCAAGATGTGGTTGAGAAGACTTATCAGCTCAAAGAAGAGATGGTCGGTGCGCAAGTCCTGCGTCAATTTGAAAAAGCCGTGATGCTGCAAAATCTGGACAGCCATTGGAAAGAGCATTTGGCGGCGATGGACCATTTGCGTCAAGGCATCAATTTACGTGGTTATGCGCAGAAGAACCCAAAACAAGAGTATAAGCGTGAAGCTTTTGAATTGTTCTCACGCATGCTGGATAACTTAAAACTGGATGTGGTTGGCGTGTTAAGCCGAGTACAGATCCGTGCCAGCGAAGATGTGGACGCGGTCGAAGCTCAGCGCCGTGAGGCCGATGCGCAGCCGATGCAGTTTGAACATGAATCTGCACCGGGCTTAGCGGATGATATCGCTAATACGGGTACTGAGCCAAAAGCAGCACCAGCGGCGGTGTTTCGTGAGGAAGAAAAGGTCGGTCGTAACGACCCATGCCCTTGCGGATCAGGCAAAAAGTATAAGCAGTGTCACGGTAAACTTGCCTAAGTGATTAGGTAAACCAACGGCAGCCTCGGCTGCCGTTTTTGTATCTGGCGCTTGGATACAAGTGCGGTATCTTGCCAGTGTTTGCCTATGTCGCGTTTAGATGTTGTATCAAGGATGCGATGGCTCACATGCACTCGATGGGGGCAAGATGCACAGCGTCGGGATAGAGGCGAAAACGTAAAGCACATCGCCGTCGACTCAGGGTGTCTCGTGATGTGCATGAAGTAGGGGATAGTAAATGAAACATATTCATGTGGCTGTTGGTGTGATTTGGCAAGAGCAGCATATTTTATTGGCGCTGCGCGGTGCTCATTTGCACCAAGGCGGGCGTTGGGAGTTTCCTGGCGGCAAAGTTGAAGCTCAGGAAACCGTCGTGCAAGCCCTCAAGCGCGAGTTGCACGAGGAGTTGGCGATTGAGGTTATTGACGCCGCGCCACTGATGCAATTGCGCTATCAGTATCCAGAAAAACTGGTCCTGCTCGATGTGTGGACGGTGTCTCGTTTTGCCGGTGAGCCGCGAGGTGTCGAGGGGCAACCCCTGCGCTGGGTGCCGGTGGCGCAGTTAGCGGACTATCATTTTCCCGATGCGAACCAGCCTATTGTTGAGCGTATTTTGCAAGAGGCGGGCGTGCTAAACGGGTAAAGTTATTTCACTTTTGTGCTCAGTTTTTGTGTTCTGCTTTTGTGCTCAGCTCTTGTGTTCAGCTTGGGCGCTGAGCACAAGTGCCGAAAGGTCTACGATTAAAAGTTTACGATGAATGTTGTGGCGTATCGGAGAGAAAAAAATCATCCGGCGCAGCGACATCGTCAAACGCGTCATGCAGTGCTAATGCTTGTTCGGGCGTTAAGTCTGCCAGCGGTTTATCGGCGATCCGATGGCTTTCGTCGGCCCACGCTCCTAAGTCGATCAAACGGCAGCGTTCTGAGCAAAACGGTCGAAATGCCGCATCAGGGCCCCAGATCACGGACGTTTGGCAGGTGGGACATTTAACGGTGAGCATAAATACCTTTTAAAAATGACGTTACATCGGCTGGCTATTGTAAGCCAGTTTGCGGTATGCGTAAAACTGCGTGCAACAGATAAGGCAAATATTGGTGAAGGATCGCACGCCAGCTAGGGCAGCTGGCATGATGTCGTTAACAGCACGCCAAATCAAATTCAATCGATTGGGCACTACTGGTGCGGCCTTGCGTTTCACACAGCTGCATAAAACGAATCGCATAGCGATAGCGATTACCGCTGACGGTTGGATAGCAACCAGAGGCGATGGGATAACGGATGCGCAGCAGCTCAAACTGCTCGGTATTGCTCTGGTAAAAACCGTTATAGGCCACCCACGACTGAAACTGGCCGCGTTCACGGATAAACTGCAGAATGTAGCGGATGGCATCGGCCACCAATTGAAAATGCTGTAGCCATTCGCCAATCTGCTGCTGGCGCTGCTCAATGGGCAGGCTGAACCAGTATTGCAGCTGTGGCACATCAAAATAACAAGTCCCACCGGTGATACCAAAACGCTGGCGCAGTGGGGCTAAAAATTTATCCTCTTTCAGCGCGCCAGCCAGTTTCCCACCTTTAAGCAGTTCGCTTTGCAGCCGGATGGTCTGTTTTAGCATATCGGTCAGGGCATCATCGGCGATATCTGGATGTGCGGACCACTGCACCAGCGCACTTTGGCAGCGGTCGAGATCTTTACAAAGATCCGAGCGGATATCGTTGCGATCCAATACATCGATCAGGCTAAACAACGCGGCAAAAAAACTACTGAGCTGAACTTCTTCATTGCATTGACGTAAATGCTGCAGTTGGCGGAACAAGTCTTCCACTCGAAGATAACTGCGCAATTTTTCATTGAGCGGGTGCTCGTATAAAATGCTGGTCATGGGCCTATTTTGTTGTTCTTTTGGCAAACAAGTACCATACGCTGAACGCTGTTAATCTGCCAGCTTTTTACGCGCCATCTGGCGATAAATCTGATCTAAATGCAGGATTTGCAGTTGCAACTCCTGCAGACGCGCTGCATTTAGCGGCGCATTGTTGTCAATCACATGGTCGGCCCAGCGACAACGCTCTTGCCGGCTGCACTGTGCCGCTAAAATCGCCTCCACCTGAGATCGGTCGACCTTATCACGTGCGATGGTGCGCGCCATTTGCACTTCAGGGGTGACATCAATGACGAGTAGGGTATCCACATAAGCCTGCAAGCCATTTTCCAATAACAGCGGGGCGGTCAGCAGGACATAATCGCTTTGTGCTTCAGTTAATGCCTGTAACAGTGCCTGACGGATCGCCGGATGCATCAGCCCATTGAGTGTGGCCTTGGCGCTACTATCACTAAAAATCAGCTGCCGCAGGCGCTGACGATGCAGGCTACCATCCGCAAGCAGCATGTCGCTACCAAAGGCAGCTACGATGCTGGCTAATAATGGCTGGCCAGGTGCAACAACGGCGCGCGCAATCTGATCGGCATCGACCTCAGTGATACCTAAGGCGATAAACTCGCGGGCGATACTGGTTTTCCCTGCGCCAATACCGCCAGTCAGTCCAACCACAAATTTATGCGGTAATGCCTGACTTGCCTTTGCGATGATTTGTGCGGTGGTGTGTGCGGCAGTGGCGGGCGTGGTTGCGGTGGAAGTTGTGGTGTTAGTTACAGTGGCGGTCATGTCGATCCTCGAACTGTTGCCAAGCATGTTTTAAAGCGTGTAGCCAAGCGCGGCAAGCTGCTGTTACCAAAATAGTTATTACCATGAGCGCCTGTAAAAAAGGCTGTTTAATACAACAGCCTTTTAAATGACATCAAGCCTTCTCATTTCCATGATGTGGGCTGATGCGGGCACTCAAATGCCAATGCACAGCGCCAATGGGGCAATCTAGAGCGCCAGTTTTGCCAAATACCACTGCGTGATGGACTCTCCCCACAACATGGCAATCCAACCGGCAATGGCGATATAAGGGCCAAATGGGATGGGGTTCGCCAGACCCTGTTGCTGGCGTTTGAGCATGACAATACCAAACACAGCCCCCACCACTGATGAACATAAGATGATAAAAGGCAGCATAGAGGCGCCTAACAGTGCACCAAACACCGCCATCAGTTTAAAGTCACCATAGCCCATACCTTCTTTGCCGGTGAGTAATTTAAACAGCCAATACACCGACCATAACGATAAGTAACCGGCGGCAGCACCAACCAGCGCATCGGCGGGGGCTTCACCTACACCGGCGACACTGGCCAGTAATATTAGCCACAGTAAGGGCAGGGTGATTTGATCGGGCAGCAACATTTTGTCCAAATCGATAAAGGTCAAGGCGACTAAGGCCCAGGTCACTACGATTGCCAATAACGAAAGGTAGCTGGTGCCAAAATGCCACGCCACAGTGGTGCTTAAGATGGCGGTTAACAATTCAACGGCAGGATAACGAGCAGAAATTGGCGCTTGGCAGTACCGACACTGGCCTTTTAGCAGCGCCCAGCTGAGCAGCGGTATATTATCCAATAAGCCGAGTTGATGCTGACAGCTCGGGCAGCGCGATGCTGGCACGGCAATATTGTAACGCGCCGGCAATGCTTTTAGTTCGTCAGAAAGCCCAGTATCGGCGGCTAAACCAAAATAGGCCACAGTTTCTTGTTGGTAGTCGCGCTCCATCATCAGTGGTAAACGATGAATGACCACATTTAAAAAACTACCAACCACAAGGCTCACAACCGCGACTATGGTTAACCACAGCCAGGTATTTGCCTGAATAAAATCGAGGACGGCACTGAATTCGAGCATTATTTGATCACCGAGCCCATTTGGAAGATAGGCAGGTACATCGCAATGATTAAACCACCGATGACAACCCCTAAGACCGCCATAATCAGAGGTTCTAATAATGCGGTTAAACCATCGACGGCATCATCCACTTCTTGCTCATAAATATTGGCGACTCGATCGAGCATACTATCCAGTGAGCCCGCTTCTTCACCAATCGACACCATTTGGATTACCATTTCAGGGAAACGGTTGGTGGTTCGCATGGCCAAAAACATTTGCGTACCCGCAGAGACATCAGAGCGCACTTCTAAAATTGCATTCCGATAAATTTCATTGCCAGATGCTCCGGCGGCTGATTCAAGCGCTTGGATTAAAGGTACACCGGCGGCAAAGGTGGTGGACAACGTCCGAGCATACCGAGCAACGGCCGCTTTATTAAAAATTGGGCCAAAAACAGGCGCCTTTAACAGCGCTGCATCCATTTTGGTCCGAAGTGTAAGGTTTTGGTTGTACCCGATGGATAAGGCTTTGACTGCCGCAATCAAAATAACAAGTACGATGAACCAATAAGCTTGCATAAAATCAGATAAGGCGACCACCATCAAGGTAAAGGCAGGTAACTCAGCGCCGAACCCGGCAAAAATCTCAGCAAATTGCGGTACTACAAATATAAGCAAAATAGATGTGACCACCATGGCCACGAGCATGACCGCAACAGGGTAGAACATCGCTTTTTTAATTTTGGATTTCAGTGCTTCGGCTTTTTCTTTATAAATAGCGATGCGATCAAAGATACGATCAAGTGAACCCGACTGTTCGCCAGATTTCACCAAGTCACAATATAACTCATCAAAATATTTTGGTTGTTCACGCAGCACTTCGGATAGCGGCAAACCGGTTTGTACTTTTGCCGAGATTTCCTGCATTAATTTACGTAAGCTTTTGTTATCACTACCATTTGCAATCAATTCTAACGATTGCACCAGGGGCACCCCCGCCGTCAACATGGTGGCGATTTGCCGCGTTAAAATGGCAATATCCATGGCTTTGATTTTTTGTTCGCCACCAAATAACGATTTAGGCTTTCGGCGCACCCAGGTTGGGGTGACACCTTGTTGCCGTAGCATGGCTTTCGCTTCAATACTGGTGGTGGCTTTTATTTCGCCATCGACGGTTTTACCGCGTCGGTTTACGCCTTTCCAGTTAAATTCATTGAGATCTTTTGTTTTCTGAATGGCCGCCATGATAATTTTAATCCTGGTTGTTGGTGGCTTTAGATATGACGATTCAAGAGCATCAAATGCAACTCAAACCGCCGAAAAACCACTTAATGTATTCGATTTATCGCTACAGACGCAATGTATTGTGTTATTTGTTAATGTTTTATTTTGTGCATGTATAAGCCAGCAATAGAACATGTTCTCGCTCGCAACCGCTTACTGCAGACGTTATTGCGTGGTCACCCGATTCACTTCCGCCAAACTGGTTAATCCGGCCGCCGCCTTGAGTAAACCCGACTGGCGCAGGTTATTAATGCCTTCGCGTTGTGCCTGCTTGGAAATATCCAAAGAATTACCGTTTTGCATAATAATATCGGCCATCGCACCACTGATGGGCATCACTTCGTAAATACCCACCCGCCCTTTATAGCCGCCCGTGCAATGATCACAGCCAACCGGTTTAAACAGTGTCAAGTTTTGGATCTGCTCTTCAGTAAAGCCTTGTTTTTTCAGTTCATCTTCTGGGAGATGATCGGGTGCTTTACAGTGGTTACATAAGCGCCGCGCCAATCGCTGGGCAATAATCAAACTGACCGAGCTTGCGACGTTATAAGCTGGCACGCCCATATTCAGTAAACGCGTTAGGGTTTCCGGCGCCGAGTTGGTGTGCAAGGTGCTTAATACCAAGTGACCAGTTTGCGAGGCTTTAATGGCAATTTCGGCGGTTTCTAAATCGCGGATTTCACCTACCATGATAACGTCAGGGTCTTGCCGCAAAAAGGCTTTGAGTGCCACCGGGAAGGTTAAACCGGCTTTCAAATTCATCTGCACTTGGTTAATACCTTCGAGGTTGATTTCCACCGGGTCTTCGGCGGTCGAAATATTGGTCTCGGCGGTATTAAGGATATTTAAGCCGGTATACAGCGATACGGTTTTACCACTACCGGTTGGGCCGGTAATCAGGATCATGCCCTGTGGCTGTTCCAACGCTCTTAAATAGCGCTCTTTTTGAATAGGTTCATACCCCAAGACATCGATACCGAGCATGGCACTGCTGGAATCGAGGATCCGCATCACGATTTTTTCGCCAAATAGCGTTGGTAAACTGCTAACCCGGAAATCAATCGTTTTCTTTTGCGAAAGTTTAAACTTGATACGACCATCTTGTGGCACGCGTTTTTCCGAGATGTCCAGCTGTGACATCACTTTTAAACGGGCCGAGAGCTGCTCTTTAATCTGTGCGGGTGGGGTGGAGACTTCGTGCAAAATACCATCGATACGAAAGCGCACGCGATAGGATTTTTCGTAAGGTTCAAAGTGCAAATCCGACGCGCCTTTTCGTACAGCGTCGGCCAAAACTTTATTGATGTAGGCAACCACAGGCTTATCTTCGGAGCTACCTTCTAAGCTATCGTCTTCGAGCTCTTCTTCGCTGTTTAAGCCCAAAGCCGATAAGTCCCAAGCGGTATCACTGTAGCTGTCCATCACCAGCGTATCAAAGGCATTGTCGATCAGTTTAAGTAGCTTGTCGTACTCAACCACAATAGTTTCAACATGCAAGCTTGTATTGAATTGAAAATCCTCCACCGGCTGCATATCGGTAGGATCGGTCACCGCTAAAAATAGCGTACGATGGCGCTTAAACAGTGGCATTACCAGATGCTTTCGGATCAGCTTTTCGTTTTTTTCGCTATCGGGAATAAATTCAGCGTCGTAAAAGTCGAGATCCAGCTGGCTATGAAATGTCAGCAGCGCCGCCGTTTCACATAAATCCTTGGCGGAGATCAGCTGTTCTTGCACTAAAAATTCAGCCACTTTGGTATAGGCTTGTTTTGGGCGCTCAAGGCTTTGTTTTAATTGGGTTTCACTGATTTTACCCGCTTGAACCAAGCGACGGATGAGAATCGATTGCGCATTAACCTGCATAGGTCTACCTTGCCAAAAAACAACTGTTAAGATTATGCCAGAGCTTGAGCGGTAATCAAGGTTTAGCTAATAATCAAAGGTTAAGTTAGTTAAAGATTTGCTAACCAAGGACAAGCGGCAGGCGTGACGCCTAAAACCTTGACTGCAATGGCGCCACTTACACCCATTGCGTTACGCAGCACCTTGCCGACCTTCAGTCCTTACACCGGATCTCCAATAAACCAAAAGTTTGGCCCATAAAATGGCGATGGTAATGCATGGGTGGTAAAAAAACTTTGAATAGCTACATACAAATACAGCAGCGATAACGCAACGACCAATAGCAGTACAAGGTATCGCCACCATTGGCGAAAACCCGGTATTTGCTTTCCATATACGCGCGTTCCCAACGTGTGATGTGCGATGCCATCGATAGATACCGCCTTGGCCACTTGGCATGGCGTTGTGTTGACTTCTGTAGCACTTTGCCACAGTGGCTGTAGCAAAATACCACTGTAAAGGGCAAAAAACAGCTGCGGTAATGGCATCACCATCACACCATCAAAAAAACCATAGAGCAGCAACATCAACCACGCCATTGCGATATAGCTACGCAGATCAAATGATGTCTGAGCCATTTGCTTTATCGCATCCGCGTCAAGAACCGGAGCATTGTTCTCTTGGTGGATTGGGTGTTTCTCACGATCCTGCTGTTCCTTGTGATAGCTCCAAAGCCAGCAGCGCCACACCACGCCGCAAAAGCCGACAAAGCCCAGTAAAGCGATAAAGCCCCAATCGGTCAGCCATTGCAGCAGCCAATTGTGCGGGTGTGCATTGGCGACCAGTTTGGTTAAGTAGGGGTAATTACCACCGCCATAACCCCACAGCAGTTGTTGCCAGGGGTAATGCGCCAATAATTCGCCCCACATCTCAAGCCGCATGCTGGAGTCGGTGCGTAGCAGTGGATACTCATAATTCAGCATCAAGGTAATAAGTTGATACATCAAAAACGCGACCAGTGCAAAGATGAATTGCGGCTTGAATGCCTGCCGTTGGTAATGCCAAAGCAAGCCTGCAAACAGCAGTAGCGCCAGCATGGCGGCGCGACCAGCGGTGAGGAAGATAAAAAAATAGCTGGCGATTAAACAAAATACTACCGTGGGTTTTAGCCACGGTTGGAGGTGGTTGCCTAGAGCGCTAAGCTGGCGCTGCAGTTGCTGACTGAGCTGTTGCAGCAGCGCGATTATACCCGTGCCTTGCGTTGAGAGCATGCTGTGTGTTGAGAAGATAGTACTGTGTTCTGCGGTATTGGCGCGATGCGCTGTGCTGTTGCTATCCGTGGCAGTTGCTGAACGTCTGAGTTGATGGTTCGCCCACTGATAGCCAAATACCAATAACGGTAGGGTGATGATTTGAAACTGATTCAGCATACGAATATTTTCAAATTCGACCAGCACAACAAATAAATCAATGTGATCGGCAAAGGCGATACTCAGAGCCGCATTTACCAGCATATAACTAAACAGCACCAAGGTGCAAAATAACAACGTCAGTAACAAGGGCTTAAATGCATGACTCAATGTGGATGGCGCAAAAAAACGCGCACAATATAAACTCAAGCCGCCCAGGAATACCCACTGTAGCGCCCAAAGCATAGGGTTGAATAAGGCTTGCGCGCTGATATGGGCGGCAACAACCGCTGAAAAATTAAGATAGTAAGCGATGAGCGTAAGACTGATGCCTAACGCTATAGTGGCCAAGCTGCGAATTAGTAACTTCGCATTATGCGTCATAGTGCCGTATGAAGCGCGATATAGTGAAGCGCCGTTTGTTGAAGCACTGCATAGTTGTTGAAAATTAGCTGTCGGCGGCGGAGTATGGGGCCGGGTGTTCAGGCCATTATGGATACTGGGTGTAGGTGGCGATATCCAGCGATACAGCCAATGCCAGCTCATGGCAAGCAATATCCCGATTTGCATCCAGCGGAACTCCGCGTAATTATCCATGCCAACATAAGGTAGCCAAGGGTTTAGTGACCACAACAGCAGTATAGATAGCAGCGCAACTAACATGGGATAAGCCTAGGTATTATAAGAAAAAATAAAGGCCCCGAAGGGGCCTTTATCAAGTTAATTTATATCAACTATTACGAGCAACCGGCCGGTTTAAATTTAGCATCTAATGTGCTTGCGCAAGACCATACGCCAGTAGCGCCAGCACGAGTAAGAGTAATTGTTTTGGTGTTAACCGCTGCATTTGAGTTTTTGATTGTACAAACGATAGCAGTTGTACCTGTAATAGCTAGGTCACAGTAACGGCCACCATTTGCTGTTTGTCCAATGTAACCAGCTTGTGCAGAATCTAAAGTTGGTGTACCAGCTTGGTTCATTACCACTTCAAACTGAGTTTTTAGTGAGCTAACTTCAGCAAAAGCACCACCTGATTGTGATTTACCAGTGTAGTCTTGGTACGCTGGTAATGCGATAGCTGCCAGAATACCGATGATCGCAACAACGATCATTAATTCGATTAAGGTAAAACCTTGATTACGTTTCATTGTACTTCTCCATTACATGTGTGTGTTTAGCCGAGGGGCTGATGACTATTTTGAACATTTTTATGCAATTAGCAAGCGGAAAATGTGAATTTGTAATTAAATATTTTTCACTTTTGCAAGTGCATGATTTTGCTAATGAAAAATTTTAACTGCGTTTTCCGTTGCGGCACAAGCGTTCAAACTGGTGTGGGTTTTGCTCGTTATGCATACATCGTGCACAAATGTTTGCAACAGGTTTGCACGCTGTATTTACCAACGGAAGGCCGACACCAAACAGCCTTAGTTGCTGTTTTTACAGAAGAATTATTTTTGATGCAATAGCGCATAGTGCAAAATAGTGCAAAGTTGTGCAAACGCTAACTAAACATTGCTTAACTTTTTATACGTTTTTTGTACAAATCATCAGCAGCCGCGATATCGGTTACATCTTAACCATTCTTTACAGTGAATTTGCCAATGTACCTTAAATGGGTTTGAATAATTATTCATTTTATCTGTTAACATTAGCACTATCTTGATTATTATTTCAGCATAAATCGATGTGCAATGGTTATATGTTAACATTTTGCGACCTAAACTCAGGCTTGTGAGCAGAGGGTTACTGCATGATTGCGCAGTTGAAAGCGCATGCCTATGCGATAACAGGAACTACCGCGACCAATCGCACTGTAAAGATTTGTTTTGCGTGTTTACGCATGTTGTACCGCAGATACTGTGCCCATGTCGTGCGGTACAACTTTTTCTTGTTCTTCGTATTCTTCGTGCTGTTTCTTGCTGGGTCTTATAAACATCAGTCTATAAAAGCTATGCCACAATCACAGTGCCGTCAATAAAGGCTTCCACGTCGAATGCGCGCGGGATGCCTAGGGTGTTAGATGCTTAGGGTTGTCGATGTGTAGGGTTGTAGATGCCTAGCACTATGGATGCGCGATTGTTATCGAGCAGCATCGAGCAGTATAGAAAAGCATCGAGCAGCATCGAAACGCATCTAGCACTGCGCTGCAAGACGAGCACTGCACCGCAAGACGAGCGACTGGACGCTAAAGACCTAGCTCGCGTATAGCAGCGAGCTAGGAGGGATGACAAGAGTGAGCAAGGATTCAGCTTACAAAACAAGCCGTATTTAGCTGCGGGTGCGTAAGCGCATGGATAAATCCACCGCCTGCACATGCTTGGTCAAGGCGCCGCTGGAGATATAATCGACGCCGGTACTGGCCAGGGTGCGCAGAGCGTCCGCGGTCACGTTACCCGAGACTTCCAATTTGGCACGGCCTTGGGTGATGGCGACGGCTTGCTGGATCTCTGGCAGCGGTAAGTTGTCCAACATAATGATGTCGGCACCTGCCGCTAAGGCTTGCTCGAGCTCCGTTAAATCTTCCACTTCCACTTCCACCGGCTTGCCAGGGAAGTTTTGCCGCGCCACCGCCACCGCGTTGGCAATGGAGCCGGCGGCGGCGATATGGTTTTCTTTAATTAAGAAGGCATCGTATAAACCCAAACGATGGTTTTTCCCGCCGCCACAGCGTACGGCATATTTTTGCGCCAAACGCATGCCCGGCAGTGTTTTACGGGTGTCGAGTAAACGGGTGCGGCTGCCTGCCAATAACGCCACATAACGCGCGGTGGTGGTGGCGGTGCCGCTGAGGGTTTGTAAAAAATTCAGTGCGGTCCGCTCGCCGGTGAGTAACACCCGGGCCGGGCCTGTGAGTTCACACAGTAGTGTGTTGGCGGTGACTTTATCGCCGTCGTTGACATGCCATTGGATCACCACATCGCTGGATAACTGCGCAAACACTTCATTGACCCAATCACAGCCACAGATCACACAGTCTTCGCGGGTGATGATGGACGCGGTGGCCTGTTGCTCAAGCGGAATTAAACTGGCGGTGATATCACCTTGGGCCACAGGTAAATAGCCTAAATCTTCGGCGAGGGCATGACTGACACCGCGACGAATTTCATGCCATAAGGCTTGGTCGTCGGTGGTGGTGTGCTTGTTTGCGTGCGGCGCTGCGGTTTCTATCGTCGCTGCTGTGTCGTTCGCTGCTGGGGTGGTGTGTGTCATCGGGCTTTCTCATCAGCTCAAAAATGGCATTGTAAAACCTTTTTTGTCTGGCAGGCTAGCAGGTTTTATAACATGCGTTGTCTGCTTGGCGGCATCGCGACTGGGGTGTAGCATAGTGCTAAGAATGAGAACGTGAAATCCACATCATTGATATGACTGATATAACATTTATTCCGCGGCCATGCCCGCATCAAGATCCTCGACCGGATGCCGACGATATTAGCCTGTTGGTGGTACATAATATCAGTCTGCCGCCAGGGCAGTTTTATCAACGCGGCCAAGGTCGTTGTTACATTGATGACTTTTTTGCCGGTCAGCTTGATGCGGCGGCGGATCCGTATTTTGCCGGTATTGCCGCCATGCGAGTGTCGGCGCATTGCGTGATCTTTCGCGATGGCACTATTCATCACTATGTGCCCTTTGCGGCCAGAGCATGGCATGCAGGACTTAGTGTATTTGACGGCCGCGATAAATGTAATGATTTTGCCATTGGGATAGAGTTGGAAGGAACTGATGATCTGCCGTACACTATGGCGCAATATCAACAACTTGCTGCGCTAAGCTGTTGGTTAATGCAGCGCTACCCGGCGATAAGTGTCGAACGCATTGTTGGGCACTGTGATATTGCCCCAGGCCGGAAAACCGACCCAGGGCCAGCGTTTGATTGGGCGTTGTTTCGCCAGCTGTTAAATGCCAACAATACGATGTGCGAAGCCAGTCGAGCCATGTAAGCTGGCAAACATAAACTGCCGCCAGTTTTTGTGTATAAAGAGCAAGTGGCCGTGGTGAATTTTCGAGATGCCATGAGTCCACGCAGGACCAGATCAGCCTAGGCTAGGGGGAAGCAACATGACGTTAATTAGTATTTTACTGGCCTTATTGATTGAGCGTTTAGGCGTTCGTAGTCGGCCCTGGCAGGCTGCGACTTACTTAAGTGCCATGGTTCCCTGGCAGCAACGACTACCCGCGTGGTTATGGTTGTTATCGCCTGCGCTGTTGGTGGCGCTGCTGATGACGGTGGTTGATTTTTGGTTGCTGGAGCTGCTACTGGGCACCGTACTTCTGCTGGTCTGTTTGGGCTGTTGGCACTACCGACAGTTGTATAAACAGTACTTAAATGCCAGTAGTCGGCAAGATTTTGTCGCCGCCGATTTGGTTGCGCAGCAGATGCAACAAGATATGGCGATGCCCAACGGTCTGAGTATGGGACAGCAGTTGGTGTGGATTAACTTTCGCTATTATGCCGCCGTGTTGTTTTGGTTTGCCCTCGGTGGCGCCATCGGTGCTGTGCTTTATGCCACGCTGCGTTTTGCCACCGAAGCGCCGTCTAATGCAAACGTAGCTGGTGAGACAAACCTAGCTGCTGGGGAAAACCTAGATGCCGGTGCAAAGGTAGCCGCGGCGGATGGCGGCGCAGCCACGGCCGAGCGCGGCAATCAGCAACCATCACATGTGGCATTGGTGCAACTGGCACAAGGCGCCATTCGGGTGTTGGATTGGTTGCCATTGCGCTTATTTGGGTTTGGCTTTGCGCTGGTGGGGCATTTTTCGAGAACGCGCGATATTTGGCAACAAGGCTTGCTAGATAGCCAGCAAGAACCGGCGCTGTACTTGGGGCGCATGGCATGTGCCGCCGAAGCGGATGCGCACCATCCGCAGTATCATTCGCCGAGTGAGCGCGCTGCCGCCAATCAGCCGCCGGCACCCAGCGCGGATGCTTTTAGTGCTTCGGTGGTTAATACCGCAGATCTCGATACCGTAGATCTCGATACCGCAGATCTCGATACCGCAGATCTCGATACTGCTGAGCGTAGCATCGCATCGGAAACGGACGCCGCGTGGCGCAAGCCGGCGGAATCAACGGCAAGCAGTGCCCAAGCCGTGCCGCATATGGATCAAGTGCAAGCGATGTTGTTATTGCAATTGGCAAAACGAAATAACTTGTTCTTCTTGGCCTTGGTGGCGCTGTTAACGATTAGCGGGACGCTGAGCTAGCGTTCGACATCATGCGTTTGACGTCATGCGTTTGATTTCATGTAGTTGAGCGCAGCTCACTGCCTATGTGTTGGGCCTATGAGCTGGGCATATGATTTGGCCCTATGGGCTGTCAACATAAGCTGACCATATAAGCGAGCAGCCATGCGGTTTGTCATGAGCTGCTGGCATTATACAGTTCAGTTGCGCTAACCCATACAGTTTAGCTGCGCTAAACTTCGACGATTAAGCGACAATTAAGCGACAATTAAGCGACAATTAAGCCGGGCGACGGCGCAGCCACAGCAGCATGGGTAAGGCGAGCCACGCAAGGGCTGGCGCCGATACCGCTGCGGCTTGAATACGACCGATAGCACCGTCGAGCGACACATTGCCATGCGCATTGCCAAACCAGTCGCCGATTAAGACATCACGCAAATTCAACTGAAAATTTCCTGCGTGCTGTGCGCTAAAACGTAACGTCGCTAACACAAAGGATGATCCCTGCAGCGCGGCTAATTCATAGTCAAAGGCATCGAGGTTGGTTTCTTGTAAACGCACAGCGCCGGCGCTGAGGGTGCGCTGCTGATCGGTGGGATCGAGCACCGTCAACGCGTTACCAAAATCGGCGCTGACCAACTGCAGCAGCGCCGCACTGTAATCAAGGCTCAGATCAAACAGCGCCACTTCCGCGCTCGGATTTTGCATGCGAATGGTGGCCGTAATGGTTTCGCCGATCTGATAGTCGGTTTTATCCAATTCAACCTGCATCACGCTGGCATGGCTAGCCATACTTGCCAGAGTGAGGGAGGTCGCAAGCAGTATGCGACTGCCAACTTTTTTCAGTGCTGTTGGGCGCATGAAAGTACATAGGGTGTCGACGGTTGAGCTGAACATTGAATTTGTGGTGTGGTTATACATAAATGATCCCTTTATAAATAAAAAGCGAACACATAAACGACGGATGGCAGAGGGAATTCCCTTGCACGCACAACCTATGGTCTGTCGTGAGCAAGCGCTGTGTATGCTCGCGCTCTGACTCGTGATCTGATTAGTACCGTTGTGATTCGCGCCGTTTTGTTGCTTGCTACTTTGATTTTTGCCAATTTGATTTTGCCACCCTGCGCTATGACATCTATTTATGCGCCTGGAGGCCTCGTTTGCTGAATATGGTTTGCAAGTGCGATGCTGGCGTGCATTCGCAGCGTGACTGTACCGCATTCACGGACAGCATCTATTCACGCCTAAACGCACGCCATTCACTCACTTACACTCTTAATTCACGCGCTTAGTTCAATATTGCGCAGCGCGGTAAGCTGCAGCGCGCCGCCAATGCACGAGCATCGAGGCTGTTCACCACGCCATCTTGGTTAAAATCATATTGCATGCCCAGCGGTTGGCCGCTGCGAAGCCACTGATTAAACAAGCTGACATCGCGGCTATCGATAGCGCCGTTGCCATCCAAATCACCCAGCAGTTGGCCTTGCAGTTTTAGCTCCACCAATACCGGATCGTGATCTGACGAGCGATAAGCGGTTGGCGCATAAAAGTCCTGCTGCTGACTTGGCGTTTTGCCTTCTAGGTTGTAGTCAAAGAGTTCAATTTCGTCGGCATTGATATGCCATTCTTTGGTATCCGTCACTTGGCTGACTAAACTGCTGCTGGCCAAGGCATGATCGAGATAACCGCTCTCGCCGGTGGTATCAAAGTGATAGGAATAGCCTTTGTCACCATTGAATTTTTCAACCAAATCAACAAAACCTTTGCCTTGCAGTGTGATAATCGGATCTTCTTTGGCGTAGGCATTCAAATCGCCCATGATCAGCACATCCGGATCGGTAACGCCGGTGGGATGGCGCGAAAGCCAGGCTTGTAGCTCCGTTGCTGCGGCCACGCGAGTGGCGTTCCAACAGCCTTGGCCATCGCCCAGATCGCGATCTGGCCCACTGGCATTGCCACAACCAGCTTTGGATTTAAAGTGATTCACCACCAAGGTAAAGACTTCATTGGACTGTTTATCGCGGAAGCTTTGCGCCAGTGGCTGGCGGTTGCCCATGGCAAAAATGCCATCGGCAGTGGTGGCGGCATTGCCCACCAAGGCCACACTAGCCGGTTTGTAAATAAGGCCGACGGTGATTTCATCACCACCCAGTTGACCTGTTCCGCTGGCGCTGATAAAGCGATAGGTGCCAGCACCTAACTCGGCATTGAGGCGATTGACCAAATCGGCGATAGCGCTGCGCTCACCATAGCCATCGTTCTCGATTTCCATCAGGCCCACGATATCGGCATTCATGTTCACCAAGGCATCAACGATTTTATCGGCTTGGCGGGCAAACTCAGCCGCATTGGTGGCACCGCGCGGTGTGGGGAAGCCGCCGCCACTGCCATTGCCATTGAAATAGTTCAACACGTTAAAACTGGCGACGGTTAAATTGCCACGGCGCTGCAATTGCGGGCCGCTGGTACGTTCGTTATCGTTAAACTGTACGCTATGGATCGGGTTTAAACGATAGGCGCTAAAGGCATAATCCAAGACCCCGGTCAGATTGCTGACGCTGCTGCCTAAACGCACTGGGTTTTGCATGCTCATGCCAGGGGCTGGGAATGGGATCACGCTTGGCTTACTGCCACTTTGCATATCATCTAAAATAATGCGGTCACGCTTTTGTTGCTCCGCCAAGGCGATAGCTTGTGGCGAATTTGGGCGGAAACGATTGGTTGGTGTGACATGGCGGGCGGAGGCTAAGCGGACTTCGCCAAATTGCACCAGTTTACTGTGATCCGCCACCACTAAGGCTTGACGGAAATTGACCAGCATCCCTTCGTAGGCTTCAGCGGCGTCGAGCGTTGCCCAAGGTAAGCTGAGACTCACTGGCGCTGGGAGTTCTGCGCTGCCGCAATTCACGACATCGCTATTGCGGGTCAGCTGTGTGCGACCAAAAAACTCTTCCACTTTGCCCTTCACCCGCACTTTGCTGCCTACACTTGGGAAAGGTAATGCGGTGGCTTGGCTGACAAATATAGCTTCTGAGGTTGCGGGGTCGTTGTCGTAATGGCTGAGCTCTTCCTGCACAAAAAAGCCGTTCAGGCCTGAACTGGCTTGCGTCACTATGGCTTCGACAATCACAGTGTTGCCCACCATTGGGCTGGCCGCGCCATTACCTTGAATGGCATGAATTCGGCTGGCATCGTCGCCACAAAGGCCGATGTTATCCACCGGTGGCGTCGGATCTGTGTCATCGCCGCCGCCACCACCGCCGCCGCCGCCGCCACTAAAATTATGCTGGCCGATGTTGCTAAACACATCGTTGCCTAAACTTTGCCACTCGATGGCGGGATCAAAGGCATCGTTCGGGTTAATATCACCGCTGCTGATCCCCGGCAGCCGCACCAAGGTTTGATTGGCACTTTTGACACCTGAGCCCCAAGCGCCGCCGGCAGGCTTATCGCCCAATTTGCCAAAGACATCGATCAGCACGTTATCTTTGTATAACGCGACCACATCATCACCATTAAAATTACTGCCGCCCATGGATTGGTTGGCGAGCTGTTTTAACGCGCTGACGGCGCCATCATCAACCAACACAAAGGTGCCTTTGCTGGCGATAGTGCCAGTTAACCGAATGGTTTTGGTGGCTTTGGTCGCGCCATTATTGAACATGCTCAGGCTGTATTGCCCCAAACTAATATCGGTATCTGCGGGATTGTAAAGTTCGATGGCTTTGTTATTGCCCGAACCTTCAAGGTATTCTGAAATAAATATGTCGGCATGCGCTGGGTTCACCAGCACGCTAGGAAGTAGCAGCGCACTTACTAAAGTTAATTTTGTTGTTATCGCGGCAGGCATGAATGCTATCTCTTTTTGTGTGATTCAAGCAATCGATGCAGAACATGAAAGACACCGCGCACCACCATGTGCACTTTTTGTCAGTGTTCGCGTTGGCGTTATTGGGCACAGACGGGCGAGCACAGTAAAACCGCCGAATGAGATAGGCTGTCGTTTGTCTGCGAGGCACATCATGCAAGCCATCAAACGCCAAAGGTTCATGCACTGCATCGGCATCCCGTATAAAAACAGCCTATATACTGGGAGGTGCAACATAAGCAATTGAAGTTGCAAATTCAATGCACTTTCATGAAGCTTTCGTGACTTAAGCTTTATGGCTTAGTACTAAAGGATGAGCTGATTGGGCAACAGTCTGCATGGCAGTTGGCATAGCAGTTGGAACTATAAACGATGGCCGCACCACATCAATCACGCAACATCAGTCTCGCAGCATCCGATGTGGCTCGTTTTTGGGGTTTTTTAGTTAAACCATTGACCTACATCGCTATATCTTGCGGGACGTTTTATCATACTCGCCACGACAGAGCCGTACGACAAAAATTATCGGTGCGGTTAAACCGCGGAGCACAGGTGACAAGGAGGCAATATCTAGTGCGTATGTTCATGATTCAGGTGTTGGCAACTGCACTCAGTGCGATGGGGCTGTTATGGTCCGGCGGGGTTGCGGGTGTGCGGGCGCAACCGCTCGACGAGATGGCGTCACAGCACCCGCAACTTCAGCCACAGCAATTAGCACAAGCCGCTCAGCTTCAAAGTGCGCCAACCCCATCCTCGGCGATCTGTAAAGCAAAAAATCCCTGTATTGCCTTGGTATTAGGTGGTGGAGGTGCCCGCGGCGGCGCCCATGTGGGCGTGATCGAAATGCTGGAGCAACTGCAGATCCCGGTGGATATGGTGATTGGCACCAGTATTGGTGCTTACATTGGCGGTTTATATGCACTTGGCAACAGTCCACAGCAGATCCAGCATATTTTACAGCAAACGCCATGGCAGCAGGGCTTTCGCGATCGTGTCACACGGCAAGAAATGCCACTGCCGATCAAGCAAAATTATGACGAGTTTCCGATTCGGCTTGATCTGGGTATGGATGCCCAAGGTATTAAACTGCCCAAAGGTGTGCTGCATGGCCAAGCCATGGCGGAGCTTATCCAGCAAGGGTATGGCGCCGTGCCTAGTCTGACGCATTTTGACCAGCTGCCCATTCCGTTTCGTGCCATTGCCACGCGGTTATCAGATCGAAAAACCATGGTGTTGGCACAAGGCAATTTACTGCAAGCGGTGCAAGCCTCGATGTCGATTCCTGGCATTGTGCGGCCCGTTGAGCTGGATGGCCAGATGTTGGTCGATGGTGGTGTGGCGAATAATTTACCGATCCAAATCGCCCGGCAAATGGGCGCTACCCACATTATTGCAGTCGCGATTGATGCGCCTTTATTGCAGCAAGCGCAATTGGATTCCGCCGTTGCCATTACCGAGCAGCTGACCAATTTTTTGGTGCGACAAGGGGTAGCAGAGCAGAAAATGTTTTTGCAGCCGCAAGATGTATTACTCGAGCCCGATCTGGCCAAAGTTGGCACCTTGGAATTTGATAAATTCGAGTTGGCGCGCCAGCAAGGCCGTGTTGTTGCCAAACGGCAACGATCCGCGCTGACGGCTATTGCAAGGTTAGCGGCGCAAGCCACGCCGGAGCAGCGACCGATGGATTATAGCCACTGGCAGCGGCAGCATCGCCGTGGCATGCAGCAGCAGGTCGATATTGTGGCGGTGCAGCTGGACAATCAAACTGCGTTGGCGGATGCATTATTGCTGCAGCGATTTGGTGTCGCCGCGCCTGCCAATAATCGAGCGGCCGATAACCGAGTGGCCGAAAACCAAGCGGCCGATACTGCGACAGATGCTGAGGCGTCAAACACCAACCGCAGCGCACTGCGCTTGCAAGATATTCAGCAAGGGATCCGGCGTGTGTATGGCCTTGATGCGTTGGAACGTTTTAGTGGCAGTTTGGTGCCGCATGCGGAAGGTGGTTATGTGCTAAATCTGCAAGCCTTGCCCAAAAGTTGGGGACCAGCCTATTTAAATTTTCGTTTACAGCTCGATGATGATTTTCGCAATACCCATAGTTACCAGCTGGCGGCCTCCTACCGCTGGACGCAGCTGTCGCCCTATGGCGCTGAGTGGCGCACCGCCTTTGCGCTGGGTACCGATAAAATGCTGCAAACACAGTGGTATTACCCACTGGCCGATAGCCAATTTTATACCAGCCAGCAGCTTAAAATTGAACGCGTTGTGTATGGCTTGGAAGATAACGCCGGTTTATCCGATGGTGATTTGGCGCAGCGGGAGTTTTCGCTCGGTGCTGATCTCGGCTATTTGTGGTCGGATCATCAGCAATTCAGTGTCGGGCTCACCCAGCGCGAAGGGTTATTTGTATTGCCTGTGAGTTTGGCAAATCAGCTGCAACAAGGCCGTGTCCGTTATGAACGCCGTGGTGTGGTCGCGCAGTGGGAATTTGATAGTCTTGACCATCGCAGTTTTGCCACCCAAGGCTGGCGGGCGCTTGGGCGCTGGCAGCGCTTGCAAAACGATGCTGGCGCACCGCGCTATTGGAGTCATAGCCAGCAATGGCAGTGGCAAGCCGCATGGCAACTGGCGCCAGCCCATGTGCTGCATACGCGGCTGCGGTATGATCATTTAGTGTCGGCGGCTGATCAATTGCCGTTAGAGCAATTTAGCTTGGGCGGCTTGTTAAATTTATCCGGTTACCCGCGTGACTATTTGTTTGGCAGTGATGTACGTTTTGCCAGTGTTGTGTATTTGCACCCTTGGCTAGATAGCCGCTTTCGCGTGTTTGATGCGCCTTTGTATGTAGGGTTTTCGCTGGAACGCGGTTTGGTGAAGCAGCAGCAGGTGATTATTCAGCCGGGTACCGCGGACTGGGTGTCGGCGGCGAGTCTGTTTATTGGCTGGGATAGCCCGCTGGGGCCCTTGTATTTGGGCTATGGTCAAGCGGACGTCGACGATATAAAACAGCCATATCGATTTTATTTATCCTTGGGGCAGTATTTCTAAGCGCTATGGGCTAAATACAGCAATAATGTTTAAAACTAACAATAAAAACATAAAGATAAAAAAATATAAAAACAAAAAGGGTGGTTATGTCTAACGTATCTCGCACTGCGTCGGCGAGTGATTTTCCAAGCAGCGCTTTGCCAGCCAGTGCCGCACACATAGCAGCACACACAGCAGCACAGCCGACACATACATTGCAAACGGCCATGCTCGCCATTGATCAGGGCACGTCATCCAGTCGAGCGCTGTTGATCAGCCCCGCCGGGCAAGTGTTGGCGCTGGCACAACAGGAAATTAGTAGCCAATGCCCGGCACCAGGCTGGGTGGAGCAAGATCCCGAGCAGATTTGGCGATCGGTGGTGCAGGTGTGTCATCAGGTGATGTGGCACGCAGCGCAGCATCAGATCAAGGTGCAAGGGGTGGCCATCACCAACCAGCGCGAAACCAGTCTGCTGTGGCGTCGCCACGATGGCGTCTGTGTCTATCCGGCGATAGTCTGGCAAGACCGCCGAACCGAGGCGTATTGCCAAGGCTTAATACAGCAATGGCAGCAAGACCCTGCCACTGACGCCCTCATGCAGCAGGCGGTGGCCAGCACCGGCCTGCGGCTGGACCCGTATTTTTCGGCCACCAAATTGCGCTGGATGTTAGATCATTTGAAGGCAACCCACCCAGATGGGGATCACCCCAGCGATTTATGTTTTGGGACTGTCGATAGTTTTTTATTGTGGCGACTGACGGGCGGGAACGTACATGCCACCGATGTCACCAATGCCAGTCGCACGCTGTTGTTTGATATTCAGGCGCTAGATTGGCAGCCGCAGTTGCTGGCCGCCTTTGGGATAGATAAAGCGATGCTGCCCAAGGTGTGTGCCAATACCCATCACTTTGGCGATGTCGATCCGGCCCTGCTGGCATGCTGGCAAACTGACCCCGCCGAGTTTGGCGCTAGGTTCGAAGCGTTGCATGATGATGCGCTATCGAGCTATTGGCCACTAAGTGCGCTGTCGGCTGATGTGGCGCCTATACCTGCCCCAGCCGCACTAGCTATTTTAGCCATGGCTGGCGACCAACAAGCGGCGGCCATCGGGCAGGGGTGTATTGCGGCAGGGCTGAGTAAATGTACCTATGGCACCGGGGCATTTTGGCTAACCAATACCGGCCATCGTGCGCTGACGCCGCCTACCGGCTTGTTAAGCACAGTGGCGTTTCAAATCAAAACGCCGGCCTCGATCGGTGGCGCCTTGCCATCGACGGATGCGTATAGCACGAGCACATCATACGCTTTGGAGGGCGCGATTTTTGCCGCCGGCGTGGTGCTCAAGTGGCTACGTGATCAACTCGGGGTAATTGACAATGTGCAGCACAGTGCCGAGATGGCGCGGCAGCTGCCTGATTTGGCTGGCGTGTATTTGGTGCCTGCGTTTAGTGGCTTGGGAGCGCCGTGGTGGCAACCACAAGCGCGCGCCACTATTGTTGGCATGACATTACATACTGGACCTGCGCAGCTGGTTCGGGCGGCACTGGAGTCTGTGGTGCTGCAAAGCCGCGATTTACAACAGTCGATTGTGGCAGCTACGACGTCATCGACGGCGGCCGCGGATCTGGCGCTGGCCAGCTTACGTATTGATGGCGGTATGGCGCAGAATGATTGGTTTTGCCAGCAACTGGCCAATCAATTGGCGCTGGAGGTGTGGGTGCCGTCCAGTGTCGAAACCACGGCGCTGGGTGTCGCGCTGTTGGCCGGCATCAGTTGTGGTTGGTATCAAGATTTAACCGATGCCACGGCGGCCGTTGCCGCGCAGTGCTGGCAAGGGGCGGCGCGCTATCAGCCTGATCGCAGTGAGGCTGCGCAAGCCAATATTGCCGCTTTGTACCAAGGGTGGTTGACGGCCGTGGCGGCGACGATTCAGGTGGCGCACCATGCTGTTAAATAGCAATGCGGTAACATAGCGATGTTAGTGCATAGCCATATTAGGGCATAGCCAGCCATGCGACGACATAGCATGCAATGCTACCATAAGGTTGGTGAGGTACAGCATAGACAGCAACCACTATCAATCGCGTGCGGTAGCCATCGTAATCCAAGGCGGAAACCCATAGTGAAACAGGCAGCGCCATGTTACTTAAACTGTTAAGTCAGATCCGCGCCGGCAAGGCGGTGCATTACCCTAAATTATTGGCGCTATTGCCGCCGCAATTTTACCAGCAGCGCAGCCAACTGTTTAAAGTTAAACAATTAACCAGTGGCAAATGGCAGGTACTGATCGCAGATCCTCGCCTATTTGAAGCGCTGTGGCATAGCGCTCAGGCGCCCAGTGATCGCATCATAGCCAGCTGGCAAGGTGATTCGCACCAAATGCGAAATAGTCATAGTTATCTACTGCGCTGGCACAGTGGTTTGTGGCCGCAAGCATTGGCGGCACGCTCGCATGCGCTTTTACATGCGGCATCTGATGCCCCCGAAGCCGCCATCGGCGCTGAAGCAATGCCAACAGCAGGGGCGGAGGTGCTTGTCGCGCCGGATGTGGTGGTGGTGCTGCAACACGGCGAGCAGATCACCCTGGTACAAGGGCAGGTGCAGCCCAAACCACAGCTGTTACTGATTGAGAATGAGTCGGCGTTTTTTGCGTGGCAGGCAGTGCTGCGACAAGCGAATCAGATGCTGATGTCCATGGCCGCATCGAATGCGCTCGCGGCACCGCTGAGTTTGGCCAACACCGATATTGTGCTGGCGGCAGGGTCGAAAATCAGCAGTGCGCTGGTGCAACCGTATTTGGCGCAATATCAGCGAAT